>JADMIO011406765.1_pt1:25000-53139 | contig 53139 bp, 47 predicted proteins | sample 8958161 | NCBI WGS metagenome assembly JADMIO01 (sample SAMN16585339, study PRJNA669376) | soil metagenome | isolation source: Crop rotation soil | place: USA: Cullars Rotation, Alabama | collected 2011 | reverse complement strand
GCCGCGACTTCAAGTCACGTGAATTCCAAGCTTCGGATCCCACTGTGCTGGAAAGCGGGTCAGTGGTTAAAGTCGAGAAGTTAGTAACCGAAAGGCTCAAGCGCTACCCGCGCGCCCTCTTCGTTGACCAAGCTAACTACCTGCCCGTAGAAGCACTAGGCTCCATCTGTTTCATATGGGAAAAGTCGAGGGTGCCAGTCGTTCTGGCCGGGACGAAATTGCTCTACGATCTCTTCATGTCTTCCAGTCTTGCGGCAGACGTGCGGGCGCAGCTCGCATCCCGCGTGGCAGTACACTATTTGCTGCCGGAGTTGACCATCGAAGAGGTGAAGGCAATCGTTAAGCGTGGGCTGGGCGAGGCGGCTACCAACGAGATAATCGCTCTGATCTATAACGTGACCGGCGGGATACATCGTCACGTGGACATGATTATGCCGAGAATCCTCGACCTCAGAGACCGCAACAGACAACAGCTTGAGAAGGGTGAAGTGACGATGGAGAAGATCGTAAACGTCGCTGGCTCGCGGCTAATGATAGGTTAGCTGCCATTACAACTTAGCTAAACTGAGAGGTAAGTTAGGGTCAGGTAGTTTTGCCTAAATATCTGTGTGTTTTGTGTTCATTACTTGAACCCCATTACTTTTACTTTAATATAATTATTGCGGACTAGAGACGATGTATGTCGGCAGTTAATAAAGAATGGAGCTACGACCCAAGAATGGAAGAAGAAGTGAGACAGCATCGCAGCCGAAAGCTAGAACAATTCTTTGCCTCTGGCAGAAAGCCTGGTCGGAATGATCCCTGCCCTTGCCATAGCGGTTTAAAGTATAAGAAATGCTGCGGAACGAATCATTGAGGGCTTAGGCAGTTGAAATAGAACCTATAAACCCACTGCTCATCATGTACTCCCGGCCTTGGCAAATGCCCCAACCGACAGTCACGCTTACAGTGCCCGATACATTGAGGCACGGGACTGGTGGGGTAGAAACCCTCTTTAAATTAGTCGCAGAGTTGCCTCTCGCGAAACGGTACGTGTTTGACATGGCTGGCGTGACTTTCATTGAGCCGTGTGGCGTTATCGCCTTACTCTCTGCCATCCGCCACTGCGCAGCTCAATCGGATAAAAGAGTCTTAATCAAAAACCTCAGCGAGCAAATTTATCCTTATCTGCATCGGATGGATTTGTTCCGAGTGGCATCAGCGTGGCTAAGGCCACTCACGCCGTTAAACGCAGAATGGGCACGTAACGCATACACAATTAATCTGCTGGAATTAACGCCTGTAACTGGGTACGACGAAATGGCTGCCGTTATCGATAGGGCGCGGGCCATCTTTGCGCCCTGCCTATCGTCTGATGAATTATCCAATTTACTCTTAGTAATTAGTGAACTTTGTCAGAACATTTATCAGCATAGCGGAGATACTCACGGCTGCGTACTAATCCAGAAGTATCAACCGGAGCACAACCGAGTCTCCATCTGCCTGTCGGTGGGAGACTCAGGTTGCGGCATAAGGGCTAACCTGATCAAGCGTTACCGTGGCCTAGGTGACGACCCACTCGATTTCGTCCGTGCTGCTATGGATGGCAATTACACCTCACGCCTGCACGGGCGGGGCGGCCTCGGCCTGCGCACCGTGCGTAACATTACGGCGGCACACAATGGATACGTCACTGTACGCTCGGAAACGGCGGGCGTGACCGATTGGGGACAGCGGGGCGTACAGAGTTTCCGGGGCTTATCTCACATGGCCGGGACGCAAGTTAGCGTCAAAATGTGTGCACGCATTTAGGGTTGACAAATTACAAGTCAAGCGTATGCTGAGAGGGATTCACGAAGTCTCGGTGAAGCCTCACGGCAAGCATGTGAACGCATGGGAGGCTTCATTGGCTAATAGATATGAAATGACGGACCTGGCCCGCAGAATAGGCATTAGGGGCCAGAATTATCTCACGCGTGATAAAGGTGAGATGGGCTACCGGTTATTGAAGGAGCAGCTACACGCGACCCCTGAAGGAGAGCCTTTGGTACTTGTCTTCCCGCTCGCACAACTGGTTGACAGTTCCTTTGCCGATGAGTCAGCAGTCCGCCTCGGCGAAGAAATCGTGAAGGGCGAGTACGGTGAGCGTTGCATTGTGCTCGAAGGACTGACGGCTGATTCTATCAAGAACTTCAAGGCCGTTCTCAGCTTACGCGGGATTAAGCTGCCGTTGCTAGCCGTCGAAGAAACGGGCGCTTGGCAAGTGCTCGGCAGTTTAGAGGACAGCCTGGTTGAAACTCTCAGTCTCGTATATCAGCACGAACGCCTGACGGCTTCAGACTTGGTATCACAGTTAGGGATGGCCGTGAACACGGCCAGCACGCGACTGAAACGATTGCATAACCTTCATCTAGTACACCGAGAACATGAAATATCGGAGAAGGGCCTTCAGTATCTGTACTACTTCTGGCGGTGGAAAGAGTAAGGGCGACTAAAGAAGGCATTATCGTCGCCCGAGATGGCTGGCAGGAGTGAAACGTTCAGGCAATCAGGAGAAAAACGATGGACGTAACAGACGGATTCAGAACTTTGCTGTCGAGGATCGAACCGACCGAACGTGACATCGAAATCTATGAGAGTCATCGCCAGAGCATCACGCGCAGGCTGGAGACCGTCTTTGCGACGAACAAGGCCGAACTCATAGGTAGTTACGCCCGAGGATCATCCATCCGCGCCACAAGCGACATTGATCTACTACTCACACTTAAGCGCGAAGAAGTAAGACGAGGCGAAGGGTACAAAACATCCTCTACTATTCTTGACCACGTTCGGAACGAGTTGCTTAGCCGCTATCCGGCGACACCCGTTAAGCGCGATGTACACGCCATAGTCGTGCAGTTCGCCGATAATCAGCACCCCGTGGACGTAGTGCCGGGGTTCTACTTGCAGCATGGCGGTGCGATGAACTACCCGATCTTCGCGATCCCTGACGGGCGCGGGTGGTGGATGCAGACGAGTCCGCAGTCTCATAACAAATTCATCAACGACGCGGACGCACAGAGCGGCGGCAAGCTGAAGCGCGTAGCGCGGCTCATCAAGTTCTGGCGACGCTGCCGTACACCTCGTATTCCCCTTAATTCTTTCCATGTCGAGCTATTTCTTGCAGAAGAAAAGGTATGCGTTGGCCCGATGAGCTACGCGCTGTGTATGAACAACGCCTTAGCTAAGCTGGCTAATCGCCAGTGCCAGCCGCTTGAAGATCCGATGGGCATCTCCGGCCAAGTGCCCGCAGCTTATACGGAGGATAAAAAGCGGCGGGCTCAAGAAGCTGTCTTCTCTTCTGCGAAGCGTGCCTATAACGCCCTACAGGCAGCGGATGCAGGTGATACTCGCGAGGCACTGAGGCTGTGGGATTTAGTATTCAATGGCAACTTCCCTAAGAATGTAAGGGCCGCAGCATGACGGCGCTAAAGCACGATCCGCGTAAGTTATGCAATGCCTACTTCAGTCTCGCTAAGCGTTGGTGGGGTGCAGCATTACTGTGCAAACTCTGCGTCATTATCGTAGGGGCGCTCGTCATCTGGTTCTCCGTCTTTTCAAAGTTCACCCCGTTTCTGGCATTCGCACTAACAATCACTTCGGAGTGGTTCGCCTGGCGGTCGGATAAGGCCAAATCAATAGCCGAGTCTTTACTACGCAAACTCGACTATCGCGACTCTTTTGGTTGGGAGATTTCCAAGTCCGAGTTGTCCGACGTGTTGGCTCGGACGCGCGCCAAACTCCGAGAGCGCGTTCCGCCCGAAGCCGAGCGGGAAGATTATTTCGCGAGCCGGGATGATGTCGGCCCGTGCCGCGCCGCGCAGAATGTCCAAGAATCCGCATGGTGGAGTAAGCACTTAGCTGAGAAGATGGGGCAATACACTTTCACCTTAACGATTGCGGCGACGGTCGGATCACTTCTGATACTTATCATCAGCGTCAGCATGGTTCAGGGCCCTGACATTCTTTCAGGTGTCGGGCGCGTCGTAACGGCCGTTCTGATGCTAGTGCTTTCGCTCGGGTTGATCCGGCTAACACTCGGGTACTACGGCTTCAACCGAAAAGCGCAGCGTGCGGAAGAACGGGCAAATGAGTTGCTCAAGCACGGGTGCGAAGAAATCGATGCGGTTAAGCTTTATAACGATTACCACTTGGATAGAGCTGCCGCGCCGCTCGTACCTGATCAAGTTTGGAGATGGAACCAAGAGCATCTGAATCAACTTTGGAAAGACTATCGCGTTGTGTGAAGGTTTTCGACAAGTTGTATTCAGCAATTAAGGCAGAAAACAATGCTTCTCAAAACTGTATTCGTCCGCTTCTACAAATCATTTAACTTCGATTACCTCCGGAAGTATAACGCTCAAGCCAAGCGGCAGCCTTGGGAAATGATCGATGAAATGTGGTACCCCTATGTAAGAGTGCCAATTGACCCCAAAGTAACAACAGTGGTTGGTGCGAATGAGTCTGGCAAGTCACACCTATTGACAGCTATAGAGAAAGGCATCTCCGGCAAAGCAATTGAGCGAGAAGATTTTTGTCGTTACTCACAGTTCTTTAAGGTAGAGCGTGGAAAGATGAAGTGGGCTGACTTCGGGTTTGAGTGGGCCGACCTTTCCGCGTCTGACCAGCAAAATGTGCGGACAGCTTGTAACATCGCAGAGGGAACAACCTTCGACCGCTTTTTGTTATTTCGTACTAATAGAGACCTGTTTACTATTTATATACTGCACGGAAACGACTATTCACGTTATGAATTAGACGCCAAGGGGGCTGCCAAATTCCGAAACTTTCTACCACACATTTTCAGAATTGATGCGAACGTCGCATTGCCGGACAGCGTCTCTATTAAGGGACTCGCCAAGGGATCACTAGGGTCTGAGAGTAGCAGGTTCGAGACGATGAATCGCCGGGAGAGATTCGGCCTTCTTGAAACTTTCGCGCCAGTTGTGCTTAGACCTGAGTGGTTTGAAACACCCGATGCCGTAACCAAATATGCCGCACAGATAAGTCCGACTATGTCTCCGCTGCTGAAGACTTCAAGTCTTGCAAGCACGAATGGAGAAGCTGAAAAGAAAGAAGCTGATAAAAAGGCTGCTGAGTTTAAGTTAGCTTATGACTTGATATGTAAAGTGGCTAATGTAGACCCGGAGGCTTTAGCCGAACTCTATCGCGCTCTACGGGATGGTAAGGAGGGACACGCCAACGGCATCATTCAAGAGATAAATAACCGCTTGGAGGCCAGCCTTAACTTCCCCAACTGGTGGGTTCAGGATAGGAATTTCCAGTTGGTCGTCTCACCGAGAGAATTTGATTTGGTGTTCACGATCCGCGACCGCACCGAAACCGATTACTCATTCAGCGAGCGAAGCAGTGGCCTGAAATACTTCCTGAGTTACTATGTTCAGTACCGCGCCCACGAGCCGCAGGATGATAGACCTGAAATCCTCTTGATGGACGAGCCGGATGCTTACCTATCCAGTCAAGCCCAGCAAGATCTTCTGAAAATCTTTGAGGCGTTCGCTTTCCCAGAAGACGGTAGGCGACCCCTTCAAGTCATTTACGTTACCCACTCCCCATTTCTTATTGATAAGAATCATGCTGAACGCATTCGCGTACTAGAGAAAGGTGTAGGTGAAGAGGGCACTCGTGTCGTAAAGGACGCAGCTAAAAACCATTATGAGCCATTGCGTTCGGCTTTTGGCGCTTTCGTAGGAGAGACAACTTTCATCGGCAACTGCAATTTGATGGTCGAAGGGCAGGCAGACCAAATTCTCCTGGCAGGCGCTGCTAATTACTTGCGTAGTCGCAACGCAGGAAAACTAGAAACGCTTGACCTCAATCGGGTCACTATTGTGCCCGCTGGTTCTGCGCCCCATATTCCGTACATGGTCTATCTCGCTCGCGGTAGAGACATTGAGCAGCCGGCAGTCATAGTGCTGTTGGATAGTGATGGGAGTGGTAACGATGCGAGAAAAAGGCTACGTAAGGGTGGCGCATATGGCAGGCAACTGCTTAGAGATAATTTCGTACTTCAGGTCGGAGATTTAGCGAAGGAAACAGCGCTTACACTCCCCAGAGCTGAGCCGCCGGTGGAAATGGAGGATTTCATTCCCTTGTCGGTTTGCGCAGCGGCGGCTAGGAATTATGCACGTGAAGTATGTGGAGCTGGGGAGGGCGACGTGGCGTCAATAACGGAGGAGGCCATACGCAGCAAACTAACTGATGGTGTAACTGTGTTCGATGCGGTGGAAGCTTGCTTTGATAATCTATCAGAAGCTGGATTCCACATTGAGAAAGTAGGGTTCGCCAGAAACGTGATTGATGTCGTTAATAGACCACAGTCAAGCTCGGATGAGTTGATTAAAGGTATCGAAGCATTCGGGAATAATATGCGAATCCTATTCCGACACTTGAATAAGATTAGACGCGAAGCGGAGCGGGAGCTTGTCAGCGAGCGAGTCTCCCATAAGCTCAACCGACTCAAGAACTCATTCCTTCAAGATCACCCGCTTACCGCAAAGCGGGAAGAGGCGCATGTTCTGTTCGATGATATGGAAGCGGCGCTGGATGAAGGACCGGAGAGTGATGCAGTAAAGCTTACTATAATGAGTCTGCGTCGTAACTTTGAGATTGACGATGATATGACGCAACCGATTAAGGAGTACAAAAAATTCACAGAAGGGCTTGAGCAGGTGAAGTATGCGGGTCGTCTTGCTACTCAAGAGCCGAGCGTTGATGAAACTGATATAACGTCTGAGACAGCTACTCCACAGGTGGAAAAGGCTGGTGCTAAGCCCAAGTCAAAGCGCGATTCAGTGGTTACGGCTCCGACTGACTAAGATGGTGGACAATGCTTGTCCCGAACTGGAGCACGGCGCTGAACAAGTTCACCATCCTAATCTACGGTAGGGTGCCGATGGGCGGATTTAACTCAAACTCACTTACGCAGATCGCTTAGAACTCCTGTTAACTTCACACAACTTACGTAACAGCTAATCCAACATTTATCTTATGGAGAGAAAGCACTATGTCCAGATTTCTGGTAGACACGTTTCTCATAGGTTGGGTAAAAACATTGATTGCTTTTTTTGCTGCTCTAATCTATCGGGAAATCAGAACGAGATTTGAACTAAGGAAGGTTAAAGATGATGCCAAGTTCGAGTTCATTGAGTCGTTTCTGAAGGAGGATATAAAGCAAAAGCATCATCTAGTTGTTGAGCAGGCATTTCTTAAATACTTAGGGCGGAGTCTTAATTATGATGAGATTATCTTTCTAGTCGGGCTTCAAAATCCTATGTCGAGTTTAAATAGCTTTTTCATGGCGCGCGATTACGTTGCCTATGAGCCAAAAAGTAAGACAATGAGTTTCAAAGCCAAGTATAAAAATAAGAATGCCATAAAGCACCGACGCTATCTTCATATGATTTTGTACTTCATATGCGCCATGGGTGGGGTGTCGTTATTGCTTTATTCTTATGAGTTGTTGCATATCGGAGGCCCAATAGTATTACCGGTGCTGGTGACTTTAATTGGTGCGTTGTTTGGCGCAGCTTATTTAGAGGTATATAAGGGCGCTAGCATCTATTTTGCGGAGAAGTTGATCGAACGACTCGAAGAAACCGGTAGGAAGAAATAACAGCAGGGGTCATATACTCCAGAGCGAGAGCAGCTTTACATAGTCCTTCACCCCACCAAAATATCTGTGCAGGACTATTGCTGGCTCTTTCAGAGGCTAAAGTATATATATTAGATGTTGGCAGACTCAACCTTCACTCACTCATACACTTACATCGTCGAGTATAATTTTTGCATTGAATTAGCGATGGGCCGGAGTTTTTCAGTTAATCGATTATGTAGCCGCGCCAGATTTCCCATAAGTGATTGTAAAGCGGTTAGTTAAAATGCACCCTGCCTCAGATAAATATAACGCAGACAGTATTTAGCAAAAGATGTGAAGACATTTAGTAAATTCTCTGAAGATTTACACCACGCTTCATGCCACCAAATTCGACGGGTTGACAAACAAATCGGACGTGCTATATTTTTAGCAGTCCTTCAGACGGAGTGCTAAAAATTTGCGATTTTCTTAGCAAATCCAGGGCGTTTTTGTTTAGCAGCCGGAAGGCCATCAAACCAGTCAACTCATCCACAAAGAACCGGAAAGGAGCGTTATGGCTACCAACATCAAACCACTGCACGACCGCGTGATCGTCAAGCGCATCGAGGAGGGCGAGCAGGTGCGCGGCGGGATCATCATCCCGGACACGGCGAAGGAGAAGCCGCAGGAGGGCGAGGTCATCGCCGTCGGCGAGGGCAAGCGCAAGGACGACGGCACCCGCATCGGGCTCGACGTTAAAGAGGGCGACCGCGTGCTCTTCGGCAAGTACAGCGGCTCGGAGATCAAGCTCGACGGCGAGGAGTACCTCATCATGCGCGAGGACGAGATTCTCGGCGTCATCGAGCGGGCCGGCGCGGCCTCGGGCGGCAAGAAGGGCGGCAAGTAGTCTTCCGGACTCGGCCGCCTTTTCAGTGTCAGGCATCTTTGCAGTCGTGATATCGAAGGAGAAGAGATTCAAATGGCTAAGCAAGTAATTCACGGTGAGGAGTCGCGCGCGGCGATTCTGCGCGGCGTCAACCAGCTCGCCGACGCGGTCAAGATCACGCTCGGCCCCAAGGGGCGCAACGTCGTCCTCGACAAGAAGTTCGGCTCGCCGACCATCACCAAGGACGGCGTCACCGTCGCCAAGGAGATCGAGCTGAAGGACAGCCTTGAGAACATGGGCGCGCAGATGGTGCGCGAGGTCGCCTCGAAGACTTCGGACGTGGCCGGCGACGGCACGACCACGGCGACCGTGCTCGCGCAGGCCATCTTCCGCGAGGGCGTCAAGACCGTCGCGGCGGGCGCGAACCCGATGGCGCTCAAGCGCGGCATCGACAAGGCCGTCGAGCACGCGACTGACGCGATCAAGAAGCTCTCGAAGCCCGTCAAGGGCGACGCCATCGCGCAGGTCGGCACCATCTCGGCCAACGGCGACCGCACCATCGGCGAGATGATCGCCAAGGCGATGGAGACGGTCGGCCGCGACGGCGTCATCACCGTCGAGGAGTCGCGCACGATGGACACGGAGCTGGATGTGGTTGACGGCATGCAGTTCGACCGCGGCTACCTCTCGCCCTACTTCGTCACCGACCCCGAGCGGATGGAGGCCATCCTCGACAACCCGCTCATCCTCATCAACGAGAAGAAGATTTCGTCGATGAAGGACTTACTCCCGATGTTGGAGCAGATCGCCAAGCTCGGCAAGCCGCTCCTCATCATCGCCGAGGACGTGGAAGGCGAGGCGCTCGCCACGCTCGTCGTCAACAAGCTGCGCGGCACGCTCAACGTCGCGGCGGTGAAGGCCCCCGGCTTCGGCGACCGCCGCAAGGCGATGCTCGAAGACATCGCCATCCTGACCGGCGGCAAGGTCATCTCGGAAGACCTCGGCATCAAGCTTGAGAACATCAAGCTCGAAGACCTCGGCCGCGCCAAGAAGATCACCATCGACAAGGACAACACGACGATTGTCGACGGCGCAGGCAAGGACGCCGACGTGCAGGCGCGCGTCAAGACCATCCGCGCGCAGGTCGAGGACACGACCTCGGACTACGACCGCGAGAAGCTCCAGGAGCGTCTGGCGAAGCTCGTCGGCGGCGTCGCGGTCATCCGCGTCGGCGCGGCGACCGAGACCGAGCTGAAGGAGAAGAAGGCTCGCGTCGAGGACGCGATGCACGCCACGCGCGCGGCGGTCGAAGAGGGCATCGTCCCCGGCGGCGGCGTCGCGCTGGTGCGTGCGGCGAAGGCGCTCGACAAGTTCCGCGCCAACGAGGAGGGCGAGGGCGACGCCGACGAGCAGATCGGCGTGACCATCGTCCGCCGCGCGCTCGAAGAGCCGCTCCGCCAGATCGTCTCGAACGCCGGCAAGGAGGGCGCGGTCATCGTCGAGAAGGTGCGCGAGGCCAAGAAGGAGTCCTACGGCTACAACGCGGCCACCGAGACCTTCGAAGACCTCGTCGAGGCGGGCGTCATCGACCCGGCCAAGGTCACGCGCTCGGCGCTCCAGAACGCGGCTTCGATCGCCGGCCTCATGCTGACGACCGAGGCGCTCATCTCCGAGCTGCCCGAGGACGACAAGGCCCCCGCCATGCCCGGCGGCATGGGCGGCGGCATGGGCATGTAATCGCCCACCGTCTCGCTTAATAGAAATCGGCCGCGCCCGTCAAAAGGCGCGGCCGATTTATTTTCAGAGGGTTGACCGTTTTAGCGCGTGGGAATTAATGTTGGGACGTGAAGGTACGCGACCTTGTTAAGATGATTGAAAAGGATGGGTGGTATTGGGTGAGGAGTAAAGGAAGTCACCATCAATACAAACATCCGACAAAAGCGGGGCTGGTTACTGTGCCCGGCAATCAGGGCGACGATGTCGCGGCCGGCACTTTGAACAACATCCTGAAGCAGGCGGGGCTCAAGCCATGAAGAAATACCTTATCATCGTAGAAGAGACAGAAACCGGGTACTCTGCCTATTCCCCTGACGTGCCGGGTTGTGGCTCGACGGGAAAGACCAAGGAAGAGGTAGAGCGGAATATTCAGGAGGCAATTGAATTTCATCTGGAAGGGCTGCGGGCGGAGGGCTATGAAATCCCGGAGCCGAGTAGTTACTCCTCCTACATCGAAGTCGCCGCCTAGCAGTCACACCTTACGCTTGAAAGCCCGGCGGGCGACGACTATACTCGCCGCTCGTTCGTCGAATCCCGCGCCCACGGCAAGCTTTAAATGGCCCCCAACCAGTCAAAGAAGCCCACACAGGCGCCAGGCGCCCTCCGCTATGGCTGCGGCATCCTGAGTATCTGCGGCTCCCTCTTGAGCCTCATCTTCGTCTTCGCCGCCATCAGCGACCTCGTCTCCAACCGCGAACCGGATAAGACGGGTGTGGTCATCGGGTTGCTCGTCTTCTTCGGCGGGCTGGCCGCGGTCGGCGTGTTCGCGGCGTGGAAGTTTATGCGGAGCGCGCCCGCGCAGCCGAACTTCGACTTGGAGAACAGAATCCTTCGGCTCGCGGAGGCGAAGGGGTGTCGGCTGACGGTGGGGATGGTCGCGCTCCACTGTCGCGCGAGCATCGAGGAGAGCCGCGATGCGCTGGAGCGGATGGCTTTGCAGGGCGCGGCGAACGTGCAGGTGGAGGATGACGGCGGCATCGTCTACGACTTCTCAGACCTCTTGCCTTCCCGCGAGCTGAAGCCGCGCGCGGGGGAGCGACCGGTGCAGCTCCCCTGAAGGACTTCCTACTCACCCTAACAGTTCAATAACACTTCAACGGACGTTCTCGGCTTCGGGATTTGCGGCGAGGCGCATGCGCTCTTTGTCGAGGTCGCGCTGGACGTGTATGTAGAAGACGACGAGGACGACCACGCCGACGATGAGGGCGATGATGACCCACGGGTCGTTCCTGATGAACCCGAAGACCCCGCCGGCCCCCGTCGCAACGAGGCCGATGATGAAGGCGTAGAGTCGCCTCGCCTCGCCGACGGAAGCCTGTAGGAAGTCGGTCTGCCACACAGGCGCAGGCTGAGTCGCGCCGGTGCCGACGCCGGCCGCCGAGCCCTGGTTCGCGGCGGGCGTCGCCGCAGGGGCATTCGTCAACGTGCCGGGGGAAGTGGGCTGGACGCCCGTCGCGGGCGCGGTGTTTATGCCGGCGGTGTAACCTCCGTTCCCCGCGGCGGCGCCGCCGTTGGTCGGGACGGTCGGGACGCTGGCCGGGACTGTCGAAGCTCCCGCGGGAACAGTGGAGACGCCTGCGGGCGCGTGGGTCGGGGCTGTCTGTGCAGGCGTCTGAGCGGGGCGGTCGGGCGTCGCGCAGATGACGGTCGGCTCTGGGGCCTCGTCGGCGGCCACGCCGGGGATGAGCGCGGCGCGGAGGATGGCCTCCCAGTGGACTGCGTTCTGCGCCATCTGCCTGACGACTTCGGGGCGCACGATCAGCTCGCCGGGGTTGATGATGCGGCGCGCGTTGTAGTAGTCGGCCGGGAGTCGGTCGTCGAGCGGGATGTAGTCGGAGAGCTTCTTGCCCGAGAAGAGTCCCTCGCGCATGCCGAGCGAGAGGATGCTCCAGGCGACGCCGGGTTGCAGCGCGAGGTCGGGGTCGTTAACCAGATCGACGCCGAGCAGGCGGCCGAACCTGGTGTAGTTGTTCCGGCCCGTGATCTGCACGTAGCCGCGGCCGCGGAACTTCCAGCCGTCGCCGGGCTGCGTGTTGCCGAGGTCGAGCCGCCCCTGGTAATGGCTCATGATGTAGGCGTAGCCGCCCAGCTCTGTGATTGGGTTGTAGGTCAGCGCGACGTTCCGGCCGCCGACGAAGCCCGCGACGTTCGTCTCGCGCTGGACGGTGGTGAAGGCGTAGCCGAGCTGTCGCACGCTCGTGAAGGCGGGGTCGGCCGCGGCCGCGGCGAGCATGCTGGTGAGGCCGCTGAACTGGTAGGGGCCGAGCGGGCCGAAGGCCAGACGGTAGCGCGCGAAGAAGGTGTCGGAGTCGAATTTCATAGGGGTTGACCTCCTGAAGTCGGACGAGAGGGATGGGCGCGTTTACGAGGACGCCAGACGATATTCCCGCGCGGCTCGGATGTCAACGGAAATGTTGAGGGTCGGCGTGGGGTGCCGTTCAGAACCTCGCCTCGACCACGTCGCCGCGCTTCGTCCCGTGGCGCAGGGTCAGCTCGGGGTAGGGCGCGTGCTCTGCTTCGGCACGGTCGAGCCCGAGAAGCTGTTCGACTTCGAGGATGCGCTCCTCCGCGCCCTCTATCTCGACGAAGAGTCCGAAGGGCAGCTCGTCGAGGACGACCTCCGCGCCCGAGACGCGCCAAGTCTCTCGCCGCTTCTCGTAGACGAGCACGGGCCGGTAGCCGAGCGCCTCAAGTATGGACGCCAACGCGGCGGCGTCTGACACCTCTGTTTCCTCCTCGCGCTGCCGCTTGACGGGAGAGCCCGACAGGTCGCGCTCCTTGAACGTGAAGACCGCGCGCCCGCCCTTGCGCCGCAGCCGCAGCACACGCCGCGCGGGGTCGAGCCCCGGCCCCGTGTAGATGACGTTCTCCTCGAACTCCGCACTCCCCTCCCCCTCCGCGCCGACCTCCCTCAACCTCCGGCGCAAAGGTTCGACCTGCTCAGACTCAAGCCTGTACTTCTTCTCTATCTCAATCGGCATGTTCGTCAGTATAGATGTCGACTCTTCACGGCTGTCGAATCCACTTCAACACTTCCGGGATGGTGGCGCGCTTGCCGTACATGAGCATGCCGACGCGGTAGACGCGCCCGGCGAGCCAGAGCATCCCGGCCACGGTCGTGAATCCTAATAACAGCGAGAGCGCGACCTGCCAGGCGGGCGGCTCAGCCGCGACGATGCGGATGAGCATCGTGATGGGCGCGAAGAAGGGCACGAGCGAGACCCAGACGGCGAACGAAGAGTTGGGGCTGCGGATCACCGGGAACGCGAGGTAGAAGCCGACGACGAGGAAGAGGATGATCGGCATCGCGAGTTGCCCGCCCTCCTGCGAGGTCGTCACCATCGAGCCCACCAGCGCGTAGAGCGTCGCGTAGATGAAGTAGCCCATCAGGAAGAAGAGCATGACGTAGGCGTAGACGCCGACGGAGACCTGCGGGATGGCGACCGACGCGCCGCGCTCGGCGAAGTACGCGCCCAGGCCCACGAAGGCCAGCCCCCAGATGGCGAACTGCGTCAGCGCCACGAGCGAGACGCCGACCAGCTTGCCCGACATCAGCGTGAACGGCCGGATGGAGGAGAAGAGAATCTCCGCGATGCGCGTCTCCTTCTCTTCGATGACCGCGCCGAGCACGACCTGCCCGTACATGAGGATGGTCAGGTAGATGACGAAGCCCGCGCCGAAGACGAGGAAGAAGCCCTGCCCGCGGTCGGTCTCGCCGCCCCCGCCGGCCTTCGTGGTCTTCATGTTGACGGGCTGGTTGACCGCCCGCATCACCTCCGGGCCGACGCCGCGCGCGTCGAGCCGCGCGTCGCGCACGGCGCGCGTGAGCGCGTTCTTGACCTGACCCATTGTGAACACGTCGCCGACGTTGCGCGTGTGGTACTCCGCCTCGCCGCCCTCCAGAACGTTCCGCGGGAGGATGAGATAGCCGTTCAGCTCGTCGCGCCTGACGCGCTCGTCGAGCTGCGCCTTGACCTCTTCGAGCGTGCGCCCCTCAGCCGAGACCTCCTCGACCTCGTAGCTCGGCGCCGCGACCTTCGCCATCTGCTCCATCCGCGCGCGTGAGTTCTGGTTCATCGCGCCGCCGGCGGCCTCGGGCGCATCCTCGTCTTCATCGTCCCCGCGTGCGGCCTGCGTATTCCTGAGCGAGTCGCGGACGCGCGCAGACATGCGGCCGGTCTCGTCAACCAGGCCGAGCCGCGTCGGGCCGCCCGCCTTGATGCCGGCGATGAGGACGGGGACGACCGTGAAGAGCGCGAACATGAGCGGCGCGCCGACGGTGATGATGACGAACATGCGGCTGCGGACGCGCTGCACGTACTCGCGTTTGACGACCGCGCGGAACTTCGTCAGATGGGTCATTCGGCCCCGCTCACTTTCTCGATGAAGATGTCGTGGAGCGAAGGCTCGACCAGCTCGAAGCGCGTGACGCGCGCGCCCGCGGCGAGCAGGCGGCGGAGCAGCTCCTGCGCGTCCGCGCCCGGCGCGAGCAGCGCCTCAAGGCCGTCGCTGTGGCGCTCGACCGAAGTCACGAGCGACGTGTCTTCGAGCACGCCGTCGCCGCCCTCGAAGCGCAGCGCGACCGAGTTGCGGCCGAAGCTGCTCTTGACCTCGCGGATGCTGCCCGAGAGCACCTTGCGCGACCGGTTGACGAGGCAGATGTCGTCGCAGATGCGCTCGGCCACCTCCATCTGGTGCGTCGAGAAGATGATGGTCTTGCCCGCCTCCTTCAGCCCGAGCACGATGTCTTTCAACAACTCGACGTTCACGGGGTCGAGCCCCGAGAAGGGCTCGTCGAGGATGAGGAGGTCTGGGTCGTGGATGACCGCGGCGATGAACTGTATCTTCTGCTGCATGCCCTTCGACAGCTCGCTCGCCTTCTTGCGCTTCCAGTCCGAGAGCTTCACCTTCTCGAACCAGCGGTCGAGCGCGTCTTCGGCCCCGCGGCCGGTGAAGCCCTTCAGCTCGGCGAAGAACTTGATCTGGTCGCCGACCCGCATGCGCTTGTAGAGCCCGCGCTCTTCGGGCAGGTACCCGATGCGGTTCTGTAGCTCCGGCGTGACGGGGCGGCCGAACAGCTCGACCGAGCCTTCGTCCGGGCGCGTGATGCCGACGATCATGCGGATGGTCGTGGTCTTGCCCGCGCCGTTCGGCCCGAGCAGGCCGAAGATGCGCCCCGCGCGCACCGTCAGGCTCAGAGAGTCCACGGCCGTGAACTCGCCGAAGCGCTTCGTCACGCCTTCAAGTCTGAGTGTGGGTTGTTGTTCGCTCATTCAGGAATGTGGATTTAAGGACGGGAACTTATACGGACTTTCCCGGCGAAAGTTTCCGGCCCACTTTTTAACCCCGCGGCGCAGGTTTTCCCTCCCCGCGCGCGCCGCCGCGTGCTAATATTCCTGCCGCCGTCACCCCAGAGCGGCTCGGGACAGGGGTTCTCCACCATGCTCTCCAGAAAACTCTTCCTTCCGCGTCTCGCCGTCGCGATTATCGCTGCACTCTTCCTGCTCGCCCACGCGAGCGCGCAGCAGACGGGCGCGCCCGCGCCGCCACCCGACAAGGACGAAGAGGATGTCGTGCGCATCAGCACCGAGCTGGTGCAGACCGACGTGATGGTCTTCGACGGCTCGGGCAAGTTCGTGGACGGGTTGAAGCCCGAGCAGTTCGAGCTGCGCGTGGACGGCAGGCCGCGGCAGGTCGTCTTCTTCGAGCGCATCCAGGCCGGCACCGTCAACGAGGACGCGCAGATCGCCGCGGCGCGCGGAGGCGTGGGCGCGGCGAACGCGGGCGGCGGCGCCCTCCCGCTCGACCGCGGACGCACCGTCGTCTTCTTCGTGGACGACCTCCACCTCTCGGCCCAGAGCTCCCTCCACATCCGCAAGACCATCCAGCGCTTCATCGACGAGGAGATCGGGCAGAACGACGAGGCGGCTGTCCTCTCGGCGAGCGGGCAGGTCGGCTTCCTCTCGCAGCTCACCGACAACAAGGCCGTGCTGCACGCCGCGGCCGACCGCATCAGCACGCGCCCCTACGTCGTGCGCGACGGCCTGAGCCCGGTCATGACCGAGATGCACGCGATGGCCGTCGAGCGCAACGACATCTCGGTGCGGGACTATTTCGTCGAGCAGTTGCTGCGCGAGAACCCGTTCCTCAAGCGCGAGATGGCGGAGTCGCAGGTGGAGTCGCGCGCGCGCAACATCATGCAGCAGTCGAACTCCGTCGCGATGAACACGCTGCACACGCTCGCCGCGGTCGTGCGCGGCTACGGCCCGCTGCCCGGCCGCAAGGTGCTCTTCTTCGTCTCGGACGGGTTCCTCGTGGACGACAACGACTCGGCCGTGCGCGACCGCATGCGGACGATCTCGGACGCGGCGGCGCGCGCGGGCGTCGTCATCTACTCGCTCGACGCGCAGGGCCTGCGCACGGGCCAGCCCGACGCCTCCGAGCCGGGCACCTTCGACCCTACGGGGCGGCTCTCGCGCGCCTCTGCGGGCGAGGTCGCGGCGATGCAGGCCCCGCTCTTCTCGCTCGCCGCCGACACGGGCGGGCGCGCGCTCGTCAACACGAACGCGCTCGGGCGCGTCGTCTCGGGCGCGCTCAAGGAGACCTCGCTCTACTACCTCCTGGCCTGGAAGCCCGAGGCGGCCACGGGCGGCTCGCCCAAGTACCAGCGCATCGAGGTCGCCGTGCGCGAGCGGCCCGACCTGCGCGTGCTCGTCCGGCGCGGCTTCTACAACGGCGCGGCTCCGCCCGAGCCGGTTGAGAAGAAGAAGAAGGGCGACAAGAAGGCGGACGCCGCGCCCGAGGGGCCGCAGCCCAACGCGGCCGAGCGCGCCCTGCTCGCGGCGCTGCACTCGCCGCTCCCGCGCGCGGCGCTGCCGACCTCCCTGGCCGTCGGCTACGTCCACGGCGACGCGGAGGGGGGACTGCTCACCGTCTCGGTCGAACTGGAGCGCGAGGCGCTCACCTTCGTTCCGGGCGAGCAGAAGCGCGCCGACTTCGACCTGCTCGGCGTCGTCATTGACGACCGCGGCAAGCCCGTCAAGCAGTTCAACCAGCGCCTCACCGTCACGCCGAACCAGACCGCCCCGGAGTCGCAGCAGCACGTCGTCTACAGCTTCCGCATCCCGCTCGCGCCCGGCCTCTACCAGGTGCGCGCGGCCGCGCGCGACGTGAACAGCGGCCGGACGGGGAGCGCGATGCAGTGGGTCGAGCTGCCCGAGCTGAAGAAGCAGTTTTCGATGAGCAGCATCTTCCTCGGCGAGCGCGCCGCGGGCCAGGAGGCGGCGCAGCTCAAGCCGGAGGAGCTGCCCCGCGGCGTGCTCCTGAGCGTCGACCGCCGCTTCTCGCGCTCGTCGTACGTGCGCTTCCTGACCTTCATCTACAATTCCACGACCGCGGCCGCGGGCGCGCCGGACGTGGCGCTCCAGGTGCAGATTTTCCGCGACGACCAGCCGGTCTTCACCGCCCCGCTCAGCAAGCTCCGCGCCGACGCGGGCCAGGACTTCACGCGCCTCCCGTACATGGCCGAGCTGAGCCTGGAGACCTTCCCCCCCGGCCGCTACGTCCTCCAGCTCACCGCCATCGACCGCGCCGCGAAGACCAGCGCCTCGCAACGCACACGCTTCGTCGTCGAGTGATGAGGCGGCGCGCCGCGCCCGCCCATCCTCCTTCACCCCGAGGAGAACTGTATGTTAGAGATCATCATCCTGATCTTTCTCGCGCGCAAAGTCGGCGAGATCGTGAGGTCGAAAGGGCGCCCGGCGGGCTGGTTCCAATTTCTGGCGGTGGTGCTCTGGATCGGCGGCGAGCTGATCGGCGGCCTCATCGGCGGCATCGTCGGCGCGCTGACCGACACGGGGATGGCGTTGGCGTACGTCTGCGCCCTCCTGGGCGCGGCGGTCGGCGCGGGAATCTCAATCCTCATCGCGCGCAGCCTCTCTGCCAAGACCTACGACCTGCCGCCGCAGCCGCCCGTCTTCGGCCGCGAGTTCCGCTGAGACAGGCTCAGAGCACAATCAATCTCGCCGCGATGACCGGCCCGAAGGCGCGCAACTCTTCGAGGGTGGCGTCGTCGGGGGGCGCGTCCGTCTCGATGACGGCCATCGCCTCGCCGCCGCGCTCGCGCCGGCCGAGGTGGAAGCGGCTGATGTTGACGTGATGGTCGCCGAGGATGGTGCCGACGCGGCCGATGACGCCGGGCACGTCGCTGTTCCGCGTCAAGAGCATGTTGCCCGCGGGGACGGCCTCGATGCGGAACCCGTCGATCTCCGTGATGCGCCCGTCCGAGGTCGGGCCGAAGAGCGCGCCCGCCACCGTGTGCTCGCCCGCCGTCGTCCGCACGCGCGTCCTGACCGCCTCGCGCGCGTCCGCACCCACGGCGTGCCGGTGCGAGACGGTGACCGTGATGCCGCGCTCCTCCGCGATGAGCAGCGCGTTCACGACGTTGACGCGCGCGCTCATGTTCCGCAGCAAGCCAGCCAGGAAGGCGCGCGTCACGGGCGCCGCGTCAACGCCGATGGCCTCACCCGCGTACTCGATCTCGACCGAGCGGACGGGCTCGTCCACGAGCTGCGCCTGAAAGCGACCGAGCCGTTCGGCCAGGTGCAGGTAGGGTTCGAGCGCCTTCAACTCCTGCGCGCCGACCGCGGGCAGGTTGACCGCGCCGCGCACCGCGCCCGTCCGGAAGAAGTCGCGCATCTGCTCGGCGACGATGACGGCCACGCCCTCCTGCGCCTCGCGCGTCGAGGCCCCGAGGTGCGGCGTCGCCACGACCTCTTCGAGCGAGAGCAGAGGGTGGTCGGCGGGCGGCGGCTCCTCCTCGAACACGTCGAGCGCGGCCCCGGCCACGCGCCCCTCCTTGATCGCCTCGTACAACGCGCGCTCGTCCACGAGCCCTCCGCGCGCGCAGTTGATGACGCGCACGCCTCGCTTCATCCGCGCGAACTCGCGCGCGCCGATGAGGCCCCGCGTCTCGGGCGTCAGGGGCGAGTGGACGGTGATGAAGTCTGCGCGCTCGCAGACCTCTTCGAGTGTGGCGAGTTCGATGCCCTGCTCATGCACCTGCTCGGGCGCGACGAAGGGGTCGAAGGCGACGACCCGCATCTCGAACCCCGCGGCGCGGCTCGCCACGACGCGGCCGATGCGACCGAGCCCCACGACGCCGAGCGTCTTCCCGCGCAGCTCGACGCCGACAAACTTCTTCCGCTCCCAACGTCCGGCCTTCAAACTCGCCTGCCCCTGCGGCACGCGCCGCGCGAGCGCGAGCAGCAGCGCGAGCGTGTGCTCGGCGGTCGTCATCGTGTTGCCGTCCGGCGCGTTCATCACGACGACGCCGCGCCCAGTGGCGGCCGCCACGTCGATGTTGTCCACGCCGACGCCCGCGCGCCCGATGACGCGCAGACGCCCGGCTGACTCCAACAGCTCGGCCGTCACCTTCGTCTCGCTCCGCACGACGAGCCCGTCCGCCCCGGCCACGGCCTCCGCCAGCTCATCGCCCTTCAGCCCCGTCCGCTTCTCAACAACAAAACCGGCGGCACGCAAAGGCTCCAACCCACTCTCGCTCACGTCGTCTGCGACGAATATTTTGATGTCTGACATGGTGTGTGTAGAGGTCGGAGGTCGGAGGTCGGAGGTCAGTTGAAAGACAACATGCTTTCAACTGACCTCCGACCTCCGACCTCCGACCTCTGTCTTACATGGGGCCGCCGGTCTCGCTGCCGTCGGCGCGGCCTTCGCCGCCGGAGTCGGGCTTGGGGGAAGAGCCTTCGAGGTCGCTGCCGGTGCTGCTGCCGGAGCCGCCCGTGCTCACCTTCTCGCTCTCTTCGATGTCGCTCAGGGTCTCGGAACTCGTCGCCTCCGCGTCACGCTCGGGCGTGCCGCCGCCTTCGGTCGAAGCCTTCGGGTCTCGCGTCTCCTCCATCTTCACCCCTCCTCGTCAGTAGTAGAGTAAGCGTAGCGTGACGAGCAGCGACATCAACGCCGCCGCGTAGAAGCCGGCGAGCATGTCGTCGGCCATTATCCCTAAGCCCCCGCCCAATCCTTCCAGCCTCCGCACCGGGTACGGCTTCCAGATGTCGAAGACGCGGAAGGCGACGAAGCCCGCGACGACCGACCACGTCCACGTCGCCAGCCACGGCACGAACAGGAACGTGATCAACTGCCCCGCCACCTCGTCCACGACGACCGCGCCGGGGTCTTTCTTCCCCAGCAGCTTCTCGGCGCGCGTCGCCGCCCACGTCCCCGCGAGCGCGACCAAGAGGATGACCAACAGCAGCACCGTCGTCAGAATCCCCTGGAACTGCTGCGGCGCGAGGTCGAGCCCGCGCCTGACCGCGTAGTCGAAAATTCGCTCCGTGAGGTACCCGAGGCCGAGGTAGAGCGCGACGCCGACGCCCGAGCCCCACGTCCCCGGCGCGATGGGGATGAGCCCCACGCCGCACGTCGCCAACGCCAAAGCGAAGTAGTCTGCGGCCGTCCGCCGCCGCTCCGGCACGACGATGTGTGCCGGCTCGACTACGGGGTGCGCCAGCGAGTCGCTGGTTTCCTTGGGCTTAGTCATGAAAGCAGTGACGAGTGACGAGTGACGAGTGACGAGTTGAAGACAAGCTGTATCTTGTCACTCGTCACTCGTCACTCGTCACTGTTTTTAAACTATCCTGCCGACCAGGTCGTACTGCTGCGCCTCTGTGATCTCGACGTTGACGAACTGTCCGGGCTCGGGCGCTAAGCCTTCGGGCGCGTCGTTGATGAGGACGACGCCGTCGATGTCGGGCGCCTGCGTCTCCGTGCGGCCCTGCCAGAGCAGCTCGGTCTCTTCGGACTCGCCCTCGAAGAGGACGCGCACCGTCTCGCCCACGCGCGCGCGGTTCTTCTTCAGAGAGATGCGCGACTGCGCGCGCATGAGCTTGGCGCGGCGTTCGCGCGCGACCTTCGCGTCTACCTTGTTGGGCAGGTCGAAGGCCGGCGTGCCCTCCTCGTCGGAATAGGTGAAGACGCCGACGCGGTCGAACTCGACGTTCTTAATAAACGTCAGAAGCTCCGCGAAGTCCTCTTCGGTCTCGCCGGGGAAGCCCGTGATGAAGGTCGTGCGGACGGCAATGCCGGGGACGCGCGCACGGACGCGCTCGATGAGCCGTTCGAGGCTGGCGCGGTTCCCGCCGCGCTTCATCAACTTCAAGACGTTCTGCGAGGCGTGCTGCAACGGCATGTCGAGATACCTGACGGCCTTCGGCTCCTCTGCCAGCGCGTCGAGGAAGGCGTCCGAGATGTGCGTCGGGTAGGTGTACATCACGCGCACCCACTCGACGCCTTCGAGCCGGCACAGCTCACGCATGAGGTGCGCGAGCGCGTCCGCTTCGCCCAGGTCTTCGCCGTAGCGCGAGGAGTCCTGCGCGACGAGGATGATCTCTTTCACACCTTGCTCGGCCAACTGCTTCGCCTCGGCCACGACGGAGCCGAAGCGGCGGCTGCGGAAGTGGCCGCGCATCTGCGGGATGAAGCAGAAGGCGCACGGCCGGTCACATCCTTCCGCGATCTTGACGTAAGCGAAGTGGCTCGGCGTGGCGAGCACGCGCGGCGTCGACTCGTCGTAGAGGTATGTCGCCGTCTGATTGCCGAGCGGCAGCACCGGCAGCGAGCGCGTGTTGACGCGCGGGTTCGCGACCGTCGTGATGTCGTTGATCTGGCTCGTGCCGATGAAGGCGTCAACCTCCGGCATCTCCGCGCGCAGCTCGTCCCGATATCTTTCGACTAAACATCCGGCGACGACCAGGCGCTGGCACTTCCCTTCCGACTTCAACCGCGCCGCTTCGAGAATCGCGTCGATGGACTCCTTCTTCGCCGCGTCGATGAACCCGCACGTGTTGACGACGAGCGTGTCGGCCTCGGCCGCGTCGCTCGTCAGCTCGTAGCCCTCCTGCTTCAGACGCCCCATCATCACCTCGCTGTCCACGAGGTTCTTCGGGCACCCCAGACTGATGAATCCGACTTTCTTCATGATAAAGCAGTGACGAGTGACGAGTGACAAGTGATGAGTTGAAGACAAGCTGTATCTTGTCACTCATCACTTGTCACTCGTCACTGCTGTCTTTCTTCCATTCTTAGTAAGTGGCGCTCGACCTCTTCGGCCTCGGCGCGGGTTAAGTCTTGCGCGCCGTAGCGGACGCGGTTGTAGGCGCGTGTGACGGCGAGCACTTCGGGGGTGCCGACCGCCTCTGCGAATTCGAGCGGCGTCTGGTCGGCGCGGCGCGCGAGGCCGCGCGCGTTGAGCGCCGCCGTCATGCGCTCGTAGAACTCCACGATAGTCCGGGCCGCCTCTTCACCGTCGCGCTTCGAGCCGCGCGCGAAGCGCCCTTTGCGACGCAGCCACAGCAGCCCGATGCCGACGAGCAGCAGCGACGCGGGCGCGAGCGCCAACGGCGACGCGACGTAGCCGAGCGCGCCCGAAAGCCCGCCGCCCCTGCCGCCGAACCACGTAGCGAAGAGCGCGCCCAGGCCGTCAGCCGAGGCCGACGCCGCCTGGGTGTAGTCGTTAATCTGGCTGGAGATTGTTCTCGCTAACGCACGCTGGCCCTGCCTATCATAGGCGACCACGTGCTGAATCCAAAACAGCTCCAACGCGTCCGCGTAGCGGTGGAACGCGCCGAGCACTCCCTGGCCGCTCGTGCCCGCGGGTCGTCCGTCCGAGGGCGTCGGGTCGAAGGTGACCCAGGCGTCGGCCTCCGAGAAGTAGACCTCGACCCACGAGTGCGCGTCTGCCTGCCGGACAACGTAGGCGTCGGCCGCGGCGTTGTACTCGCCCGTCTGAAACCCGTTGACGACGCGCGCCGGAATCCTCAACGTCCGCAGCATCACGGCCATCGCCGTCGCGAAATATTCGCAGTGGCCCGCGCGCACGTTGAAGAGAAAGTCCGAGAGCGGGTCGGGGCCTTTCGCGCGCATCTCCAGAGAGTAGTGGTAGTCGCCCTCGTAGGCGTTGCTGTTCAGGTGCGCCTCGATGGCGCGCGCGGCCTCGTACGGGTTGTGCGCGCGCGCGCGCGCGGCGACCATCACGGCGAGGCTGCCCACGCGCGTGTCGAGGCCCGCGGGCAGTTGCAGGTAGTCGCTCACGGGTCGGCGCAGGTTGGGCGTCGTCCCCGCCGGGTACTTGAAAGGCTCCGCGCGCAGCTCGTCGGGCGGGGGCTCGTAGGTGTCGGAGTGAACCGTGTAGGTCAGGCGCTCGGTCGGGTGCGGGCGCGAGAGGAGTCCGTCCTCGACGTCGCGCCGAACAATCTGGAACCCTCCCTGAAGCGCGAGCGCGCGCGGCGCGGCGAAGATGACGGGCGTGTCGATGGGCTCGACGAAGAAGGTCTGCGTCGTCAGGCGCGTGATGTCCTCGGTCGTGCCGAGCTTGAAGAGGTTGCCGTCGAAGACGGGATAGCTGGGCAGCGCGTCCGACTGCGACCAGCTGCGTCCGTCGAAGTGGTCGAGCGCGACGCCGCGCCAGCGCAGCGGCCGGTTGGCGGCCTTGGCCGGGGCCTCGACGCGGACGCGCATGACGAGCTGGTTGCTCTCGTTGAGCCGCCCGATGTCGCCGAGCTTGACGTGGTCGGAGAAGCCCGTGAAGCCCGTCGAGGCCGCGCCGCCCGGCACGGACAGTGTGTTCTCGGCCGCGCGCGGCGTGATGAGGAAGATCGGGAGCGCCAGCCCGAAGATCGTCAGGAACAGGCAGGCCGCCGCCAAAGGCAGACGCCGCAGAGCCCTCGCGCCCTTCGGACTCTTCCCGGCTCGGCCGCGCCGGAGGAGGCCGGGCTTGTTTGCGACGAGCAGCCGGCTCTCGGTCTGCGGGACGACGCGCGAAGATTTTCGCAGCTCGAAGCAGACGACGGCCAGCAGCGCCGTGAAGACGTAGAGGCCGAGCGAGAGCAGGAACGTCGGGCTCGCGCTCAGGCCCGCCGCCAGCAGCACCTCGAAGAACGAGATAAGGTAGAGGAAGAGCCAGTCGCGGTCGGACTTGACCTGAAGCAGCTTGACGGACGAGAGGAGCAGCGTGAAGTGGACGAGCGCGCTCACGCCCGCGTAGACCTGCTGCGCGGCGTCCTGCGCGCCCACGCGCTGGTAATTCCAGTCGAGGTAGAAGGCCGGCAGCGCCAAAAGCACGACGACCATCCCCACGCGCTCCGACAACTGCCAGCGCGTCTCGGCGAGTTTCCAGGAGAGCGCGAGCACCGCGGCGAACGCGAGCGCCAGCACCGGGCCGACGCCGCCCGCGACGGCGAGCGCCAGCACGCCGCACGCGACCATCGCGTAGGAGCAGGCCCGGAAGTAGCTCTCGAAAGACATCGCCTTCTTTGATGCCCGAACGGCCTACTTCTGCTTGAGCCTGACCTCGAAAAGTTTCGGCCAGAGCTTGCCCGTCACGAAGAGGCGGTCGCCCGCTTCGTCGTAGGCGATGCCGTTCAGCACCGCCTCCTCGTCGGTCACGTCGCCCTGCTTGAGCAGCCCCGAAAAATCAATCCAGCCCTTGACCTGTCCGCTCTGCGGGTCGATCCGCGCGACGCGGTTCTGGTGCCAGACGTTCGCGTAAATCTCGCCCTTCACGTATTCGAGCTCGTTCAACTCCAACACGGGGCGGCTGCCGTCCGTGACGCTGATCACGCGCTTGACGCTGTAGTTTGAGGGGTCGATGAAGCGGAGTTTGTTCGAGCCGTCGCTGAGGATGAGCGAGTCGGCGTCGTGCGTCAGACCCCAGCCCTCGCCGGTGTAGTTGAACTCGCCGGTCTTCTCGAAGCTCTGCGGGTCGTAGATGAAGCCCTTCTCGCCCTTCCACGTGAGCTGGTAAATCTTCCCGCCCATGAGCGTCATGCCCTCCGCGAAGAAGTAAGGAGCCACGTCGATCTTTTTGAGCACCTTCCCCGTCTGCAACTCGACGCGCCGGAGCGTCGAGTGACGTTCGAGCCCGGTGCTCTCCAAGAGCGCGCCGTCGTTAAAGATGAGCCCCTGTGTGAAAGCGTCGGGGTCGTGCGGGAAGGTGTTGACGACCTCGTAGCCGTAGACGGGCACGGCCGCGCGCGACGCGTTGGCGTTGGCGTTCGGCGGCGCGGCGTCGATGGGCAGCGAGTTCGTCTTCGGGCCGGTGGCGCCGCAGCCGGCGAAGAATGTCGTGAGCAGAAGTAGACTTAAGAGTTGTCTCATGCCTGGCGTTTACCGCCCTTCTTTTCTGAGTCCGAGGCTGAACGTTTCGCCCCTCATTCTCTCAAGAGGAGACCGAAAAACGAAAGCCCGCTCGAAGTCTTTCAAAACCGGGCGGGCCTGTCGCGTAAGAATTATTCATCTCCCCGATGATAGTTTTCACGCGAGATTTCCGCACTAAGGGTTGTAAGAGCGCTGTCGGCTCCGGATTGTTTATTCTCAGTCGCAGTCATCGCCACTGAAAATAAACGAAGTCATAAACTACTCACCCCAAAAGGAGAATTAAACGAATGAAGACCCGACTCACGGTAATGCTTCTGACGCTCACCGGGCTGATAATTCTCGCCGGCCAGCTTCGCGGGGGAAGCTCGGCGGCCGCGGTGGACGAGCACATCAACCCCCATTACAAAGGCGGCTCCTCCTTCAACCTGGCCGGCGCCGGCCCGAACGTCCCAAGGTGCGGGGCGTTCCCTGAGAACATCGAGCTGAGCTTCACGGGCGGGGGCATCGACACCGAGGGCGGCTACAACACCGCCGTCTTCTCCGCCTGCACCAACACCACGACCAACCTCGTCTTCGACCTGAAGGCGACCGACACCTACTTCCAGACCGGCGACCAGGTGTTCATCGAAGGGGATGACTTTGTGCTCGTGCCCAACCCCGACATCTGCGCCGCCGCGAACGCCCACGGCGTCCCCTTCCGCGTCGCCGGCGGCACGGGCGGGCACGCGGGGGCGACGGGCAACGGGCGCTTCAACATCTACAGTAACCTGACCCCTTGTAACGGGCAGGTGCTGCCGTCGCAGGTTTCGTTCGAGGGAGTGATCAGGGTGCCGAAGTAAACATCACTGTCTGATGCTCCGGCTCCTAAAACGAAAAGCCCGCTCAAGTTTCACTTGAGCGGGCTTTTCTGTAAAATTAATCCGGCGGCGACCTACTCTCCCACGCAGCTTCCCGCGCAGTACCATCGGCTCTGAGAGGCTTAACTTCCGTGTTCGGGATGGGAACGGGTGTGACCCTCTCGACAAAACCACCGGAAAACTTAAAAGAGCGAAAGCTAAAGAGCTTTGAGAATCGAATAGTGAAGTTTGAAGGCTAACCGTGCAAGCACTTGTTGCTCGTCAGTAAATTTTACGGTCAAGCCTTGGGACTTATTAGTACTGGTCAGCTAAACGTGTTACCACGCTTTCACACCCAGCCTATCAACGTGGTGGTCTACCACGAGTCTCACTGGCAGGTCTCATCTTAGGTCTGGCTTCACGCTTAGATGCATTCAGCGTTTATCCATGCTCCACGTAGCTACCGAGCGCTACCCCTGGCGGGATAACTCGTACACTAGAGGTGGATCCAACCCGGTCCTCTCGTACTAAGGTCAGATTCCCTCAAACCTGCTCCGCCCACACCAGATAGGGACCGAACTGTCTCGCGACGTTCTAAACCCAGCTCACGTACCGCTTTAATCGGCGAACAGCCGAACCCTTGGGAGCTTCTGCACCCCCAGGATGCGATGAGCCGACATCGAGGTGCCAAACCCTGCCGTCGCTGTGGACGCTTGGGCAGGATCAGCCTGTTATCCCCGGCGTACCTTTTATCCGTTGAGCGATGGCCCTTCCATACAGAACCACCGGATCACTAACTCCGACTTTCGTCCCTGCTCGACGTGTATGTCTCACAGTCAGGCTGGCTTATGCGTTTACACTCTACGGCTGATTTCCAAACAGCCTGAGCCAACCTTCGAGCGCCTCCGTTACACTTTGGGAGGCGACCGCCCCAGTCAAACTACCCGCCTGATAGTGTCCCTGCCCCGGATGACGGGGCTAGGTTAGAACGCAGACATGCACAGGGTGGTATCTCACCGTTGCCTCCCCCGCAGCCAAAACCACGGGTTCAAAGGCTCCCACCTATCCTGCGCAGCACATGCCCGCATTCACTATCAAGTTGTAGTAAAGGTGCACGGGGTCTTTCCGTCTAGATGCGGGAAACCGGCATCTTCACCGGTACTACAAGTTCGCTGTGCCACTCGTTAAGACAGCTCCCAGATCGTTACGCCATTCGTGCAGGTCGGAACTTACCCGACAAGGAATTTCGCTACCTTAGGACCGTTATAGTTACGGCCGCCATTCACTGGGGCTTCGATTCGGAGCTTCGCCTTGCGGCTAACCCCTCCTCTTAACCTTCCAGCATTGGGCAGGCGTCAGCCCCCATACGTCGTCTTCACGACTTTGCGGAGACCTGTGTTTTTAGTAAACAGTCGCCTGGGACATTTCACTGCGACCGTCCCGGAGGACGGCACCCCTTCTCCCGAAGTTACGGGGTCATTTTGCCGAGTTCCTGAACGAGTGTTCTCACAAGCGCCTTAGGATTCTCACCCCACCTACCTGTGTCGGTTTGCGGTACGGTCAGTGGAGCAGTTATGCCGAACGAGGCTTTTCTTGGCATCTGGGGTCAGAGACTTTTTTCCGCCCCGAAGGGCGTACTTTCGTCCCCGCCTTTACCCTGATGTGGCCCGGATTTGCCTAAGCCACGGGCTATGACGGTTCAACCGGACATCCATCGCCGGTCTCTCCTACCCGGATGCGTCCCCCCACAGCACTGCTACTGGTTCCGGAATTTTAACCGGATTTCCATCGACTACGCCTTTCGGCCTCGCCTTAGGTGCCGACTTACCCTGAGCAGATTAACTTTACTCAGGAA
>JADMIO011406765.1_pt1:0-20000 | contig 53139 bp, 47 predicted proteins | sample 8958161 | NCBI WGS metagenome assembly JADMIO01 (sample SAMN16585339, study PRJNA669376) | soil metagenome | isolation source: Crop rotation soil | place: USA: Cullars Rotation, Alabama | collected 2011 | reverse complement strand
GTCTCCTCGGGCTCCTTCTCCTCCTCCTTCTTGCCGCGCTTGGAAGCCCCCGGTTGAGCCGTGCCGGCCTTGGGCACGTCGTCGCTCTCGGTCGTTTCAAGTGACTTCGGGCGCGGCACGCGCTTCCAGCCCATGATGTCGAAGCGCGAGCCGCTTTCGAGCTTGAAGAGGATGTTGTCGGTGCCGTTGCGGTCGGGCGAGAAGCGAATGTTGGTGCTGGCACGGAGCTGTCCGGCAGCCTGGGGCGGGATGTCCCCGTCCTCGCGTGCGAGGCGGCGCGAGCGCTCAATCATCTCGTGCGAGATGACGTTGCGCGCCTCGATCCAGCCCTCGACGGGCTCTGCGTCGCGCGTGCGCACGTGGAGCCAGCGCTCGCCCGTGTCGGGCACGGTGACCGAGTCCGTGATGTCGAGTTCGTCGCCGCGCACGACCTCTTTCAAGTCGGCGGCGACGACTGCGGTCGAGCTACGCACCTGCGCCCTGCGCGCGATGACGGCGCCCACCTCCTCCTTGCCGGCGAGCGTGGTGCACGCACAGGAGATGAATAAAAGAAGGAGGGTCGAAACAAACTTAATGGACTTCATTCTTGGTCGAAGCGTTTCAGGGGATTCATTGTGACGCGCGTTTACGCAAACGCTCGTGGAGTTTCTGCGACTCCGCGTCCGGGCGCTCATTGTAACCCAACTTGCGGAGTAATTCCCGCTGCGCCGAGTCGAGAGATTCTGAGACGCCGACGTGCGTGCGTGCGCCGCCCGGTTCGACTCTTAAACCGAAGGGCTCAATCAGAGACGGCAGCGTCAACTCCGTCCCCGCCTCCACGTAGCGCTCGACGAAGGCGCGCGTGTCTCCCGTCGAGCCGAGAGCCTGCACGACGGCGCGGTTGCCGTCCGCGGGCGGGTTGCCGCGCGCGTGGCGGCGGAACAGCTCGCGGTAGACATCCGCGAGAGAGCTCTTGCCGCCCGTCTGTCGCATGAGCGTGAGGTCGTAGAGAAAGGCGACGAGGAGCCCCTTGTGGTAGACGAGCGCGCCGCTGCCCGCGAAGCGTCGCTGCGAAGCCTCCGGCAGTGAGACCTCGCGGGGGCCGCGTACGCGCCTGTAGGAGTCGTAGGCGCTCCCCAGCGCATTCAGGTAGTCGTTGAAGGTCAACTGCCCGCGCCTCATCCCTGCGCGCAGCGCGACGTAGTTGGTGAAGCCTTCGTAGAACCAGTCGTATTCGCCTTCGAGCGCGAGCCCGTTCGGCACCCAGAGGTGAAACAGCTCGTGCGTCAGCGCGCCGTCGAGTTGTGCCTTAGCGGCGAGCTTAGAAGGCAGACGCCCGGAGACGAGCACGACCGTCGCACCCCTCGTTTCCGCGCTCCAAAGGTTCCCTGCCGCGCCGGCCTGCGGCAGAGGCAGAAGCAAGACCATGGGACTCTGTCGCGGCGAGCCGCCCGTGGTCTCCTGATGAAGTTTGAGAATCTCTTCGACCGAGTCGGCGGCCTCCTCTTCGTTGAAGGCCCAGTCGCCCGCCGTCACGAGAGTGAACGTCAAAGACCCCGCGCGCCCGCGCCGCTCTCGGAGGTCTCGGCCGACGGCGAAGACGGCGTGCTCGGCGTCTGACATTTCATAAAGACCCGCCGAGTTGCGCGTCTCCGCCGTCGAGACTTTCCATCCGGCGGGGGTAGAGAGTTCGACCTTGGCCGTCGTGAGCGGCACGGGCAGGAGGTCTGCGAGCATGAGAAGGCCGCGGTCGGCCGTCAGCCAGGAGACGTGCGAGGAGTCGTTGACGAAGGCCGGCGGGTCGAGCCTGAAGTCGTAGGAGAAGCGCGAGGCCGGGCCGGCGGCCGAGAACTCGCCCGGCGCGAGCTTCTTGACGGCGACCGCGACGCCGCTCTCGTCGAACAGGGCGAAGTTCTCGACGCGCTCGGCGAGGCCGGCCGCGCTCCCGTAGAAGTTGCGAATCGACCACGCGGTTGCAGCCTCAAGCCTGCGCCCTTCGACGCGGACGCGGGAAGGAGTTCCGGGTAAGACCTTGATCTTCACGTCCAACGCCTGCGCCGACGTGTCGTTCGCGGACAAGAGAAGGACGAAGCAGAAGCTAAAAAGAATGAGGGAAGCCCGCCGTGCGGCTTCCCTCACCCGTTTGGTTCTCGGCTGTGTGAACATTTGGCGGGAGCATTTAAGCACATCAGGCCCGCCGAGAGCGATTACCGACCCGCGTGTCAGAAGTAGCGGATGGTGTAACTGAAACGCACCCCGCGGCCGATCTCGGGCGCGAGGTCTTTGATAAACGAGAGGTGGTTGCGGTAGAGGCGGTCGCCGAGGTTGAAGGCGTTGACCGAGAAGACCTGCGCGTAGTGCGGGTGCGCGATGGTGTAGGAGGCCGAGAGGTCGAAGAGCGTGTAGCCGGCCGTCCGCGTCTCGGTCGGGAAGATGCGATCCTGGTCTTTGACGAAGCTCACCTCCGGCTTCACGTCGAAAGCCTTGTACCTCCAGTCCAGCCCGACCCGCCCGCGCATCGGCGGGATGCGCGGCAGAGGCGTCCCCGTCTCCTTCAGCTCCGCGTTGACGTAGTCGTACCCGAGGTTGACCCAGAGGTTCTCGTGCGTCGCGAAGTCGAGGTTCAGCTCCGTGCCGGTGAAGCGACTGTCGGCCTGGTCGTAGACGGCCTCGATCAGGTTATCTTTAATCTCGCCGGTCGGGGCGAGGAAGACGAAGTCCTTGATGTTGTAGTAGTAGAAGTTCGCCGTGCCGCGCACGCGCTTCGAGTCGTGGCGCAGAGAGAAGTCGATGCCGTCGTTGCTCTCGCGCGTGAGCGAGGGGTTGCCGACCTCGAAGGTCAGGTTCCCGACGTGCGGCCCGTTATTGTAAAGCTCTTCGAGCGCGGGCGCGCGGTACGAGTGCGTATAGTTGGCGACGAACGCGCCGTCCTTCCACAGCCCCACGCGCATGCCGGCCGCGCCCGAGAAGCCCGTGAAGGAGCGGTCGAGCGCGCCGTCGGGGTTGTAGCCGTTGTGCTCGACGCGCCCGCCGAGCTGAAACTTCACGCGCTCGAAGTCGATGGACTCAAGCCCGAAGACGGCGAAGTTGTTCTGAATCGTCGGGGGCGCGAGCGTCTCCTCCCCGACCGACTCGAAGTCGCGGCGGAAGCCCGAGAAGCCCCAACTCCCGGAGAAGCGCCCGCGCTTGTTCTGGTCGAAGACGCCGCGGAAGAGGAAGTTCTTGTTGCCGAAGTGCGTGCCCACCTCCTCGCCTTCAAGCTCGTCGTGCGCGTAATCGCTGTAGTCGAGCGTCAGGCGAAAGCCGTTGACGAAGCCGCCGAGGTCGCGCCAGCCGCCGTTGAACTTGAAGTCGTGGCGGCGCGCCTTGATGGAAACGTCGGAGCCTAGTTCCTCGCCGCCCGACTCGAAGAAGGAGGCGAAGGGGATGCCGTAACGCCGCCGGTCGTAGCCGTATGTGAAGCTGGCGAAGTTCTTGTCGCCGTAATGCCCGACGCCGAGGAGGCCGTTCTCGTTGCGCGTGAAAGACTGCTCGATGCGGCCGACGGGCGTGTCGTAGTCGCCCGTGCGCTGGAGCGTGCCGTTGCCCCAGAACATCCACTTGCCCGTGCCGTATTCGAGCCCGCCGCTGGCGCCGCCCTGGTTGTTCGTCGTCCCGCCGACGCCCGTGAAGTAGCCGCGCCAGCCCTCGTGCGCGTAGTCGTGCCCGGTCACGGCGTTGACGACTCCGCCGATGGCGCTGCTGCCGTAGAGCAGCGTGGCCGGGCCTTTGACGACTTCGACCCGTTCGAGCGAGAGCACGTCGATGGGTTCGGCGTGGTCTCCCGACTGCGAGCCGAGCGAACCCGTCTGCGCGCCGTCCTGCGTGACCTGCACGCGGTCGCCGTCGAACCCGCGCACGACGGGGCGCGCGGGGCCGGGGCCGAAGCCGCGCTTGGCTACCCCGGGCTCGTCCTTGAGCACCTCGCCGATGGAGGCGCTGCTGCCCTGCGCGAGTTTGAGCGCGTCCACCGTGTTAACGGCCTGGAAGGACTCGAAGACTGACTGCTCACTGCCCGTCGCCGTGACCGTGACCTCCTCCTTGAGGCCGGTGAGTCGCATCGAGAAGTCGAGCGTCGCCGACCCACCCGCCGCGACGACGACCTGCTGCGTCTGGTCTGGGAAACCCTCCATGTGCGCGAGGATGGTGTAGGTGCCCGGCGGGACGTTCTGAAACTCGTAAGCGCCCTGGTCGTCCGTCTCGGTCGAGCGCTTCAACTGCACGAGGTTGACGATGACGTTGTGGAGCGGCGTGCCGCCGTCGGAGAGGATGATCTTGCCTCGAATCGAACCGCCGGCCGAAGCCGTCTGACCGAAGAGCCCGCCGGCGAACCCGCCCTCGGCGCGTACCCGCGCGGGCGAGACGAATGTCGAGAGTGTCAACACTAAAGCGATGATGAATCTATAACTGCGCATAAGCTTTCCCTCTGGCAAGCTGCCCTGTGCCGTCGAATGAACCGGGAAGGGCTCGCGCCCGACGGCCGCGCTTGAACGCGGCACGGGCGCGAGGCTTTAAGCCTTCGCGCGGTTCCAACGGCGAAGCCGGCCGCGTTCGGGCGAGACCCGGACGCAGACGTGCTCTTTTATGAATGCGGATTGAGAATCAGGACTGGACTGCGGGAGGCGCGCGACCCTGCCGGAGAGGCAGCGAGCCTTCGCGCGCAGAGGCTTCATGAAGGAGTTCGTAACTGGGCGTCCACGCGGGCGGCGCGGCGATGATGAGGGCCGCGTGCTGTAGGTCTGTGACGAGGTTGCGCTGGAGCCTGCACAGGAGACACTGCTTCTCGTCCGAGCCGAGCGGCGTGCCCCCGCCGCGTTCTTCCCCGTTCTGGAATAAGGTCTGCGCTGGTGTCGCGCCGGGCTGCGGGAGGCGGTGGAAGTGCGTGGCGCTGGCGACGAAGGCGTGCACCGTCAGCGCGAGCAGCAGCATCCCCGCCGCCGCGCGCGACCGCACCAACCTCCGCACCTGACTGCTCAGCTTCTCGCCCAAACCCTCTGGAGTTGCCCTTGTTAGAATAGACTGACAGCGAACTATAGCACTAAGGTCTGCTTAGATGAAGCGAGCCGCGCGCACTTTGCCCGGCCTCTCGGCGGAGGGAACTTATGCCGCCTTTTTCGCGTATTTTTAGGGGAAAATGATAGAACGCACGGGTTCGAGCCCGAAAGGCCCGAACGTTGACACTTCGCTCTAAGCGCCGATAGAATGTCTGCCCTGAACAAGGAGCGGGCGCCCAAACCCCGGAGGATTCAGCCGTGAGTTTCAGTCTCATCAAAATCATTCTCATCACGCTCGCCATCATCATCGGCCTTCTCTTCTTCGGGCGCTTCCTGTTCTAAGAGCCTGGATGAAGCTCCACAGACCGGCCCGCGCGCGTCGGCCGGGCCAGACCCGCCGACGCCACATAGTCCTCCTCGCACTCCTGGCCTTAGCCTTCAATTCTCTTCTCTGCCTCTCGGAAGCCCGCGCGCAGGATCAAGAAGTAGACCCTTCGGCCGACGACATTCTCAAGATAGAGACCGACCTGATTCTCGTCCCCTTCTACGTCACGGACGGGAACAGGCGCGTCACAGGACTTTCAGAGCGCGACCTTCAGGTGCTCGACAACGGCCGGCCCGTCGAGCCGAGTCTCCTCGTGGCGGGTGCCGAGAGTGTCGGGCTCCTCTTCATGCTCGACGCCTCGGGCAGCACGCGCGAGATCGTCACCGCGCAGAGCGAGACGGCCCTCGCACTCTTCTCACACTTCGGCGCGCGCTCCCACGTCGCCGTCATGCAGTTCCGCGAGCGCGCCGAGCTGACGCAGGACTTCACGCGCGACCTGCGAGCCGCGCGCAAGGCTTTTCAGATCGCCGCGCTGCCCGACCGGCGCACGGCCATCTTCGACGCCGCCCGCGACGCCGTCCGAGCCTTCGACAGACCCGGACGCAGCTCTGCCGAGCGCCGCATCGTCGTCCTCGTCAGCGACGGCCTCGACACCGCGAGCACGACCCCACCCGCCAACGTCATCGTCGAGGCGAACGCCGCCGGCGTCTCCTTCTACGTGATACACGTGCCGCTCTACGCGCCCGTCGATGGCCGACTCGCTGCACGCAAGCCGGCCAAAGGCTTCCGCGAACTGGCCGAGAAGACCGGCGGGCAGTTCTTCGTCGTCGGCGACGCACGCACGTCGCTAGACCCGCACGCCGAGCACGACCTGAGCCCAATCTTCCGCGCCATCGCCGAAGACCTACAGAGCCAGTACGTCCTCGGCTACCACGCAGGCACCCCTGCGCCGGGCACGCACCGCGTCGAAGTACGTCTCAACGCCCCGCGCGGGCGCAGGCTCCGCGTCCGGCAGTTGCGCGAAACGTACGAGATAAAACGCTGACCCGGCCCGGCATGACAGGCGCGCGCCGTTGCTCTACAATCTGCCTTCCGCTCTGACAACCGAATCTTCTTCCACGGACTTATGAACGAACAGAACACGGAAGGTCTCAGGCACATCCGCCGGGCGCTTTTGAGCGTCTCGGACAAGACGGGGCTCGTCGAGTTCGCGCGCGCGCTGCGCGGCTTCGGCGTCGAGCTGCTCAGCACAGGCGGGACGGCGAAGGCGCTGCGCGAGGCCGGGCTCGAAGTGCGCGACGTGTCGGAGGTGACAGGCTTCCCAGAGATGTTGGACGGCCGCGTCAAGACGCTCCACCCGCGCATCCACGGCGGCATCCTCGCCGTCCGCGACAACCCCGAGCACGCGCGCGCGCTCGAAGAGCATTCAATCGGCCCCATCGACATGGTCGTCGTCAACCTCTACCCCTTCGAGCAGACCGTCGCGCGCGAAGGCGTCACGCTCGAAGAGGCCGTCGAGCAGATCGACATCGGCGGCCCCTCGATGGTGCGCTCCGCCGCCAAGAATTTTAAGGACGTGGCCGTCGTCACCTCGCCCACCATGTACCAGCATCTCCTTCGGGAGTTGCAAAATCGCGGCGGTGGCCTCTCGCACAGGACACGTTCGTGGCTCGCCAAGACGGCCTTCATGCACACTTCCAGATACGATGAAGCAATCTTCAGTTACCTGTATGGGGCAACGTCGGTCAAGTCCGTCGAAGACCTAGACCTTAGCAACGCATTCGCCGAAGAGGAGTTGGTGACCTTTATGGTGACCGGAGGGGTGGTCGCGTACGTATCAGAGCAGAAGTACCCGGCTCACTTCGGCCTTCAACTTGAGAAGCAGTCAGACCTGCGTTACGGCGAAAACCCGCACCAGTCGGCCGCCCTCTACACGTTTGAGCGAGACATGGGCATCGCGCGCGCCGAACTGCTCGGCGGCAAGGAGATGTCCTTCAATAACTACGTGGACGCGGATGCCGCGTGGCAGCTCGTCTGCGACTTCGAAGAGACGGCGTGCGCCGTCATCAAGCACATGAACCCTTCGGGCGTCGGCACGGCCGCGACGCTCGAAGAGGCTTACAGGCGCGCGCTCGCCACCGACCCGGTCTCGGCCTTCGGCGGCATCGTCGCCTTCAACCGCACGGTTGACGAGGCAGCGGCGCGCGCACTCACGGAGATTTTCACGGAGGTCGTCGTCGCGCCCGACTTCGAAGAGGCGGCGGTCGAAATCCTGAAGTCGAAGAAGAACCTGCGCATCCTCCGCGCGGGCGTTGCACGACAGCCGGAGGGTCTGGACTTCAAACGCGTGACCGGCGGAATGCTCGTCCAGACGCGTGACACGCACCGCCTCCACCGCGAAGACCTCAAGGTCGTCACGCAAAGAGCGCCGACTGAGGAAGAGTTCGAGGCTCTCATGTTCGCCTGGACGGTCTGCAAGCACACGAAGTCGAACGCTATCGTCTACGCGCGCGCGGGCCAGACGGTCGGCGTCGGCGCGGGCCAGATGTCGCGGGTCGATTCCGTCCGCATCGGTGCGATGCGCGCGCAGCTCCCGGTCGAGGGCTCCGTGCTCGCCTCCGACGCCTTCTTCCCCTTCCGCGACGGGTTAGATGAAGCGGCTAAGCACGGCATCACCGCCGTCATCCAACCCGGCGGCTCCGTCCGCGACGCCGAAGTCATCGAGGCAGCTAACGAGCACGGGTTGGCGATGGTCTTCACAGGGGTACGGCACTTCCGTCATTGATGTAAGAGGTCAGAGGTCGGAGGTCAGAGGTCAGTTAAGAGCCATCTTCTACTGACCTCTGACCTCCGACCTCTGACCTCTCATCTTCGCTTGCTCTCGTGGCGCGCAATCGTTGATACTTGGCGTCACCAAAACAGGCAAAGTGAGTCTTCCCGCGCGGCCTGTCATTCTCGTTTTCCGAAGGGGATTTCAAGATGGCTGATCTGGAAATGTTGGGCGGCGAGGGCGGCGAGACGATCCGCTGCCGCTACTGCGGGCAGTTGAACAGCGTGCGCACGCAGAACGGGCAGGCGCGGTGCGGCCGCTGCCGCCTCCTGCTCTCGGACGAGCCGCACAAGAAGTTCGCCAACCTCGACAAATACTCTTACGTCCACCCGCTCGACAGCCGCGCGCTCGCCGCGCTGAAGAACATCCCCGGCATCGACACCGCGCTCAAGAAGCTCCTGGAGTGGACGGGCGACGCGGCCATCCGCGTCATCTTCACCGCGAGCGCCGTCAAGGTCACGCCCAAGCAGTGCCCCGACCTCTACTACAAATTGCAGGTCGCCTGCACGACCCTCGGCGTAGACATGCCCGAGCTGTTCGTCCAGCAGAACCCCATCGTCAACGCCTTCACCGGCGGCGTGAAGCGCCCCGTCATCGTCCTCTACTCGCAGCTTATCGAGCGGCTGAACGACGAGGAGGTGCTGGCCGTCATCGCGCACGAGGTCGGGCACATCCACGCCGAGCACGTGCTCTACATCACCGCGGCGAAGCTCATCGAGCTGGCGGCCACGTCCGCCCTCAAGGCCGCGCCCATCGCCGGCATCATCGCGGAGCTGTTCACGCTTACGATGCGCTCGGCGCTGCTCGCGTGGGCGCGCAGGGCCGAGCTGTCTTGCGACCGCGCGGCGCTCCTGGTCACGCAAGACCCGCACGTCATCGGGCGGACGATGATGAAGCTGTGCGGCGGGACGTTCGCGTCGAAGATCGACTACGAAGAGTTCCTCGCGCAGGGGCGCGACTTCCAGAGGAACTACGACGAGAAGGCGCTCGACCGCTTCTGGGCCGACATCATCAACGCCGGCCTCTCGCACCCGTTCCCCGTCTGGCGCGTCGGGGAGATCATGGCCTGGGTCGAGAGCGGCGAGTACGCACGCCTCATCAACGACGAGCCCGAATCGGCCGCCGCTTAAAGAGAGCAGATGAAGACATTCTTAACGACTGTCACCGCCGTCATCTTCTTCGCCGCGGCCGCGGCCGGCGCGAAGACGCAGAAGGAGCGGCAGATTCAGCCGTGCGAGCAGCGCGGCTCGCAGGCCGAGGCGAGCGGCTGCGCGCATCAGGAGTACCTCGCGGCCGACGCCGAGCTGAACAAGGTCTACGGCCGCCTGGCGGGCGTCCTCGACGCGGAGGACAAGGCGCTCCTGAAGGCTTCGGAGCTGGCCTGGATCAAGTACCGCGACTCGGCCTGCGAGTTCGAGTCCTCGCAGTACAAGGGCGGCACGATGCGCCCCATGATCGAGTCCTTCTGCCTGACCCGCGTCACGAAGGCGCGCAGCGCCGAGCTGAAGGAGCAGTACGAGCTGCGCGGGCCGTGACCGGAGCGAACTGCATGAAGAAGATCGTGACCGCACTCCTGCTCGTCCCCGTCTTTCTCAACGGCGCGGCCTCCGCGCAGAAGACGGCGCTACAGGTCTCTTGCACCGACCCGCAGACGCAGTACGAGATGAACGTCTGCGCCGACCGGAAGTTCAAGGCCGCGGACGCCGAGCTGAACAAGGTCTACAACAGTCTGGCCTCGAAGCTCGAAGACGCGGCGCGCGCGAAGCTCAAGGCGGTGGAGGTCTCCTGGCTCAAGTACCGCGACGACAACTGCGACTACGAGTCGTCGCTCTACGAGGGCGGCTCGATGAAGCCGCTCATCTACTCGTCCTGCATGGAGCGGATGACGAAGGCGCGGACGGCCGAGCTGCGCGGGCAGATTGAGGAGCGGGAGCAGTAATCGAAGCCGGACTCGGAAGGGACATGAGCATGCTGCTTGAGAACAAGAACGGGATCATCTTCGGCGTGGCGAACAAGCGTTCCATCGCGTGGGCGACGGCGCAGGCTTGTCTGGAGGCGGGCGCGAACCTCGCCTTCTCGTACCAGAACGAGCGGCTGCGCGAGAACGTCGAGGGGCTGACTTCGGGGACGGGCTCGCCGCTCGTGCAGTGCGACGTGTCGAACCCTTCGGAGGTCGAGGCCGCCTTCAAGACCGTCGGCGAGAGGTTCGGCCGGCTCGACTTCCTCGTCCACAGCCTCGCCTTCGCCCCGAAGGAAGCTCTGGAGGGCGAGTACGTCGCCACGACACGCGAGGCTTTCGTGACGGCGCTGGACGTGTCGGCTTACTCGCTCGCGGAGCTGGCGCGAGCCGCCGCGCCTCTGATGACGGAGGGCGGGAGCATCGTCTCGATGACCTACTACGGGGCGGAGAAGGTGGTCGCCAACTACAACGTGATGGGCGTGGCGAAGGCGGCGCTCGAAGCGAGCACGCGCTACCTCGCCGCAGACCTCGGCAAGCAGAACATCCGCGTCAACACCGTCAGCGCCGGCCCCATCAACACGCTCGCCGCGCGCGGCGTCGGCAACATGAACGTGATGCTGCGCCACCACGCCGAGCGCGCGCCGCTCCGGCGCAACGTCGAAGCGCGCGAGGTCGGCAACGCCGCCCTCTTCCTCCTCAGTCCGCTCTCCTCCGGCATCACCGGCGAAGTCCTCCACGTGGACTGCGGCTTCAACATCATGGGCCTCTGACTAGAGGTTAGAGGACAGAGGTCGGAGGTCAGTTGAAGACCTCCCCTGACCTCCGACCTCCGACCTCTGACCTCTGACTATGGCTGACACAGAGAACAAAGAACAGCCGACGGAACAGCCGGCGACCGGCGCGGCGAAGACGACGCAGGACGAGCGCCTGCTGGAGACGCCGCGGCACGACGAGTTTACGAGCACGGACACGTGGCGCGTCTTCCGCATCATGGGCGAGTTCGTGGAGGGGTTCGACGAGCTGGCGACGGTGACGCGCGGCGTCGCCATCTTCGGGTCGGCGCGGACGCCCGAAGACAACGCCTCCTACGCGGCGGCGCGGGAGACGGCGGCGCTGCTGGCGCACGCGGGCTACACGGTCATCACGGGCGGCGGGCCCGGCATCATGGAGGCCGCCAACCGCGGCGCGTTCGAGGGGAAGGGCACCTCCATCGGCTGCAACATCGAGCTGCCGTTCGAGCAGTCGCCGAACCCGTACCAGACGCGCTCGCTCAAGTTCCGCTACTTCTTCGTGCGCAAGACGATGTTCGTCAAGTACAGCAACGCCTTCGTCATCTTCCCCGGCGGCTTCGGCACGCTCGACGAGCTGTTCGAGGCGCTGACGCTCATCCAGACGCGCAAGATCAAGAACTTCCCCGTCATCCTCTTCGGCTCCGAGTTCTGGGCCGGGATGCTCGACTGGATCGAGAACATGATGCTCAAGTCTAAGTACATCTCGCCGGACGACCGCGGCCTCCTCCACGTCACCGACTCGCCCGCCGAGGTCGTCGAGATCATCCACCGCAGCATGGATGCCCTGAGCAAGCTGGCGACCGAGTCAGACATCTGAAAGGATGAAGGATGAAGGGGAGGCAGCCCGCAAGTTGCCTCCCCTTCATCCTTCATCCTTCCGCCTTCATCCTTCCAGTTGCGGCGGCGTCGGGATGACGCGCTCGGAGGAGACACGGCGCGAGACGAGGGGCGGGAAGGCGTTGGAGGTGAGCCACTCGAAGTAGGGCGCGGAGACGTGCGCGACGGGGACGGCGATGATCTCGGGCGTGTCGTAGGTGTGGAGCGAGCGCACTTCGCGCTCCAGCTCTTCGAAGCAGGCGGCCGTCGTCTTCGCCAGCAGGAGGAACTCGGGCGCGCGGTGCACCTCGCCCTTCCAACGGTAGATCGACTCCATCTGCGGCATGATCTGCACACACGCCGCCAGGTGCGCCCCGACCAGCATCTCGGCCAGCCGAGATGCCTCCTCCTGACTCCCCGCCGTCATCATCACCACAATCGCCGCCGAACTTACTTCAGCCACAGTTCACCTCCCATGATGAATGATGAATGATGAGTGATGAATTAAAAGCCCGCTACTTCTCATTCATCATTCATCGCTCATCATTCATCACTCTCTTCTTCCTCCTCCTCGGTTGCGCCGGTGAGCGGCGTGATATCGCCGCCGAAGAAGGAGTCGTAGAGTTCGCGGGCGCGGTCGAGGTCGCGCTCATCGACGAGGACGAGCGCGCCGGGCGAGGCCGACGAGAGGAGCGGCGAGAGGGCGTCCGCGCCGCCCGACTGGACGGCCGCCCGCACCCCGTTCTGCTGGAGGATGTCGGCCACCATCTCGGCCTCGGCCGGCGAGCCGATGTTGTGCAAAGGGACGAAGCGCGCCTCGCTGTGGTCGCGCAGGGTGTTCTCGGACGTCAGCCGCTCGACCAGCTCGGAGCCGTCGTCCGGACAGACCGTCACCCCCGCCTCATACTCCGACTCGCAAACAGGACAGAACATCCGAAAGCCCCCCAGGATTAAGTTGATTGGGAAAATCGCAGGACGGGGGGATTATAAGGCCGTGAACCGTAAACCGTAAACCGTGACAGGAGAAAGGCGGCTTGCCTTCTTCCTGTCACGGTTTACGGTTTACGGTTTACGGCTTTTAAGCGGTGGCGGCGCGCTCGAAGGGTATCTCCTCGAAGTGGGTCATGCGCTTGAAGTCGCGGAAGCGCTGGTTGATCTCTTCGTGGGTGAGGCGACGGACGCGGTCGGTGCCGAACTCCTCGACGTTGAAGGAGGCCATGACGGAGCCGAAGATGATGGCGCGGCGGAGCGTGTCGTCGTCGACCGTCTCGTGGCTCGAAAGGTAGCCCATGAAGCCGCCGGCGAAGGTGTCGCCCGCGCCCGTCGGGTCGAAGACCGACTCCAGCGGGTAGGCCGGGATGGCGAAGTAGGAGTCCTTCGTAAACATCGCCGCGCCGTACTCGCCGCGCTTGATGACGAGCGCCCGCGGCCCCCACGAGAGGATTTTGCGCGCGGCCTTAATCAGGTTCGGCTCCTGCGAGAGCATGCGCGCCTCGGCGTCGTTGATGATGACGACGTCGACCGCGCGGATGGCGGCCTCGACCTTGTCTGGCACGCTCGTGATCCAGTAGTTCATCGTGTCGAGCGCGACCAGCTCCGCCCCGCGCACCTGCTCGCGCACCTCAACCTGCAACTCCGGCTGGATGTTGCCGAGGAAGACCATCCGCGCGCGCTTCGACTCTTCGGAGAGCTTCGGCTTGAAGTCTGCGAAGACGTTGAGCTGCGTGTCGAGCGTGTGCGCGGTGTTGAGGTCGAAGTCGTAGCGCCCCGACCAGAAGAAGGTCTGGCCGTCCTCGACCCGTTCGAGGTCGTCGGTGTTGATGCCGCGCTCCTCGAAGACCTGCATCGCCTCCGCGCCGAAGTCGCCGCCGACGACGCCGACCACGCGCACGTCCGTGAAGAAGCTGGCCGACAGCCCGAAGTGCGTCGCCGACCCGCCCAACATCCTCTCGCGCTTACCGAACGGCGTCTCGACCGCGTCGAACGCCACCGAACCAACCACGAGCAATGACACCTTGATGAGTTCTCCTGCCGTTTGAAATGAGAAAGGCTTGAAGTGAAGGGGCGCGGCACACGGGCACGCGCCCCTTGAGTTTACTGCTGCGGTTTCGCTTCCGCCGGCTTCTCCTCGCCGAGGCGTGCGAGCGCCTCCTTCGCCTCATCGAGGAAGTCGCTCTTGGGGTGCTCGTTGACGAGGCGGGTCAGGTAGTCGCGCGCCGTCGCGCGCATGTTCTCGGGCGAGAACTCCTCCTTCTTCTCGGGCGTCGAGTCGGGCGGCTTCTGCTTGCCCTTGCCCTCGGAGAGGTAGAGGCTGCTCATGCCCGCGATGTAGAGCACCTCGTCGATCTTGTAGAACTCGGGGTAGCCCGCGGCCAGCTCCTCGCAGCGCTTGAAGGCCGCGTAGTACGCCTTCTTGTTCTTGAAGTAGTGGCGCGCGACCTCCAGCTCGTGCTTCGCGGCCTTCTCCGACTCCACGTCCCTCACGGCCGAGGGGTCAGGCCCCGCCGCCACCGTCCCCGTCTGCGCCCGCGCCGCGGAAGCCACGCTTAAGGTCAACGCGATACCGCAGAGCGACAAGATGAATCTCTTCATACAAAAACCTCTTTCGATACGGACTGGTTACTGCTTGCCGTACTTTCTGATGATGGCATCCAGCTTCTTCGTTGTCGCCTCGGGCCAGAGTTCGGGCGGCGTGAAGATGGCGCTCTTGAGGGCGGAGCCGCACTCGCAGTTGCGTCCCGCGGTCGAGAGACGTTTGACGGCTTCGCGCATGATGACCTGCGCGTTGCGGACGTTCTTGTTGAGGTACTCGACCACGGTCTCGACCGAGACGGCGTCGTGCGCCTCGTGCCAGCAGTCGTAGTCTGTGACGAGCGCGAGCGTCGCGTAGCAAATCTCCGCCTCGCGCGCCAGCTTCGCCTCCTGCAAGTTCGTCATCCCGATGATGTCCATCCCCCAGGAGCGGTAGACGTTCGACTCGGCCTTCGTCGAGAAGGCGGGGCCTTCCATGCAGAGGTACGTCCCGCCGCGGTGGACGTTCACCTCCGCCGCGCCGCATGACTCTTCCAGCACGTTGCCTAAATCACCACAGACCGGGTGCGCGAAGGTGATGTGGCCGACGATGCCTTCGCCGAAGAAGGTCGACTCGTGCGCGCGTGCGCGGGTGCGGTCGAAGAACTGGTCGGGGATGACCATGTCGAGCGGCGCGTACTGCTCCTGAAGCGAGCCGACGGCCGAGGCCGAAAGGATGCGCTCGACGCCGAGCAGCTTCATGGCGTAGATGTTGGCGCGGAACGGCAGCTCCGTCGGCAGAATCTTGTGCCCCCGCCCGTGGCGCGGCAGGAAGGCCACGCGCTCGCCTTCGAGCGTGCCGACGATGAAGGCGTCCGAAGGCTTTCCGAACGGCGTCTCGACCGGCACCTCCTCCACGTCCTTCAGCTCCGGCATCTGGTAGAGGCCGCTGCCCCCGATGATCCCAATCTTCGCTGTCGTCATTCTCTTCTCCGACCCACCCTTTCCGTTGAACGAACCTACTGAATCGGCCTCTTCTCCGCTATGCACTTCGTCTTCGCCTCTTCGGCCACCCAAGCCGCCAGATTGCCCTTATCACGCGTCGCGAGCAGGTCGTCGAGGAACTCGTGTCGCGCCTTCGGCTCGGCCTTGAGGATGGACTCGTAAGCGCGGAGCATACCCTCGATGCCGGCGAGCAGCGTCGCGTCGCGATCGTTCGCCTTCTCCGGATGCTCGATGACGTAGGCGGTCTGCGAGAAGACCGGCTGGATAGACAGCTCTTGCGAGTAGTTATCATCCGTCTTCAGCAACTCGCCGATTAGCGTGGAGCAGACGACGATGTCAAGGTCCGGTGCCGTCGTGATGAACTTGAAGAGCCACGCGCGCGCGTCCCTCGCCCCTTTGCCCAAAGGAGCGGTCTCAAGCTCTCGCGCCAGCCGCACGGTCTTCGCCCGCTCCTCGGCGGTGGACGGCCCGCGTTTATCCTGTGCCTGCGCCGCGCCCGCGCACAGCGCCAGGAGGAAGAGCGCGACAACCGCCATCAGCGATCTTTTCAACATCCGTCCAACCTTCACACTTGAATTGCCGAGGTGGAGAACTTCCCGCCGTCTTCGACGACGCGCGCGAGCGGCGCGGCAGGGTCGTGGTAGAAGAGGCAGAGCCAGCCCTCGCGCGCGGCCTGCGGGAGGAGGCGGCGCTTGGCCTCGACGGTCTCGACGGGGTAGAGGTCGTAGCCCATCACCCACGCGAGCGGCACGTGCGCGCGCGTCGGGACGAGGTCGGCGAAGCCGTAGAGCGTCCGCCCCGCGCGCTCCAACTTCACGCACTGCATCGTGCGCGAGTGGCCGGCGACGGTCTCCATCTTCAAGCCCGGCACAACCTCGTAGCTGTCGTCCTTCAGCTCCAACTGCCCCGACTCCGCGAGCGGCCGCCAGTTCTCGGGCAGGTAGCTCGCGCGGTCGCGCTCGTGCGGCGACTCCGCGTGCTCGTATTCAGAGCGCGAGACGAAGTAGCGCGCGTTGGGGAACGCGGCAACAACATTCCCCGACGCGTCGAGCGTGGTGTTGCCGCCCGCGTGGTCGAAGTGCAGGTGTGTGTTGACGACTACGGAAACGTCCTCCGGGCGAAGGCCCGTGCGCGCTCGGAGAGTTTCGCTGAGGGTCGGGCCGGAACTCACGCCGTACATCGCGCGCTGGCGCTCAGTCCACTTGTCGCCCATGCCCGTCTCGACGAGGACGCGCTCGCCCGCGGCCTCGACGAAGAGGCAGTTGGCGTTGAGCGTGACGCGGTTCTCCTCGTCGGGCGGGGCGGCGCGCTGCCAGAGGGCGCGCGGCACCACTCCGAACATCGCGCCGCCGTCCAGGCGGAACTCGCCGCCGGGCACGACCTCGACGCGGTAGTCGCCGAACTGCACAACTCCTCCGCGGTCGCTACTTCTTCTTACCGGGCGCGGGCGCGGCCTTGCCCTTCGTGTTGCCCGACGGGGCGGGAGGAGGAGGCGGTGCGGCCTCGCCCTCATCGCCGCCGCCCATGTCGCCGTGCGGCGAGCCGCCCATGCCCGGCGGCATCTGCGGCGTCTCGGGGGCCTTGACGGGGAAGTCTTCGGGCACCTTGATGTTGGCGCGCTTGGCGATCTCGTCAACTTCCTTCTTCGTCTTCTCCTCGATGATCGCGTCCTTGGCCGTGTCGCGCGGCGACTTCGGCGGGGCGAACGGGTTCGCGCTCTGGCCCGAGGTCGGCTTGATCAGGATGTGGCGCGCGTGAATCTGCTCTTCGGGTTGGCCGCCCTTGGCCGCGTCGCCCTCGGCCATCGGGTTCGGCTCAGACTTGCCCTGGCGGTGGCCGAGCACCTGGATGATGTGGAAGCCGAACTGGCTCTCGACGATGTCGCTGATCTCGTTATCCTTCAGCGCGAAGGCCGCGTCCTCGAACGGCTTGACCATGCGCCCCTTCCCGAACCAGCCGAGGTCGCCGCCGGTCTCCTTCGCGCCCGGCTCGTCGGAGTTCTCCTTCGCCAGCTTCTCGAAGTCCTCGCCCGCCCGCGCGCGCTTCAAAAGGTCTTCGGCCTTCTGCCGCGCGACCTTCGGGTCGAGGTCGGGGTGCGCGGCGTAGTAAGCCTGTATCTCCTCCTCGGTCGGCTCAAGCTTCTTCGTCAGGTCGTTCGAGTAGATGCGGCTTAGGGCGGCGGCCTGCTGGAACTGTATCTGGAGCTGCGTGGCGCGGTCGTTCTCGACGCCCGCGGCGCGACCCTTCTCCGCCATCAGCGCCATCGGGGCCCACTGCTGCCGGAACTGCTCCTTGACCTCGTCGGTGATGGGCTGCGCCTCGGGGACGAGCCCGAGCTTCTTGAGGTCGTCGAGGTACTGGTCGGCGAGCCCCGCGTTCTTCGGGTCTTTGAGGTAGGCTTCGATCTCCTCCGGCTTCGGCCGGAAGTCCTCGGGGTTGGCCTTGGCGTCGCGCTGCTTCTTCATGTACATCTGCGCGACGACGAGCATCTTCATGGCGTCGAGCTGGCGCTTGACCTCGGGCTTGTCCGCGAGGCCCTTCGCGCGCGCCTCGGCGGCCATGGCGAGTATCTGCTTGATGTCTTCGGCGAGCTTCTTACGCTCGTCGGGGCTGGAGGCGAGGCGCGCCTGCTGTTGCGGCCCGAGCGACTCGGCGATGAGCGACATGTCTTCGGGGGTAAGACTTGTCAGGACGGAGGCGCGGCTGCGCGTGGCCTGCCAGAAGATGAGCCCGACCGAGGCGAGCACCGCTACGAGCACGGCGATTAGAGCTTTTGTGGTTGCCTTCAAAACTGATCCTCTCTCTTTCTAAAACTAAAGCGGCTTGCACTTGAATGAGTATGGCGCCCTGAAGTAACCTGCCGCGCCATGAAAGCCTACTCGCTCGACCTGCGGCAGCGGGTACTCTCGGCCGCCCTGCGCGGCGACCGCACCATCCCGGAAGTGGCGGAGCTGTTCGGCGTCAGCCTGCACTTCGTCAACAAGATGCTCCGCCTGCACCGCGCCGGCGAAGACCTCGCGCCGCGCCCGCACGGCGGAGGCCACACCCCGCGCCTGCAAGCCCGCCACCACAAGTTGCTGCGGGCCGCGGTCGCCGCCAACAACGACGCCACGCTCGGCGAACTGCGCGAGCATCTGGCCCGGCGGGCGCGCGTCGAAGTCAGCGGGGCGACCGTCTCGCGGGCGCTCTCGCGGCTCGGGCTGCCCCGTAAAAAAAAGCATGAGGGCGGCGGAGCGCAACAACTATAAGCGCGGGTGGTTCCGCCGCCGCGCCCGCCGCCTCGACAAGCGCCGGTTCATCTTCATCGACGAGTCGGCGGTCAACACCGCGATGACGCGCCGCTACGGGCGGGCGCCGAGAGGCGAGCGGGCGCACGACAGCGCGCCGCGCAACTACGGCACTCACACCTCGGTCATCGGCGCGCTGGGCCTGCGCGGGCTGGTGGCGGCGCTGGCGGTCGAGGGCGCGGTGGACACCGACTGCTTCAACGCCTACGCCGAGCGGGTGCTCGGCCCGCGGCTGCGGCGCGGCGACGTGGTGGTGCTCGACAACCTCACGGCGCACCGCGCCAGCCGGATCGAGGAGGTGGCCGAGGCGCGCGGGGCGCAGGTGTTATGGCTGCCGCCCTACTCGCCCGACTACTCGCCTATCGAACAGTGCTGGTCAAAGATCAAGGCTTACCTGCGCGGGGCGAAGGCGCGCACGCGCGAGGCGTTAGAGGAGGCGCTGACGGCTGCCCTCGGTCTGGTGACGAAGGCTGACATCCGCGGATGGTTCAAGCACTGCGGCTACTCGTTAGCACGCGAGTGAAAGACGCTTTATTTGAAAAGGCACTGCCGGGCCGTATGTCCGCGAAGACGGGGGAAGGCCGACCGTTCAAGATACACGAAAAAGGCGCCGGGCGCACTCGGCCGCGGCTCTGCTTCCAACCTGCTTCAAGGCTTACGACGCGCGGGCGGCTTGCGCGTGGTCGTCGGGGGCAGCGTGACATTTTTAATGTCCGTGGGTGCCTGCGCCTGCGGGTCGCCGGGGGCGTTGCCGACCGCGTAATCCTCGGCCACCTGCACGTGGCGACGCGCGGCGGCCTCGTCGAGCGCGCGGTCACGCTTCTCCTCTTCGACCGCGGCGACGGCCTGTTCGCGCGGCGACACACGCGAGCGCGGGCTGCCCGCGGCGCGCTTGTACTGGATGAGGATGTGGCGCGCGTGCACCTCCTCGCCCGCGCCCTGCGCGCGCCGCTCGTCGAGCTTGACGATGTGGAAGCCGAACTGCGTCTCGAAGACGCCGCTCACCTCGCCCGGCTTGAGCGCGAAGGCCGCGTCCTCGAACGGCTTGACCATCACGCCGCGACCGAACCAGCCGAGGTCGCCGCCCTTGCCCTTCCCCGAAGGGTCTTCAGTGAACTCGTCGGCCAGCTTGTTGAAGTCCTCGCCCGCGCGCACGCGCGCCAGGATGCCTTCGAGCTTTGCGCGCTCGGCCTTCGTGTCCAGCTCCGGGTGCGCGGCGACGTACGCGTCCAACTCGGCCTCGGTCGGCTGGAAGCGCGCCTTCATCTCCTGCGCGTACGCGCCGGCGAGGAGTCGCGCCTGTTCGAGCATGACGGCGAGCTGCACCCTGCGCTCACGTTCGAGCCCGGCCGCCACGCCCTTGCGCATCGCGATCATCACGCGCCCGTAGTGCTGGCGCAGGTTCTTGCCTTTCCAGCACATTGGGATCCTAAGCTTAGAATTCCACGTGGACAAGTTGTCGC
>JADMIO011197743.1_pt1 | contig 53146 bp, 99 predicted proteins | sample 8958161 | NCBI WGS metagenome assembly JADMIO01 (sample SAMN16585339, study PRJNA669376) | soil metagenome | isolation source: Crop rotation soil | place: USA: Cullars Rotation, Alabama | collected 2011 | reverse complement strand
GCCGCGACTTCAAGTCACGTGAATTCCAAGCTTCGGATCCCACTGTGCTGGAAAGTTATCGCTCACCTGCCGGACTAGGTGGGGGAACCCCAATCCAATTTGGTGCCAGCTGCTTATCGCGTTCGTGCAGGGTCCATTGGCGGCCGCAGTCGCATTCCCACACATCGCCCTCGATTGCGTCTTCCGGCATTAGGCAGTCATGCTGCTTTCGTGCCCGATGAACGTATCTGCCCATAAACCAAAAGGATAGCAGTGAACCGATCGATGCTACTTGCTATCAGTAGCCGGGGCCTTCGCTGAGGTGCTGGCCGCGTCCGTCTTAGCGGCTGGCACAGACTTGGCGTCAGCCGTCCCAGCAGGATCCGGTTCGCCGGTGGCGACGCCCGCATAAGCGGTGGCCACAACCTCACCCGGCATGGCATGCGTCACTGCCTCCGTGGGCGACTCCCCATGCTTGGAGCGGTGGCCACGGATCTGTGATGCCGGCTGGATGGGGGTGTGACCCTGATGGCCCTCATGCGCGGGTCGGTTCGCGGCCTGCCCCGCCTGGCCGTGCGGCTGGTTTTGCAGCTGCGACCATTCCGGTGGCACCGCAGTCAACTCCGCGTACTCCTCCGCTGATATCTCAACGGTTTCCGGCTTCTCATCTGGGGCGGCGTCGGTGCGGTCAGCGGCTTTGTCGTCCTTGGCCATTAGGTTCCCTTCGGGCAACCGGCTCATTCAGCCGGTGGTCGATACGGTTTATCGTGCGAAACGTGAGGATCTATTAAGCGACTAGCAGGTGATTTGACATAGACCGGGGTCGGTGACGGTCGTGCCCGACTGTTCGGTGATGCTGGGTATTCGACGCCGATCCTCTGGCAAAACTCCCGCAGGCGAGGAATCATCGGGGGAGCTGCGACGCCAAAATGTTCTGCAATGACACGCCACGTGTTCCCGTTAAGTCGCATCGAGTAAACCCGGGCTATATCGCTATCAGTAAGTTTCGTGCCCGCCCCGCGCAGAATGTTCGACCGGTCCGTGACCGGTTCGCAATGACTCGGTCTGACGCATGCTGGTACGCGACACAGGTGGTCGAGCACTAGATGGTCTGGGATGGGGCCAACGTATTTCTTATACAGGGCGCGGTGGACTAGCTCGCCGCGCTGGCCGCCATCTTTGACGAAACTGCTTTGAGCGTAACCAGCTCTGCTCAAGGCGCGCTGCCATATCCAGCATGGCCCTAGATCGGGCCTGTGCTCAGGTACAGGTCCCTCGATCCAGCGAGGGCCACGGCTTTTCCATGCGGCGTGGCCGCGGAGGTAAGGCTGAGGCTGCCCCTTGATCCAACCGCGGGCGGTGTGGGTCCTAGGGGCGATCTTCGTCTTGCCTCCGCAGCCACAGCTGCACAGGCCCAGGGTTGCGGTAGTCATGCACGTAGCCTACCATCAAACCGGGCCAGGCCATAACGATCACATGATCAGGAAGCCGTGATTCCGCTGATACAGCCGTTCCAGCCGGGAGCGTAACAAACGAAAGTACCATAGAGGTACGCGCTGGACTCGTAGGCGAACTGCATGACCGGCCAGTCCACGCCCATGAGCTCTTGGACGTTGACCACGGCCCATACGTTGCTGATGTTGGTGTCGGGGATGGGCAGGGTATCGGAGATGATGGGGGCGACACCTTGTGGTAGCCACGGGTGCACTTCCATCTCGACACGCTTACCGGTCACCTCGTTGATGATCGCCACCGCAACATCACCTAAAGTCACGCCGGAGATTTCGTCCTGGCTGATTTTCAGCTGATAGTTACTGGACGACGAACCCTTCAACGTATCCGACAGTTGTTTGCGGTCGGCGCCGTTCATGAGGATGCGGTCCGGGTCAGCCTTGTTGGTGTTGTAGAGACCAACAAAAGCGTTCTGGAACTCCACGCCGGGATTGGTAGTAGAGAACACCGAGTTGATTTTCTTGACGTAACCCGAGTTGGCGCCCATGCAGTAGGCGAGCATCCCGTCATAACCAGCCGCATAGGCGGAGGTGTCGGCGGTGGGCACCGTCTTACCGGAAGTGGGAATCGCGCCGGTGAGCACAACCCGACCGTTAGCATCTAGTCCGGACACCCGGCCGTAGAAGTAGCGGGCACTGTCCCCTGGGTCGGTGGCCCCGGTTGAGATGTAGATGTTGTAGCCCAACGCCTGGGCGGCATCGGTGAACGTCAAATACACGGTGTGGGTTGAGGTGGGGGCCACCGTGACTGCTGCGGTGGGCACCGACTCGCCGAACGCACCACCATCACTGGTGACCTTGACGTAGATGTTCGTGGTGTAGCCGGTGAGTGCGGGCAGTGCCGCAGTGCCGACCACACCATCGGTGAGGGCGGGTGCGGTGGGTGCGGCCATGGCCCCAGCGAATCCGGAGGCGGTTCCCCGACCCATCAATAGCATGCGCTCTTCGAGCAACATAAACGAATACATGAGCGAGGTGCGGGACAGTTGGCGAATGTCCTGGTAGCCCTGCCCGGCGTAAACGGCGGACCAGGTGACCTCATCGGAGACACTGAACTGGGCATAGGGCACCACTGTGTCGAACCCAGCGTAGCTGATCTTCGGGCCACGGTGGTAGTACAGGGATTGCCCAGCTCCGCTTAACGCAAAATTGGTTTGGGTGGTGTCCACAATGCCGGGGTGCAAGTTGGCGACTCCACCGGTTTGGCTGCCGGTGAAACCGGTAATCGTCTTAAATCGCCGGGAGGTGCCAATTCCCTTTTCCCGGGGGACCCGGTTACGAATCGGTGTCGATCTTGGTACCAGAACTTTGGCCGGCGCCTCTAAGTCGAAAGCGACCAAACCGGTAGCAATCGGACTCGTGAGAGTGAAGTCTTTCACCAGCTCCGGTTGCGCAGCCTTCATCGCATCCAAAGACATTTGCACCGAGGACAACGCGTCCGCGGACAAACCCTTCGTCATCATTGGCGACTTCGCGGCCTGCTCCAACACCTCAAACGGATTCGAGGGCTGACTGAAGGCGAGTGGCTGGCCCTCACCGAGGGCGGCCATTTCCTCCCGGGTCACATTCCGGGTGGGGGCGTCACTCACAGCTTTCATTAGCTCGTCAAAGCGCACCGATACTTCCGTGGGGGACAGTTTCGGGGCGTCAGGCTTCTCGCCGAACATTAGCTCGACGTTTGCCGGTAGAGCCACAGGGGGCTCCTTTCATGCAAAAACCCCGCTCGGCGGGGCTTAGGGTGGAACAGGGAAACGGCTGGCTGCTTAGGCGACTTTGGCTTTGAGAGCCTCGGCGCGTTCCCGGTAACCCTTGCGGAGCACCGGGTCAGTCGCCAAATCGGATTTGCGCAGCAGCTCTGTGATGGCTGCGTGCATTTCCAGGGTGTCGGCTTCGCGGGCCACCGCTGCCTGCGTGGCGGTCCGGGTGATCACCGGCCCTCCCGGTTCCGGTAGCGCCAGGGCCTTCACCAGTTGCGCCTCCAGCGCTTCGATGCGCTCCTCGGAGGGTTTCAGGGCGGAGGCCAGGGCGCTCTTCACCAGTTCGGTGAGGCGGTTCTCGTCTGCCGAGCTCAAAGGCTCGGAAGTTTCTGGGGCCGTGGATGTATCAACGGCGGGGGCTGGGGTCTCTGTACTCACAGCGGTCTTCTCCTGATCGGGGGTGGCGGCTAAACCCACGAACGCGGGGCCGCTGTCGGTGAAGGGGGGATCGGTTTCGCCGGAGGCGGCTTCTGACGCCCACCATGAGGTGAACGCGCCCACGGTGCGCAGCAGCTGGCTTAGGTCCCACAGTTCGTCGTCACCGGCCAGCAGCTCATCCAGTTCGGCTTTCATGCAATCCGCGAGCCCGCCCAAGATGGCTTTCAGGTTGGCCGGGTCGTGCACCTGCTTGATGTCGCCGCCGAGGGCGTCAAGGGTGGCGGCATCCTTGACGAGCAGCGCCTTCCAGTTGTCGGGGATCAGGTCGCTGCGGCCCAGCCGTTTGGCCTCCGACTTGATGTGCGCCTTGATCTTGGCTTTATCGGCGTCTTTGGCGCGCCCGAAGGCTTGGATGGCGTCTTTGAGGCTGGCTACGTCGGTGATCGGGTAACGGGGTTTGCCGCCAGGTTCGATGGGCGGCAGTGCTGCCTTGGCGACTTCGGCCCGGTCGGTGAGGGTGTCGCCGATGGCCGCCTTGAGTGTTTCGGTGTCCAGCTCGGGGACCTCAGTGGTGGTCGCGGGCAGCTCCGGTTCGGTGACGGGTTCCGGTTCGGTGGTCTGCTCAGCGACGGAGGGCGTCTCAACTACAGGCTCGGGGGCAGCAGCGTCGGCCGGTTCTGCGGCTGACTCTGAGTCCGGCTCCGCGACCTGCTCACGGTCGAGGAGTTGCACATCATCGGCGGCCTTATGCAACCGCTTCGCCAAATCCTTTGGGGTGGGCATCGCGGCAGGTGGTACCGGGGTGATCACCCCAGCTTCAGCGGCCTCCACCGGCTCCAAGGCGGGTGTCGTGCCAAACGCCTTACAGATCATCATCTTGGCGCTGGGCAGACACGGCCGGTCCACGTATGAGATCTCTGCGATCTCTCCTCCCGCAATCCACTCATCGCCGTCACGCTTGCTGATGTAGGGAGATTTGACGCCGATCGAATAGCCCTTGAGGACCTTTTTCTCGATTTTGTTGGCAGTGTCTTTGTCCACGCACAACGATTTGACGTACCAGTCATCGCCTTCGCTGGTCAATTCGATGCCGATACCAGCGGCGATCGGTTGGTGCATCTCCCGAATGTTCGCCCACTCGAACCACGCGGGGACTGCCTTTCGCAACCATTCCGGGTCGCAGCGCTGCCCGTCCAAGTCACGATCCGACCCGGTGGCCTTGCCGTAGACGAGCAGGTCCCCGTTCTCGTCCCGCTCACTCTTGATGATGTCCGCAGCATAAGCGAAGGTTAGGTCGGTGGCCATCTTTGTGATGCTCCCTGCATGGTTGGTTTGCGCGGCGCTGAGACTTTTTCGCGAATGGCCGCCTTGCTCGCTGGCCGCATGACCGGGATACGCCCCGGTGACACGTTTGTGCATTAGATTGCAGTATCCTTTTGGATCAGCAATATATTTACCCAGATGATCTACGCAGCGTTGCCAGTCGCCGGGTTCACCCCAGCGGATCTTGGCGGCACCCTCACCGTGTTCCCAGTACGCGCGTAGCCGCTCGGTGGCTTTCACGTCCGACGGGGAGGTCTCAGCCATTAGCGGATGACACCTCGCTCAATGATGGGGCGGGATGTTCGCCGTGGTTGAGCAGTTCAGTGATCCATGACAGGTGCTCGTCAAGCTCCTCGGTGGTGACGACGCCCTCACGGACCATGGTCTGGATCTCCGGTGAGGCCAGGAGGGTTTCCGGGGTGACCGGCGTGCCCCCGTGAACGTCGTGCAGTCCGTATTGGCGGATTTCCCGCAGGAACGGCCCTAAACCGGACCCGAACCGACCCCGATGGTCCCGCGGCTGATCCGGGTGGTATTTCGTCAAATCACCTGGCGCGGCGAACACAACCTTGCCGAGATCCACACCGCAGGCAGCGGCATCATCCTCGGTGAGGTGGCGCAGCGTGAACGGCCGGCCGGTGGAGGCGTCGTTGCGTAGCCATTTGCGGTACGCTGTCAGTTCCGCCTTTTTTGCGTCCACTGGTGGCGCAGCGGGGGACGGCTGCGACGGTTGAGCAGCGGAGGGCTTCCCGTTGGAGACAGCGCCGTTACTGCTGGCGTCAATGAGGGCTTGCTCGGTACCCGCTGGCTCCACAAACGGTTTCGGCGGTCCGATCGACTCCCCTGGCGGGGTGAACGCCGACGCCCCCTCCAAAAACACCAAACCCCGGCCGGTTTCCACCATGCACTTATCGGCCTCATCGAACTCGTAGGGGGCGCGGCCCTGCTCCTCCCGACATTCGTTTAGCGTGATTCGCCCCGACCGCAGTTGCCGGTCAATGACCTCGTCCTCGGAGTCCTCCTCCTCGGTATCCAGACCGAGGAATTTGAACTCCAGTTCAGGGGGCATCCCCAGGTGAGTACGACTGATGCCGGTGAGCACTGATTGCAGCCATGACAAGGTGGGGTTGGTGGCAGTGCGTTTTGCAACCTCCGCCTGACCCTCGTGGTACCCGCTGGACCCCAAACCCTTGGCCTCGGTGAAACCCAACTCGGCGATGGTCACATCGAAATGCATCGCCACCAGTTTGATCAGGTGCAAATCGTAGTCGGGCTTGTATTTTTCGGCCACATCGTTGCCGGTGGCCATCGGCTCGATCCCGGGAGGCAACATGTGGTAGCGCATGCGTTCCAGGGTTTGCCCCGAATACAAGTCATTAAAGGCCCGCGAATAGTCAATCAACTGCTGCGGGGACCACGATTCCAGGCCGGCGTTTTTGAACCACCCGGCCGGGGCCACACCCTCCGAATACTGCGACTTCTGCCACTCCAGGCGTTTCAAATACAGGTCCACATCCTGCAATGCCTGCTCAACTGCGCTGTAGCCGTAGGGTGACCAGGTGCGGGTTTCGCGGCGGCAGTAAATCAGCCGGTCCGCGGTGTATCCGTTGGGGATCTGCCCGTCATCGGCGATGTCGGCAATAAATTCGCCGCGGGGGAACCCCCACAGAATCTGTTGAAAAGCGGGGGCCGGGGGCATCGGTCGGCCGCCGTTGCCGTCCCGCAGGATTTTGATGGTGCTGCCATCCAGCAGCCGGAGCCCGGGCCGGTTTTTGCCGCGGTCGGTGAACGGGTACGCGCACAGCGCATCCAACACCAGGTGCTCTTCTAGGGCCATCGTGGCCCACTCCACGAAGGTTTGGCCCTGCTGCCAATCCGGGTGCTGCCAAAACTCCACCAAACGGCCAACATCCGGGTCGAGCCGATCCCTTAGTTCTTTTTGGATGGTGACCGAGGAGGTGTCCGGATCCTGTTTGCGGTACTGCTGCAACGCCCGCTTGGACACCACGATATCCCATTCGAGGGTGGCGATCTGATTTTTGCGGATCCGGATGCAGTCTCGCACCACGGGGATTTCGGCGGCGTCGCGCAAAACTTTCCAGGGCACCAGTTTGTCGCCGACCCCGGGAAGGTTCGCGGTGACCGGGTATTCGTAGATGCGGGGCTCGGGGCGTCCGGAGCCGTCGTCGCGGGGCGGGTTGATGGGGGCGGGGATGATGGGGCTGCCGGGCCCGAACGGCACTTGGGGTTGGCGGGGCAGGGGGTTGATGGGGGCGATGGTTTGGGTGTAGGCCCCCATCAGAGCGAGGGCCTGTTCGGCGGTGAAGGTGGCAGCGGGCGCTACCCGGGGTTGGGGTGCCGCCTTAACCAGGGTGCGGGTTCGGCGGCGTTTCGACACAACGGCACCCCCGGCTCAGTCCTGCGTGGTGTGCCAGCGGTGATCGTCGTGCCCGAAAATCCAGATCCGGCCGCAATGCCGGCAAACAAAAAACACGATGCGCGGTTCGAGTTCGGTAAGTTCACTGGGTTCGCAGCGGTGCTCGTCGCCGGGCGAGAAGGTGGGTTCGGGCCACTCGGGCATGACAAAAACTCCCTCAACTGGCCATGTGATGCACCAACTGCTCCATGAAATCCGTGGTGCCACCTGCGAGCAGCAACCGCGTGATGGCCTGGGTCATGGCGTCCACCTGGTCATCGAAAGCTGCCGCCGGGAAAGTAACGCACTCTTCAATCCAGCCAGCGACCCAAGGCTCCCGCGTAGGTGAAGGCAGGAACACGTTACCGGCCTCCACGAACGGGGATATGGCGCTGACCCGGGCGGCTTTTGAGTCTTTCGGGTTGACCGGCACCATCCCTGACACATAGTGCCGCAGCTGCGCGATCACTGCCGGGCCGTTCGCTTTGTCCTCCACCAGCTTCAACGACGCCTGCGGCCACCGCGCCGACAGAGCCTCCACCGCGCGGCAGGTGGCCGGGAAATCCAGCCGGTCTCGCACCTGATCCAACAGATGCACCTCGGCACCGCGTTTACCCCACACTTGGCCGACCACGTAGTCGGCGCCGGTGGTGTCCTTGAACGCCATGTCCCAGGATTGAATCACGGTGTCCATGGACTGAGCCCACATGGTGCCATCGGGGCGTTGGTAGGCGGCGGGGCTGTTGTCGTAGCGCCACCACCCACGCTTGAGCATGCCTCCTTCGAGGGGGGCAGGTCGCCCTTGGTACAACGCCGCAAAAGTGCGTTCCCCGACTTGACGACGTTTACGCTCCCAATCTGCGACTGTTCGGCCCCGGGCGGAAATAATCCACTCGCCGACCGGGCGGTTGAGCGTGTCCGGGGTTTTCCCATCGGCCAGGGCCGGAATATTCACCACACGCCACTCGTCAGCTGTGTCGCCTGACAGCAGCCAGCCCACAAGATCTAGCTCAGACCAGCGGGTCATGACGATCACGACGCTGGTTTCGGGGGCTAACCGGGTTTCGGAAACCCCTTGCCACCATTCCTGGGTTCGAGTCTGAAATATGGGGGAGTCCGCCTCCGCGCGACCCTTCACGGGGTCATCCACAAAAAGCACCCCGTCAACCGGCCGGCCGGTAAGTCCGCCGTCGATCCCGACGCAATACAGGCCCCCCTGGTGGCCGTTGAGGGACCAGTCCGCAGCGGATGCGTGATCAGCTGCGACCGCAATACCCAAGCGGTCCGGCAGGAACACATGAGACCCAGGGTCACGGGCACCGGTTCCGAAATGGTCGATGGTTTGCCGAATCGCTCGACCCGATGTGCGAGCCAAATCTAAGGCGTAGGAAGCTATCGCATTGCGGCGTTCCGGGTCGCGTTGCAGCGCACGGATTACCGCGTAACGAATCAGGTTTGTTTTGCCCTCTTGCGGCGGCATCGAGATCATTAAACGCTGACCGGGAACAGCAATCGCCTGCTCCAGTTCAGCTGACACCAACTCTAGGGCAACGGTACGCACTGTTCGCGGATTCAGCACGCAAGCTAGATCTAATGGCCCAGCGCATTCCTCGGTCGAGGACCGGAGACGCACCACGTCCGCTGCGGTGGGTTGCGGCGGGGGTGGATCCCACCAATCCAGCGCCCCCGACCACAGCGCGAGGTCAGCGTCAGTCAACTCCACCGAAACCCCCAAGCTAGGAGGCGATCAGCTCCAGGCGCCGCCGAATCAGGTCCGGCACCAACGCCTGCTTGTGTTCCGGCAGCTCCAACGCCGGGTCGGATATCACGGCACGCAAAACCTCAGCCAGCATCTCCTGCTGCCGAATGTGCAGGCGCACCTCTAGCTCGGCCAGGCCAGCGGCCACGGCTTTGCTGGCCATGGTGGCGCATCGGTCCCGTTCGATGCCCTCCAGCTCCACCAACGCCCGAATGGCTTCTTTGACAGGGACTTTCGTCCCGTCGTGATCCAGGGCGTATTCGTGACCGATGAGCGCGTTGATCCCGGTGGGCAGCTCAGTGTTTTCTTGCCCTTCGGCGGCTTTCGCATACTGCTGTTCTAGTAGTTCGGAGTAGAATTTAACCCGGTTCGAGGATTGGGTCATCAGCCGGAGCAGCACTTCCCCGGCGTCTTCGCGTTGCGCCTCGTCGTCGAGTCCCCAGTGCATGAGTTCAGCGCGCACAGCGGCTTTCGCCGCGATCCGTTTGGCGCTGCCGCCGTGGACGCGACACACGGCACCGCCTTTGATGGCGGGCAGCTGACATTGCTCACCGGTTGCCCGGATGGTTGCTTTGCATTGCACTTGGCCCGGTTTGAGCATGCTCATGGCGTCCTCCCGTCCAGGGCGCTGCTCGGTGATAGTGGGTGGTGGCTACGATGCCCCGGTGACCGCAGACTTCAACCTACGATCATTGATCAAAGAGGTGTGCGACAGCTCTATGATCGCTGATCCGCAGACGTTGGCGAAAGAAGTCCACCGCCGGATCAAAGCATCGGAGCGGGACGCGGCGCTGAGGCAGGCGCTGCCGGTATTGGTGCAGCACGCGGTGTCGCAAGCCCGATCAAGTCTTCCTCCCATCCAGAGTCTCTACGGTACCCAAGTCCAGGTCGCCGGGGGGTACTCATCCCACAAGGTCGCCCGCATTGCCAAGGCGTGGAAACAGATGCTGCGGGAGCGCACCAACGTCGGCCCCAACCCAGGTGACTGGAAGTTTCTGGCGGACTGCACTGCTGCGGACTGTGTGTACGCCGCCCAGATCCGGGAGGAGCATGTCCGGCGCAACGCTGCCCGCGCGGAGCAGTACCGGTGGCTGGCTGATCTGATCACCAAGCATGGGGTCAAGACAGTTGATGAACTGCCGGAGACGGTGCTGCAATCCACGTTGGGTGGTGCGGCGTGACCACCACAAGCACCCTTGCCGACCACGGAGGCCCCGATGCCCAGGCGAAGCGCGTCGGCGAGGGCACCAACACCCGCAACAGCCAAAGTGGGAACGGCACCCAGCGCCGCGGCGCTGTTGCGGGCCCTAAGGGGCTCAACGGCCAAGTTGAGCGCGACACCCAGCGGCTCGTCGCCGTTGAGCCCCCAGCACCCCAGCTGGCCATACATCAGTCGGCAACCAATGTGTCAACGCCGGTTGGGGACCTGAACGGCGGCGACCATGGTCCAAGCGATACCCAGTCGGCGACCGTCGCCGCTCCAACTCCGCTAGGTCCGGCTAGACCTCCATCGTCGCCCATGACCAGATCGCTGGACCTGGCGGACCCTTTGTTGGCACTCGCCGCTGATGTTGTTGACGACCTCGAAAAGGTGCGCATCGCCAACACAAACCGGTTAGCACAACTCACCCGCGACCAACCAGACAAAGACGGCCTAGAACGCGGATTCGGCCTCACTCACGACCACCCCGACGTGGCCCGGCTCGCCGCACTCGTCAATGCCCTTGCCAAAGCTGAGCATGACGCTGTGCTGAACTTGCAACGCATGGTCCGCCAGCACCCACTCGGCCCGTGGATCAAACAAGCCAAGGGTGTCGGCGAGAAACAGGCCGCAAGATTGCTCGCTGCGATCGGCGACCCATATTGGAATGATTTACATAACCGGCCGCGGCTTGTGTCAGAGTTGTGGGCGTTCTGCGGATACGCTGTGCACAAACTCCCCGTCAGCCAGGTCCGTCTCGATGCCCACAACTACAACGCTGGCGGGGAGTTTGCTGGCGGCAGCCCCGACCAAACCACGCGTGATACCCATATCAACACCGTTGGGACTGCTGTCACCCGCCAACGCGGCATGAAATCAAACTGGTCACCCACCGCGAAAATGCGGGCATATCTGATCGCCGAATCCTGCAAGAAAACCGCTGTACGCGCACCCTGCATCAAAGCAAATGATACAGATGACGACTACGCTATTCACAACATCGGCTGCCGATGCTCCCCCTACCGGGTGCTCTACGACCACGGGCGCAAAAAATATGCCGACGCTACCCACAAATTAGAATGCAAACGCTGTGGCCCAACAGGCAAGCCAGCCGCTATCGGATCACCCCTGTCAGCAGGACACAAGCAAAGCAGGGCGCTGCGTTTCGTTGCGAAAACCCTTCTCAAAGACTTGTGGCACGAAGCTAAACGCCTCCACCAAGAGGCATGAGTCCCACGCACCGTGCCGCCGATTCTCGTAAGCCGTGGCTAGGGAACGCGGTGCAACTGATGTTGCTGATGGTGCTGCTAATCCCACTCGGGCTAGCGGTGATCGTGTTCGGCGCGCTGGGCGTGGTAACCCTGCTGCTGGGTGGTTAGCCCGGCCAGACGTCGGGCAGCTCCGCGGGTCGGGGACCACCATGACTGGCGTGGGTGTTGATCCACACGCGGGTCAGGCACGTGGGGCACTGCACCCACACCCACCATAGGTCGCTGCCCAGCAGCCACAGCGGCCCCGCAAACGAGCAACTCGGGCAGGGCAGCCAGGCGCGGCGGCCGGCGTCAATCCAGCGGTCGAGCATAATCATCGACCAGCACCCCGGCGGCAACGAGCTGCCGGTAGATGATCTGTTGTTCAAAATCCAGGCCGCTGAACAGCCGGTGATGGGCAGCCCGCTCGCCGGCCTCGACGAGGACCGGGTCGTAGGCGTTACCGCAGGCGTCGAGCACCAACGCGACCCGGCGCATCTCATGGTCAAGAAGATCAATGTGGAAGGCGTGCAGGTCATCGGCCATGCGGCCACCTAGTTTCCGAGGGAGGTGCCGCGCCGCCAGGCCGAGAGGGGCCAGGGAAGCCGTTGTGAGCAGCACCCTCGGTGACGCGGCGCGGTTAGGGTAGCGCGGTGTCGATGTCACACCTCGTCGAGGTAGACGAGGATGTTTGACCGGTAGCTGTGGGCAGTCGAATCAAATGACCCACCGCACGTTACGAGCACCAACCGTGGACGATCAGATGGGGCGAATACTTTTTGAGCGGGGAACGCGTTCTTAGGATCGCTTTCCACGCTGCTGGCACGGAACGTGAGCACGGTGCCATCTTTGAGCGTGACCCGCGCAGTGTCCCCCGGCTTGAGGTCTTTCAACCTCGCGAACAGCCCTAGCTGTTTGTGTGCATCAACGTGCGCGGCCACCACTAGTGGCGGGCCGGGCTGCCCCGCCTTGACCCCGGATCGTGCATAGAAGCCCGCCTGAAGCGGGGTGTCTAAGCTCGGTATCTGCATGGACCCGTCGGGATTAAGCCCGAGTGGGATCAGGGTACTGTGCGCCCCGATTGTGGGGATATCGATGTCGGCAGGGTCCGCTGCGGTGGCCGGCGCCATGCTGGCAGGCGGGATAACGATGTGCCGAGCGCCCCCACCGGTGGAACACGCGGTGAGGGCGACGACAGCGAGCAGAAGTCCGGCGAGACGGATGCGAAGCAAGTGGCAAACCTACTCAGCTGACAGCGGTGCTGCCGTCACCCGTCTCAATGCCACCCTGGGTGTTGGGCGTGATCACTGTCGGACCTGGCACGAAAGTAGGGGGCGCCTCAATCGTCGGGCCTGGCACCACTGTTGACGGACCAGTCACGACCGGGCCGGGGACAACAACAGTGGGCGGCGGTGTGACGACTGTAGTGGGTGGTACCGTGATCACTGTGGTGTCAGGTGGCGTGGTCTCCACGATTACCGGCACGCAGTTCTCGTCAACACATTTGCACTTCTTGCCGTGAATCCACCGATAGGTGATCACGGGGTGGTGCACGGGTGGCGGGGTGGTGGGCGTCACCGTGGGTGTGGTGACTGGGGTGACACACGCCTCTTTGCGGGCGGCCTCGGCGGCGTTGAAGTTGGCCACCGCCGTGTTGTGCGCGTTGCTGGCAGTAGTTACGGCTTGTTGGTCGGCGGCAACTGTGGCCTGATCAGCAGCGATAATGATGGGATTCGGGTTGGCAGCACCGAGGTCAGTGCTCAACTTGGCTTGGTCGGCGGCGAGCTTGGTTTGGGCGGTGGCCAGCTTGGCGGCGGTGCCCTGCTCCACGGTGGCGGCGTTGTTGACGTCAGCAGTGGCCGACGCACAGGTGGCGGCGTCGGCGGGGCTGCTGCCGGCCAGGGTGAGGCTCAGGGCAAGGCCAGCGCCGGCGGCGAGCGCGGCGAGGCCAACACGGGTGGTGCGAAGGGATCGCACGTCAGGACTCCTTAGTCGCCGCAGCCGGGGCCGAGGCGTGAGGGTAAAGCTCGGTTGTAGATAGAGACGTGCGGGCGTGTCGGTGGTTGACACACCGTCAGAAGTGAAAGTCCCCACCGGGGCAGGTGGGGATGCTGCCTAAACTCTGCGGGTCGTCTTGGGGATACAACCCGAGCATGTCCAGCAGCTGGGCTAGATCTTTGCGACGTTGTGCTTTGGTGCGGCCGGTGGCGTTGGCGGCACACACCAGCCGCGCTGCGTTGCGTTGGGCGCGGATGCGCTCCAGATCGGCCAGCGGCGATGCGGCCCGAGAATCGAATTGTTCGCCGCGGGTCATGGGCTCACCAATAGTATCGGCGTCCGGCCACTGGATGGCCGCTAACGCCAAGCAAAGCGAGAATTAGTCCGATTACCAGCACAATGATTCCTAGTGTCACAAGCAGAGGGATCGGCAGCAGCCAGCCCATCACAATCAAGAGGAGCCCTAAAATCACCACGTCGCATACCGCCTTTACGCGGGAGCGTCGGTGGGCACGGGGTTGGCCGGGTCGGCGCCAAGGCCGCGCAGAGTGGATTCGGTGGCCTGGAGGCGGGCGATGTCCGGTGACAGCGATTCCATCGCGGCGTTGACCGCAGCAGTGTTTCCGGAGGTGACTGCATCCTGAAGGGCCTGGAGTTTGGTGGCGAGGGCGGCAGCATCATCGGCGAGGGCGTTGGTGACGGCGTCGAGGGCAGCGAGGGTGTTTTCAGCGGTGGCCATGTGTCTGTCCAATCGGGTGATTTTGGTTTCGTGGGCAGCGACTTGGGTTGCGAGGGCGGGCAGTTTCGCGAGGACGTCCAGCAGCTGTGCCCAGTTTTTGAGGTCCACGCGCCCCCTTTCCACGGCTGTGACCTGCGGTTTCCCGCATTGTGGAAGAATGGGATGAAGATCAAACTTCAGGTAGCGGTGGGGTTGACAGCCCTGTTATGATCAGTCGTTGCCCTGAAGGCCGATGATCATCAGGGCAGAAACCCCCTACCTGACCTGCAAAAACAGTTTTTTGGGGGGTCGTCGCGCGTAGACCGTGCGTGGACCGATCTACCTGCGGAAACAGGGTGTTTTCAAGATTTTCGTGGGACGACGTGGACCGAAACGTGGACCGATCTTTCGGACATTATCGACACACGGTGCGTGGACCGAACAAACCCGACAACCCGGGCGTCTCTCAGCTGGACGTCCCCAAGTGCAGAAGGTCACTCAACACCCGGTCGATCGTCAGGATCGGGACACCCACCGGGGCGCACACCACAGTCGTGCTGCATGAGGCGGTCGGATCCTGGGTGACATCTGCGCTGGCCGCCCCGGCGAGGCTGAAGGTGGCGGCGGTGACGAGCGACCCTACAACGAGACTGCGCAGCATGAAACAACTCTCCCTTTCCGAATTGGCGTGATACCCTCTTGTGCGAGGCGGGTTGCGCAACTAGCTGGGCGCTGTTGACGCACCCGCCTCGACCATTTCAAGAATCAGAAGCCGAGCAGCTTGCCCAGTGAATCCACTGGCTTCAATAGGTTGCCCGCATTGTCCTGCGGGCTTGCTACTGGGGTTACCTGCGGGGTACCGGCCACTGCCACTGCCTTTGCGGACAACAAGGCGAACACACCGCCCACCACAGGCGGCAACAGCTTCAACAGGTTTACCAACGCAGGGCTTTTGTCGCTGACCACCTTGGGCAGCAAGCCACTGCCGGCTGCGGCGGTGATCATGGTGGAGGCGATGCCGATGGCGGGACCAACGAGGTTAGCAATGTCATGCAGGGGCGTAGGTCGGGGGGCTGGGGTGGTCATGGGTGCTCCTTTAAGGTTGCCGTGCGTTTAAGTGACTCATTTTTGAGTTACGCAATACGACGAGCACCAACAAAACCATTAAGGTACATGGCTCGCACCGCCACCGGGGCACCTGGTTGACTAGCTTCTACGATTTGACCATTCCCAACAAAAATCGCAATATGCGTGATCGGTTTGTAATACGTTAAAACGTCCCCTGGCCGCAAATCCTTGATGGTGACTGGGGTGCCCATGGATGCTTGAGCTGCGGCGGTGCGAGGAAGGGTGATTCCTGCCGCCCGGTAAGCGGCCTGAACTAAACCGGAGCAGTCAATACCGCTTTTGCTAGTGCCACCATACACATAGGGCGTCCCTTTGAAACTGAGTGCTGCGGCGACCGCGCGGGCTGCGATACCGCCCGTGGTGCCCGCCACTTTCACGGTGGGCGTCGGCTGCTTTGCGGGTGCCGGTTGCGCAACGGGCGTGAGCTTCTCAACAGGGGCGGTGAACGCCTCCAGCTTCAGGTGCCCCCGCGCTGGGTTGGGCACCTCGGCCGACACTGGCAGCTTGAGCCGCTGGCCTACATCAATGACATCGGGATTGGTTAGTGCACCCTGGTTGGCGGCCACGATCTCTGGCCAACCCTCCGCAATTTGGTGATCGGCCGCGATCTGGCTCAACGTGTCACCGTTGGCCACCACGTAGTCGATGGTTGGACCGACATAGGCGGGCAGGGTTGGCGTCGGGTTGGCGTTGAGTTGCGGCTGGGGTGAAGCCGGGGCAGCAGCAACGGTTTTTACCGGGGCCTGAGGGGTGGAGGCACCCGCTTTTTTGCCACACACCGGCCAATTGGCAAGCCCCCGGGCGAGACCCTGGGCGGCGATGAGCCGATTGGCCACGGCGATCTGCTGCTCCCGGCTGGCGCTGGCGGGGCTACCGGTGCCCCCGTTGGCGTTCCAGGTGGCCTGAGTCCATTGCAGCCCACCCAAAAAACCGTTGCCGGTGTTGATGCTCCAGTTGCCACCGGATTCGCAGGCAGCGATGGCGTCCCAGTTGACACCAGGGTCGGCGTGCGCGCTGTGACCGCTCAGCACAGCTGCGGTGCCGATGGTGGCGGCCACCCCCACGGCGCCAGCGGTGTTACGCAGTCGCGGGTCGTAGGCCCGATGCTTGTGCCGCTGCGCCCGGTGTTTACCAGACATCCCAGTTGCTCGATTCCCGGCCACGCGCCGGGGGGCCGGCAGTCACGTGCGCGCGGGGTCATCCATGCACAACCCGGGGTGATCGTTCCATAAAGGACGGTGGCAATCGGTGAGCGGTTGCCTACGCGCGGTGAGCGGTGTTTGGGGATCGGCGAGGCGGGCGCGGGACGCAAAAAATCCGCCGACCCGGGGGAAGGTCGGCGGCGCTGGACACACGTGTCTAGGTGGAAAGACTATGCGATCAAAAGTGATCAAGCAACATCGGGGGTAGTCAGGGGTCACTGCGTTGGCCCGTAACCCAACGCCGAACCATCCCGTGCTGAAACCTTAGCCCCTCATTCGTGGCCAGGGACGGCATTCCGCGGTGACGCCACGAATACACGGTGGCCAGGGAAACGCCTGCGTACTGGGCTACCTGCTCCGCCGACATCCAATCATCATCCGACCACGCCACCACTTGGGGAACAACCCAATCAATACCCATTTCGATCATCTGCTGATCGAGTTGGTGGCACGCGTCGGGGGCTACGTCTTCAAGGACCGCCCGGTAGCTGGAGGCGACCCGTCGCGCCTTCATCAGGCCCGTATCCTGGGGCCACGGCCAGGTCACGCAACGCCGGACTGTTGTTCTTTGAGGCGCCTATCAGAAATGATCACAAGCGCCAAGCGCCGGTACTCCTCCTCGGGGAACGCCACTGGGCAGCGCACACAGTGCACCTCGCTGGCCCCGTTTTCCCGCACCAGTTGCCCCCCGCACGCCGGACACGGCGCATTTCTGGGTAACTCATGGGTGAGCTTCGTCAGGCCCAAGATCCCTCTAGAGGCGTGATGCAGGCTCAGCAGAGCCAGCGCCCCATCAATACCATCAGTAGATCCATAGTCGAAGTCCCAACCGTTGTCGGCCCATACCTGAAGGTCAACGTTGCGCAGCGCTAGCAGCACCGACACGTGATGCCCCAGTAGCCGAGTGGCTCGCTGCAACGTCCATCCGGGGCGAGCATGGTCCATTTTCTGGGTGTCCCAGTCGATATGCAGCAGTTCGGCGACGGGTTCGGCGAAGACGGTGGCGATGCGCACCATCTCGGCGGCCACCGCAGCCACGTTGATTCGCAACGGCGTCGGTAGATCCTTGGTGGCCGACACCAAGTCGGTCATGCCGATCACGCCGTGGGCTAAGGCCACGCTAAGATCAACGTAGTCGCGGGGCAGTTCATTGATGGCGAACGTCACCACCCGGGTGCAGGTGGGGCACAGCCCGTCAGCGGCCATGATGGGTCCACCGATTTTGGTGAGCACCGCCTTGTGTAAATGCCCGCAGCCGCCAACCACGGTGCACGGGTATCCGGGGCCGAGGTGGCAGTCGCATTGGTCGCACACGGCAGGCCGTTGCTCAATTTTGACGGATTCGTAGCAGTGTTCCGCGCGGCGGCACCGATGGTCGCTCACGAAACGATCCACACGTTTGCGCGACTAGCCCAGGTTTGCGGCGTGGGGATAGGTCGCCAATCGGAGGACGCGAGGGTGATGTTTGGCCCGGTCGGCGGGGCGATGATTGCAACGGGTTCGCTGTGTTCCCAGCATTCCTCGATGAACCACAACGGATCATCGTGAGTGTAGAACTCGCCGGCCGCTGCCGCCTGTTGTGCCCACCGGCAGTCTTGGCACCACAACCAGCAGCGGGTGTAGTTGTGTTGACGCATCCACCACAGGCGCAGATGCCGGAACCGGACGGTCATGGCGCATCCTCCGATACCGGGTCGAGCTGGTCGGCGCGTTCTGCCAGCCTGATGGCGGCGCTGAGCTGGTTGGCTTCCCACAGAATCTCGGCGAGCTGTCGCAGTTCAGTGGCTACGATGATTGGTACAGCAGCCCGTACCGCCTGCATTTCCGCACATTCGCGAACCGGCCTCTCGTCATTGTCGATGTCACGGATCAGCGCTGCGTCGTAAACATCGCACGCTATTTTCAGTGCCCGTTCCGGAATTTCCAGTTCGTCGCTCACGGCAGCCGCCTGTCGACCGTTTGTTGTCTACTCAGCGCCTGCCAGCACGTTCGCAAATGCCGGGCATCGGCTAAAGCGTTGTGTGCCCCTGTGTCCTGCTTGGGTAAGTCTGGGTTTCCCGACCGACTGATCTCTTGCTGGATATCATTAGTGTAGCAAGGCAATACCTCTGGTTTGCACGACATGTCACCCCATAGCCACATGAGAACAACATGATCGTAGGCCCCGCAGTCGGCCCAGAGTTCCGGTACGCCGCCCCCGATCAATAGAAACGACTCAACTTCGTTTGCTATTTGGTCGTACGGCCGAATTGTGGGGTCACTGAAATCTAAGGCTAGCGGGTTCCTGCGACCTACGTGCAAGCGTCTATCACCGTGGATGCGCGGCAACGACCGTACGACGTTTTCGACAAGCCAGGGGCGTTTGGCGATCCGTTTCCAGGGTGAATCTCGGTTGACCGCGTAATACTCTCGGCCATCCTCAGTTACGATCCCGATTGATATCAGGTCGATAGTGTGGCCATCTTCGATGAACTCGGTGTCGTAGAAAAATCTAGTCACGGTGACCATCCCCCGGCCTGCCGGATCTGAATGAGCAGCACTTCTTGGGCCATCTGCTGCGCCTCAACTTTGCTGTACCCAGCCAGCTGGTAGGCCTCGATCGCGTCGGCCACGCCTGCGGCAATCGGCCCGTAGCAGGAGTCCACGGTGGGTAGCTCCGCTGGCACCGGGCTCTGCCCCAGCTCGGCGATCATAGCTTCGTCGGCGTCGAGCATGCGCTCCAGTTTGGTTATCCGCTTGGCCAGGGCCTCCTGCTTGGTGCACCACAACAGCCAAGTTGCCGTGAACACCAGCGTCAGTCCCAGCCCGTTGAGGATCTCCGGGTAGGGCGGGATCGGTAACACCGCTGCGGCCACAACCCACGTCATGTCCACGGACAGGGCCACGAGCACTGCCGCCAGCCAGGCGGTTGGGCTAGTCCACCTCCGAACATCCAATGCGACCTCCCGGAGGCACGGCCCGTGCTTTGCCGCTAAAGACGCCCAGGCCGGGCAAAGGTTGCGCACGACACGCACACATCGCTGGGCGGCATCCCAGGAACCGCCCAACGGCACCTACTCAGTCCGGCGACGCACCACAATGCCGCCCCGACTGTGCCGCGGCCAGCGGGGCAACGCGTCCGGCACCGAATCCTCCAGCAGCCACCGCAACTCGCGCAGCACCCGACCGTGGGTGGCCGTCGGCGGACCCATCGGCGGAGTCCAGGACCACATCAAATCCCAAAACCGGCGGTTCGCCGACCAGTTGGTGATGTCCCGGGCGTGCGCGGGCACGTGAAGGCCTCCCGTGGCGTGGCCATACAGGATGCCTACCGGGGTCCGGGGCAGACGGTAACGGGGGCACACGATACGTGAAAGGGGGTCGGATTCCTACCCCCTACGTCTGATCCGATGTTACTGTGACCCCTTCCGGGGCGCCCCGGTCCCCACCGCAGCCCCGGATGCGCCAGCAGCCCTCGGTGTCGGACGCCCCCTAGGGTTCCCAGGGCTGCTGGCCCTTCCGTGAAGGGAGGTGAGGCGGCAGTGCCAGACTGGCCAGCGCTGCGCAGCAGCACACCTCCGCTGCCCCCTCGCACCCGTGTTCGTCGGCATCGCAGTGGCCAGTACGGCACCGTGCAGCCCTACATCGTGTCGGTGGGACAGTTCCCGGTGATGTGGGATGACCCCGGCACCGGGGCCATCTGGGAATTGGTGGGCGCTGATGATGTGACGGTACTGCTGCTCCCCTAGCGGGGGGGCTAGACATCACCTAGATCGGTGTTATTGTGTTCCCGCTTCACTTTTCCGCTAGACAGCCAGCGGTCTTCTTTGCATGCCCACAAGGAGAACTGACATGGTGCACGTCAACCAGCGGATTTGCCCAGGTGGTTGCAACAACCGCATCCCCGATCACTGGTTTGTGTGTGAAGACGACTTCGAGCGGTTGGATGAGGGGCTGAAACTGCTGTATATCGCGTCGTGCCCGTATGTTCCGGACGTGCATGCTGAGGCCATCGGCAAGATTCTGCATTGGTTCCGAGCAAACCCCAGTGATAACCGCCCAGTGGCACACCATGGTAAACCGCGCACCAACCAGCCACCGCGGCGGATCACCATCGGTGGCTGGTTGGTAAAGCTCTAGGCCCGGCAGTTGAATTGTCGCCACCGCCAAACTTGGCCGGAGGCGAGCCAGTGACCTCCTGCCGGGTCGTAGTGAGGGCCGCTGTGTGGGTTAGGCATGATGCAAGTGAACCCGTACTCGGGGTGGTAGGCATCGCACCGCGGATCGGTGCCACCGCAGGACATGCACTGCACTTCATGGGGGCGCCCGCTGTCAGCGAAACGGGTGCCAGCGTCGGTGGGGTTCATTACGCTGACACAGGCTGATGGGCGGCCTCAAACGCCTGATGTACATTGCCTGGGATCCGGCCGCGGTCACTCACCTGGTAGCCAGCGGCGCGGGCCCAGCTGCGGATGGCGTTGAGCTGTTCCCGGCTGGTTTTGCCGCGGGTTGCGCTGGCGGGCTTGGCGCTGGCTTTACGGTTGCCCCGACCGTGCTTGACTTGCCGAGCAACCTCGGTGAACGGGGCCAGTGCGTCCACCAGCTGGTCATAGTGCGCTACAGTCAGGTCAACCTCGTAGTCGATGGAATCAATGCTGAAGTACACGGTCTGCACGTCTTCGCCGGCCTCACCAGTGAGGTCGTCGATGTGCTGAACGATAGTGCGGGTAGCCACGGGAGGCTCTCCAATCTAGGGGAGATTACGTTGATGCTGCCGATAATGGCACTACAGGTTGGGCAGGTCAAACTTGGGGGGCGTACAGCAGGATATCAACCTCGGTGAACTCACCGAGCCGCTCTACTATCAGCTGCCGCACATCAGGCCAGTCGAGGCCTCCCAGCCCGCAGCCTAGTGCGGGTATTGCGATCGACCGGATAATCAGCTCTTCGATGAGTGCGTGAAGATCGACCAGCCCAGCATCGATCCACTCCAGCTTCGATGGGTCTTGATAGTGACGTTTTGTGGGGAAGTTCACCACTAGTCGCGGATAACCGAACACTGTATATACCAGCACGCGGCCAATTTTAAACTCACCTCGCAGGCACGAAGCGTAGTACTCCCGATACATACCCGGGTACCGGTGCTTGAACTGCAACGCCAGCCCAGTGCCCACCACCCCCACCGTGTTGACCGGGTTGACGAGAGCCTCCACGTTGGCGTCGAAGATGTTGCCAGTGGCGTCGCGGATCATTGCTTACCCCCATTTCACGGAGATGTGTGTAACCACCGCATCCCCGATCGCCGTGTCACTTGCGGACACCGCGTCGCGGTACACCACCAACGCGGAAAGGTCACTGTCCGGTAAAGGGCCACCGTCGAGGACGAGTGAATCAGTGGCCGCTTCCGGATCGTTGACCACCATCGGTGGGGATGCCGCCCCAGGGCCTCGGAGCGATCCCGGAATGAGCTCGGGGTACCACCCATGCGACCCGTGGTCAGGCAACGCGTCGCCGGGGGCAACAGCGACCGTGACCGCGCCCCAGGTCACATGACCACCGTCGGGGGGCTGGTCAGCCAGGTCACGGTACCAATCCACCGTGACCTGAACCGGCCCCTGACGTGGGGTTTTCATCAGGATCACGTACGCCTCGATGGTAGCCGCGTCGAACGCCAGCGCCGGGATAGTGACCGTGGGGAGCACCGGCAGGGCGAAACCCCGGTATTCCTCTGGTAAGGCCTGTGGCCCCATCTCTGTTCTGGGGGATGCGTCTGCTGGCCCGTCACCCGCATCCCACCGGCGTCGGCGTTCCTGGAGTTCGTCCCACCGCTGGTTCATCTGGGACTCGTTCAGCAGCTCAGGCACGTGAGGCTTGGGGATTCCTGAGTTGTACGTGTGCACGTGCTGGTCGATCCAGTGCCCGAGGTAGCCACCATCTGGGCCGGCGATTGATTCGAGTTGGATGAGCCCGCCGCTGGGGTAGTACTTGTACAGCATCGCGTGGTCACCGCAGAGTCGGCACACGAGGTACAGTCGATCGTTAGCCATTAATTTCCCCATCCAGCTTTGTGGACCACCCGCAACATGTCCCCTAATGTATTGGCCTGTCGAAGATGTTGCCGGTGGTTTCGCGGATCATGGGACCATCTTTCGTCGGTAGACTGCGGCTCGATGGATTTTATACCCACATACATCCGATTGGGCATGCCCTGCTCTAGGTTGACCTAGCCCGCACGCACGGCACGGAATAAGCTTAAATCAAGGGGGTAGTTGAGCACCCTCGGCTTCGACGGCAGTATTTGCGCACACGCACGCGAACTCGTTGTTAGCCCAGTTGCCGCATGCGCTATCGAACGGTGCTTCATAGCAACGGCAGGAGCTTTCCATGAGCATTAGGTCAAGGTCAGTCATTTAGATCCGCCGAAATAACAGCCACAGAGATCCGGTCGGCCAGTTGATCCAGATGCCGTTGATGTGCCGGATGCTTGTGTCTTCCTTGAGCAGCGGGCCGCCACCGGGCCTCGCGTAGGACAGGCCGATGCCGTATCGCAGGCATCGGTTGCGGCGTGGATGGTAAATAAAGTGGCGGCAGCGGACGGAGGGGTTAGTCATCTTCATCATCCCCGAACATCAGCCTCTCCCAGCATGGGCGACAAACCGGCTGACCAACCATCGGGTCGGCACGCAACCAAGTGACATGGCCGCAGGACTGGCACGCACCGTGGCCGTCGTAACCCTGTTGCTCCGTCCACTGCGGAACATTCGGCAGTGGAGTCCCAGACCACCTAACTTCGCTCGTCATGATTGGTTCCTTTTTGATGATAATCGTCATCGCCCCAAAGATGGGCGTTGATCTTTATTCTCACAGCTCCGGTGTGCTCCGGAGCCGCTGCGCGCAGTTCGTGCTGTAACGCGACGATCATGTCACACGACGAATCAACGGGACACACGATAGCCTTGCGGCGCACGCCTAAAGATTTCGTCATGAGCGGACCCTCCGATCGAACCTGAAAACTAGCGTCGGTAATGGGCAGGCGTAAACGTGGTTAGGCCCGATGTACACGCCGACCCACCAGTCAGCGAAATCTAGGTAGATTTTCACTGTTCACCAACTATCGTAAACTTAGTAGCAGCTCGTTCTGCTACTCGGGCGGGAATTGGCCTAGATCCCCAGCGGGGATGGATCTTTATTATCAGTGATCATGTTTAAAAAGGCGGCTCGGAATCGTCCCCGCCACCACGCCCGGCTTTCGCCGTGGACCGGCCACCGTTGCCGCTGTCCCGGGACGCCTTCGTTACCTTAGCGCTGGCGAATTTTAGCGAAGGTCCGATTTCGTCAACCTCCATCTCGATCACCGTTCGCTTCTCACCGTCCTTCTCGTAACTTCGCTGGGAAAGGCGTCCGGTCGCCACCACACGAGTCCCCTTATCTAAGGAATCAACGATATGGTCTGCTAGCTGCCGCCATGCAGTACACCTTAAGAAAAGTGCGGTGCCGTCACGCCACTCCCCGGATTCCTTATCGAACGTTCGCGGAGTGGAGGCGATCGAGAAAGACGCTAACGAGACACCACCGTTGGTCACCTTCAATTCCGGGTCAGCTGCCAGATTGCCGATCACCGTGATACTAACCTCGCCTGCCATCACATATCCCTTTCGTCATCATTCTCGGGGTACTTTCCATCCCGCGGCGAGCAGTGCCCGCACAATCTCGCCCGATGTGCAATCCACGATGCCGGTGTCCCGCTCGTGGTAACCACCGTCGTGGGCGTCCATGGCGTCGTGGAACAGTTCGATCGCGTCGGGTATGGCGCCTTTGCCTTTGGTCCAGTGGTATTGGTCATGGACCTCGCACCACGCCCGGGCTTCCCCAACTTTGGGGTATCCGACGCAAGTCATCATCGATTTCTTCCGTTGTGGATCAAATATGCAAGACTTAAAAAGACTGCTGCATCAACGATGAGCACAGCTGAAAGCACAGGCATAAGCACCGGTCCGACAAGGGCACCAACTAGGAAAACTAGATTTCCTAAGGCGGTCATGATAAGGACGGGAGGACTGGGCAGCTCAGCAGATGATCGCTAGTGCTACACGGTTGGTTTGCTCATGTCGCCGACCTTGGTCCTTTGATCCATTTGATGCCGAACACGCTCATGCCTGCCCGCCTCGGTCTGCCTTGGCTGCTGATTGGACCCTGGCCACCGCGTCGTCCCGAGTCGGCGCATTCCATAGCTCACCCCATCCGGTGGGGTGGATGTACGTGGCGGACCACCCGCCGGGGACTTCATGCACGAAACCGACGTACCGCTGGTTATTGTAAACTGCTAAGGCGTTCGCTAAATCACACATCTGTTTTGTCGCCTCTCCGCTCGTGCTCTTCACGTGCTTCGGTGAGTAAACGAACAATCATTCCGTTAAGGCTCTGATAGTTGCCATGAGCGAATTGCATGAGCCAGCTCTTGAGATCCACGGGCAACCGAAGGTGGGTGTCTTCCTTCATGGATCCTACGGTACCACAATTGCGCCAGCGGCTCCAATGTGGTGCCGCCAGTCAGACCGTCAGGCACCCATCGCCCAGTAGCTCTGTCAGCTCAGCTACCAAGGTCGCACCCGGCGCTACTCTAAACCGTTCATCGAGCTCCACCAGTGGTGTGTGCCCCGGCCTGACCAGCAGTTTCACCCGCACCACCCGATCCCCAGTATGCCGCTCTAATATTTTCCTAAGATCACCTATTGGTCGCCCTAAGATCGCTCTAAGATAACTCGCCAGCCCCCGGCTGTACTGCTCCATCGGCAGTGCCACCGTCATTGGGGCAGTCAAGTCCGGGGCCACTACCCGATCCGCGATCACCGACGGCCGCTCCCCGTCGCGGCTCGACACCCGGCCCGTCACCAGCACTACCGTGTCCCGCTTCAACAACGGACCGAACTCGTCGACAATGCGGGTGAAACACACCACCTCGACACTCGCTGCGTAGTCCTCCAGTTTCACCACCAGCCGCAGATTCCCGACCTTCGATGTTTTGCGCTCCACGCTGGACACGATGCCCCCCACCGTGACCTTGCCATCGACGGGCACGCTGCCGTCCAGGATTGAGGCGATTGGGGTGCCGGCGGCGAGGATGTGCTCGGCACCGTCCAGCGGATGTCTAGAGACGTACAGGCCCAGTGTTTCCCGCTCCAACTCCAGCAGCTTGCGGGTCGACCATTCGCGGGCGGGGATCTTTGTGTCCGTTACGCTGGCCTCGTCATCGCCGAACAAAGAGAACAGGCCGGCGCCTTCGGCGCGCTGCACCTTCACCGCAGCCGCCAGCGCATCTCCGCAGATGTCCTCTAGGCCGCGTCGGGGGTGCCCAAGGGAGTCGAACGCGCCCGCGCGGATCAACGACACCAAAGCTTTAGAGTTGAGCTTCGTGGTGTCAACTTTGCGCAAGAAGTCGCGCCAATCCTGGTATCGACTACCCATCCGACCAATCACGATCGCCTCTACCACCTCAGTGCCCACGTCCCTGATCGCAGCCAGGCCAAATCGGATCCGACCGTCTCGCGCGGTGAACGGTCCCTCGGATTCGTTGACGTCTGGAGCAGTTACCCTGATGTCCATGCGGCGACACTCAGCGAGATAAATCCCCAGCCGGCCCTCCTTGCCGCTTTTCTCGCCGTCTTTTTTGTCGCCGCCAGTGGAGGTGAGCAGGGCTGCCATGTACTGAACTGGGTAATGCGCCTTCAGGTAGGCGCCCTGGTAGGCGATGACAGCGTATCCGGTGGCGTGGCTTTTCACGAATAAATAGTCCGCACAGGGCAGGAACACGTTCCACAAAGTCTCTATCGCTTCGATCGAGTAACCGTTAGCGGCCATGCCCGCAGCGAACGGATCATACTCCCGGGTCAGCACATCCCGCTTCTTTTTGCCCATGGCGCGGCGTAGCACATCAGCTCGGCCAAGCGAGTACCCGGCGACCCGCCGGACAATGGCCAGCACCTGCTCCTGAAACACCACCAGGCCGTACGTCTCCCCCAAAATATCGGCTAACGGTTCAGCGAGCTCCGGATGGATTGACGCGATCTCCTGCCGTCCAGCCTTGCGTTCAACGTAGGCAACGTGCGACCCCGAGCCCATCGGCCCCGGTCGATACAATGCTGCTGCCGCTGCGATGTCAGCGAGGCATCGGGGTTGCATGCGGCGCAGCAAATCCCGCATCCCTGAACCGTCGAGCTGAAATACACCCAGCGTGTCGCCACGGGACAGCAAATCGAATGTGGCCGCGTCATCCATTGGCAGGTTGTCTAGGTCCGGGGGCTGCTGGCCGGTGGCCGCTATGTCCCGCAGGCAATCGCTCATGATCGTTAAGTTGCGTAGGCCCAGGAAATCCATCTTGACCAGGCCCAGCTTTTCGCAGTCATCCATTGGCAGCTGGGTAATGGTCGCGCCATCCGATTCACGTTTCATGATTGGGATGTGATCTATTAGCGGCTCGGCGCAGATCACGATACCAGAGGCGTGCACACCCCACTGCCGTTTCAATCCCTCCAGCCCGCGCGCTACCTCCATGATCTCAGCGATCTGCGGGTTTGATTCGACCAGGGCGCGCACCTCGCCAGCCTCGGCGTAGCGGGGATGGCTCGGGTCGAAGATGCCGGACAGCGGAATGTCGGCAGCCATCACTACCGGTGGCAATGCTCGGATGATTTGGTCGGCTAGTTCGTAGCCCGGCTTGTCATATAGCACTCTCGCGGCGTCTTTGATCGCTGCCCGGGTTTTGATCGTGGAAAATGTGACGATTTGCGCTACGTGGTCCTTGCCGTACTTGTCGGTGACGTATTGGATCATCTCGCCACGACGCCGCTCATCGAAGTCAAGGTCGATGTCAGGGAAACTGGGCCGCTCGGGGTTCAGGAACCGCTCAAAAATCAGGCTGTGTTCCAGCGGATCGAGTTGGGTGATGCCCAGTGCGTAAGACACGCAGGACCCAGCCGCGCTCCCTCTGCCCGGGCCGATTCGGATATTTTGTGATTTCGCGTAACGCACGATGTCGGCGACCACCAAGAAGTAGCTGCAATTGTGTACGCGAATTCCCTCGGCGATGTATGTGGGATCGCCTAATACCGACAGGTTGTATACCGGACCGCAGTACATCTCTCGTACAACATCGAGAACCTTAACCCACCAACGTGACCCGTCCCAACGCGCATTATGTGGTTTTTTCTTTTCCCCTCTAGTCATTTGCCAGGTGATTCTGTAGATCCGACCTGGATTCTTTCGATCTACTACTTCTCTGGGTAGGGGTGAAGTCTGAGTGTACGAAGTCTCAGTAGCCCAAAGTCCCATGGTGAGTAAAATTTGTCGAAGCTGGAACGACAGCGTCTTATTGGCTGTGACAATGACAGCTCGTCCAGGCCGCTTCTTGTCAATGTACCCATCACCATCAAGCCACCCAGCCATGAAAGAAGACAGGCTCTCCGCGGGCAATGAGGTAAGCCACGATCCAAGTCGTTTCGAACGTGCGCCACAACCAATTTGATCTCGGAGCAGCAGAGACAAGGGATGATTTGTCACAGCGTAGGTAACTGCCTTTTTTGGTGCTTGATCATAGATTCTCGGTTCGCCAAAACCGGCGACCTTCAGTGCGGTTGTCAGTCGAGCGTGAACCTCCCAATCGTCCACATGCATTGTCCAAAAGACCCGTCCCGGGTTTTCTGTCGCTTCTGGATTGGTAAGGTTGCCCTGCGCTCCCCAAAGCCCCATAAGGTACATGACAGACTCTGTGGGTTCGACCTTTTGTGGCGCCCACCCCTTCTTGACTCTATCGACCCCGTAACGACCAGGTCCCATTCGTACAAACCCGTCGCGGTTTTCGTCACACTGCTCACGTATAGACCATCCGTACGTGCGAGCAAGTCCAATCAAGTCAAATGGATCCACGCTATGTTCTGTTTGAACATCAATTGCAACTTCGTCTCCTGGCCGTAGTGCGCCCATACCACGGAAACCGTGAGGGGTAAGTATCGGATGGTTGCCCGTTCCCTGCAATCTTCGGTAGGACCCTGCCACCCTCAGTTCAACAAGTTCTTCATTAACGTTCCTGGACATCACCTTCCCTATAGGCTCAGCGCCACATCGAGTGCGGATCAATTCTCCGACACCGATACGTTCTATCGGCCGAAGCGATCCATCTGCCATTGACACCTCGGTGCCTGGCGGGAAGCAATACCCCATCTGGTCGATGATGGCGAGTTCGTAGTCAGCGCGGACACGGTGCTCCTCTGGTACTCCATCAGGGAAGCGGGCGACTAGGCCCTTGTTAACTTGCTCGGCTAAATAACCAGCTTCGATCATCACGCTGGCACCGTGAACCGTGGCATCAAATCCCGCCGACCCTCCACGAACTCAACATTACACCGATCGGCAATCACTAGAGTATTATCGCACGCATCCGGGAACTCGTCATCAAACAAGGCCCGCATCTGCTCTGGACTCTTGAGGTAGTATTCCGGTCCGCCCTCAAACTTGAACCGGGTCGGGTTTGATATGGTCTTGCCGGTTTGAACACAAAGCAGAGCGTCATGAGATCGCGCATCCGACTGCCACACATAGTGCGCATCATTGGTGGCCAGGAACGGCAAGCCTAGTCGCTTGGCGAGGCGCACCGCGTCTTCACGGGTGGACCGCTCAATATCGATATTGTGGTCCATGATCTCAACGAAGTAACTGTCGGCACCGAAGATGTCACGATAGTCGGACGCGGCCTGACAGGCAGCCTCGAACAGACCGGACTGCAACAACCGCGGCACCTCGCCACCGGGGCAGCCGGTAGTTGCGATGATGCCTCGGCTGTGCCGAGTCAGCAGATCCCTGTCGGCTCGCCAGTGGTAGTACATGCCCTCCATGCTTGCCAGCGAAGACAGCTTGAACAGGTTGTGCATGCCCTCGGTGGTCTCTGCCAGTAGCGTCATGTGGGTGTACTTAATCGGCGGCCCACCACCGGGCAAGGGTTCCTCTTTGCGAGCGTGCCGTGATCGGGGGGCGCAGTAAATCTCGCAGCCCGGAATACCTTTGATGCTGACGTCCTTGGCTTTGCGCCACAACTCGTAGGCCGAAAACATGTTGCCGTGATCAGTGATGGCTAGCGCGGGCATGCCCATGCGGACACATTCAGCGAGCAGGTCATCGATGCGGGCAGCCCCATCGAGCATGCTGGTATCCGCATGAACGTGGCAGTGTGTGAACGATCGGTTACTCACGGACAACCTCTTCTATGAGGGAATAGCATAGGACACTATGTTTATCTGCCCCAGAGAAACGAACCGGATTCTTCTGCGTCTACCTGTGCTAGTTCAGTCTCTAGTTCAGAGATAGCGTCTCTTCGGTCCCTCAGTGCCTCTTCGTAAGTAATGCGACTCCTTCCGTGCCCGAATCCATGTACGGGCATCGTTCGAGCATTGTTCAGCTTGTTTCGTATCTCTTCTGAACGGCGCGACATTGCAAACTCCTTTCGGTCACTCATGAGCTCTTAATTCGTTCTGGGCGGCTACGTACCACCATAATGGATCAGACTGCGGTGGCTCGCCGATTTCTTTCTGCACAATCTGGCTGACGCAATAATCGTCTCCTGGTTGTAGTCACAAAGGTTCAGTGCACGTCACCAGCTGCCCGTTTTTCCACAGCGCCGCATACATCTGCGTCGCCTCAGTCGGCCCTGGCCACGACGCTAGCTCGTCCCCGTCGAACACCTGCCGCTCACCGATCTGCGGGTCGGATGCGGTGGCGTAACCCTTGCTGTAGATGTGCAGGGTCGCCGAGTCGCAGCGGATCTCAGTCATCGCTGCACCTCACGGGCATTCTCTTTGGCGCGTACCAGCCGAGCATAAAGTAGGCACACCGGACAATCGGCATCCCCGAAAGGCCAATCTGGAAGCTTTGCCGGTGGATTCCAATCGCCATCTAAAACGACAGTGATGACCCCATGGGAGTATCCGCATCCCACACAGTGAACTGAGCTCCCTATCAGGACAGCTGTACCATCTCCCATTCGAGGCCACCCGTGCAGCCACGGTTGATTCACGCGGCGCTGTTCATCAGTCGGTTCAGCACGCAGCTGATTCGTACGTTCACGTTCCCGCGCCACCTTAGCGCGTTCCGCCGCTCGGGCCGCCATGCGAGCTTCCCATCCATTGTCATCTGCGACCGGTTTCATTCGGTGAGTGCCCCAATGGTTCGTTCAACGCGGTCACACAAGGCTGGTTGGTAGCCATTGCGTTCAATCAAATTAATCAACAGCTGAAGATATGCCAGGCGCTGATTTCGCAACGTACTCGCAACAGGCAATGGGGTGCGACCACGGCGCTGCCTGAACAACGCGGCACAGCAGGACGACCCGGCGGCGTGACCGGGTGGACACGGAACAACCCACTGGGGCGCACCGCGGTCACAGCCCCGCACACAGGGCATGGGCGGCGCGGTGGCCATGCCCTATATCGGTGGTACGCGCTCATTGTCACCTTCACTCCCTTCCATGGTCGGCTACCCTCTACCACGGCACTCAACCCGAATCTTCGGCTTGCGCCTGACACCGCGATGTCAAGCTGGGTTGGGTGCCGCTCGCGTCCTCAGGCTCGTACCCTCAAGTCTAACCGATCGGCGCCACGCACCTCGCGCGGCGCCGTGCTAACCTTAGCGCATGCCAGCGCGCGAGGAGGGGCCACTGACCCTAGAACGTGTCCTTGCCGAGTTCATTGGCCACCCCCCCACCGAGAATATCGAGGCTGATTTGTCGACTGCGGGTACCGCTGTCCGATACGAAATCGGGCAACGTCATCGCGACTTCCACGCCACCGCGTTACGCGGCGGAATCATCATCAAGAAGATGCGGGAACTTGGCTGGTCCTGGCACCGGATCGCGGTAGCAACCAACATCCCACCACGCACCGCCGGCCGATGGCTGAAGATTGCTGAGGAGTACTACTCCGACCCGACATCGGTGGATCGCGCGATCGAGAATTGGAAACTGTCATGACTGCAACGGAGCGCCTGCGGAACCCATCGGTGCCTCGGAGCGTGAGGCTCGACATCATATCGTCGGGTTTATGTACATACTGCGGCGACCCAGCCGACACGATAGACCATGATGTGCCCGTGTCGCGTGGTGGGACCGATGACCTCGACAATTTAGTGCCATCATGCTGGCCCTGCAATTCCCGCAAGCACAGCCTGACTGGCGCCGAATACCGAGCCCAGCAAGAACTCCTTGCTCGCGTGCCAGTCAACGAGGAACTACTGAACGATCTGCTTGAGCAGCGAACCGAGGACCAAACCGCTGACCTGATCTCCGCTCTTGCCGAAGTAGGTCGCCGCTACAGCACGGCTGAACGGCAGATTGAAGCTCTCATTTTGCAGGGCGGTTCTATTATTCGCGCTATGCGAGTACGTGGCTGGTCATGGCGCCAAATTGATCGAGCTACGAACATCCCGCAACGCACCGCAGGCCGATGGATGAAGCTGGCCATCGAACAACACAGCGAGCAAGAGGAAGGGGGTGACACCGGCCCGGCCGGCGTGCACGCGGGAGGACACGGCACGCCGGCCAGTGCCCCGCACAACGAAAAGCCCGGGTCAGCGCCGCAAAGCTGACCCGGGCAACCAGCCCCGCAACCAACAACCACGAAAGCAGCAGGACCGTCATGAACCCTACCCAACAGCCCGACTGGCCAGCGAGCGGCAACTGTCCCTCATGGTGCTCTGGCTGGTTTTGCCACCGCACCGCCCTGGGCTACGAGCACGCCTCCGAGCCCATCACCCTGATCCTCGATGATGAGCGCTGGCAGGTCACCAGGCATCGTGCCGACGAACCCGGTCCCGGCGTCACTCACTTCTCGATCGTGGTCACCAACGCCGGGTCCTATGGGGCCGGTATCCAGCACGTGCTCACCTGGCAGCACCTCAAGGCCCTCAATGAGTTGTTCACCGAGCAGCTGGTGACGGTCAACGACACGGCCGAATTGGTGGCAGCCCAGTGAGCGAACTGGAGATTCCTGGTCGAGCATGGAATGCTGCGGACTCCAAAAAAACCACTTGGGGTGCGATAAAAGCTGCCGCGCCGATCATTGTGGCCGCCGAGTTACGGCGCATGGCCGATGAAGCAGAAGCGGCTGGAACAGATAGCATGTGGGGTCGGCGCGAGCTGCGTTACCGCGCCGATGAGCTCGATCCCCCGGCGGTGAACCCGTGAGCCGCGACGACGTGCCTCGCCGACCCCGGCCCGACCCTCATCAAGACGACTTGCAACGCCGCATCACCCGCCGCGCCAAATGGCTCGAAGCAATCCCCCAAACTTACGTCACTGACAACCCAACCCGGGGCCGCGGTGCCGACAACCTTAGACACAGGTGGACATAATGACCCGCACCCAGGCGATCCTTCTACTCATCTTCACCACCGGAGCCGGCATCTACGCCATCCAACACGACAAGCCCATGGCCGAAACCGTCCTGTTTATCATCGCCGCCTACGCCCTTGCCACGTTGCTGTGGCGGCTCATCCGAGGGAACAAACCAGCATGACATTCGACCACGGGGAATACCGCGACAAAAGCATCATGAGGCGACGATGGCGGTAATCAACTTCAACGAAAGCGGGAGCACATGACCAGAGGGAGATACCCGATTGATGCTCCACCGGCTTCGCCCGAGGTGAAGGCCGCTATTCGCCGGCTTGAACGACGCCGCGGCTACCCGGTCCGAGATGGTGAGCACGTTTTGCCGTGGTGGCCTTGGTCGGAACGCGGTGATTAGTCATGTGGAGTCATCGAAAAAATCCGAAAGGTAGGCCCCTGCAATGAGTCAACGCCCCTCTGATGACTACGAATACCGCCGAGACGGAACCATGCGCCTCGGCTCCCAGGTCCGGGAATGCCTAGACCGCAACCGGCGTGACCTGCGTTCCATGTTCGCCTTCGGGGAGGCCTGGCGTGCCAACCGGGAAGCCTGGCGCCAAATGTGGAGTCGGCGATGAGTGAACTCGACCGCAAACTGCAACGTGCCCGCAACGAAATGATTGCCGAACGATTCGGACGCATCCAACGGGGCGAAGACAAAAACGCAATACCTGAGCGACCCATGTGCAACCGGCCACTCATGCCCAACATTGCTGAACTATCAGGAGAACATCGAGGCGAAAAGCAAAATGGCTGAACACAACCCAAGATACCTACCGCCCCGCCCCCCGCAACACCGATACGACGGCAAAAACGTGCACCGTGGACACATTCTCCCCAAAGGGGAATGGGTCAATGAACACGGCAGCAGATTCACTTCCACCGGCGTGCATTGGTCCCGAGAAGAGGCCGACAGACACGAACGGGCGGATCGAGAGGAACGCGGGTATTAACAATGGTACATCCTAGAGACATCACTATGGTACTGTTTCCCATTCTGCTACTTGTTGCAGCCCTTGATATCTTTCTCTGGATGGGGCACAACCCATATATGCCATACATAGTCGGTGCGCTCCTTCTTGCGTTTCTTGGGTGCATGCGAGTTATATGGATCAAGGATCTGTAAATGACCAATGGGTGGACACGAGCCAAAATAGCTGGCAGCCTCGCAGCTCTCGTCGGCTCCTTCGCCATGTCCGCCGTCACCTGGATCGGCATCGGCGGCATCGCCGGATACGGGCCCATGCGTTACGTCATGCCCCTCGTGGTTGACGCTTATATTATTTGTGCCATTGCTACCGGCATGTCCACCGACAAACCCGGCACCGCCCGATCCGCCTACTACCACGCCCTGTCCGCCGCCATCATCGGCACCCTCGCCCAAGCCATCTACCACTGCGCCGGCACCTGGGCCGGGGCCACACTGTGGTTTGGCAAGGAATACCGGCACGTCACCTGGGCAGCCGCCCTCGCGTTCGTCGCCGGCGGCTTGCCCCCATTTTTTGCGTTCCTTGGCGTGCACCTTTTGGGCACCGGGCAGCGCAACATTATCGCCGATCCAACTGCAAGTAATACATCACCCCAGTTCCCACCAGCCAGCCCACCACAAACCACCTCACAAAATCTACCAGCAGCAACCCAACTAGCGACAACACCCGTCATCACCTCACCAACCACACCACAAACAGCACCGACACCAACGACAATGCCACCAACCCGGCCGCCGCTGCCACCACCACCCCGACCAACACTCGCGCCCGCCACGACACGACGGAACCGTACCCCCCGAACCAAAAGCCTCGTCGAACCTCACGGACAACGCTTCCCGCAACGCCTCACCGAAACCGAAATTCGAGCCATCTACGACGGCCTCGCCAGCGGACTATCCCAACCCCAAATCGCGAAACGCATCGGCCGTTCCGAGGCCGTTGTGCAAAAGTATGCCGCCATCCGGCGGGAACAACTTGCCGCCACCCGGGCGACCAACGGAAAGGCACCCCGATGAGTCAGTCAGCGACGACCAACCTGCACCCGCCGTTCAGCGGCAAAAAAGATGCACGCTGCCCCAAATGTGGCGGCATGATGGGCTGCCAATACCGGCCAGCTGGCTGGACGTTCAAACCCGGGGAAGACCCCCAACGTAAAGACGCCCTGCGGTTCACCGGCAACGGGCCTGAATGGATGTTGCGGATTTGTGTGGACTGCGGGTACCGCTGGCCCGAGATGTGTGCTGATGCATAAAGGACAATGACCATGACGATGAACAGGCCTCAAGCCAAGGAGTGGGTTGTTGCTAGGAGTGTGACTGACGAGGAGTACCGACTTCTTCAAGAAGTGATATACGGCAAAGTGTGTTACATCGACGGTGTACTGAGCCGCCAGCCGCAGTGCAGGGCTGCTCCCCGGCCCTGTTGCGAATCGGATTACGAAATGTTGGGTCGGCTGATCGGACAACGGCTAATCGAATTATCGCCACGATACCGCCACGGCCACGATAGTTCGATGGTATGGCGGGCTACGGACGATGGTGAGTTATACCACATCCTGCGTAGAGCCTTGAACACCGAGCGAGCGATCTGGCTATGACCCTCCGGTCCGTGTGGCACAACACCGTACAGCGACTCGCCCTATGGTTGTGCTGCCGCATACTGGCCGCACCCGTGTGGTGCGGTGCCACTGCGCTCGTGTTGTACGTGGCCGCACCGTGGCTACCCGCCGCGTGGTTTTGGGATGCTGCCTACGCCGCAATCACTCTGCTGGCACTGGCTGTGTTCGGACCCGAGCCGGGAAAGCACGGCTCGACCCTACTGAAATCCATCCCCTACGGCTATCGGCGACGCTACGTCCACACCCGCTTCCGTGCCTGGATGATCGACGCGGACATGGTGCGCAAACCCAACAGTGAGGGTCAAGTGGTGCGCTGGCACCCGAACCATAAACGGACCCCTAAGCTAGCCCGACGGTGGACGTGTCGCACCCCATACGGGATGGCCGTGGTTGCGAAAGGCCACAAGCTAGGTAAGGACGACTACGAGTTCGAGAAGTTGGCCCCCACGATCCGTTCGTTGATGGGTTGTCACGATGTGTTTTTTGAGGCGTTCGAGGGCTTGTCGCTGGTGGACCGGGTGGTCAACCGCTGTTTTCGAGGGCATCGTAACAAGAAGCGCTGGACCCGGATTGATATGGTGTTTACGGATCCATTCGCCAAAACTATCACCACGAGCATGCTGCCACGGGCGTCACGGCCGGACCGGGTTGTGGTCGGTTTGGATGAACGCGGGCGCCCGGTGGAGAAAAGCTTTAAACTGTCGCAGCTTATCGCCGGGGAATCTAATTCCGGCAAATCCACTGAGGTACGGATGCAGCTACTGGGATTGGTACGTTCCGGCATGCCGTTCGTCACGCTCGTTTTCGATCCCAAGCAGCAGGAGTATTTGGACATCAAAGACAGGGCCTATTTGTATCAGGATGATCGAGACATTGCTGGGTTCTTGCGAAAGTGTCTCGTCGTCTTGGAGCGGCGTCAGAAGGAGCTGGCTGCGCTGGGCCTCCCCGACTACCCGGCGGGTGATCCCAGGTTTCCGCGTATCCTTATCTTGTTCGATGAGTTGATCACCGCGTTGGCTGCCCAGGATCGGAAGGACCGAAGCATCAAGTTTGCGAATGGTAGCTACAACGCGGAGGGCGCATTGATGGAGTTGTTGTCCACGGGACGCAGCGCGGGGGTCACATGCATCGCGAACACTCAGCTGGTACAGAAAAGCATCCTTGATTTGATTCGTGATTTGTTCCCGCACAAAACGTTTCTGCGGTTGCCGAGCATTGATGCGACCCGTATTTGTTTCCCGGGGGAGGGGCAGGCCCGGGTTTTCCCGGCGCACACGTTGCCTAAGGAGGGCGCGGAGGGTGTTGGGTGGACTGAGGTTAACGGTCAGATGACGAAGTATCGGGGAGCGTTGCCGTCTAAAGCGGAGCGTGCAGAGGTGGCTGAGGGAATTGGTTTTTGGACAGAGCGGTACCGGGCCACCCCGGTTCCGGTGGTGTCGCCGAATGGGAAGGTGACTGTTGATGCGTGAAAATAGGAGTCAGCGGATACCGTGGACACGTGAAGCGGTGTCGTGGGCTTCGTGGGCTGAGGTCGCTGAGGCGGCAAAGTTCACGGGCCCTCATAGTCGTCATTTCCCTCCACATAAGCCGGTGCGGTGTAGGTCACAACCCAAGCGGGGCGGTGCGTGATGGAGATTGATTTCCCTGACGGGAAGCGCCGGTACCGCCGGCTGTGTCATTGCGGCACGACGATTTTAGGTGGCACATTTTGTCCGACGTGCTATCACAACATGTCGTTGCGGGAGCGTTCCCGGCGTTCGCGGCGGGATTGGCAGCAGCGTCGGATGTGGGGCAGGGGCACTGATCGGGGTGAAATGTGATGCGTTTGCCTCCGAGTGTTTCCGATTTGGGGGTGTCCGCTAAGCAGGCTCCCGAAACGCAGGGCAGCCCGTGTTGTCAGGCAAATGTGCATGATCGGCAGCGGTTGTGGTCGGGTGCGGTGTACCGGGGCTGCGGGCATTGCGGCGCCCCTGTTGAGGGGCAACGTCAGCCACGGCAGGAACGCGGGCACGGGTCCCGTGGGGAGGCGCAACGATAATGCCTAGGCCCCGCTCCAGACCCCCCCGCAATAAGTATATGACAGTAAGGAAAGGTTTATGATGGGTCGAATTATCCGTGGCAACGAAGACGTCAACATAGTGGGCGTCGTAGGTTCCGATGATGGTGAGGAGCCGACATTTCGGTCGCGGATCAGTGACTATCAACGATCGTCGGAATGAAAGGAGAGAGCAGTGAGTGATGAAAGAGTAGTTTCTGAAGAGGTAGCGGATCTGCGAAAAGAAATTAAGCGACAGAACAGGTGGGATCGGTGGCAGCGGCGGTGGCAGCGGGAGGAATATCCACGGTTACGTGGCCATGGTAGGCGTTCGCGGTAATGCCTACGATCCGTTCCCGACCGCCTCGCAATGGGCATGCCCGCACCAATCCTCGCCCGTGGACCCGGGTGAGGGGCACCGTGTACGGCATTCGTTGTGTGGATGCTCACGGTCGCCGCACCCTGATCCTGGGTAGACCCAAGTCGGGGGTGGGATATGTGGGGATGTATTCCGGTTGGTGGCGGGAACGGATCCGCCAGCATCTGTATGGTGGCGGGCCACACCAGTGCAAACCGCAGTTGTGGCGGGTGCTGGTACCTGGGTTCGATCCGAATGCTGTGACGCGGAAACAGCAGTTGGCCGTGGTGGACGCGATGATCCGCCGGGGTGATGTATTCATCATTTGGCAGAAGCGTCGACTGCGGTGGAGCCCCAAGAAGGGCTTCTACTGGAAGCACATCAAGACTTTTCATGGGTGGGTGAAGCTGCGGGAATCGTGGTCCATTTTCCAGTTGCACCCTGTGCACAATATCCTGGAGAACACCGCGAATCCTAGGCATATCCCCAAGTGGGAGCTGGAGAGGCTGCTGGCGCAGCAGAAACGGGCACCTCAGCCGATGAGGGATGACCGGTGGACTGGCTGGAAATTAAACGAGGATGGTTCACCGCGTTGGTTCGGCCCAAGGGCTAATGAGCAGCGCGCCAAGCTGGAACGAAGTCTGAAGGATCAGTAATGGCCGAACGTAATCCTTTTGAACCCCGCACCGAAGAGAAGCGGCAAGAAGAGCTGCGTCAGTTCGACAAGAACATTCGTTCCTGGCGAGTCGCTGAAGGTGTTAAGCCCAAACCGCCGAGGCGAGAACGGGGCTCGTGACATGCCGATACCTTACTGGTGGTGGGTAATCGGTGGTTTCCTGCTGGGCTCAGTAGTTTGGGCGCCCATGGGGTGGGGGGCATGCAAGACCACGATTCATTGGCGCCGGACCCGGCGGGCGTTGCATGAGGCGCGGGGCACGTTGACGGCGATATTTTGGGGGGGGATTGTGTCGTTGGTGCTAATTGTGGTGCTGGTGCGGATTTACATACCCCTGTAATAACGCAAAGGAGCAGGCGAATGTTTAGGCCACGGCGGGGTTTGTCACGTGAGTGGTTGGTTCAACGAGCCGGTGGTCACGGTGCCCGGGAGCAGCGACGCCGGGCCCGAGCGGATCGGGAGCATCAAGAGTGGCTGGGCTGGCGGGAACGGGTTGATGAGCGGAGGCCGCAATGAGCGGAGCGGAACTGGAGTTGCCAGGGCTAGCCGGCCATCCGGCGTATTTGGAGCCGCGGGCTGGGCCGGTCGAGCAAGCTGTTGCTCGAATCCGTGAAGCGTCGGGGCAAGAGCCAGTCGTGATTGTGGTCAATCAGACTCCAGCCGAACAGATAGCAGTGCCCGTGTACCAGCCTAGTGTCACAGAGCCGCAGCATCGTGACTTGACGGGACTGATTTTCGTGTTGTTTCTGGGCGTGATCTTTGTTGCGATCATCGCCATGTTTGTGGTGGCCTGCCACGAAACCCCGCAGGTGCACATTACCCGCGATCTGCCTAACTGCCATTTCCTGTGCTGAGGGGATCATTAATGCTTGAGCAGATGCTGTGGATGACGGTGTTTCATGCCGTGATTTTTGGGTCGGTGATGCTGGTGGTGTTGTGGGTGTCCCGGCGTTTGGCCCGGGCGGATCGAGTGTGTCATAAATGTGGTGGCAGCCATGACACATAACGCTGTTGCCACCATTCCCCGGAGCGGTCCGCTGGCACACCGCGTCCCCAGCGGTACGATGTCGACCCCGGTCCGGGTGTGGCGATGGTTGGGGCAGGACAAAGCACACAACGAAGCAAACCTCGTGTTGGCGCCGGGCGAATTAGCTGTGCTGTCAACGCGGCGACACTGGTTGGTGCCGTGCAAGGATTTGATGCCGATGACAGTCACGATGCCGCTGGCTTTTGTGGTGAGCATCGGGCTGGACATGATCGCCACCAGCTTGTGGTGGCTGCAACTGATTTTGTGGATGGGCACTGCGGGACATTGCGCGATGGTGGGCTATCGAATCATGGTGTGGCGGGCGGACATGTTGACCGTCACCAATGAGGGCCGGCTGCTGCGGGTGTATGGGGTGTTTGAGCGGCACGTGGTGGAGTATCGGCTGGGGAAAGTGTCTCACCGGGAGTTGCACCAATCGGTGGCGTCTCGATTGCTAAACTATGGGACGCTGCGACTTGAGTCGGGTGGGCAGCATGATGAGGGGGCGTCGGGGGAGTTTTTGAAGTGGGTGCCGCAGGCTGAGCGGATTTTCCGGTTGGTGCATGAGCACACGCTGGAGACGCAGTGGCAACGGATGTTCACGAGGACAGCGGGGGTAGCGCGGTGAGGCACATCAGCAGCCACCGTTGGTTGTGCGGTGCGCCGAATGATCGATACGGCGGATGCTCACCGGAGCTGGCTCAGAGGGAGAGGGATCGATGAGGGTTAGCAGGTCGGCCAGGGAGATGCACCTGGAATGGAAAGCTGCCCGGAGCGGCTCGGCCAGGGACTACCAAAAGCTGATTGAACGGCAGTGCAAGAACCAACAACAAACATCCCGCGAGCGGCGTGAGCGTCGTTTCAGTAGGTGGTGGTGATAGGCCAGCCAGGCAGAGGTCCGTTGACCTGGGGCGCCGCGCCCCATAGGCTGCCTGGATGACGGATTGGTTCGCCGACCCCGAGGTGCGGCACCGCTGCCACCTGGTTTTGGCTTACGCGCAGCGCCACCGGATTCAGGTTTACCCCAGCAACCCTCACGGCCGCGTTGCCTTCGATGGCGTCCGGGTCGGGTTACTGGGCGAGCAGGCGGTGCAATGGTGTAAACAGGTGGGCTGGCTGATGGTGGGATATGTAGCTCCCGACAGGGCGTGGATGCTCCCCACCACGGCTGGGAAGGATCAGCTGCGGGACTGGAACGCAGAGGTCTTCGGGGCACCCGCGCCGACAACTCAGCAGGCCGCACCGTGATCACCGCGGAGCGGCAGGCGACACGTTCCGCATTGGTGTCCGCCCGATACCAGCTGTTACTAGCCGCGGAGAAGCCGAGGCTGGATTCGCAGACGGCGCGGGGGTTGCGGATGGCGGCACACCTGATCCAACGGAACCTGATTGAGGCGTTGGACACCGGGGATCTGCTGGGATGACATGGCTGAATTGTGGTCGCCGACACGGATCGCCCAAGAGTTCGGCATGACCCGACCCAGCGCGGCCCGCACCTGGTTGTGTCGTCAGAAACCGCGGATCCCGGTGGCGGGGCACCGCATCGACCGGGGGCATGTGACGTATTTGTATGATTCGGCGCTGGTATTGGCAGCCCGGGAGCAGCGATGATTGATCCCATAAGTATCACAGCGGGTGCTGCGGCCATAGTCGTTGGATACTTCGCTGGGCACTTTAGCAGCCAAGCCAAAACATCCCAGCCAACTGGATTGTTGTGTTCCTGCGGGCACGGCTATGGCACCCACAACGGAGGCCGCGACTGCAAAGCGAAGGTTGAGCGGCCCCACTACTGGTCCACCGGGGAACGTTACGGCTACGAATGGGTGCCATGCCCCTGCTTGTCCTACGATGGACCCGAGCCGCTGCCCCGGGTGTGGACCGACGCTAGTTGAGGTGCTGCGGACCACATTGTGTAGGGATGGTCCGCAGCACCAAATCCCTCAACTACCGGTTAGCCCCAGAAGGCTGCTGCTGTCCGAGCCCTTGCGGCAACCCCTGCTGATACTGCTGTCCGAATCCTTGCTGCTGACCCATAGGAATGTTGCTGACCTGTATCTCGTAGTGCAGCGGCCCGTCATCAGTGACCGCCAGCAGCACCGTGGCCTGGTTACGCTGCCCCGTGGTGGTGTTCAGCACCCCCGTCACCGCCACCTGCTTAGCGAGCTCAGCGGCCTCGGTGACCGTAACGATCCCCACCGGCAACGACTGGCCGGCGCCGGTGCGGGACCGAATTTCAATGCCGGTAGCGGCGGGCGCAGCGGGGCGCACCCCGTTGCCAATGCCGGGTTGTGTGGCCTGGTTGGTCATGAGTCCCGTGGTCATGTTTAACCCTCCAGTTGTGTGCCCCCTGACGGTTCGACTGTGCCGAACGTTGCTGTGCCAGGTCGACCACCACGCGGGTGACAGGACCTACTGCTCGGGCCACTCTTCGGACTGCTCGTCACTGGACGGACGATCCGGCCAGCCCCCGAACTTTTTGCGCCCATGACGCGGCGGGGGCAACTCCTTTTTACCCACCACAACCTTAGTGACCGCCTCGTAAAACGCCCACGGATCGGCGACATAGTTAAGGTATTCCAAGGATTGCCGCTGCCCGGCGGACTCAATGCGGGTGTGGCTGTAGCCCAGCCAGTGACCCACCCACGACTGATGCACGCTCCGGTCAGTGATTTTGTCAATAGGCATCTCATCTAGGTGAGTGTCAAACACCCCGGTCACCCGCATCAACCGTTTATCGGTGACCATGAGAATGTCGTACCACCACCACAACATCTCATAGATCAACCAAAACAGCACCGCGACCTGGGCGTACCACAGCAGGGTAGTAATCAGCCACACGCCGGGTCCGGCAAGGTCGACGAGCAACATCAAGGCTTTCAGGGGTATCAGCAGGCCGGTGGCAATGACAATGGGCTTGACCATGGCCACCCATTTGGGACGAGCTCGAAACACCCGTCGCTCATCAGGTGACAGGTAGTTCTCGGACCGCGGACCCACCCCAAGAATCACCGGACCATCATATCCCGACTACTCGGGTGGGGTGTCGGTGCGCACAATGCCGCGGGTGCGGCACCGCAAGCACGGCTCTCCACCACAGTAGCCACCGCCCTGGCAGGCTGTGCACACGTAGGCGTTGGCGGTGAACATCCACCGCAGCCGCTGCGTCACCGAGTCCGGGCCCACCCGATGGGTGGGCTTGCGCCCTTTAACTTGGTGGCGGCCCATGGCGTACTACCAGGTGGTACCGTCTTCGGCGCGGTGATCTAACCAAAACTTGTCGTGCCCGGCGAAACGTACGCATCGGTGTTGTTCCTCCCCGCAGGGTGGCCCGGTGGTGTCCCCGCAGCGGGGGATCAGTCCGTAGCCGAGCTGGGCTTCTAGGCGGCTGATGACTTGCTGGTCGTCGATGGCAGGTTCGATTGGCATGGTGGTCCCCCCACCGCGGTCCCCGACAGTTCCGTGCCAAGGGTAGCGCCGCAGCCGCCAGCGACGGAAGATCCCCACCCTCGGTCACCGTGGGTTGCTGCGGAAAATGTACGCCACGCGGTTGTCGCACTCGATCGAACACGTATACGGAAGTGCCCTCCCACTATCGCGAGTCAACTCAACAGCTTTCACGTCGGGGATAACAATGATTGCGCCCGGTTTGCGTAGGCAGCACCCAGCGTTGCAAACCTTAAGTAGCCCCCGCCGGATTCCAAGCACGGCTACGACCTCACCGGATTCCCACGCTACATCAGCGCCTTTTTCGATCGCCCACTTCAGCTGTTCGTCAGGCAGTTCGGCCGCCGGGGTAAACGGTGGTGAGGGTCGCTTAACGTTTCGTCGCCTCATTCCGTGGTCCGCTGTTCACGTAACCGCATCGCGCGATGCTCGTCGTAGGCCCTCAAAGTCTCGCGGGCTCGTTCCCAGGCCGCGTCTTTCATGCGGCGGTAATGCTCGTCGCGGGGGCCGTCTTCGAGGCTCACCAACCGGTTCAGGGTGCCGTGCAGTGAACCAGCTCTGGCCGCCCAGGAGGCGCAATCCCGTTGGGCGGCGTCCAACTCAGCGATGAGCCGAGGATACTCAACCTCCAATTTGTCGATGAACCGTTTTAGTTCATCGATTAGCAGTCTTGTCGCCTCGTTTTCGCCACTCACTCCGTCACCCCCGGCTCATCGGGCGTAACGATGTCACCACCGCCGGGACACAGTATCGAACTGCCCTCCGATCGGTAGTGTTCCCGGATCTTCCATTCCCCGTCCGGGTTAAGCCGCGTCATGATCCGAACGTTGCACACGGAGCACACCACCGACGGCCGTCGATCCATCAGGCTCATTACTGCACCTGGCAGTAGGTGGCGTAGTGATCACGACCGACAGAATCGCCGATGGCCACACCCCAGCGCAGCGCCACCATGCACACGATCAGGATGGCGAACACCAGCGCAATCTTGGGGACACCCGATAGGTGCCACAAGCTGCGGCGGTACCAGGGGACGCAGGACTCAGGGGCCCGGTGCTGCGGGTCAGACAAGGGGATCTCCTTCTCAGGCCAGGTGGGCTAGTTCCCGCGCCAGCAATTCCCTGCTCTTCGACCACAACTGCCCGTCCGGCCGGTAACCGAAATGCTCCACCATTTCGGCGTGGCCGTAGCCGTACCAGAACTTGAGGACCACGTACTGGCGCTGCCGCGGGGTTAAGCAGTCTAGCGCATCCGCAATCTCGCCGTGATGGTAGGCGAGTTCGACCTCGCCTAAGTCGCATTGCAGCTGTGTCCAAATGTTGGGCAGCAGCCCGCTGGCTTCCGCGTAGGGCAGCCCCCCGGGCACGGATCGGCGCACATCCCGCCGCTGGGCATGGTTTTTGCGGATGACGTCTTGCATGTCTCGGATGGCCGCGGTTTTCAGCAGCGGATCCGACGAGCCGTTGTCTTTGTGAAGTTGGCGCCAGATGGCTATCCACCCGATTTGGGCTAAGTCCTCTTCTACTTTTCCGGGGACCCTGGCACAAAAGTTGCGGGCAACTGCCCGTAGCCAGGGGCGCCACTGTTTGAGTATTTCGCGCTGCTCCTGGTCGGTCACTGTGGTCGGTCATTCATCATCCGTGTCACCACACTCCTCGCACACCACTTCCCCCTCCTTGTAGCGGGCCTGGTCGCCTTCGTCGATGGGTGCGAAACATTCGTTGCATTCGCTGCTGTATGCGGCGGTGAACCACGGGCCTAGGTCTTTCCTAGCGAGACTGTCCTGGTCATAGAAACTCACTGCTGCGTGCCTCCTAGGCTGTACATGTTTTCAGCTTCGCTGACGATCAAGTGATCATGGCTACCGCCATGTGCGCATTTGCAAGGTCGCCGCGGGGTGGTGGTGCAATCAACATCGGAAGCAAGTAACCGCGGGGAGCAATGCTTCCATGTGGTCTCCGTGACGTACCAAACGGTTTGCTTCTCCATTAACCCATCCTATCCCGATTCCGACCCAAGTCACGGGTGCGTCCATTTCGCGAGCAGCTGATCCTGCCCCTGCTTCAGCGTGATCCGGTCAGCGCAGATTGCGGCGTGAACCGCATGCTCCTGCAAATCTTTGGTGTGCGCGTTGGGGGTGCCCGTCCACGACTCAGGCCACAGCTGGGCCAGGTTCCGGGGGTCGGAAATATTTCGCGCATCCCCCGGGAAACCGCCAACACTAATGGGGATTAAGTGGTCAAGTTCCACGGTGGAAGGCGGGTCAATGATACCGTAGTTGACCATTGCTAACCGTTTGACGCGGTTGGTAAACGCCGTTGGAGGGCGCACAGAAGCGGACCATCCGGGCACGCAAATGGTGCCGTGAATGGTGTCCTGAGTTATTGCTGGATTAAGCGCACCGGGGGTGCATCGTCTGTCGGCGCGGCCTTGCAAGATCACGCATTTAGCAGCCGTTGACGCTGGCTGATGGACTGTTTCTGATAAGGCCCATGGGCCGTTTGGTTGAAAGCCTGGTACATTCCCTTGGTTAGGTGTGCACGCCGATACAGCCAGGGCGAGAATCACGACGATTGCAGCGAGCAAAGACCGCAGAGACGCCGCTGAGGCAATCATTACAACACCACCCACACCACGTCAGCGACCATCGAGTACGCCACCAGGCCAGCCACGAGCAGCACCCCGGTCACCGTGTACCACTCCGCAGCCCGCAGTCCCCACAATCGTTGCACAATGTCAAACCCAACCCGGCCGCCATCCAGCGGGGGTAGCGGCAGCGTGTTCGCCAATCCGAGGATCAGGGATAGCAACGCAGCTCCGATCAGCGCGTTGTGCAGCGAGGACACGTGCAGAATCTGTCCTATCGTCCCGAATGATCCTGGCCCCGACTGAAGGTGGGTGAACACCCACGCTATCCGCACCATGAGCAGCACACCGATGAGGGGCATCAGGTAGGCGGTAACCCATTCCCGAATCCACCACAGCACCACCCCGGCCGCAGCGAGCAGCAGCCCTACGAGTTTCCCGTCGAGCGCCGCAACGATCGTAAACAACGCGATTCCGAACAGGACATTCGCGATGACACCCGCGCCGGAACACCACGCCTGCGCCCGATAAGGCAACTGACGGGATTTGTCCCGGTCATCGGGATGGATCCGCACATACGCACCGACCAACCATGGACTGATCGACACCTCGAACGGTAACCACCGGCCAGTGACCCGGGCGCGGGGCCGGTTGCCCCACCCAATACCGAACTCAGCTACCCGGATCCCGTGTTGACGAAATGCGGCGACGTGCCCTAGCTCATGGATCACCACGGACGCTAAGAACAGGACCGCAGCGACGGTAGTCCAAAGCACGGTGGTCATGCCCATCAGTTCCTCCTAGTTGCGCCGATCACCGTTTACCTGCCTCGCGCTGCGCCCAACGGGTCGCCGCAATAATGGCCGCAGCAACCCGCGCGGGGTCATCGTTGTTGTCCCAGAAGCAGCGGTCGTGCATCTCGTACACCCGCCATGTGTTGTCCTCAGGGTAAAGGCTGACCCCCACCACATCATCGAACTCCACAATGCGCACCCCAGAAGGGGTGATGCGATTGCCGCTGGGCGTGGGCAGGGAAACGACAGTCATGTTGGCATCCTTCAGGACGGTGAGTACGTGGCGCGCTAGGTCTGAGCTGATGCCGTGGGGGATGCTTTTCTTGGTGATGCCGGCGATGAGGACAGCGGCCGGGTCGGGGGTGGTCACAACAGCTCCAACCCCACTGATTCGGACATGATGCGCTCAACGCTCCAGCGTTCAGAGTTCCATAATCCGGGCTGCGGCTCCCCGGCTGCAAATAGCATTTCGCGGCGATACTCGATATCTAGTCGACGCATTTTGTCTGCATAGCGTTCTTGAATGTCGATGATTCGTCGTGCCCTGGCGACATCTTCGGGACTGGTCATGAGGTGCCAACTAAAGCAATTGACATGTCGGGTTTCGCCCATCCGACGGGCTTCATCACCTTGCCGTCAGCCCGGAGGATCGGCTTTCCGTCTGGACCTAACTTACGCATGTTCGCTTCGTGCACTGCGGTGATGGCCGCGTCCAAGTTGATATCCCGGGTTGCAGCTATGTAGTAAAGACTACGCATAACATGCCGAATTTCGGAGGCCGCAGATACAACTTCCCCAAGTAGGAGTGACAGGCACAACGCTGACACTTTCTCCCTCAAGGATCTGCCATCATGGGGTGGGCACAGGCACTTCGCAGGGATGATCGTACCTAGCGCTATCGCGGTCCCGATAGTAACATACGCCAAATCGGCAAGTTCCTGAGCGATTCGGGCTAGGCATGGACCAAACCTCATGGCCTCGTCGAGTTCTCGAAACTCTTCCACGATAAGTTTGGCACGCAACATGCCGAGCTCAGGGGTCCATCGTTCATTGGTGGCGCAACCGAACGCGCGGTGAAATTCGGCGACCTGCTCCCGGGGGGTCACGGTGTCGACTCCTGCGACACCAGCGGATTGTCATCATCTGCTATATTGCCCGCCCCGTTGTGATCGGCGCCTATAGCGCAGCGGCAGGTTATGCCATAGGGCTCGCCATCGTCAGGGTCGTATTTAGTCAACCAATGGGTACTCTCATAAGTGAAATCGTACAGGTTACTCATCGGCATGTGGATCACCCTTCCCATCCAAGTATGTGACCATGTACCGCATGTGCGTCAACAGTGGGCCAATATCCTCTGTGCTCCAGCGACAGAACAGGCGGCCCGGGACGTGACACGTGCCCGGTAGTGCATCAATGCAGTTTTGGCAGATTTCGACCGCGACCCGACGAAGAGGAGGTTCACTGGGGTCGGCCTCAAACAAGTTCACGGTGTCGCCCCACCGGTGCGGTAGTGCTGGTCCAATGCCTGCGCGGGGGTGATATGCCTAGGTGGATCGTCCTCGGCAGGTCCGTATTCTCCGACAGGCCCGTATTCTGCGCGCGCCTGCTGTTTCGCGTGCTCAACACACAGCGCCACCGGCGGGGGCGGGTCCTGTTTCGGGTAGTACACAACCTGGATGGGTTGGTCGCAGTCGGGATAGCCCAGTGTCGCGGCCTGGCATTTATTAGTCATCATCGCTCCACACGCCGTCGATAACCTCTTGGACCCGCCGCTCTAGGTCTTCGATGTTGCTGGTCATGTAAAAACAGATCGCGTCATGCTCATTCTCACTAAGCTCAAGAATGTGTGACGCGAAGCGATCAATATCCTCTGGGGGCATCGCTTTGATCTCATCGAAGGTGTGTCCGTGCCGCAGCAGGGTCCACCCGTCGAAGCATGCGGTGGCGCCGCATTCTGCGTCACCATTGAAATACGAGTTCTGATCCCATAGCTGCGGATTTTTTCTGATCACGTCGAGGGTGGCGCTCAGTTCATCGGTGTTAGGCATGTGTGCGCTCCCGTTGTGTTACGTCCCTCGCACCGATCGAATCCAGTAAGCGTCGCAGCTCGGTGAGAGTGTGTGGTTGTTGTGTTTGCAAAGCGGTGAAAAACTCGGGGATCTGATCGAAGGCGCCCCACGCGTCGTCGAACATTCGCAGCAACAGGGAAGGACCACCGTCAGAGTAGAGGTAGCCTTCTTGCACATCGAATTCCCAGTCGCACCCACCGTAACGGTAGTGCGCAACTACCTGCACTGAGGGGAGTTCGTCCTTGACAGAATTACGGTACCAGGCTTCGCCGGGAACAATGTAGACCAGTTCGCAGCCGTCAGGAAGATTCACGGGCACCCGCTTTCGGGTTGGACAGGAAAGCCAACAGGTCTTTGTGCGCGATGAGTCGGCGACGCCCGATGTGCACGGACGGCAGCTGCCCGGTGCCGAGGTACCGGTAAATCGTGGACCGGGACAGTCCGGTGATCTTCGCTGCCTCACCCGGGGAATGCATGATGCGCTCCATGTTCACGACTGTACCACATTGTGCATCAATGTTCACGGCTGCCCAACGCACAGCAACCCGGCCACACACACCGGATCCTGCGGCGCTACCTGAGCTCGGTGCTGCGATCCGCTGTCCCGGCCCTCAGTGGGCCGCTGGCGATACCACCCCGGTTCCCCGGTGCGTGGGTACTGCGGCGGGTCCTCCGTGGGCTCTGCGGGCAGCTGAGGCTCAACGGTGGGCTGCGGGGTCACGGGGGTCTGCGGCGTGTGCTCAACGGTGGGCTGCACCGGAACAGGCACGATCACGATCCGGCTGGGCTGCGGAACAGGCACCACGGGCTGCAACGTCACGCGCGGCTGAGCGGTGATGGGTGGTGCTGCGGGCTCCGTGCTGGGTGCCACGCTCGGCAACGCCGGGGGCACCGTCACCGCTGGTGCGTGGGGCGTGGGTGTTGTCACCCTAGCGGGGGTGATCGCCCCGGTGGTGTACGCGACCGCCCCGGTGACCAGGAATGCGACCAAGCCAGCGGCGGTGAGTTGCGCCCAGCGAACGGCGCGCGCCGTGAACAGCGCATCGGCGAGGCGTTGACGCCAGCTGGTCGCTGGGGCCGACGGTCGAGCCAAGGGTTGGGTGATATGATGGGTCACGATTCAGGCGTCCAGTCCCGCCATTTTCCTGCCACAATTTCGTCGATGCGTTCCTTGAGTGCGGCGGGGTCATTGGTGCGATAGTTGAACAACATGTACTCCTCGAACCCGTTGATGCGGAACCGGGCTGCGGCGTACGCCCATGCGTAAACTTCAATGCCGGTGACGGGGTCGACGTAGCAGCCAAAACCTCCGCGCAGGGGCACCAATCCGTCCATAAGGCACCGGAACCCAGCGATGCATTGCGTTGTCCCACACTCATTGATGTTCGGTCGGTAAAGGCCTGGGCTGTACGAATAGTGGTCTTGGTCCCAGTTCGGCAGGTTCGCCAGGATCACATCCAGGGTTTCATACAGTGCTTGCGCGTCAGCCATCTTTTTTCGCCCCCCGGATTCGGCGGCTAAACACCGCGGTTTTTTGTTCCTCGGTCAGTTCCGGCCCGCGCCAGGCGCCGGCCCGGTGGAACATGATCCGCTCGCCTCGGCTGTTGGTGATCGTGGCCGGGTCGAGGCAGCCGCCGTGCTCACCCCGGGAGTGCCGGTGGGCGTCGAACAACCGCACCGTGGAAAAGACCCGGCCACAGCCGGCGGCGCAACAGTGCGCGGCGGACAGGCCGCTCCACTGGGCTCCGCAGCGGGGGCAGGTGATGAGTTCAGGCATGGGGCTCCTTCCGGGTTCCAAACACCGGGCGCATCCGATTACGCGCCCAGAGGGCCGTGCGGCCTTCACAGCGGCCGGGTTGAGGTGAAAACGGGCCCCTGAGGCTGGGCGGTGCACCCCCGAAACCGCCACCACAGCCGTTGATCATGGTTGGGCCGTCTCGGACCCGTCGATCTCAGCCAGTCGAGCCGCCAGCTGCGCCTCCAAGTTGCGGGCATGAGCGTTCGACGCGGTCATGAACCGACGGTGCGCATCCTTGGCCTCCTCCTGGTCGGTGCGGATCTGGTTGATCTGGGTTTCGATGACCAGCGCACTGGCGATGCGCCGTTGCTCCCGCGGCAGGGCGTTAAACAGTTCCGATGCTCGGCTCACAAGATCGCCTCCTGCCGCTGGCCGTTGAGGCCACGCAGCAACGTGGCTTGCCGTTCCAGCTCACCGGCCATTCGCTCTGTCACCTGCCGGGCTCGTTTCACCGCATCCCCGCCATCAAGAATCACTTTCAACGCGGCTGATACCTCTGCGGTTCTCACCCCCGGGGAACTACCCCACCCTCTGATGTGAGTACCCAGCACAGCCTCAATCTCCCGCACCGCCTGCCGCGCCTCTTGCAATTCCTCGTTTGCCCGCTTCCACATGCACTCGTATTCACGCCCGCTGCTTTCAGCGGCCTCGCGGCCCTCCCTCCGTCCCGCTTCCCGGGCTTCCTTGATAGCCGCCGCATCCGGGGTGAAAGACAACCCGGCGCCAGCAGCCCGCAGAATCGGCACCAACAACTGGCGGTCCAACGGCAATCGAGTTTCCTGCAACAGCGGCGCCTGCTTAGTCACCGCTAAACCGCGGACACCCGTCTCTAGAAGTCCCCACGTGGCCGGTAGCTCATCGCGGGGTACCACACCCTTGGGTGCCACGATCCACCAGCGATCAACAATCGCATGCCATCCATCAGCTTTCGCTGGGTCAGCCAGTTCCCTGCGCCAGTCGCCCCGACTGACCTTGACCTCGAAGCCGTGCAACTCGTTGCCGCGGCTAGGCCACAAGCTCAACGCCATAGCGTCTGCGGTGCGTTTTGCGTTGAAACCAGCGGCGTCCCGCACTTTTTCGATGTACGCCCACTCCGGACCGTTACCGCTTTTCGCTGCGTAGCGTTCCCGCAGCAGCGTCAGCATCGACGCCTCCGTGTGCTGAACTGTTGCGGTCATTGGTGCGCCTTCCCGGATGCCCTCGGAGTATGGTGCTTTTGGTCGTGCTCACGCTCAGCATTTTCAATCAAAGCCAGATTCGCAATCGTTGGCCGCATCCAGGGGCCTTGCGGATTGAACTCGTGACCGTACTCATTCTCGCATCTGCGACAGAACTGGCGGATCATGTTATCGGCTTTACGCACTTGGACCATGACACTCCTTGTTAATCCAGGACTCCTAACTCCACTCATTGTCACAGGTACAGCGCTCATGGGGTTGCCGCCTTCCTGCGTGCCCGAGTGATAACGACGTGTTTGGTCGGGGGATGCACATGCCCGATCGGGTCATTGCCGCAGTGGCAGGTTGAGCCCGGCTGCACGGGCGTGGTTGTGGTGGCGTGCGTTGTGGTAGTCATCAAATCACCGCTAGGGACCTTCGCAAACTGGACTCCGTCCACAACTCCGGACCAATATCGTCCCGGAGTTGGACACAGAACTCCTCACCATCGCCGTAGTCGATTACGGCACCGACAGTCCGACACTTATCGATAACGATCTGCGCTGTGGCTGTTGGTGGTGGGACAACGCAGGGGATCCCGTACTGCTTGGAACGAATGAGGACGATCTGAGTAGTCATGCCGCGTCCGTCTCTGGCCAGGGTTCGCCATAGCCGCGTTTGCGTAGTTCGGGCACCCAGTGGCGCAGTTCAACCCGGATGAGCCCGGTGGCGCCGGGGGCGAGGTGGGCTAGAGGCAGCCAGCACCACCACTCGCCGGGGTTAGCGTGGCCCTTGCGTTTCTGAATGAGCAGCCGAATGTCTTGCGGCGTGCCAGCCATGGCGGTGAGCTCACCCCACCATTCGTGAATGTATTCGCGGGCGCAGTCTTTGACCGACCAAATGATCGATGGTGTTCCGGTGATGTCCCCACCATCGAATCGTTGCCGGCTTGCGTGGCGATATCCGGTAACGATGGACCGTTCAGCGTGCGGAAAACCGTTGAGCCGCAGCCACTTCACAAGCTCACGTTCGGCTCGTAGCCCTTTGTCGCGGTTGGCGTTGGCCATTAGGCGTCCACCGGTTGTGGGGTGAGAGTCCACCCGAGTTGCACAGCGCCCCGGGCGGCCAGCGCGATGGCATCGGCAGGTGGGGCTGGGGTGACGGGGCTGCCGCGGGCAACCAGGCCGGTGGCGATGAGCCAAAACAGGCCTTGGCGGTCGGTGAGGTGCAGGCCGGGCTCGGGGGTGGCGATGACAGCCAGCTCGGGTGCGCCGACGAGTTCCAGGACTTGGGTGGCGAGATGGTTGATGCGCAGGGCCCGGTCGGCGAGAGTGGCGCTGCGTTTGCTTCGGCTGGTGATCTGCGTGGTGTTGGTGACAGTGGTGCCATCGGCGCGTTGAGTGATGATGGCCAGCTCGATCTGGGTGAGGGTGGCGTGGATTCCGACTACTCGGCGCATGGTGGCTCCATTCACGCGTGCGAAGACGATGATGGGTGTGATCGTTGTGATGACTTTCCAGCACATTGGGATCCTAAGCTTAGAATTCCACGTGGACAAGTTGTCGCG
>JADMIO011200131.1_pt1 | contig 53148 bp, 40 predicted proteins | sample 8958161 | NCBI WGS metagenome assembly JADMIO01 (sample SAMN16585339, study PRJNA669376) | soil metagenome | isolation source: Crop rotation soil | place: USA: Cullars Rotation, Alabama | collected 2011 | reverse complement strand
GCCGCGACTTCAAGTCACGTGAATTCCAAGCTTCGGATCCCACTGTGCTGGAAAGCCGTCGGGGAAGACCGGCGGAGTCGTGAAGGTCCGCGCCGGTCTCGACGTGCAGCTCGTCGAGCGACCGATCCTGGTGAAGCTCACGGGCCAGCAGAACGGCGCGGATCCGAGCGACCCGGAGCAGGTCGCGCAGATCGCCGACGACGTCGCGGAGCTGACCGCGGGCGGCGGCGTGGGAGGCGTCGGCGGCGAGGGGCTCGGCGGGCCGGTCGACGACGCGACGCTCGCCGCGCTCGCGGCGCCCGTGGGGGACGGCTCGGCGGAGGGGCTCCGCCTCCTCTATCCCTACGACGGCACCGTCTGGCCTCGCGGCATCCTCGCGCCGCTCCTTCAATGGGAGTCGTCGCTCGGCGACGCCGACGCCATCGAGATCGATCTCGAGACGACCTCGGGCTCGCTCACCTGGAAAGGCACCTTCGCGAAGCCCGCCATTCTGGCCCAGACGGGGAAGCCGTTCGTGCGCCACCCCATCCCGCAGCCCGCCTGGAGGGCGGCCATCGACTCCGCCGGCGGCGCGGACCAGCTCATGGTCCGGCTCACGGTGGAGAAGGGCGGACAGGCTTACGGCCCGATCGCGCAGACCTGGACGGTCGCGGCGGGCCGGCTCTCCGGGGTCATCTATTACAACTCCTATGGAACCCAGCTCGCCAAGAACTACGCCGGAGCCGTCGGGGGAGACGGGAAGTTCGGCGGCGCGGTGCTCTCGATCCACGTCGGCGACTCGGGCCCCGCCCTCGTCGCGGGCGCGAACGGCGGGGACGCGCAGTGCCGTGTGTGCCATTCGGTCGCCGCATTCGGCTCCCGCCTCGTCGCCCAGCACGGCGACAACAGCGCATTCGGCTCGGCCTACGACCTCTCGCCCAACGGCGCGAACGAAGTGCCGCTGGCGGTCTGCTCGGCGTTCCCCGCGATGTACCCCGACGGCAGCATGCTGCTGAGCGCGGAGGGCCAGCTCCGCCCCCTCCCCGACGATGCGGTCCCGCTCGCCGCGCAGGGGCTCGCCGCCTTCACATTGAACCTCGGCACGCCGAGCTTCTCGCCCGACGGGAAGAAGGTCGTCGTGAACCCGATGGCGGGGCCGGTGCCGAATCCGATGCAGAAGCTCGCCGTGGTGAGCTTCGACCCGGCGACGCTCACGTTCTCGAACCCGGTCATCGTCGTGGACGACACGGGACAGCCCGCCGAGCGCCGCCCCGGGTGGCCCGCGTTCCTGCCAGACGGCCAGTCGGTGGTCTACCAGCAGCAGATCGCGGCGGGCGCGGACGGGAACTTCCTCGGCGATCTGCGGACGCGAAAGGGAGCGAAGGCCTTCATCTCGTGGACGAGCGCCCTCGACGCCGCGAGCGTGACGCCGCTCGATCGATTGAACGGCAAGGAAGCGGGTGACTCGTACCTCCCCTCCCTCGCCCAGCCGATCGCGATGAGCTGCACCGGCGACTTCGTCGAGGTGGGCGGCATCGACGCCGGCCACGTGGACGACGCGAACCTCAACTACGAGCCCACGGTGAGCCCGGTCGCGTCGGGCGGCTATGCGTGGATCGTGTTCACGAGCCGGCGGCGCTACGGCTCCGTCGCCCAGATCCCGCCGTTCTGCAGCGATCCGCGCGGCGTGGACCTCGTGCAGAACGTGACGCCGAAGAAGCTCTGGGTCGCGGCGATCGACCTCGGCGCGGCGCCCGGCCAGGACGCGAGCCACCCGGCCTTTTACCTGCCCGGGCAGGAGCTGCTCGCGGGCAACTCCCGAGGCTTCTGGGTCCTCGACCCATGCAAGCCGAACGGCGGCCCCTGCGACTCGGGCGACGAGTGCTGCGGCGGCTACTGCGAGCCCGACCCATCGGGCGCGCTCGTGTGCGGAGACACGCCGCTCAGCGGCGATTGCTCCCAGCCGCAGGAGGTCTGCGAGACCGCGGCCGACTGCTGCGACCCGTCGAACCTCTGCATCAACGGCTTCTGCTCCGACGCGCCGCCGGGTTGATCGCCGCCGCGCCTCGTCTGCCGGTCATGCCGCGCGTCGTGACGAAGCCGTGCCGGCGGCCGGCCTCTCCTCGAGCTGCGCCTCGAGGAACCACAGGTCGTGCTCGACGTGCTCGAGGGCGTCCGCCAGGATGTGCTCGGTCACGGCGTCGCGCTCGGCCGCGAGCGCCAGCGCGCCTCGCAGCTCCGTCGCGTACGCGCCGGCGCGATCGGCGAGCGCTTGGACGTAGCTGTCGGCATCGCGAAGGTCCGCCGGCCAATCCGGGATGCACGTGCTCGTGGCGACGTGGCGCACGGTGCCCGCCGCGCATCCACCGAGCGCGACAGCGCGCTCGGCGAACTGGTCCGACTGCTTGCGCAGGTGCTCCGCGATCCTCTCGAAGAGCTCGTGGAGCGCGATGAAGTCTCGACCTCTCACGTTCCAGTGCGCCGTCTTCGCCTGCAACATGAGATCCAGCGAGCTCGCCAGAGATCGGCTCAGCCGTTGAATCAGCTCGTCGCGCGCCGCGCCGTCGAGCGCGGGATGCATTCTCGGATTCATGAGCTCATTCGAAGCAATGGTCGTTCCCCCCCGGGGAAGCGCGCGCGGGAGGACGGCGCCCGCCGTTTCGTGCGGTCGGCCGCGCGCCGAACGCGGCCGGCTCAGCTCAGCGGCTGGCGCAGGTGCCGCTCACGCAGAGCTGATCCTTCGGGCAGTCGCGGCCGTCCTTGCACGGATGCAGGCAGACGCCCTCGGTGCAGGTGTCGCCTTCGTGACAGCCTTGGTCGTCGAGGCACTCCACGCACCGCGCCGAGACGCAGTAATGGAAGCGGGGATCTTCGTTGCAGTCGCCCGCGTTCGAGCAGGGGACGTTCTTGGGCGACGGCGCGCACGACCCGAGCAGGAGGGCCACCATCGCGACAGAGAAGAGCGTTGCGCCTTGCATGAGGGGCCTCGACGGGGAGTTCGCCTTCGATCTTGCCCCGGCGCGAGCCGACCCGCAAAGTTCCGCGGTCCTCGGCGCGATGAGCCGCTACGGAAGGACCGCGACGTCCCAGCGCACGCGGAGCGGGCGAGCGGCGTGGTGCGCGAGCCGCAGCGCGCCCGCGGCGAGCGACGCGCCGCTCGCGATCGGCCCGGTGACGCGGACGCGGACGACCCCGCCGGCGAGGTCCTCCACGAGGCCGCACGAGGCGCAGCTCCCGAGCTCGCCCTCGTCCGCCGCGGCGACGACGCCCTCCGGGAGCGCGGGCGCGCCCTCGTCCAGCGACACGTCGAGCACGGTGCCGTCCACGAGCTCGGCGTGGCCGGTCCTCGCGTCGAGATCGATCGCGGCGCGCACGTCGAGCACGTCGAGCACGTCGTCCAGGCCCACGACGGCATCGGAGGCCTCCGGCGCGAGCGTCTCGATCGAGGGCTCGAGCATCGCGACGACGCCGCCCGACCGCAGGAAGAGCGGCAGCGCGTCGAGCGGCGCGTCGACGGTGACGCGGGCTCCCCCTTCGAGCGGCGCCAGGCTGGCGAAATCGGCCCATTTCCCCGGCGGCAGCCAGAGATCGCGCGTGCGAGCGGCGCGGCGCACGACCGGCGCGACGTAGAGCGCCGGGCCGAAGTAGTACTCGAGCGACACGCCCGCGGCCTCCTCGCTTTCGGGGTGGAGGAGCACGGGGTGCCTCATGATCGGCGTGCCCGTCTCGGCCGCCTCCTTCGCGGCGGCGTAGAGATACGGGAAGAGCCGCGTGTGCAGCCGCGCGTACTGCCCGTAGACGCGCGTGGTCTCCTCGTCGCTCCAGAGGGTCCATTTCGGGGGCGACCCCTCGGGCGCCTGCGCGCACGCGTTCTCGTCGTGCATGTCGGGCGAGAGCGCGCCGAACTCGGCCCAGCGCAGATAGAGCTCCTTGTCGGCGACCTCGTGGAGGCAGGTGTAGCCGCTGATGTCGCTCCCCCAGTACGGGATGCCCGAGAGCCCCGCGTTGATCCCCGCGCGGACCTGGGCCGGGAGGCCCTTCGCGTCGTCGAAGCTCGAGCTCGGATCGCCCGACCACACGACGGGCGTGACGGCCTGCGTGCCCGCCCAGCCCGAACGCGCGTAGAACATGAAATCGTCGCCGCGCACCTCGCGCAGGTAATCGTAGACGGCGCGGTCGTAGAGCAGCGGAAAGGCGTTGTGCGCCTCCCAGCCGGAGCGTCCGTCGGAGAGCACCGCCCGCTGCGGGAGGTATTCGCCGAAATCGAGCATCCAGCCGTCGTAGCCGAGGTCGAGGGCCCTCTGCAGGATCGTCCGGTACCAATCGATCGCCGCCGGATTCGTGAAATCGACGGTGGCGACCGTCTGGGGGCCGCTCGAGATCATGAAGGTGTCGAACTCGGTACCGTCGTCGAGCTTCACGAAATAGCCCTTCGCGCGGCCCTCGTCGCGGAGCTCCGCGGCCCTCTCGTCGGTGACCGACACGTACGCATTGAAGTACGCGATGGCCCGATAGCCCATCGCGTGCGCGGAGGCGGTCCATTGCGAGAGGAGCTCTTCGTCGCCCTTCTCGGCCGCGATCGGCAGGAAGTGCCGTGTGTCGTCCACCATCGTGGTGGGCACGCCGTGCTCGCGGAGCGCCTCGGGCTCGGGCAGCCCGAGCGCCATGGATCCGGGGTCGACGCGCCGCCGCGGCCCGAAGACCCACGGCGCGGGGAGCCGCGCGCGCCCGGTGAGGCGCGTGTAATGGGCGAGCGTCTCGCGCGGGTCGTCGTGGACGAGGACGCGGTAATGGAGCGCGGGCTCCGCGGCGTAGACGCGGAACGAGCGCGGGTCGTCCGCCCCGAGGGAGAAGCCCGCGCGGAACGTCGTGTCGATCCAGAGGCCGTAGCCTCGCGTCGACAGAAGGAACGGGACGGGCACGTGCGTCATTCCCGGCCCGTTCGGCGACGGGTTCTGCGGGCCCGGCGGGACGTCCTCGCCCTGCGGTATGCCGCCCTCCTCGACCCAGCACTCGTAATGGCGCCCGCGGTGGTCGACGGTCACGAACCGCTCGCCGAGGCCGAAGAAATGCTCGTCCGCGGGCAAAATGAACGATTGGCCCATTTGATTGAGGGCCGCCCGGCCCTCCGCGAACAGGTCCGGTCCCGGGGGGCTCGGCGCGCCCGCGACGGCGGCGTCGACGCGCACCTCGGCGCCGTCGACGGCCACGTCGAGGTGAATCGTGACGGCCTCGTTCGCGGGGTCGAACAGGTCGATCGACGCGCTCGTCGCCGTCGCCGCGGCCCGCGCGACGGACGAGGCGTGGAGCCACGGCGCGTCCTCGCCCGTCACGTGATCCCAGCCCTCGACCACGCTGGTCATGAAGGTCGTCTCGTGGTGCGTCGCCCCGATGGCGCCGTACGCGCGCGAGGCGTCGCCCGGGATGCCCGGGTCGGCGTCCTCGGTGTCGAGCACCGTCGCACCCGACGCCGCGTCGATGCGCATCCCGAAGCGATCGAGGCGCAGCGTGACGGTCGCCTCCGCGCTTCGCAGGACCACGGTCGAAGGTCCGGCGTACGTGGGCCGCCCCGCGTGCTCTTCGAGCGACCTCAGATCGCAGCCGGCCGCGAGCAGCGAGAACGGCAGGAGCACGGAGCCGGCGCGGCGCACCGGCCGACCATCGCGCTAGGGCTCTCGAACGTCAACGGCGGCCGCCGGGTCCGCGAGCCGCGCCTCGATGAGCGCCCGGGCGATGCTGGCGCGCGGCGGGAGGTCCGGCAGCGCGTCGCGGTGGAACCAGCGCGCGTCCTCGAGCTCGCCGTGGTCGACGACGAGAGCGCCTCCGGCGTAGCGCGCCGAGAACCCGATCATGACCTGATGGGGGAAGGGCCAGGGCTGGCTGCCGAAGTATCGGAGCTCTTCGATCTCGACGCCCGTCTCCTCGCGGACCTCGCGGATCGCGCACGCCTCGAGCGTCTCGCCCGGCTCGAGGAAGCCGGCCACGAGGCCGTACATCCCCGGCGGGAAGCGCGCCTGGCGCGTCATCAGGATGCGCGGGCCGTCGTGCACGAGCACGATGAGCGCGGGGACGACGGGCGGGAAGAAATCGCGGCGGCAGCGCGCGCACGATTTCGCCCGCTCCGCGGTCTTCCATTCGAGCGGCGCCGCGCACGACGGGCAGAAGCGCTGCATCCTGTCCCAGTGCTGGACCTGGAACGCGACGCCCGCGACGTGGAGCTCGACGGGATCGAGCTTGTCGTGGAGCGCGCGCAGGCCGGCGAAGCGGTGGCCGGGCGGCGCCGCCGCTTCGTCGTCGAGCTCCGCCGCGTACGCGGGGCGGCCGTCGAGGGACCCGAGGTGCTGCGAGCGCACGACCGCGAGACCCAGCGGCCCGAGATCCGCGGCGACGGGCGCGGCGGCCGGGAGCGGACCCCGCGACTCCACGACGAGCAGCTCGGCGCCGCGGAAGGCGAACCACGTCCGGGGGCCGCCTTCGGCGGGCGGCGAAAAGGCCGGGACGAAGCGCGGCGACATGCGCGCAAGCTAGCGCGAACGGAGCGGCCGGGCGACTCGGCCCTCTCGCCTCTGTCGCGTCGCGCCGACCTCGGGCTCGAGCGGGAAGCGCCCTCAAGGCGCCGCGCCGACCGACGATGTCGGTGTGGATGACCCCATCTCTCGCGCCTCTCTCGCCGACGGCGCCGCCGCCCGTGCTCCTGCTCACCGTCGCCCCGCCGGGCGCGGTGCCGCGCGGGCCGGTGGCCGCGCTCGCGAGCGGGCTCGCCGGCCTCGCGCTGCTCGGCGCCGCCGCGTCGCTCGGCCTCGCCGACGAGGTGCCCGGCGGCGTCGTCAACGGGCAGGTGGCGCTGAAGCTCTTCGCCCACAAGCTCTGCCTCGTGCTCTCCGCGATCACGGCGCTGGGAGGCCTCGTGCTCGCGCCGCTCGGCTGGTCGCGGGCGCGGACGATCTCGGCGGGCGCGCTCGCGGCGAGCCTCGCGTGGATCGCGCTGTTCGCCTGGGCGCGCTTCGTCAACGGCTGACGCGAGCCGCTCTCCACGAGCGGCGGCGCGCGTCGCTCACACGCCGCGCCAGCCCGCGGCTTCGAGCCGCACGCGCGCTCCCTTCACCCCGAAGATCGCGCCGCCTTCGGGCGGCACCACCGGCGCGAGGAGCAGCGACGCGAGGACGGCCGCGGCGACGAGCGGCGCGCGGCCATCGCCGTCCGCGTCCACGCGACAGGACGCTTGCCAGACGCGGCGAGCGCGGGCGAGCAGGGCGTCGAACCCCGCTCCTCCGATCGCCCTGACGCCCGCCTCGGCCGCGGCGCGCACCGCCGGGGCGCGGTCGATCGGGACCGTCACCACGAGGACGCGCGTCGCGGCCTCGCCCTCGGCGAGCGGGGCGACGTCGATCTCGATCGCGTCGGCCAGCGGGAACGCGCCGGTCGGGTATCGCTTCGGCCGCGCGAGATCGAGCCGCGCACCGAAGAACCTCCGCGCCTGATGATCCCATCGCGCGACGTCCATGCGCGCCTGCGCGTCGGGCGACAGCAGCGACCACGCGTCGCGGGGATCGATCGGCGCGACGGCGCCGGAAGCCCAGCCGTTCTCGTCGTAGTCGATCACGCTGCTAGGATAGTCGCCGTAGGGCCGGGCCTTGGGCGATTCGATCCAACCGACTTTCCTCCTCGCGGACGGCCAGCTCCTCTTGTCGAGTCCGCTCGCCGTGATTCTCGCCTTCGACAGGCGACCCGAGCGAGCGCTGCTCGGCCCAGCAGGGGTGCATGGATGAGCGCGACCGGCGAGCCGTCATCGCCCTGGGCCGAGCCGGCCGCGGACCTCGGGCTGCCCGAGGACGAGGTGCACGTCTGGCGGTTCGACCTCGCGGCCGCCGCCCTGCGCAAGGACGTGCTCCTGCCCCTGCTCTCGATCGACGAGCGCGAGCGAATGCGCCGCTTCCATTTCGATCGGCACCGCGACGCGTTCGTGGCGGCGCGCGGGGCGCTCCGATCGATCCTCGCCGTCTACGCCGGCCGGCCGGCGGCGGAGCTGTCGTTCGACTACACGAAGTACGGCAAGCCGCTCCTCACCGAGCGCTGCGGCGGCCGGGAGCTCCGGTTCAACCTCTCGCACGCGCACGAGATCGCGCTCTGCGCGGTGACTCGCGGTCGCGAGATCGGCGTCGACGTCGAGTGGATCCGCCCGGAGTTCGCGGGCGACGACATCGCGGAGCGGTTCTTCTCCCCGAGCGAGAACGTCGTCCTGCGGGCGCTCCCTCGCGAGGCCAGGGATCAGGCCTTCTTCGCTTGCTGGACCCGGAAGGAGGCCTACATCAAGGGCGCCGGGCCCGGGCTCTCGATCCCGCTCGACAGCTTCGACGTCACGCTCGCGCCCGGCGAGCCCGCGAGGCTCTTGCGGACGCGCCCCGACGCCGCCGAGGCGGCGCGCTGGACGCTCGAGTCCCTCTCGCCCGGCACCGGCTACGCAGGCGCGCTCGCGGTGCGGGGCGCCGGCTGGCGGACGCGATGCCTCCGCTGGACGGTCCCCGGCGGCTGATCCGCGCGCGGCGCGATCCGGCGCGCCGCGGCGAACGCGCGATTACACTCGCGCCATGGCCGTGCCGCAAAAGACCATTCGCTTCCAACGCACCCGAGGGGGCGTGCCGCGGATCCGCGCCCTCGGGCAGACGTGGGCTCCGTACGAGGACCTCTACCATTACGTCCTCACCCGGACGTGGTCGCAGTTCTTCCTGCTCGTCGGCGCCGCGTTCTTGGGCGCGAACGCGCTCTTCGCGCTCGCCTACACGTGCGCTCCGGGATCGATCGCCAACGAGGCGCACCCCGGCTCGTTCGAGGACGCGTTCTTCTTCAGCGTGCAGACGCTGGCGACGATCGGCTACGGGGCGATGGCGCCGGCCACGCTCCTCGGCCACGCGATCGTGACCGTCGAGGCGCTGACCGGGATGGTCGGCATGGCGCTCGTCACGGGCATGACGTTCGCGAAGTTCGCGCGTCCGACGGCCCGCGTGCTGTTCACGGACAAGCTCGTCATCGCCGAGCGCAACGGGGAGCCGCACCTCATGTTCCGCATGGCGAACTGGCGTCACAACCAGGTCGTCGAGGCCCAGCTCCGCGCGACGCTGCTCGTGACCGAGAGGACGCGCGAAGGCGAGATGCTCCGCCGCCCCGTGGATCTGCCGCTCGTCCGCGATCGGACCGCGTTCTTCGGGCTCACGTGGACGGCGATGCACCGCATCGACGCGGCGAGCCCGTTCTCCGGCGAGGGCGCCGTCGAGAAGCTGCGCGCCGTGAACGCCGAGCTCTACCTCAGCCTGAGCGGGCTCGACGACACGATCGGCCAGACCATCCACGCGCGGCACGCCTATGCCCTCGACGACATCGTCCCGAACGCGCGCTTCGCCGACGTGCTCAGCGTGCTCGAGGACGGCACGCGCGTCATCGACTACCACCAGTTCCACGTGCTCATTCCCACGGCCCCGAGCTCCGCGCCGACCGCGACGCCGGCGCCTTCCGCCTGAGCCGCGCGTCTCTCGGAGGCAGAGGCCGCGAACGGCGAAGGCGCCCGACGCGCCGGACGAGAGCTCCGGGATCCTCGGGCGTGCTCCCGGCCGTGCTCGATTCTCCCCGGTTCTCGCGTTCTCGCTCCCCGCGGAATCGTCTCCGTCCCCGCGACGCCGGCCCTCGACTATCCTCTCGGCCACGGTGCCCGCGCTCGACCTCGGCGTCCTGGTCTCCGGGAGGGGATCGAACCTGCAAGCGATCCTCGACGCCATCGCGTCGGGCCGCCTCGACGCGCGCGTCCGCCTCGTGATCTCGAACAAGGCGGGCGTCGAGGGCCTCGCGCGCGCCGAGCGGGCGGGCGTGCCCACGCGCGTGATCGCGCACCGCGAGTTCGCCGATCGCGCGGCCTTCGATCGGGCGCTCGCCGGCGCCCTCCGCGACGCCGGCGTCGAGTGGGTGGTGCTCGCGGGGTTCATGCGGCTCCTCACGGCCGCCGCGCTCGACGCGTTCCCGCATCGCGTGATCAACATCCACCCCTCGCTGCTGCCGGCGTTCCCCGGCGTGGACGCGCAGGCCCAGGCGCTCGCGTACGGCGCGCGGATCACCGGCTGCACCGTCCACTTCGTCGACGCGGGGACGGACACGGGGCCGATCGTCGCGCAGGCCGCCGTGCCGGTGCTCGCGGGCGATACGCGCGACGCGCTGGCGGAGCGCATCCTCGCGCGCGAGCACGAGCTGCTCGTCCGCGTGCTCTCCTGGATCGCCGAGGGGCGGGTCGAGGTCGTCCCGCCCGCGCTCGCGGGTGCGCGCGCGGAGGTGCGCGTCCGCGGCGTCGACCCCGCGTTCGGCGTGAAGGACGAAGCGCCGTGACGCAGAAGCACTACGACGTGCTGGTCCTCGGCCGCTCGCTCGGCGCGCTCACGGCCGCGGCCCTGCTCGCGCGCCGCGACTTCACCGTGCTCGTCCTCGGGCAGGGCGAGCGGCCCTCGACGTACCGCTTCGACAAGCGCATCCTGCGCCGCCGGAGCTTCACGATGCTCGCGGACAGCTCTCCCGCGTGGCGCCGCGTCCTCGTCGAGCTCGCGCAGTCGCAGACGTGGAAGCGGCGCGTCGTGCCGCTCTCGCCGATGATGCAGCTCCTCGCGCCGGGACGGCGCCTCGACTTCCCTCCGGACATGGGCCTGCTCACGCGCGAGATCGAGCGCGAGTTCCCCGAGCTCCTCCGCGTCGTCGGCGAGCTCTACGCGGAGCTCGCGCGCGTGAACGGCGCGGCGGACGACGCGTTCGAGCGCGACGCGGTCTGGCCTCCGGGCACGTTCTGGGAGCGGCGCGAGACGGGGCGGTACGCGGCCATGCTGCCGTACGTGCGCGCGGAGCCCGACGCGGATCTCCTGGTCGAGTTCCCGCGCGGCCACCTGTTCCGGCAGGCGGTGCTCGCGTCCGCTTCGTTCGCGACCGATCTCTCGTCGCTCCCGCCGCTGTTCGCGGTCGCGCGGCTGCACGGGGCGTGGACGCGCGGCGTCGCGATGGCGCCCCGCGGCGAAGAGGACGTCGAGGAGTTCCTCGTCGATCGAATCGCGGCTCACGGAGGGCGGTGCCTGCTCGGCGAGCGCGCCGCCGCCCTGCACCTCCGCGGCAGCGCCGCCGCGGGCGTCGTGATCGACGGCGACGACGTGCCGACCGGATCGGACTTCGTGATCTCCGACGGAGACGGCGAGGCCCTGGCGGCGCTCGCGGGCGGCGAGGCGATCGTCAAGAGCGCCCAGCGCGAGTGGCCCCGCTTGAGCTCCTCGGTCGGGCGCTTCGTGGTCTCGTGCGTCGTGCGCCGCGAAGGCCTGCCCGTCCCCCTCGCGCACGAGGCGTTCCTCCTCGCGGGACACTCGACGGCGGACGCGGCGGCCGAGGGTGCCGGCCCTCTCGTGGTGCACCTGCAGCGCGCCGACCTCGAGGGCGGGGAGGCGGGCGAGGTGCTGCTCGTCGCCGAGATTCTCCTCGCCGATCGCGGCCCGCTCTCCTTGCTCGACGCACGCCAGGCGGTCGTGGACGCGCTCGCGTCCGAGCTCCCTTACTTCGAGCGGCACCTCGTCGCCGTCGACTCGGTGCACGACGGGCTCCCCCTCTGGGTCTACGACGGCGCGCGACGCCGCTCCGTGGAGCGCTCGACCTTGAAGGGTGCCTCCGCCCAGCCCGAGCCGATGGTGCGGAAGCTCGAGGTCGATCCCCCCGGCTACCTCGGTCTCGCCGGCGAGCCGATCCGCGGCCCGGTCGAGCGGACGCTCCTCGCGGGGCGGAGCGTCTTGCCCGGGCTCGGCCAGGAAGGCCAGCTCCTCGCCGCCTGGGGCGCCGCCCGGCTCGTGACCCGCTCCGACCGGAAGAAGGAGCGGATGCGACGCGATATGTGGAGCAAGGTGGAGATCGGGTAGAGTGGTGGGCGAGGACTTCGCGCGGCGACCCCGCGCGGGAGGAGCAACATGACGATGCGCGCGCAGAAGGGTGCCGTCTCCCGAGCCAGGATCGCCGCCGCCGTGACGCTCGGCGCAGCCGCTTGGACGGCGAACGTCGCGCCGGCGGCCGCCGACGAGCCGGGCCCGGACACGCTGCCGATCACGGTCGTCGCCATCCAGACGAGCGACGCCGACGATCAGGCCGAAGCCCTCACGAAGGCCCTGCGCAACGCGGTGCGCGCGATGCCGGGCTGGTCGCTCGGCGAGGGCGACTACTCGCTCGAGGTGCTCACGCTCAGCCTGAAGTGCAGCGAGCCGCCCGACGCGAGCTGCGAGTCGCGCATCGCCGATCAGATCAAGGCCGACCGCTACATGTGGGGCATGATCGAGAAGGAGAAGGACGGCGCGAACGTCAGCGGCGAGCTGCACCTCTGGGTGCGCGGCAAGGGGACGAGCAAGGTCCCGCTCCGCTACAGCGTGAACCTCACCGAGCCCGCCGACGACTCGCTGCGCAGGGTCGCGTCGGACTCGCTCAACTCGCTCACGGGCGGCCCGCCGAAGGGCGGCGTGCACGTGAAGGCGGGCAAGGTGCCCGGGCAGGTCTTCATCGACACGAAGCCCGTCGGCGCGCTCGCGTCGGGCGAGGGCACGTTCGCGCTGCCGGCCGGGCCCCATCGCATCGTCGTGAAGGCGCCGGGGTTCCTCGACGTCGAGTCGCCCGTGATGATCCGGCCCAACGTGACGGCCGACGTCGTCTTGAGCCCGCAGCCCGCGGAGGCGCCCTCGACCGTCAACGTCCGCAAGATCGGCGGGTTCGTGTCGGTGGGCCTCGGGGTCGGGCTCGCCGCGGTCGGCGTCGTGTCGTCGCTCCAGGTGAACGGCGTGCAGAACGACGAGGGGTTCCAGAACTACCGCAAGGCGTGGGGTAGCCTGAGCAGCGACGTCTGCGCGGACGCGAAGGCGAACAAGCCGCTGCCCGCGGGCAGGGACGTGGGCAACGTCCCGAGGGCGGACGAGATCGTCACGCTGTGCGACAAGGCGGCGACGTTCGAGCTCCTCCAGCCCATCTTCTACGGCGCGGGCGCGCTCGCGGGAGGCCTCGGCATCTACCTCATCGCGACGAGCACCTCGTCGACCCCGTCGACGACGACCGGATGGACGGTGGTGCCGCAGATCGGCAACGGCGCCGGCAAGGTCGACGTCGCGATGCGCTGGTGAAGGGGAGCGCGGGCTCCTTCCTCTCCGGATGCGGGTCATCGCCGGCGCACTTCGCGGGCGGCGCCTCGTCGCTCCGCGCGGCGCCGCGACGCGACCGACCGGCGATCGCGTGCGCGAGGCGATCTTCTCGATCCTCGGAGACCTCGAGGGGGCTCGCGTCCTCGACCTGTACGCGGGCACGGGCGCGCTCGGGATCGAGGCGCTCTCGCGCGGCGCGGCGAGCGCGGTCTTCGTCGAGAGCGCGCGCCCGGCGCTCGTTTCGCTGCGGGCGAACCTCGCGGCGCTCGGTCTCGACGACGCCGCCCGGGTGATCGACGCCCCCGTGCAGCGCGCGCTCGACGACCTCGCGCGCGGGCGGGCGTCGGGATCGCGAGGCGGCTCGGCAAGCGCTTTCGATCTCGTCTTCGCCGATCCTCCGTACGCCGACGTGGCCCGCGCCCTCGAGGCGATCGACGCCGTCGCGCTCGCGGGGGCGGGGCGCGTGCTCGCCCCTTCCGCGCGGCTCGTCCTCGAGCACGCGACACGCGACGCGCTGCCTCCGTCGCGTGCGTTCGCCCGGCGATCGACGCGGACCTACGGCGACACCTCCGTGACCTTCTACGAAATCGTCGCGCCCGGGCCGGACGCGGGCTCGGGGTGAAGCGAGTCGCCGCCTCGGCCCCGTGACCCCGGGGACGCGGGCTTCAGTTTCCTCGCAACGGCCCGACCGGCTTCTGTAGACTCCCCGCGGTCATCCCCTCCGGCGTGGGCCGGAGCACCGGCGCGACGCCGGCCGCCCGATCAAGAGAGGTCTCGACGTGCCCGCTTCGATGCCCCCGCCGTCGTCCGCGATCCCCGGCAGGTCCGGCGGCAGCGGCCCGTACATCGCCGGCATGATCCTCTTCGCCGCGCTGATCGGCGGCCTCCTCTACTGGAAGCTGAAGAGCTCGCCGCCGCCCGCGCCGCCGCCGCCGACGTCGGTCGCGCAGAAGCAGGTCGAGACCGCGCCGATGCCGGTCAACGCGCCTCCGCCTCCGCCGAAGCTGGAGGAGCCGGACGCGGGCGCGCAGGTCGACGCCGGCAGCAAGTCGGGCGGGATCGGCACGGGCGCGGCGCCCGGCGGGACGGGCGGCGGCGCGACGGGGCCGTGCGGCCCGAAGTGCGAGGGCAAGTCGTCGTCCGCGCTGAACACCTCGCTCCGCGCGACGGCGCAGTCGGCCCAGGGCTGCTATCAGCGCGCGCTGCGGAAGTCGGAGGTCTCGGGTAACATGACGGTCAGCGTGCAGGTCGGCGCGACCGGGGCGGTCTGCAGCGCGGCGATCGTCAACGACTCCGTCCACTCGAACGAGATCTCGCAGTGCGTCGTGGGGAGGTTCAGAGGCAAGTCGTTCCCCCCGCCGGAGATGGGCTGCGTCACCGTGAACATCCCGATCTCGTTCACAGCCAAGCAATAGGCGCTCCGATGCGAAACGATCTGGAATCGTCGAGCTGGCTCGGCCCCGCGCGGGCGCGGTCGTGGGCGAAGCGGCGACCCGCCTCCGTGCTCGCGGCGCTCCTGCTCGCGTGCGCCGGCGGCGCGGCGGCGTGCACCACCGAGAGCGGCACGACGCCGTCGTGCACCGAGGATCTGACCGACGACACCGGCAAGCCGATCGTGAACGCGCGCCTGAAGGACGGCTGCAACCCCTTCGCGGTGTGCAGGGACGCCGACGGCAAGACGCAGGACCCGAAGATCTGCTGCAAGCCGTTCGACAAGGACGCCTACCAGCTCCAGCTCTGCCTCTACGGCTTCGGCGCGGCCGATCCGCCGGCTCCCCCCGACGCGGGCGGCGGCGCGGGCGGCGCCGGGGGGAGCGGAGGCAAGAGCGGCTCGGGGGGCACGGGCGGCTGAGCGCCCGCCGTGAGCACGAGCGGAGTCCTCCTGACCGTCGCGTACGACGGGCGCTCGTTCCACGGGTTCGCTCCGCAGCCGAACGCGCGCACCGTCGCGGGCGAGCTCCTGGGCGCGCTGCGCGCGCTCGATCCCGGCCTGCGCGAGATCCGCGGCGCGAGCCGCACCGACGCGGGGGTCCACGCGCGCGGGCAGCGGGTCGCCTTCGATCCCGGCGTCGCGATCCCCCCGCGCGGCTGGGTCCTCGGCGCGACCGCCCACCTTCCGCCGGAGATCGCGATCCGCCGCGCGGCGATCGTGCCGGCGGGCTTCGTCCCGCGGTTCCAGAGCGTGCGGAAGCGGTACCGCTACGTGGTGCTGCGCGATCCGGTGCGCGATCCGTTCCTGGAGGGGCTCGCGTGGCGGCTCGAGGCGCTCGCGGACGACGGCGCGGTCGCGCGCGCGCGGGAAGAGGCCGCGCAGGCCCTGGGCGCGCACGATTTCGCCGCCTTCCGCTCCAGCGCGGACGAGCGCGTGAGCACGGTCCGGCGCGTCTCTCGCGCCGAGGTGATCGAGCCTCGGACGGACGCGCGCCTCCTCGAGATCGTCGTGGAAGGCGACGCCTTCTTGCACAACATGGTCCGCATCCTCGTCGGAACCGTGATGGACGTCGCGCGAGGCCGCCTCGCGCCCGGCGCCGTCGGACGCGCCTTGCGGTCGCGCGAGCGGCGCGACGCCGGGATCACCGCGCCTCCCGACGGGCTCTACCTCGAGCGCATCGAGCTCACGGACGAGGGCGCGGACCCCTTCCCCGCCGCGGAAAACGAGCCCTGGAACGCCCCGGGCTGACGCGGACCGGGCCGGACGGCTGCCGGCATCGCATAATGGAGCCGCCTCGGCCGTCGGAGGGAACATGAACGCTCGCCTTCTCGCCTGCATCGCCGCGTCGTCGTCCCTGGTCGCGCTCGCGCCGCCTCTGCGCGCGCAGGGGGCGCCGCCGACGACCGCGACGGCGCAACCACCCGCCTCGGCGCACGCGCCCGCGCCGCCCGCTCGATCCGGGGCCGGCCCGTCGGCCGCCGACATCCGCCGGCTCGGCGACGCGTTCGCCGAGGTCGCCGAGAAGGTGAGCCCCTCCGTCGTGCAGATCGACGTCATCGTCGGCGGCGACACGAGCTCGCCGCTCCGCTGGTTCCGCGCCGACGGCGTGCAGCGCGGCATGGGCTCGGGGGTCGTGTTCTCGTCCGACGGCGCCATCCTGACGAACAACCACGTCATCGAGGAAGCGCGCTCGATCAACGTGCGGCTCGGCGACGGGCGCATGCTCCCCGGCCGCCTCGTGGGCCGCGATCCGGCGACCGATCTCGCCGTGCTGCGCGTCGACGCGAGGGGCCTGCCGGCCGCGAACTTCGCGGACAGCGACTCGGCGCGCGTCGGCGAGTGGGTGCTCGCGATCGGCTCGCCGTTCGGGCTGGGGCACACGGTCACGACGGGCGTCCTCAGCGCGAAGGGACGCGGAGGCGTGGGCGTCAACGCGGTCGAGGACTACTTGCAGACGGACGCGAGCATCAACCCGGGCAACTCGGGCGGTCCCCTCGTGAACCTGGACGGGCAGGTGCTCGGCATCAACACGATGATCGTCAGCCGCGGCCAGGGCATCGGCCTCGCGGTGCCGTCGAGCATGGCGCGGCGCGTGGCGGAGCAGATCCTGAAGAAGGGGCACGTGGAGCGAGCCTGGATCGGCGTCGGCGTCCAGGACCTCACGCCGCAGCTCGCGGCGGAGATCCCCGCGGCCCCGGCGATGGGCGCGCTCGTCAACTCGGTCGCGCCCTCCGGCCCCGCGGCGAAGGCGAACCTCCAGCCCGGCGACGTCATCGCGGCGATGGGCGGCAAGGCGATGCGCGACGCGCAGGACGTCATCCGCGACGTGTTCGCGCACGACGTGGGCGACGTCATCGCGATGGACGTCGTCCGCGGCGGGAAGCGCTACGTGTCGAAGGTCACCCTCGAGTCGCGCAACGACCCCGCTCCGCCTCCCTTGCCCGTCGAGCGCGCCGCGTCGACGGAGCCGGGCCTCGGCCTCACGCTCCGCGACATCACGGACGTGTCGGCCGGCGCGTCGCCCGGCGGCGGCCGCCCGCCGATGCTGGCGCAGGTCACCGCGGTGCTGCCCGGATCGGGCGCGGATCGCGCGGGGATCCGCGCCGGAGACCTCGTCCTCGAGGCCGACGGCCGGCGCGAGCCCACGGCCGCGCAGGTGCACGCCGCCGCGGAGGACGGCCGCGTGCTCTTCCGGATCCGCCGGCAGGGCGCGACGTTCTACGCCGCCGTCCGCCGGAGGTAGCGCCGCTCAGAGCTCGCCGCCGATGACGCGGCCGGCGGGCTTCGATCCTGCGGGCGGCGCGGAGCCCGACGGCGTCTTGCTCGGCGTCTTCGTCGTGCGCGGCGTCGAGGCGGTGGTGGCGGCCGCGGTGGACGTCGCCGCTGGCGGCGCCTCGGCGGTCGCGCTCGCGCTCGCGCTCGCGGTCGGCGCAGGCGGCTCGCTCTCGGCCGCGGCGGTCGGCGCAGCGGAGGGCGCGGCGCTCGCCGTCGCCGCGGGCTCGGCGGCTGCGACCGGAGCGCTCGCGCTCGCGGCCGGCGCCGGCTGCGCGGGCTTGCTCATCACCTTGTAAGCGCCGAATCCGCCCCCCGCCATGAGCAGCGTCGCGGCGAGCCCGATCGCGATCATCGTCCCGCTCCCGCGAGACGGAGAGGGCGTGACCGCGACGCCCGGCTGCGACGCGGCGAACTGGAGCGAGCTCTGCGCCATCGATCCGCCGGGAGCCCCGATCGCCTGCGGCGCCGCGCCGAAGGAGCTCCCGGAGTGACCCCCGGCCGGCATGCCTTGGTGCCCGTGCACCCCGCTCGGCGTGAATCCGAACTGCGAGCCTTGCATGCCACCGGCCGGCGCGACCGCGCCTCCGCCGGTCGGCGGGTTGGGATAGGCGCCCGGAGCCGCGGGCCCCACGCCCTGACCCGTGTTGATCCAGTTCGCGAGCGCGCCTTGGAACTCGCGCGCCGACTGGAAGCGCCCCGCCGGATCGCGGACCATGGCGCGCGCGATGATCGTGGCGAAGCCGGGATCGAGGCCCGGCGTGACGAGCTCGGCGGGGTGCGGCGACTCGAGCGCGATCTTGAAGACGAGCTCGTTGAACGTCTCGGCGTTGAACGGCACGCGGCCCGTCACCGCCTGGTAAAGGACGACGCCGACCGAGTAGAGGTCGCTCCGGATGTCGATCTTCGACCCGCGCGCCTGCTCCGGGGACATGTAGTACGGCGTCCCCATGACGGCGCCCGTGCGCGTCATGCTCATCGAGTCGGCGTCGAGCGCCGAGAACTTCGACACGCCGAAGTCGAGCACCTTCACGAACTCGCGGCCCATCCGGCCGGCCACGAGGAAGACGTTGTCGGGCTTCAGATCGCGATGGATGATCCCGGTGTCGTGCGCCGCCGCGAGCCCCTCGAGGAGCTGCCAGGCGATCGGCGCGATCTCCCTCGGGTCGATCCGGCCGCGCACCTTGATGCGGTCCCCGAGGTTCTCGCCCTCGAGGAACTCCATCACCATGTACCGCTCGCCGCCCGGGAGGTTCCCGAGGTCGAGCACCTCGACGATGTGCTCCGAGCCGATGCGCCCCGCCGCCTGCGCCTCGCGCTCGAACCGCTGCACGACGTCCGCCTTCGCGGCGACGCCCGCGTGCAGCACCTTGATCGCCACGCGCCGGTGGATGCGCGTGTTCTCCCCCTCGTAGACCGCGCCCATCCCGCCCGAGCCGAGCTCGCGGATGATCCGGTACTTGCCGTCGATGATCTGTCCGGCCTCGAGCGACATCGGGGTGCCTTGAAGCGTTCGCGAGCAGCGGCGAGCCCCTCGCAGCAAGCGGGGAGGCCGCGAGACGTGGCGCCGTCCCTTACGACGGGCGGCGCCGGAATACGATCCCCCGTGGCGGGGCGGACGATTCGGACCCTGCGGCCGGAACCGCAGCGCCTCCATTGAAGCGCGCCCGGGTCGGTCCGCGCAAGTATTCCCGCCCCCCGGGGTGGGGTGACGCAGCGTCCGGACGGACCGCCTGCGTCGGGATTTCGTCACGACCCTTCGCGCGCGCCGTCGGCCCGGCTGACGAGGCACGATTTCGTGTGCCATGGGTGCGAGCACGTGTGCCAGGGATACGAACGCCTGCGCCGGCGACACGAACGCGTGTGCCGGCGGTACGAACACGTGGAGGCCTGGTGCAAGCTCGTCGACGAAGGACGCGCTCGCGATCGCGCTCGTGACGAGGGGGCGCGAAGGGCTCATCCGGCCACACACCGATCGGTTGACGAGCCGCGCAACGCTGGGGCCGCCTCCGCCGGCGCTTGTCCCGGCGCCACAGGCAGCGGAAGACCTCGTGGCCATCCCCTCCCCGAGGTCATCGTTGGTGCATATCGGGTCGTCTATCGTCATCGGCCCGACACGGGTGTGGACGCCATCCTGAGCGGGACGTACCCGTACCCGTGCCCGTACCCGATCCTCGACCATCCTGGAGCGCCTTGCAGAGTTCGATGAGCATGGCGACGATGCGCTCGAGCACTTGGTTGGCAGGTGTCGAACATGGCAGCGCGACTCCGTGGCGGAGCCAATCGCCGTCGTGTAGCAGCGTCGCTGTCTCCTCTGGAGAGCTTGCCCGCGCCTTCGGCATGTCGTTCAAGATGAACAGCGCGTACGCGTGAGCTGGTCCGCGAGGTCGGATCTGCCGCCGCGTTCGCGAACATGCTCCACGACCTCGTCGGCAATGCCGAAGAAGTCGAGCGACAGTGGGTACACGTCGAGTCGGTCATGATCAAAGGGCATCGTACGCCAGCGTAGATCACGGGTACGGGTGCGGGTACGGGTACGGCGTCCGTTCCCGTTCGGCGGCCGGTGACGCGACGGAAAGGTTGCCCGCCGGCCCTCGCGGGCGCACGAAGGGGCATGCACGTCGGGCTCGACCGCCTCTCCGAGCGCCTCCCCGAGGTCGCGACGCTCGTCCGCCGGCTCGCGGGCTCGCGCCTCGGCGTCCTCGCGCACCCGGCGAGCGTGACGCGCGACCTGGTCCACGTCGGCGAGGTGCTGCATCGCCTCGCCATCCGGCCCGCCGTCTTCTTCGGCCCCGAGCACGGCTACGGCGGCGAGGCGCAGGACATGGTGGGCGTCGCGTCCGCCTCCGATCCGCGGACGGGCGCGCCGATCGTGAGCCTGTACGGCGAGCGCTTCGAGGACCTCGCCCCGCGCGCCGAGCACCTCGCCGCCATCGACGTCCTCCTCGTCGACCTCGCGGACGTCGGCGCGCGTTACTACACCTTCGTGTGGACGGCGCTGCTCGCGCTGCGGGCCGCGGCGCGAGCGGGCGTGCACGTGGTGCTGCTCGATCGCCCGAACCCCCTCTCGGGCGACGCGGCGAGCGTGGAGGGCGCGACGCAGCAGGCCGGCTTCCTCTCGTTCGTCGGCCTCGAGCCCGTGCCGATCCGGCACGCCCTCACCGTCGGCGAGATCCTCGCGCTCTTCGCCCAGCGCGAGGGGCTGCCGCCCGGCGCCGACGGGGCGCTCGAAGTCGTCGCCTCGCGCGGCTTCGACGAGATGGCGCTCGCCTCGGCGTGGGATCGTCCCTTCGTCCTGCCGTCGCCGAACATGCCCACCGCCGACACGGCCCTCGTCTATCCCGGCGGCTGTCTGCTCGAAGGCACCAACCTCTCCGAAGGTCGAGGCACCACGCGACCCTTCGAGATCGTGGGCGCGCCGTGGATCCGCGGCGCGCTCCTCGCCGAAGAGCTCGCGGCCACGCGCCTGCCGGGCTTCGTGGCGCGGCCGCTGACGTTCCGGCCGACGTTCCAGAAGCACGCGGGCGCGATCTGCGGGGGCGTGCAGATCCACGTGACCGAGCCGCGCGCGTTCCGGCCGGTCGCCGTCTACGCGGCGCTCATCGGCCTCGCGCGACGGCAAGACCCCGAGCGCTTCCGGTTCCGCACCGAGCCGTACGAGTACGTGAGCACGATCCCCGCCCTGGATCTGCTGACGGGCTCGGCGGAGGCGCGGATCGCGCTCGAGCGGGGCGCCGATCCGCTCGCCGTCGCGCACGCCGTCGCCGCTCCCGATCCGAGCTGGCCCGAGGCGATGGCCGAAGCGCGCGCGGCGCACGCCCGCGCTTCGATCTGACGGCTGGAAGACGTCATCGACGCGGCGCCGCGCGCGCGCGTGAACTCGACGACCTCCGCGTCGTAGCCGCGGTGGCGCGCCACCTCCCCGACGTCGAGCGGGCTACCGGCTGGTCGCGGTCGCGAGCGGCACGTGCGTCTACCAGCGGCGCGAGCGGGACGAGCATGCGCTACAAGATCGAGACCGCGAACGGCAAGAACATGAAGATCCACGCCGTGGGCCTCACCTGGAGCTGAGGCGGGGCGACTCGGGTCCTCGTCAGTTGGAGCAGGCGTCGTCCACGGCGCCGTCGCAGTCGTCGTCGACGCCGTTGCACTTCTCGGGGGCGCCCGGGTGGACGGCAGGGTTGGAGTCGTCGCAGTCGTTGCACCAGAGCGTCCCGTCGCCGTCGTAGTCGAGCCCCTGGCCGCCGGAGCAGTCGAGCCACTGGTCCACGTACGCGGCTCGGGCCGAGATGTAGTCGCGGAGCGAGGCGACGGCCGCGACGTGGACGTCGTTGCTGAAGGTCTTGTTCGGATCCTGCGCGACCGCGTCGGCGATCTGCGCCGACCACTCGTCCACGCGCTTCACGAGCGTCGCGACGTCGTACGCCGCCCGCGCCGCCTTGATCGCCGCGAGGAACTTCCCGCGCCACTTCGGATCGCTCATGAGCATGAGGAAGTGCGGCGGCTTGGCGCCGATGTCGCGGAGATACGAGTACGGGTCCGCGTTGACGGCGATGGCGGCGAAGATCGCCGGCGGGGACCCGTCGAAGGAGTAGTCGAGGTCGAACGGGATGAAGAGGAAGCCGCGCTTGGGGTGGTCGTAGAGGTAGTAATTGTGGTTGCAGCACCAGTAGCCGTCGGCGTCGGGGAGCATGCCCTCCGCGGCCCACTCCGCCACCGTCTGATCGAGGTCCGTGACGGCGTCCATCGCGGCGACGGTCCCGGCGGCCCAGTACTGGTCCTTGTGAGAGACGTCGCCCATGCCGCCGTGGCTCTGGAGGTCGACGCCGTACTTGTAGAGGTTCCCGTCCGCGTTCTTCTTGCCGAAGACGCGCTCGAGGAACTCGTGGTCGCGCTGCTCCATGTTCGCGTACGCGCCGTAGTAGACGCCGTTGACGACCAGCCGCGCGCTGTTGGCGCAGGCGCCGGGCATTCCGGCGTCGCGCATGTACGTGTCCGCCATGCGCTCGTGGAGCAGCGATGGGTCGTACCAGGCCGCGTCGAGCGCGATCTTGCGCAGGCCGTGGAAGCGGCCGTCGGGGTTCTGCTCGTTGAACGAGATCACGAACTGCATCTTCGGCGGCACCCAGGAGAAGAACGGGTTGCCCTTGAGGCGCACGGACGCGTCGTTCACGACCTCGTTGCCGTAGCGGAACACTGCGGGGTGGTACGGCTTGAGATCCCCGTCCACTCCCGGGTTCGCGAATTCTTTCTGCAGGCCCGCCCACTCGGCGTCGGAGATGTCGATCTCGAAGGTCGGCAGGAGATCCTCGTCGTAGATGTCCGCGCACGCGTGCGGGTCCTTGGCGGCTCCGCCCGCGCCCGAGGACCCTCCGGCGCTCGCGCCCCCGCCGGCGCCGCCGGCGGCCGATCCCGACCCGGCGGCCGTCGCGCCGCCCGCGCCGCTCGCGGCGCCGGGGAGCGCGTGGTCGCTCGGGGCATCCGCGATGACGCCCGTGCCGCAGCCGGCGTAGAGGATCGAGAGAAGTGCGATGATTCCGCGCTGCATGCGAGCTTCCGGACACCACTCTATCCCAGAATGGACGGAGACTTCGTGCGCGTTCTCGGAAATCCTGGGGCCGCGCGTGAACGAGCGCGAACCTTTGCGGCCGTGTCGTAAAATGCTGCGCTGGGAGACGGCGTTTCGGGCGAGCTGGGTCTCGATCGCGAACGCGAACGCGGCGAGGGCGTCGCGGCCGTCGACGAGCTCGCCGTTCCGCGCCGGCCCCGAGCACGGCTACGGCGGCGAGGCGCAGGACATGGTGGGCGTCGCGTCCGCCTCCGATCCGCGGACCGGCGCGCCCATCGTGAGCTTGTACGGCGAGCGCTTCGAGGACCTCGCCCCGCGCGCCGAGCACCTCGCCGCCTGAGCCCGCACAAATGCGAAGCCGAGGTTTCGGAGTGCGCGAGACCTCGATTCGATGGCCGGATCGTCCCTGTGGCCAGTTCAGCAACGCCCTGCTAGGGCTCGTCGCGCACGAAGACGTCGCTCGCCGCGTTGAGGTCGCCCGCGACGAGACCGTTCGCGACCGAGTCGAAGACGATGTGCTTGCCGTTCCCCGAGAGCGCGCCGTAGTCCGCGTAGCTGCCGCCGCCTGCCTCGTTCCCCGCGGAGCTCACCGACGGGCGGGAGATGGTGCTCGTCTGGAGGTCGTAGACGTAGACGTCCGCGTCGTTGTTCGTGTCCGCGGGGACGAGCGTCCAGTAGGAGGTGAACGCGACGAATCGCCCGTTCGCCGAGACGTTGGCCGATTGGCTGGCAGCCAAGGCCTGACCGCCGTTCGAGTCGAGCGACACGCGCTTGGTCACGCCCGTCGCGCGGTCGTGGACGTAGACGTCGGTCGCGCCGTTGGTGTCGCTCGGGTCGAGCTCGCCCGAATACGCCGAGAAGGCCACCACCCGGCCGTCGGCCGAGATCGACGGGCCAAAGCCGTCGCCCGGGTTGCCCGCCGAGTCGACGGAGACGCACTCGGTGACACCGGTCACGAGGTCCTTCACGAACACGCCGCCGAAGGGCGCGTTCGGGGCGAGGTTGTCCGCTGTGGAGTCGTAGGCGACGTAGCGGCCGTTCGCGGAGATCGACACGCCCAGCGAGTAGCCGTTCTGGGGTCCTCCGAAGGGATCGGTCGAGACGAGGGTCGTCGCCCCGGTGACCCGGTCGTGGACGAACGTGTCGAAGTTCGGATTGAGGTCGTTCGCAGCGAGGTTGTTCGCGGCGGAGGTGAAGGCGACGTAGCGGCCGTTCCCCGAGACCGCCAGATAGAGGCTCGGACCGTTCGCCTCGGCGCCCGAGGAGCTCACGGAGACGCGCGTGTTCGTGCCCGTCACGCGGTCGTAGGCGAAGACGTCCGCCGCGCCGTTCGAGTCCCCGGGGACGATGTTCGTCGCGTCGGACGAGTACACGACAGTGCGAGCGTCGTACGAGATTGCCGCGTAGTAGGAGCCGGCGTCGCCCGGCGTGCCGTCCGGCGCCGCCGAGACGAGGGTGGTCGTCCCGGGCGAGCGGTCGCGCACGAAGACGTTGGCCCACGTCTGGTCGAAGCAGAAGCAGTTCGGGTCGTTCGGGTTGAAGTCGCACTCCTCCGTGCACTCGTGCACGACGTTGCCCTCGACCAGCCCTTGGGACAGGAACGCGACGACGGCGCCCGATCCGGAGATGGCCGGCAGGTAGCTCGGGGCGGGGATCTCGTTCTCCGCGGAGTCGACGGAGACGCGCCACGTCCCCCCGCCGGCGGCCAGAGCGACGCCCGTCGTGAGGAGCGCGAACCAACCGAGGGCCACGATGCCCGTCGATCCGGACCGTACGATGCGAGCGATACCCATGAGCGACCTCCTCGGCCTTTCGGTGGCGGCGCCTCGAGCACGCGCCATACCAAGACCGAACGGCCGTCGCGCGGGCGGTTTCTGTACTTCTCGCGTTCAAGTCACCTTGTCGCCTGTCAAGTCGACTTGACAGCGGCCCCTCCAGCGTCCGTCGCCGGACTCACGGAAGTGGCCGGCCTCGGGCCCCGCGTTCGACGGGATCGCCGGGCCCGGCGTCCAACGCGAGTACCGCGTCGGTGGAGAGCGGCTGCGGGGTCGCCGCGAAGTCGATCCGGGTGGGCCTCTTGGCCCCGCGCCGCGCCATGCTGCACCCGCGCCGGTGCACCGATCATCGCGAGGAGCCATACCCCTAGCCCCTAGGACGCCCGCGGTCCGCATGGAGGGGAAGACGCAGCGATCCGTCTCGACCGTTCGTTGCGCCGGCTTGACCCGTTGACATGCGGGCGGTAGGAAGAAGTTATGGCAACCGAGAAGGTTACCGTGGCCCTCTCCCCCGACGTCGTTCGGCGCGCGAAGAGGGCCGTCAAGCAGGGACGCGCGAAGTCGCTCTCCGCCCTCGTCAACGGGGTGCTCGACGAGCGGCTGCGCCGGGACGAGCTCGACGAGGTGCTCGCGCGCATGGATGAGGAGCACGGCCCCGTCGACGAGGAGACCCGCGCTTGGGCGCGTCGCGTCCTCTCGTCCTAGACGCGGGCGCGCTCATCGCGTTCGAGCGGGGCGACCGCCGCGTTCGCGCCCTCCTGGTCGAGGCCAAACGCCTCATCGTGCCCGCGGGCGCGCTCGGCCAGGTGTGGCGAGACGACGCGCGGCAGGTCCCGCTGCGCGCACTCTGCAACAGCCGGAAGACCGAGATCGTGCCCCTCGATCGTGCGCGCGCCGAGGCGGCCGGGGTTCTCTGCGGGCGGGCGCGGACGAGCGACGTCGTCGATGCCTCGGTGGTCCTCGCCGCGCGCGAGGAGGGCGCGCTCGTCGTGACGAGCGATCCGGACGATTTGCACCGGATCGATCCATCCCTGCCGATCGAAGCGGTCTGAGCTGCCGCGCTCACGGGCCGAAGAGAGCGCGGAGGAGGCGGGACCCGGCGACGTTCTCCAAGACATTCCCCCGACGGTGACGCGCGCTCGCGCCTCCCTTCCTACCACGTTGTTTCTCGCCGCACGCTCTTCATGGCGCGCCCTCGCGACGCCCAAGCCGATGGCGAGCCCAGCAAAGACGATCTCGAAATCGATCGTCAGGCGCGATCGCTTCGCGGTGGCACGGCCCGGCTACCCGGGACGCTCTTCGGCGAGGTGCCGATGGTCCTCGACTCGCCGTTCCTCGCGAGCCTCCGCGCCGTCGAGACCTCGCGCGTCGGAGGACGCCGGCCTGGAGTGCAAGTCGGCTGGATGAGCGGCCCGCGCCGAGCGCCCTCGCGCAGCGGGGCCGCTCTCCTCTGGACGCGCGCTCTACGCCCTGGAGACCTCGACGCGCGCATCGTGAAAGGCGGAGCCGCCGCCGGCGTCGGAGAGGGTGTCGGGTGTGAGCGTGTTCGCGCCGACGCCCGGGAGACCGAACGGGAGGGCGACGACGCCGGGGGGAGTGCGATCGCCGACCCGAGCGAGCGCCTCGAGCGCTCCTTCTGCGCTCTCGATCCGCACGCGGTCGCCGTCGGAGATCCCCCGTGCCCCCGCGTCCGACGGGTGGATCTCGAGGCGAAGGCCGCCCTCGCGCGCGAGGCGGGCCCCACGTGCGAGTGCTCGAGTTGAGGAGCCTGAGCGCGATCTTCGGCGTCAGCAGCTCGCCCCGCCGAGGCGCTCGAACGAGGCGCCGGAGCCCTCGCCGCTCGAGGCGTGCATGCAGCTGTCGCTGTTCGGCGGGACCTTCCTGCGTCTCGACGACGACGGCACGCCCCTGCCCCTCGACGACGACGAGCGCTTCGGCACGGCGGCGAAGAGCCCGTGGGTGGCCAAGGCGTCCGGCTTCGACGTGCACGCCGGCGTGACCGTGCGCCAAGGCGATCGCGAGGGCCTCGGACGGCTGCTGCGCTACTGCGCGCGTCCGCCCTTCGCCCTCGAGCGCATCTCGCTCTTGCCCGACGGCCGCGTGGCCTACCTGCTGCGCAAGCCCCGCAACAACGGCGCGACGCACCGGGTGGCCGACCCGAACGACGAGCGCGTGCGCGCCGAGAAGGGCGCGAAGAAGGTCCTTCTCCGCAACGTGATCGAGACGAAGTTCGACCTCGTCATGCGCCCCATCGCCGAGCGCGTGCTGGCGAGCGCGCAGCTCCCGCTGCTGTCGGCGGACGCCTTCTTCAACGAGACGCTCTTCCACGAGCTCTCGCACAGCCTCGGCCCCGCCTTCACGCAGAAGGACGGCAAGAAGGTCGAGGTGCGCGCCGCGCTCGAGTCGAGCCACTCCGCGATCGAGGAGGCGAAGGCCGACGTGATGGGCGCCTACAACATCCTCTTCATGATCAAGCGCGGCGAGTTCCCCAAGGACTTCCGCGACAAGCTCCTCGTGTCGTACTTCGCGGGCCTGTTCCGGAGCACGCGGTTCGGCGTGGCCGAGGCGCACGGGAAGGGCTCCGCCATGCAGATCAACCGCTTCCTCGAGGAGGGCGCCGCCTCGTCGACGCCCGCGGGCCGCTTCACGGTCGACCTCGCGAAGCTCGAGGCCTCGATCGGCCGCCTCGTCCACGACATCTGCATGCTTCAGCACGCCGGGGACAAGAAGGCGGCCGACGCGCTGCTCGACGAGTACGGCGTGACGTCCGAGCCGATGGCGAAGGCCCTCTCGAAGCTCGAAGGCATCCCGGTCGACCTCCGCCCCATCTATCCCCTCGCCGGCGAGTGAGCGATCGTGGGCGCGGGCGGCGCTCGCTTGAACGGCCTCGCCCTTTCGGCGAGCCTGTCGTCGTGCTCGCCCCTCGCGCCCTGCCCCTCGCGCTGCTCGTCCTCGCCGCCTGCGATCCCACGCTCCCTGCGGCCCCTCCGCACGCGAACGTCGCTCCCGCGCCGCATCCGCCGCCGATGGGCCTCTGCTGGCTCGAGTACGCGCGCGACGCGATGCCCGGCAGCTACGGCCTCGCGGGCGCGAGCGCGCACGAGCAGTGGGAGCTCACCTATTCGGGGCTGCTCGTGCGCCATCCGCGCGGCGACCTCCTCGTCGACGCCGGCAACAGCAGCCACTTCTCCGAAGAGGTCGAGACGGCGGGGTTCGTCGCGGGCTTCCTCCTGAAGTCCGCGCAAGGGGGCCACACCGTCGCGCTGACCGAGGCGCTGCGGCGCGCCGGCGAGGACCCCGCCCAGCTCGACGGCATCGCCCTCTCCCACGTGCACGCCGATCACGCGGGCGGCGTGATGGACCTGCCGAAGACGCCGGTGCTCCTCTCGGCCGAGGAGCTCGCCTTCGCCGCGCGCGAGAAGGACTCGGGCGGCTTCCACGTCGTCCAGGCCCACGCGCGCTCGATCGAGGCGCGCGCCAAGCCGATCGCGTTCACGAAGACCCCGTACGAGAACTTCGATCGCAGCGCGGACCTCCACGGCGACGGCTCGATCGTCTTCGTCCCCCTCTTCGGGCACACGCCCGGCAGCATCGGCACGTTCGTGAACCTCTCGCCCACGGTGCGCTTCTTCCACGCCGGCGACGCCGTGAACACGCTCGAGGCGATCGAGAAGCGGCGGGGGAAGAGCGTCCTCCTCGAGGTCACCGACCACGACGGAGCGGCCGCCGACGCGATCGCCGCCAAGCTCAACCAGCTCCACGCGCAGGACCCGGCGCTGGTCATCCTTCCGGCGCACGACCGGCGAGCCTGGAAGCAGGCATTCGGCGCGCCCGGCTCGTGCCTCGGGCCGCTCCGGCCCTGAGGCTCACGGCTTCGGCTTCAGCGAGTCGCAGTCGAGCGATCCCGAGAGGACGCCGACCTGCCCCACCCACTGCGAGCCCTTCGCGTACGACGCCCATTTCTTCCGATCGAGGTCGCAGGTGAGCTCCTTCGTGGTCTTCGGATCGAGGAACCGCACCGTGTAGGTCGCCCGTCGCGAGCCCTCGCGCTCGCACCCGACGCAGTTGCCGAGCTGGCCCGAGGCGATGGCCGAAGCGCGCGCGGCGCACGCCCGCGCTTCGATGTGACGGCTGGAAGACGTCGTCGACGCGGCGCCGCGCCGGGGGGACGCTTGCGAAGGAAGGCGCGCGGCGCGTACGTTCGGCCGCGAGGTCCGCGCCGGAGAAGCCGCCGTCCTCGCCTTCAACGTGAACGGGTAACAGCGCTAGCCGCGCACCGCGCCGAGGGGGCGCGACGCGAGGTGCCCGCGGACGCGAGCTGAAGCGCGCCGCCGGCCTTCAGGGCCGCGCGGTCGCGAGCACGGCGTGAGCCGGACGTCGCGCCGCGCGCGCCACCTTCACTTCCCGACCACTTTCAAACCGAAGAAGATCAGCAATGCGCCCCCAATCCCGCCTCCCAGGAGCAAATAGAGCAGCGACCAGCCGGCGGCGAGGACGGGCGTGGTGGTGGCGATGGCATCCATCATGATTGCGCTCTCCTGAATCGGGTTGCTGGCGCGCCGCCGTGGGCGACCGCCGAAACCTGCGCAGAGCAAGGAGCCTGCCAGCAATTTGTCTGCCGAACGTTCACACGACGCGAGTCCCCCCGAGGAGCGTGTCGCCCCCCGCTGGCACACCGCGGCCTTGATCGCGCTGATCGTCGGCGTCGCGGCGAGCGGCGCGGTGCTCCAGAGCCGCGGCGCCACCTTGACCGCGCCGTCCGAAGCAGGCTCGCGCGTCGCCGCCGTGTATCTGCCGATGATCGTGGTGCAGTGGGGTCTCCTGCTCTACGTCTGTCGGATGGGCCGTCCTCGATGGGCGGTCTCGGCGCTGCTCGGGAGGCCATGGAACAGCCCCGCGCGCGCGGCCGGAGACGTCGCGCTCGCGGCCGCGGGATGGCTCGCCGTCGTCCTCGCGGAGCTTTCGTGGACGAGGTCGTTCGGCGCCGCACAGCGCGCCGCGGTGCTCGCGATGCTGCCGAGCACCTGGACGGAGCGCCTCGCGTGGGTGGTCGTCGCGGTGAGCGTCGGATTCTGCGAAGAGATCGTGTACCGCGGATACCTGCAGACGCAGCTGACCGCGTTCACGGGCCGCACTCGGCCTGACCCTTCAGGCGGCGCTCTTCGGCGTCGCCCACGGCGAACAGGGCCCGGGGGCGATGATCCGGCTCGCCGCCTACGGCCTCGCCCTCGGAGCGCTGGCGCGATGGAGGCGAAGTCTCTTGCCGGGCATCCTCTGCCACGTGGCGATCGATCTCGCGAGCGGGCTGCTCCGCGGATGAGCGCCGCGCGACCGTGGACGAGGAAGTTCGTGTCAAAGGCGCGCATGGCGCCGTCTCATGTGCCGGCGGATACCCTCTTTGAAGTCGGACACTCGAGCCCGGGTCGCGTCGATGTGCGGGAAGCGCCCCAGGCGAGGCTCGCGTCGCGCGAAGCCTGGCCCACGTGTACATCGTCGTGTACAATCAGCGCATGGGTCGTCGCTACTCCGTCGCAGAGGCAAGGGCACACCTCCCGTCGATCATCGACCAAGCGGAAGCCGGCGAAGCCGTCGAGCTCACGCGTCGTGGCCGCCCCGTTGCCGTCGTCCTGTCGCGCGACGCGTTCGAACGCCTGGGCTCTGGACGCCCGAGCTTCGGTGATGCCTATCGCGCGTTCCTGCGAAACATCTCCCTCGAGAAGGTGGGGCTCGATGACGACTTTGCGACCTCCGTGCGTGATCGATCGCCGGGGCGAACGGTGAAGCTGTGACGGCGCGCTTCCTCCTGGACACGTCGACGGTGTCCGAGCCCATGAAGAAGCATCCGGACGCCGCGGTGGTTCGCCAGCTGGAGCGCCGGGGGCAGGACTGCGCGATAGCATCCCCGATCTGGCACGAGCTTCAGTACGGCTGCGAGCGGCTTCCAGAGGGAAAGAAGCGCTCGGCCCTCGCGGAGTACTTGAAAGACGTCGTTCATGCTTCCTTTCCCGTCCTCCCGTACGACGAAGTCGCGGCGGCATGGCACGCACGGGAGCGCGCCAGGCTCGACGGGCTCGGACGACCGGCGCCGTTCGTGGACGGCCAGATCGCCGCGATTGCACAGCGCGCGGGTTTGATCCTCGTCACGATGAACGTGCGCGACTTTCAGCGCTTCGAGGGTCTCGAGGTCGAAAGCTGGTCGAGCCGTCGAGCTGGTCGGGCGTAGACGACGTCGTCCTGCCGTATTCGGACAGCCTCTTCCTCGTCTACGACACCACCTGACTCGGCGCGGTGACGGCGGTCGCCGTCTGGGACCATCAGCCGACCCCGAAGGAGCTGCTCGATGCCCGGTTGGAGCCCGGGTGGGCTCCCACGCCCACCCGCCTGCGCCAAGGCGCTCGGGTCCTCGGCTACGCGGCCTGCGCGGTTCGAAAGTAGGGATCGGCGCACGCTCGCCACGGGAGGTCCGCGGAACCGAGGCGCCCCATCACGGGTCGCGATCCGTCGGCCCACGGAAGCGGATGCGTCGCCGATCGGATCGTCACCCGTGCCCCGACGGATCGCGATCCGTCGCCCATCGGATCGCGATCCGTGCCCCGACGGATCACGATCCGTCGCCCATCGGATCGTGATCCGTTGCCCCACGGATCACGATCCGTTGGGCAACGGATCTTGTCTCATCCTTCCGCGCACTTGCCGAACCGGCCCAAGAAAAATCAAAAATCGACGTCCCCCCGCGGGCGAATCGGCCTGCTCGTTACCTCTTTGGATCAGAGGCGCCCGGATGGCCCGGGGCCCGAGTCAACGAGTCGATTCCCAGGAAAGGCAGGTTCGTCATGCCGCACTCCAACCCCAACACCCACGGCAACACCAACGGCAACTCCAACCACAACGGGATCACCAACGGAAACGGTTCCGGTTCCCTCCACCTGGACGAGGGCTCCAACGCAGCCCCGAACGCGAACGGCGCCGTGCGCGTCGCGTCCGACAGGACCCCGAGCCCCCAGGCGGCGGCCGCCGCCGTCCGTGGCCTCCGCGGGGCCGTGCTCCCGCTCCAGCTCGAGCCGGCTCTCGGCGTCGCGAACCGCCAGGTGCTCGCGATGGAGGGGGGCGTCCCCGACCAGCTCGTCGAGGTCGCCATCGAGGTGGCCTCGGAGAATCCCGCCCTCGTCGGCGATCACGTCGACGCCCGGGCGCTCACCGAGGCGTACGGGTACGTCGTCGCGATGAGGCCCGTCGCGTCCGCGGCTCGCGCCGTGGCGCGGCAGGTCGACGACGAGGTCATCCGCCGCAAGGCGGTGATCGCCGGCGAGGCCCTCCGCCTCTACAAGTACCTGCGAGCCATCGCGGGGACGCCGCGAGGGGCTCCCATCCGCGAGCCCCTCGATCGGATGACCAAGAGCATGCGAAAGCCGGGTGGCAAGAACAAGAAGAACAAGAAGGCTCCCGAGCCCGCGGCGCCGGAAGGCGACGTGAAGTGAGCCAGTCCGGGGGTCGTCGGCGGATCAGCCGCCATGACCCCTCGTGATGGACGAAGTCCGGACAGGGCCCCTCGAACGACGAGGGGCCCTCTTTTCGTTCCTCCCCTCCGCCGCTCCCCTCCGCTGCCGCTCCCCGTTCCCGCTCGGCGTAAGCTCGCGGAGGCGGGCGTCGAGGATCCGTTCGGCGGCCGGTGACGCGACGCAAAGGTTGCCCGCCGGCCCTCGCGGGCGCACGAAGGGGCATGCACGTCGGGCTCGATCGCCTCTCCCGCCGTCGCGCACGCCGTCGCCGCTCCCGATCCGAGCTGGCCCGAGGCGATGGCCGAAGCGCGCGCGGCGCACGCCCGCGCTTCGATCTGACGGCTGGAAGACGTCATCGACGCGGCGCCGCGCCGGGGCGGCGCTTGCGGAGGAAGGCGCGCGGCGCGTACCTTCGGCCCATGCGACGCGCCGCGGCCCTCGCGATTCCCATTCTGCTCTCCCTGCTCGGCAGCGCCGCGGCGGCCAAGACGCTCGAGGTCGGGCCCGGCAAGACGTACCCCGCGCCGTGCGCCGCGATCGCCGCGGCCGCTCCCGGCGACGTCATCGAGATCGACGCCGCCGGCGTCTACCAGGGCGACGTGTGCAGCTGGTCGACCGACCACCTCACGATCCGCGGAGTGAACGGCCGCCCCGTCATCGACGCGGCGGGCGAGAGCGCCGGCGGAAAGGCGATCTGGGTCATCGCCGGAGACGACACCACCATCGAGGACGTCGAGCTCACGGGCGCGACGGTGCCTGATCAGAACGGCGCCGGCATCCGCCAGGAGGGGAAGAACCTCACGGTCCGGCGCTGCTATTTCCACGACAACGAGGACGGCATCCTGGCGGGCGACAGCCCGGGGAGCGAGATCCTCGTCGAAGGGTCCGAGTTCGCCCACAACGGGTTCGGCGACGGCTTCTCGCACAACATGTACATCAACCACGTCGCCCGGTTCACGCTTCAGTACAGCTATTCGCACCACTCGAAGGTAGGCCACCTCGTCAAGTCGCGCGCGGCCGAGACCTACATCCTCTACAACCGGTTGAGCGACGAGGCCGACGGCACGGGGAGCTACGAGATCGACCTGCCGAACGGCGGCGCGAGCTACGTCGTCGGCAACCTCGTCGAGCAGGGGCCCGCGACGCAGAACTCGGCGATGCTCGAGTACCTGTTCGAGGGCCCGCACGCCGACAACCCGAGCTCCGCGCTCTACGTCGTCAACAACACCTTCGTCAACGACCGGCCCGGGGACGCGACGTTCGTGGCCGTCGGCGACTCGGACGCGACTCCCGCCGTCCTCCGGAACAACGTCTTCGCCGGTCCGGGGGTCCCGTGCAATCAGGCGGCGGCCGTCCTCGAAGGCAACTACGTCGGAGGAGATCCCCTGTTCGTCGATCAGGCAGGGTACGACTACCACCTTCAGCGCGGCTCTCCGTGCGTCGGCGCCGGGGTCCCGCCGGGGGTGGCGGGCGCGTTCGATCTCACGCCCGCCTTCCAGTACGTGCACCCCGCGAACGCGGAGGACCGCTCGACGGTCGGCACGATCGACATCGGCGCGTACGAGCTCGGCGGAGGGTCCGGCAGCGGCGGCGGCGGGGGCTCGCTCGCGGCGGGCGGCGGAGGCGCCGCGGCGTCGGGAGGCGCGGGCGGAGCGGCCGCCGGGCCCGCCGGCGCGGGCGGCGCAGCGCAGGCCGCCTCGAGCGGAGGAGCGACCGCGGACGACGGCGGGTGCGGCTGCCGAACCGAGCCCGCCGGGTCTCTCGCGCGGCGCGGCGCATGGCTCGCGGTCGCCGCGGGCGCGCTCCTGGCCGCCGCCCGGCGGCGCTCGCGAGAGACCTGATCCGGCGAGGTCGCGCGTCGCTCTTCGGAGCGCTCGGCTCCTCGGAGCGTGCGCTCTTCAGAACACCTGATCGACGTCGCCGTCGCCCCAGGTGTAGTACCAGCCGCGGGCGTCGAAGAGCGCGCGCCCCGCGGACTGGCCGTCGAGCGCGAGCACCTGGAAGGGCTTCGCGTCGCGGGGGACGAACCCGGCGCGCCACAGCGCGCGCGCGCCGGGCCCGTGCTCGTTCACCTGGACGACGACCGCGCCCGCTTCGCACGCGTCCGCCGTCGCGCGCGCGGCCTGCGTGTAACGGTCCACCGGAGCGACGAAGTCGACGAGGGCCACCTGGTCGCCGTGCCGCTCGAGCGCGCACAGCGCGATCGGCTCGCCGCCCGAGAGGACCGCGTACCCGCGCTGCACGCCCGCCGGTGTCCTGCCGAAGCGCCACGCGTACTGCGCGGGATCGCGCACGGGCATGACGAGCTCGGCCGGGCGGGATCCCTGCTCGGCTCCGGAGGCCTCTTCGCCGTGCGCGGACGCCGAGGCGGCGACGCGGTCCCACACCTCGGCCACGCGCGGGTCGGCGCCGTCGAGCGGGACGATGCGCGCCCTCGTGCGCGGCGTCAGCCGAGCGAACGATCGGAGGGCGCGGTGGGCGATCCGCGGCCGCACGTACCGGCGCACGCGCGTGACGATGCGCGATCCGACGTGCACGAGGGCGCGGAGGTTGTACGGCTCCGGCGGCCCGAACATGAACTCGATGCCGTCGCCCCGCATCTCCGCGAGGCACGCTCGATGGAGCGCCGAGGCGATGCCGCGCCTTCGAAATGCGGGGCGGACGAACCCGTCGCCGCCGATCGATCCGAGCACCACCTTGCCGGCGCAGAGGACGCGCCTCGGGAACACCGAGGTGATCCCCGCCGGGTCGCCGGACGCGACGTCATAGGCGATCATCGTGAGCGCGGGGCCGTGCGGATTGCGCTCGTACAGCCACTCGTGCCTGCGCGCGGCGTCCGCCTCGGGCATGTGCTCCGCGAGCAGCTCCAGCACATTCGCGCGCTCGCGGGGGCCGGCGCGGACGATCCGAAGGTCGATTCTTTCCATCGCGGCCGCGCGGAGCAACCTCCGCGCCGCCCCCGCCACCTCGCTTCACCTCGTCTCGTCCTCTCGTCTCGTCGGCGTCCTTGGCCCTGATGACGTCGACGTTCGGCGCCGGCGTGGACGCGACCGTCGGCGTCGGACGTGGTGGGCCACGGAGGGACGGGGGCGGGTACGGGTACGGGTACGGGTACGGGATTTCAGCGCCACGATCGAGGCGACCCTCGCGCGTCTGTGGTCGAGGTCGCCGGACAGGCCTACAGGATGTCGAACGGGTACGCGCCGTCCGTGTAAGCGCGGCTCGCCACGGCCTTGCGGAGCTCGTCGTCGTTCTTCTGGAAATCGGACATCTGCCGCCGGAGCCTGCGGTGCGCCCCCGCCGTGAAGACGGCCGTGAGATCGATCTCGCGGCGGGCTCCCTCCTCGCCGCGCCGCTCGATCGCGCGGGTCGTCCGCGAGATGCACGCGGCGATTCCGAAGAGGTCGATGGCCATGTCGGCGATGCGGCGCTGCGTGAACTGCATCTCGGCGATCTGCCTGCCGTGCTTCCGGAGCACCGCCTCGGTCGTCGTCGCGAGCTCGCCGACGAACTCCTCGAAGATCACGGCCTCGCGGCTCAGGATGGGGTGGGCCCGCGTCATCCGCTCGCGCCCGAGCACCGTGCGCGCCTTTCGCAGCGCGAAATCGCTCAACAGGCCGAAGCCCTTGATGGGCTCGCGCATCGCCTTCACGACCTCGGCGAGCGCCTTGCCGGGGCCGGCCATGCCCGAGAGCGCGATGAAGCAGCGCAGGATCTCGTTCGTGCCCTCGAAGATGAGGTTGATCCGCGCGTCGCGCAGCATCCGCTCGTAGGGGTAGTCCTGCATGTAGCCGATGCCCGCCGCGATCTGCAGCGTCTCGTTCACGACCTCCCAGAGCGTCTCCGAGCCCATCACCTTGCAGACCGCGCTCTCGAGCGAGTAGTCGGCCGCGCCGGAGTCGATGATCCCGGCGGTGAGGTACGTCATCGACTCGAGCGCGTACGTCTGCGCGAGCATCGTCGCGATCTTGTCCTTGATGAGGCCGAACTCGCCGATGTTGCGGCCGAACGCGCGCCGCTCCTGCACGCGCTCGAGGGCCATCTTGACGAGCCTCGAGCACTGGCCGAGGCAGCCCGAGGCGAGCCCGAGGCGCCCGTTGTTCAGCACCTCCATCGCCACCTTGAAGCCTTTTCCGACCTCGCCGACGACGTTCTCCACGGGGACGCGCACGTCTTCCATGAAGAGCTCGGTCGTCGACGAGCCGCGGATGCCGAGCTTGTGCTCGTTCGGCCCGTTCTTCACGCCCATCGATCGCTCGACGATGAACGCGGTGATCTTGGGCTTCGCGCCCTCCTCGACCGCCGAGGTCCGCGCGAACACGGTGAACACGTCCGCGAAGCCGCCGTTCGTGATCCAGATCTTCGAGCCGTTGAGCACGTAGTGCCTGCCGTCGGGGGCGAGCTCGGCGCGCGTCTTGATGGCCGCGGCGTCCGATCCGGCCGAGGGCTCGGTCAGCGCGAACGCGGCCGTCCACTCCCCCGTGGCGAGCTTCGGCAGGTACGCGCGCTTCTGCTCCGGCGTCCCGAAGAGCTGGATCGCCTTCAAGCCGATCGACTGGTGCGCGCCGAGCGTCACCGCGATCGCCGGATCGAGGCCGCCCACCTCCTGCATGACGCGCGCGTACGCCGTGGAGGAGAGCCCGATGCCGTCGTACTCGGTCGGGATCTGCAGGCCGAAGAGCCCGAGCGTCTTGGCGCCCTCGAGGACCTCGGGCGGCAGCACGTGCTCGCGATCGATCTTGGCGCTGTCCACGCTCGCGGCGAAGAACTTCCGCACGCTATCGATGATCATCGCGGTGTTCTCGCGGTCCTCCGCGGGCATCTGCGGGTACGGGAAGATCATCTCCTCCGCGATGACGCCGTGGAAGAGCGCCTTCATGAAGCTCTGCTCGTTCACTCGATCTCCTTCGTCCTGTCGGGCTCCCGGCGGTCCGCGCCGGATCGTGCTCCGGTCGTGCGCGGCGGGCGGGGTCGGATGGGCGCTCATTGAATGACGGGCGGCGAGGGCGTGGCGCCGAGCGCGCCCGGCCGCGGCGACGCCTCGGCCTCGCCCTGCCCCGCCTGCTGCCAGGGGTATTTGATGCGCCCGTGGTACATGTTCACGAGCGTCGACGCCATGCGCCCGCTCAGGATGCGCAGGTCGGAGAGCGTGAGCCCCGAGTCGTCGAGCTGGCCTCCCGACATCTTCGTGAACACCACGCGCTGGATCATCTCCTCGAACTTCTTGAGCTCGGGCGGCCAGATGGTGCGCGACGCCGCCTCGATCGAGTCGACGAGCATCAGGATGGCCGTCTCCTTCGTCTGCGGCTTCATCCCGGGATAGCGGAAGTGCTCCTGCGTGAGCCCCTTCGGGTTCCCCTGCTCGACGCACTTGTGCCAGAAGAACTCGACGGTCTGCGTGCCGTGGTGCGTGTACGCGAACTCGACGACGGGCTCGGGGATGTTGCCCTCGCGGAGGATCTTCGTGCCCATCACGACGTGCGCCATGATCGCGTCGGCGGACACCTCGGGCTCGAGGTCCTCGTGCGGCGAGCGCTCCCCCGGCGTGACGTTCTCGATGAAGTACTTGGGCTGAACGGTCTTGCCGAGGTCGTGATAGTAGGCGCCGACCCGCGTCAGGAGGGCGTCGGCGCCGATCGCGGCCGAGGCGGCCTCCGCGAGGTTCGCCATCGCGCGCGCGTGCTCCCAGCTCCCGGGCGCCTCCGTCGCCATCTTCTTGAGCAAGGGCTGCTCGAGGTCGGTGAGATCGAGGAGCTTGTCGCGCGAGACGTGACCCATCAGCCGCTCGGCCGGCTCGCGCAGCCCGCGCCCGATGAGGCCGCCGAGCATGCCGCCGCCGACGCAGGCGAGGAGGTTCGATCCGGTGCCGCGTAGGAGATCGGGCAGCGCGTCGAAGCGGCCCTCGAAGAGCACGGTGAGCGCGACGAACGCGACGGCGCCGGCGACCCCCGCCATCGCGCCGGAGACGAGCATCGCGCGCGGGCGCTTCCGGTTGAAGAAGAAGAGCGTCGCCGCGATGCCGCGCACGAGGAGCACCGACAGCAGGATCAGATCGAACCGCAGGAGCGACGCCGTGATGAACGAGACGCCGACCTCGACGAGGAACGCCGTCCTCCGGTCGAACGCGAGCGCGACCCAGAGCGGCAGCGCGGCGACGGGGATCCAGAACTCGGGGAGCGCCGTGTAGAGGAGGAGCGCCTTCGCGAGCACGAGCAGCCCCAGCATGAGGACGAGCAGGCCCACCTGCGCGCGCAGCAGCCGCACGCGGTTCTGCCCGAAGCGCCGGAGATACCCGGTCAGCATCATGCCGACGATGAAGTAGATGACGTAGGTGCTCGCGAGGCGCGGGAGGCCGGGCGGCCTGCGGATCGACTCGTAGGCGAAGGCCGCGCGGTGCGCGTCGCTCGTCTCGCGCAGGAACGTGCCGCGCGGGACGACCACGCGCGTGTGCTCGTACGAGAGCTGCGATCCGCCGCCGCGCGCGTCGCGCACGATGCGCGGACCGTAGGGGACGCGCAGCGTCACCGGCGCGGGCCGGTCGAGGTGGGGCGCGAGCGAGACCGCGTACAGGTCGAAGACGCTGACGACCGTGAAGAGCGCGGCGAAGACGACGCTGAGGACCAGCCCGGCTGCCGGCCCTGCTCGGACACGCGTGCGCAGCATGGCCCGGGGCGCGAACCTAGCAGAAACCACGGCCGACGACCGCCCGACCGCTCGACCGCGATCGCGGCGGCCCTGCGCGACGGCGCGGCGAAATGCGTGGATCGGCGCGCGAGGGAGCGCGACGGCGCCGGCCCGCCCCAGGATCGAGCGCTCCAATTCGTTCCGCAAGCGTCCGGATACGATGGGTAATTGCCGATCGGCGCAAAAGTTGCTACGCAAGATCGATGTCTCCGCTTCGCACGCTGCTCGATCGACGTCGCAGCGTGCTGGTGATGGGCATCCTGAATCGCACGCCCGACTCGTTCTCCGATGGAGGGCGCTTCCTCGCGGACGAGGCCGCACGCGCGCGCATCGACGATCTGCTGCGCGAGGGCGCGGACCTCGTCGACGTCGGCGCGGAGTCGACGCGGCCCGGCGCGCCGCCCGTGTCCGCCGCCGAGCAGATCGAGCGCATCGGCGGGGCCGTGCGCGACGTCGTGGCGCGGGGCGCGCTCGCGTCGATCGACACGACCTCGCCGGCGGTCGCCGAGCGCGCGCTCGCCGACGGCGCGCGCGTCGTCAACAGCGTGGCGCTCGAGCCCGCCGCCGAGCTCGGCGCGATCGCGGCTCGCTACGGCGCCTCGCTCGTGCTCATGCACTGCCGCGGTCCCATGACCGCGATGCGGGGCTTCTCGGTCTACGACGACGACGCCTACGCCGACGTCGTCGCGGACGTCGCGCGCGAGTGGACGGCGGCCGCCGAGCGCGCGCGATCGGCCGGGCTCCCTCGCGAGGACCTCGTCCTCGATCCGGGCCTCGGGTTCGCGAAGAACGCGCGCCAGTCGCTGGCTCTCTGCGCGCGCCTCGGCGAGCTCGTGGCCCTCGGCCATCCCGTGCTGGTCGGCCCGAGCCGCAAGTCGTTCCTCGCCTCCGCCGCGCGCCTCCCCGACGGATCGCTGCCGCCTCCCGACCAGCGCCTCGGCGCGACGATCGCCGCCGCGATCGCGTGCGCGCGGCGGGGCGCTTCGATCCTCCGCGTCCACGACGTCGGCGCGGTGCGGCAGGCGCTCGCGGCCGACCGGGCGATCGAGGCGGCCTCGACGACCGCGCGCGCGGCGCCTGCGCGCGCGCACGCCTCCGGCGCCGGAGACGCGGTGGAGGGAGCCCCGAGCGATGTTTGAGGGTCTCCGGCACCTCTTCTCCGCGCGGCCGCTGTCGCAGATCCTGAGGGACCTGCTCGACATCCTGATCGTCGCGTACGTCGTCTACCGGGCGCTCCTCGTGCTGCGCGGGACGCGCGCGATGCAGATGGGCATCGGGCTCGGCATCGTCTTCCTCGTCTATCTCGGCGCCAAGCTCTTCGATCTCGTCACGCTGCTGAACCTGCTCTCTTACCTCCTCTCCTCGATCATCCTCATCATCGTCGTCGTGTTCCAGAACGACATCCGGCGCGCGCTCATCCGCATGGGCGGCCGCGCGTGGCTGTCGGGCGGCCGAGAGCAGCAGTCGCGCGTCATCGACGAGGTGGTCGCCGCGGCGACGGAGCTCGCGCGCCACCGCATGGGCGCGATCATCGCGTTCGAACAGGACGCGAACGTCCTCGAGTTCGTGAAGAGCGAGGGCATCCCGCTCGAGGCCGCCGTCACGCGCGAGCTCCTGGTGTCGCTGTTCGTCCCCGAGTCGGTGAACAAGCTGCACGACGGCGCGGTGCTGATCCGCGACCTCAAGATCTCGCGCGCCGGCGTCTTCTTCCCCATGCCGGAGACGAAGATCCTCGACGCGAGCCTCGGGTCGCGGCACCGCGCCGCCCTCGGGATCACGGAGGAGACGGACGCGGTCGTCGTCGTTGTGAGCGAGGAGCGCGGGACGATCAGCTTCTGCTTCAGCGGCAACATCGTCTCGAACCTCGACGGCCAGTCGCTGCGGCACGCTTTGCTCGGGCTGTTCGGCCGATCGACGCGGAAGAAGCGGCTCACGCGCAAGAGCATCACCGGCGTGCGCCCCACCTCGCCCGGGCCGGCCACGCGGCCGTCGATCGCGATGCCGCCGCCTCAGCCCGCCAAGCCCGCGGTCTCCACGGCCAAGGGATCGACGCTGATGCGGCCGTCGGCCGAGCCCGGCGAGCGGCTCTCGGGCGAGCGCCCCGTCACGAGCTCGGGCTCGGCGGCCGGCGGGCCGAGCGCGTCCAGCGCGCGATCCGACGGGCGCGAGATGCCGCGCTCGGAGGCGAACCGGGACGCGCGCCCGCCGCCCGTCGTCCCGCCCGCGGCAGCAACCGGTCCGACCAGCACCCGCGCGACGCCCTCGTCCATTCCTCCGTCGGCCGCGGCGCCTCCCGCGGGCGCCGGCAGGCCGGAGCCGGGGGGCAGCCCGCCCGCCGGTGAAGAGCCGTGACGACCCGAGAAGGCATCCGCGAGACGCTGCGCGCGGCCCTCCTCGAGAACGTGGGCCTCAAGGTCCTCTCGCTCCTCTGCGCGCTCGGGTTCTACGCGTTCGTCCACGGGGCCGAGAACGCGCAGCGCACGTTCGAGGTCAGCGTCGTCTCGATCATGCCGCCGGAGTCGGCGAACCGCGAGCTCCTGACGCAGATCCCGAACGAGGTCGCGGTCACGCTGCGCGGCACGCGCACCAAGCTCGACGACCTGCGCGCCGACGACCTCGGCAGCCTCCAGCTCGATCTCCGGAAGGGCCGAGAGACGCGCGTCGATCTCGATCCGTCGATGTTCCACGTGCCGGCGAGCCTGACGGTCGAGCAGATCTACCCGGCCTCGATCGACCTCCGCTGGGACGACGTCGTGACCCGCTCCATCCCCGTCCAGATCGCGCGCGCCGGCGATCCCGCGCCGGGGTTCACCGTGAAGGGGGCGCCCGCGGCCGAGCCGCGCGCCGTGAACGCCCGCGGCCCGCGCTCCGAGGTGGACGTCATGCAGTTCGCCCGCGCGGCGCCGTTCGACGTGACGGGCCTGACGGAGGGCGTCTACCGGCGTTCCCTCGCGCTCGACAAGCCGCCCAAGCTCGTCACGTACGACGTCGAGAGCATCGCCGCGACGGTCGAGATCGCGCGCGAGCTCCTCCGCAAGGAGTTCGCCAGCAAGAAGGTGGAGGTCGTCGGCCTCGCGCGCGCGACCACGAATCCGCCGGTCGTGACGGTTCGCGTGACGGGCACCGTGGAGGACGTCAACGCCCTCACGCCCGAGGCCATCGTGCCGCGCGTCGAGCCCCGCGCCGCGGGCGTGGACACGAGTCAGCCCGGCAGCGCGTATCTCGACGTGCTGGTCGACGTGCCGCACGCGAAGACGAAGCCCGAGGCGCAGCCGCCGACGGTGGAGATCCTCCCGTCGAAGGTCCTCGTGAAATGGTGAGCGCGTCGAGCTCGGGCGCGCGACGTCGGGGCGAGTCGCCGCCGGAGGATTGAAGACATCGGGTCCGGCGCGTTCGGCGAGCGCTCTCGAGGGGGCCGATCGCGACGCGCGGAGTCCGGCGGGAGCTTGACTCGCCGCCGTCCCTCCTGTCTGCTGGCTGATTCGCGTGCGCGGTGAATTCGGAACCTTGGGCGCCCAGGGCCCCGATCATGTCGAGCGGACGCCGAGGAGGCTTTCATGACCGTTGGGGGCAAGCGAACGCGCGCGGACGTGGCGAGAGTCGGTCTTCGGCTGATCACGGCGGCGATCGCGATCATCGGCCTCGGCGCCGCCTCCGTGCCGGGCTGCGCCGAGTCGGGCGACACGACCGGCGCCGAAGGAGTCGAGTCGGCGGAGCAGGCCGCTCAGGTCTGCGTCACGATCCAGCGCGGCAACCCCGGGCAGGTCGTCGAGGACACGTGGATCGACCAGGCCTCGCCGGACACGATGCACGGGAGCGCCACGACGCTCGATGTCGGCCCCCAGAGCGGGGGGCAGCGCATCGCGATGATCCGGTTCGACCTCTCCCCCATCCCGGAGGGGGCGATCATCGAATCGGCTCAGATCCGCCTCACGGAGAACAGCAACACGGGCTCGGCCCAGATCTCCCTCCATCGCGGGCAGAAGCCCTGGGACGGGGGCACCGCCACGTGGACCAAGATCATGGCGGTCAACACGTTCGACCCGGTGGCGACGTCGACGTTCTCGAACATCCCGCCCGTCGGCCCCCCCGGGACGCTCGCCTTCGACGCGATCGCCATGATCAACGAGTGGTTCGAGGGCGGGCAGCCGAACTACGGCTTCGCGCTGCGCACCGCCAGCGACAAGTTCACGCGGTTCAGCAGCAGCGATCTCCCGCAGGCCGTGCGGCCGAAGCTGTTCGTCTGTTACACCCTGCCGGCCGGCTGCTTCGACGGCGTGAAGGGTGGACAGGAGACGGACGTCGACTGCGGCGGACCTGCGTGCGCCAAGTGCGGCAACGGCAAGACGTGCTCGAGCGGGCCTGATTGCACGAGCGGCACGTGCGCCGGCGGGACATGCCAGGCGCCGAGCTGCGTCGACGGCGTGCGCAACGCGCTCGAGACCGACGTCGACTGCGGCGGTGCGGCATGCCCCAAGTGCAGCGCCGGCCTGAAGTGCAAGGTGAGCTCGGACTGCGCCGACAAGGTGTGCAGCCTCGCCTCGAACACGTGCAAGGCGCCGCGTGCAACGACCTCTTGCAGAACGGCGCGGAGACCGACGTCGACTGCGGCGGATCGATCTGCGCCGCCTGTCCGAACGGCAAAGCGTGCGGCTCGGACGCCGACTGCGCGAGCGGCTCGTGCACGAGCGGCGCGTGCGTGGCGCCGACGTGCTCCGACGGGAAGCGCAACCAGGGTGAGCTCGGGGTCGACTGCGGTGGTCCCTGTCCGCCCTGCGCGACGTGCTCGGACGGCCTCCAGAACCAGGGCGAAGAGGGCGTCGACTGCGGCGGTCCGTGCGCGGCGTGCCCGACCTGCTTCGATGCCGTCAAGAACGCGAGCGAGACGGCGGTCGACTGCGGCGGACCGGATTGCTCTGCGTGCGGCGACGGGCAGGGCTGCGCCGTCGCCGCCGATTGCGTGAGCGGCGTCTGCGCCGCCGTCTGCCAGGCGCCGAGCTGCGCCGACGGCGTGAAGAACGGCGCCGAGACCGAGCCCGACTGCGGCGGAGCGTGCCGGCCCTGCGGTCCGCCCTTCCTCCTGGCGGCCGAGGGCGCCGGCGGGGTCGCGGGCTCGCTCTATCGCGTCGATCCCACGACGGGCGACGCCGTCCTCGTCGGGGACGTCGGCGTCGGCTTGACGGGAATGGCGACGGCTCCGGACGGGACGCTCTACGCGACCACGTCGAGCGTCTACACGCGCGGCGAGCTCGTGACGGTCGATCCCGCCACGGGCGCCGCCGCGTCGATCGGCCCGCTGACCGACGCGCTGCACGGCTTCAATCATCGAGCGATGCCGGACCTGACGTTCCTCGGGGGATCGCTCCTCGGCTGGACCTCCGAGACCTATCAGCTCGCGCTCGTCGACGCGGCGTCGGGGGCGGTCCGCGACATCGGCGCCCCCGGGACGTCGTTCTCCGTCGGCAGCGCCCTCGCCGCCGACGCCGCGGGCGTCGTGTACGCCGCGCCCGAGGGATCGGCGGGAGGGCTCTTCACGATCGACCCCGCTGACGGGAAGAGGACGCGCGTCGCCACCCTGAACGGCGGTCTCCAGGTCCTCCACGCGATGACGTTCCTCGACGGCGAGCTCTACGCCATCGAGAGCGACTGGTCGTCGACGTTCCAGCTCGTTCGGATCGACGTCGCCACGGGCGAACTGACGATCATCGCGCCGCTGCCGTTCGGCGTCGACGCGCTCTCGACCGTCGGCTACTGGGCCGCTCCGCCGTCGAGCTGCGCCGACGGCGCCAAGAACGGCGCCGAGCGCGGGATCGACTGCGGCGGGCCCTGTCCGCCCTGCGCCCCGACGTGCTCGGACGGGATCGCGAACCAGGGCGAGGCGCGGATCGACTGCGGCGGCCCCTGCCCGGCGTGTCCGCCGGCCCTCCTCGCCGGCGTCGGCGCGCACGGGCTCGCAGGGCTGCTCTACGTCGTCGACCCGACGACGGCCGCGGCCGAGCCGATCGGGAGCATCGGAGTCGGCGTCACGGGAATGGCGGTGTCGCCCGGCGGCGTCCTCTACGCGGCGACACCCGGCTACGTCGGCCACACGACGTCGATCGGGTTCGAGGCCGGTCAGCTCCTGCGGATCGACCCCTCGACGGGGGCCGCCGCCACCGTCGGCTCGTTCCTGGACGCGGGCGGGGGCTCCGCGCACCGGGCCATGCCCGACATGACCTTCGTCGGCGACTCGCTGCTGGGCTGGAGTCGCGAGACGAGCCAGCCGGTCCTGATCGCGACGGACACGGGCGTCGCGCGCGGCCTGGGCGGCGGACTGCCATCCTTCGGCGGCGGCTTCGCGGCGGACCAGGAAGGCGTGGTCTATCTCGCGCCCGAGGGGCCCGCCGGCGGGCTGTATACGATCGACGCGCTCGGGACGGCGAGGCGGGTGGCGACCCTGAATGGCCCTCTCGACGTCGTGAACGCGATGGCGTTCCTCGACGGGACCCTGTTCGCGATCGCGACGGACCGCGGCTCGACGGCGCTGCTCGTCGCGATCGACACCGCGACGGGCGACGTGACGACCGTCGGCCCGCTGCCGCCGGGCCTCGACGCGCTGGCGGCGGCCGAATACGGGGGCGCGCCGCCCGGGACCTGCTCCGACGGCATCGCCAATCAGTTCGAGCAGGGCGTCGACTGCGGCGGACCCTGTCCCGCCTGCCCGACCTGCTCCGACGGCCTCTTGAACCAGGCCGAGCAGGACGTCGACTGCGGCGGGCCCTGTCCTCCCTGCCCGAGCTGCTCCGACGGCGTCCTCGACCAGGGCGAGACAGGCATCGACTGCGGCGGGCCCTGCGCGGCTTGCGCCGTCCGCGGCCTGCTCGCCGCGCAGGGCACCCACGGCGAGGCCGGCTCTCTCTTCCTGATCGACCCCGACACCGCCGACGCGATCTCGCTCGGTCCGATCGGCGTGGGCTTGACCGGGCTCGCGACGGCGCCCGGCGGCGTGGTCTACGGCGTGACATCGAGCCAGTTCACGCACGGCGAGCTCGTGACGATCGACCCGCTGAGCGGCGCGGCAGCCACGGTGGGCGACCTCCTCGACGCGTCGGGCACGTTCGAGCATCGCGCGATGCCCGACGTCACCTTCTTCGGTCCCACCCTCCTCGGCGTCTCGTACGAGACGACCGACCTCGTCGCGATCGACACGGCGACAGGCGTGGTGTCGGGGGTGGGCGGACAGATCTTCCCCGAAGGAGGCGGCCTCGCGGCCGGTCCCTCGGGCGCGCTCTACCTGGCGCCGGAGGGGGCGCGCGGCGGCCTCTACGCCGTGAGCCCGGGGCTCGGAGCGGCGGTACAGGTCGCGACGCTCGGCGGTGAGCTCGAGGTCATCAACGCCATGACGTTCCTCGACGGCGTTCTCTACGGCGTCGAGAGCGATTGGGGCTCGACGTTCCAGCTCGTCCGGATCGACGTCGAGACGGGCGACGTGACCGCCGTCGGCCCGCTGCCGCCGGGGATCGACGCGCTCACCTCGGTCGAGTACTCGGGCCCTTCCGTCGGGACGTGCAGCGACGGGCTCGCCAACGTGGGAGAGGCCGGCGTCGACTGCGGAGGGCCCTGCCCGCCGTGTCTGCCGACGTGCTCGGATCACCTCCAGAACCAGGGCGAGACGCGCGTCGACTGCGGCGGTCCGTGCCCGGACTGCGGCGCTCCACGCCTCCTCGTCGGACAGGGATCGCAGGGCACCGCCGGCGCGCTCTACGACGTCGATCCGCTCACCGCGGAGGCGGTCGCGCTCGGCGAGATCGGCATCGCGGTGAGCGGGCTCGCGACCGCGCCGGACGGGCGCATCTTCGCGACGACCACCGGCTTCGCCCCGCAGGCCTTGCTGCTCTCGATCGATCCGGTGACGGGGGCGGCCGCGTCGATCGGCGCGCTCGCCGACGCGCAGGACGGAGACCTCGAGTTCTCGATGCCCGACGTGACGTTCGTCGGCAGCACGCTCCTCGGCTGGAGCACGCAGCGGCACGCGGCCGTGCGGATCGACACCGCGACGGCGGCGACGACCGCGCTCGGCGCAGGCATGCACTCGTTCGGGAACGGCTTCGCCGCCGACGCGACGGGCACCGTCTATTTCGCGCCCCAGGGCTCGAGAGGCGGCCTGTTCACGGTCGACCCGCGGACGGGCGCCGCGACGAGGGTCGCCACGCTGAACGGCACGATGTCGGCCGTGAACGCGATGACGTTCCTCGACGGCACCTTGTACGCGATCGAGAGCGACAACGGCGGCACGGCCCAGCTCGTCACCATCGACACGGCCACCGGCGACGTCGCCGTCGTCGGCCCCCTCCCCGGCGCTTCGGACGCGCTCACGTCCGTCGACTACTGGGGTGCTCCGGCGGGGACGTGCTCGGACGGCGTGCTGGACGACGCGGAGCAAGGCGTCGACTGCGGCGGTCCGTGCCCGGCTCCCTGCGTCGTCGGCACGCAGGGCAATCCGGGCCTGTCGTGCCTCGACATCCTGACGCGCGGCGGCTCGACGGGCGACGGCGACTACTGGGTGCAGCCGGGCGGTTCGGCCGCCTTCCAGGTCTTCTGCGACATGACGACGAACGGCGGCGGCTGGACGGCCCTGAACGACGCGTTCGCGACCCGGCTGCCGTTCGGCGTCGACCGCAGGTACCTCTACGAGACCGGCGGGCGCTGGTTCATGTCGCCCGTCACGTTCCTCCCGTGGAGCTGGGCCCAGGGCCAGGAGCTCACCGGGGAGTATGCCTATTTCGACGGCGCCGGGACGTCGAGCTACGAGTGCCCCGGCTCCGCCGAGAAGCCGCAGTTCGGGATCGGGTGCAGCGTCGGGTTCGGGAACGCGCCGAAGACCATCCCGCTCTTCTTCGAGAACCCCGGCGCCGGCACGTGCGAAGTCTGCCAGGGTCCCTATGCGCTGGGCGCCGGCGCCTGCGTCCCCGGCGTCCGGGTGCTCGTGCGCGACGAGGTGGGCAGTTGCGAGGACGGCGCGCAGAACGGCGGCGAGACCGGCGTCGATTGCGGCGGGGCGTGCGCGCCCTGCGCGTCGTGCGCGGACGGCGTCCTCGACGCCGGCGAGGCGGGCGTCGACTGCGGCGGGGTCTGCCCGTCCTGTCCGACGTGCTCCGATCGCACGAGGAACCAGGGCGAAACGGGCGTCGACTGCGGCGGGCCGTGCGCCCCCTGCTCGGCGGCGCCGGGGACGCCGGAGAATCCGGGCCGCGCCTGTCTCGACATCCTCCGCGGGGGAGGCTCGGTCGGGGACGGGACGTATTGGGTGCAGCCCGGCCCGCCGCCCGCCTTCCAGGTCCATTGCGACATGACGACCGAAGGCGGCGGCTGGACCCAGCTCGTCCAACCGTTCGCGCTCTCGCTCGGCGGCGCCGAGAGCGAGCGTTACCTCTACGTCTATCGCGGCCGCTGGTACATGTCTCCGACGACGACGCTCGGGTGGGACTGGGGCGTCGGGCAGGAGGTCACAGGAACGTACGAGTGGTTCGACGGCGCGATCCGGTCGAGCGCGCAGTGCCTCGGTTCGGCCGACAAGCCGGAGGTCGGGATCGGGTGCAGCGGCGACGCGGGGCTCCGCGTCCGTCCCTCGTCCCCGAACGACCCGGCGGGCGGCGAGTCGCGCGTCTGCCAGAATCAGCCGAACGCCTTCGGAGGCCCGGCGTGTCAGGACGGCGTCTCCGTGTTCGTCCGCGCGGACGCGGGCAGTTGCTCGGACTCCATCCGGAACCAAGGGGAGATCGGCGTCGACTGCGGAGGCCCCTGCGCGGCGTGCCCGAGCTGCTCCGACGGCGTGAAGAACCAGGGCGAGTCGGGCGTCGACTGCGGCGGTCCGTGCGCGCCCTGCGCGCCTCCCGCCGCCGCCGTGCAGACGCTCTGGCTCGCGGCCGACAGGCTGTCGCTCGCGGACGGCGCGCCCGTCGCGGTGTGGCCCGACGCGAGCCCCGCGGGGCACGACGTCAGCCAGGCGAACGGGGCCGCTCAGCCCCGCTGGTTCCAGCGCATCAACGGCAAGCCTGCCGTCTACTTCGACGGCAACGATCAGCTCGTCCGGCCCAACGTGACGGGCAATGCGCTGACGACTCCGACCCAGGCGACCGTGTTCGTCGTGCAGTACCAGGCCGGGTCCGACGCCTTCGGCGAGACGTTCGGCTGGGGCGACTGCGCCGCCAACCGCTTCCTCGCCCAGCTCTCGGCGAACGACTCGCTCGTGTTCCACATGGGCAGTCCGGCGAGCGCGACCGTCTCGGGCGCGCAGCCGAGCAACTGGGACGACCGCTTTCACGTCGTCGAGCTCACGCGCGACGGCGCCGCCGCCAGCATTCGAGTCGACGACGCCGTCGTCGCCTCGAGCGCTTCGATGGCCGGCGGCCTCGCCACCGCGGGGACGTCGACGCTCGTCGTCGGCAACTCCGCCTGCAACGACTTCCTCACGGGGTACGTCGCCGAGCTCATCGTCTACAAGGGGGCCCTCACCGCGGAGGAGCGCTCCGCCACGCGCGCGTACCTCACGAGCAAGTACGCCGCCTGCGGCGCGTCGGTGTGGTTCCGCGACGCGGACGGCGACGGCCACGGCGACCCCGACGCGGCGACGTTCGCGTGCGCGCGCCCCATGGGCTACGGCCCCGTCGGCGACGACTGCGACGACACCGACGCCGCGGTGCACCCCGGCGCGATCGAGCTCTGCAACGGCGAGGACGACGACTGCAACGGGACCGTCGACCTCGGCGCCGCCGACGCTCCCCCGTGGTTCCGCGACGCGGACGGCGACGGCTTCGGCGACCCCGGCGACACGGTCGACTCGTGCGACCAGCCTTCGGGGTACATCGCCGACGGCGACGACTGCGACGACGCGGATTCGAGCCGCCATCCGCAGGCCTTCTATCCGGACGCGGACGGGGACGGCTTCGGCGACAGCTCCGGAGGCGTGGTCGCCTGCGATCCGCCGCCCGGCCACGTGCGGGGCCGCGGCGACTGCGACGACGGAGACGCCTCGGTCAATCCGCTCGCCGAGGAGGTGCTCGACGGCATCGACAACGACTGCAACGGCGTCGTCGACGACGAGTGCGAGGACGAGGACTGCCCGACGTTCTGCCAGGATCAGGACGAGGACGGCCACGGCAACCCCGGCGTGACGGTCGAGTCCACGAGCCCGCCCGACGGCTTCGTCGCGACGTGCGACGACTGCGACGACGGGAACCCGTCCACCTACCGGGACGGCAACGGCTACGGCTGCGAGGAGTGCGACGACGACAGCGACTGCCGCTGGGGTCAGGCGTGCGTCGACGGCGTGTGCGGCCCCTGCACCCGAGACGACCAGTGCAGCGAAGGGCAACAGTGCCTGTCGGGCACCTGCGGCCGCCTCGTCGACGAGCCCGGCGACGGGACGAACCTCACCATCACCCGCGTGGACCACTCGCGGTGTCACGACGGCGGCTGTCCCCACTACCGGTTCGACGGCGGGGAGGCGACGTTCGGTTTCGTCGGCAACGCCGGGACGATCGCCGCGATCGTCGGGAACGCGAAGCACGACTTCTGCTTCCTCGCCATCCTCGACTGCGGCCCGCACTGCTACGACGCCCACGACTTCCGGCGCGCGAGCCTGACGGTCAACGGGACGTTGCCGCCCACGAAGCCCGGCGAGTGGTACTACCTGGTCTGGGCGAAGGACGGCGAGACCCAGTACGGCAAGTTCGAAGGCGGCGAGTCCGGCGGGTCGCCGGGGAAGTTCGCCGTGCCGCAGGTGGGCGACAAGACCCAGGGCGGGCAGGTCTCCGTCGGCCTCTGCGGGGGCAACATCCTGGGCCACTCGTATGCCATCCTCGACCTCCGCAAGGTCGACATGCGCGGCGACCAGCGGAGCGACGACTGCCAGGGCGACACGTGCGACCAGGGGGGCGACTGCGGCCCGTGCAGCGAAGACAGCAACAACCCCTGTCCCTGCGGAGGTGTGAACGAGTTCGGCGCCTACACGGGCAACGCCCACCGCGAGATCGAGGACCTCGAGGTGTGGGGCGCCGTCGGCGAGCACCCGCTCGCGTGGAAGCGCAACGGCAATACGAGGGTCCAGGACGCCGCGCAGCACTTCGGACAGGGCGGCAACTGGAGGCACGGCTATCAATGGGAGATGGCCGACTCCGGGTCCGGGCGGCTCGAGGTCGTCCACCCGGACGGCACGCGGCACGCGTTCACGGAGGACGCGCCGGGCCTCTGGCGGTCGACGGCCGCGGTGACCGACGTCATTCTCCAGGAGGGCACTTCGTTCACGCTCCGCACGAACCAGGGCGCGTCGTACCGGTTCGCGCAGCTCCCCGACGGCGCGGGGAAGCGCCGCTACGAGCTCCAGGCCATCGCCGACGCGTACGGCAACGTCCAGGCGCTGACGTACGACGCGAGCCGGCGCCTCGTCCGCGTCCGGGAGCCCGGCGGCCGGTTCCTCGAGGTGACTTACGCCCTCATCGGCCCCGGCGTGGAGGTGATCGACGCGGTCCGGACGAGCGACGGCCGGAGCGTGACGTACGACTACCAGGCCCTGACGGACGCCTCGGAGCCGCCGCAGACCTACTACGTGCTCTCGGGCGCGCAGTACGGCGACGGGACGGCGGCCTCGTACTCCTATACGCAGGAGCGGCCGGGCACCCGCCCGCTCGTCCAGCACGCCGTCGATCCGCGGCTCGTCGGGCGCGCGGTCGACATCGAATACAAGTACTCGGCGGACTCGACGTCGCTCGGCAAGATCGCCGCCGAGGCGAGCGGCGTCACCGGGGCAGACGTCGCCACGCTCGGTACCCCGTCGGGAGACAAGCGGTTGCCCACGGTGGCTTACCCGAACGGCGCGGTCGCCGCCTACACGATGAACGCAGGCGCGAACGTGACCTCGAGAGTCGACGCGCTGGGCCGGACGACGACGTTCGACTACGACCACGGCGCGGCCGGCTTCGCCACGAGCACCACCGACGGCCTGGGCAGGACGACGCGCTACGCGTACACGCCCCAGGGCAACTACACGGCCTTCACTCACCCCGACGGATCGACCGCGACGTGGACGCGCGACGACCTCGATCTCGTCCTCAGCCACACGGACGAGCTCGGCCGGACGACCACGTTCACCCGCGACGCAGACCATCGCGTGATCGCGATCGCTCACCCGGACGGGACCTCGGAGGCGTTCACCTACAACGGGTTCGGCCAGGTGCTGACGCACACCCGCGAGAACGGCGGCGTCGAGCGCAACGTCTACGACGCGGCGGGCCGCAAATTGAGCTTCGAGGACGCCGAGGGCGACGTCACGACGTACACCTACGACGCCGCGGGTCGCGCGGTCTCGTCCACCGACCCGCGCGGCCACACGACCCATTACGCCTACAGCGAGCGTGGCCTCCTCACGAAGATCACGTACGCCGACGGGAGCACGCGGACGATCGCGCACGACTCGTTCGGCAATCGCGTGGCCGAGACCGACGAGCTCGGCCACACGTCGACGTTCACGTACGACGAGTTCAAGCGCATGACGAGCGCGACCGACGCGCTCGGGCGTACCCTCGAGTACGCCTACGGCACGGGGGCCGACTCGTGCCCCACCTGCAACGCGACCGAGAAGCCGACGAGCATCACGCTCCCGAGCGGCAAAGTGACGGTCTTCACGTACGACGAAGAGTGGCAGAAGATCGGAGAGACGGTCGCCTTCGGCACGCCGGACGCCGCGACGACGACGTTCGAATACGACGACGCCGGCGAGCTCACGGCGGTGATCGACCCCGAGCTCGGCGTCTGGACCTACGAGTACGACGCCCGCGGCCGGAGGACGGCCGCGACCGATCCCCTCGGCCACAGGACCGAGTGGACGTATGACGCCGCCGGCAACAAGACGTCGGAGAAGAGGCCGGACGGGGGCGTCACCACGTACGCGTACGACGCGATGGATCGGCTGGTCGAGACCGTCGACCCGCTCGGCGACGCGACGAGCTTCGACTACGGGCCGACGGGGAGGTTGATCGGCCTCGTCGACGGCAAGGGAAGCGCGTACGGCTTCGCCTACGACCTCGCCGACCGGCGGATCGCGATGGATTACCCCGACGGCTCGACGCGGACCCAGCAATACGACGCCGCCGGCAACCTCGTCGCGAGCGTCACGCGCGCGGGGCGGACCAAGACGTGCACGTTCGACGTCCGCGATCGCCCGGTGCACTTTCCAGCACATTGGGATCCTAAGCTTAGAATTCCACGTGGACAAGTTGTCGCG
>JADMIO011121660.1_pt1 | contig 53149 bp, 78 predicted proteins | sample 8958161 | NCBI WGS metagenome assembly JADMIO01 (sample SAMN16585339, study PRJNA669376) | soil metagenome | isolation source: Crop rotation soil | place: USA: Cullars Rotation, Alabama | collected 2011 | reverse complement strand
CGCGACTTCAAGTCACGTGAATTCCAAGCTTCGGATCCCACTGTGCTGGAAAGAAGCCTGGACTATCAAAGCAGCAATAAGAACTTTACCGTCACTCTGTTCACGCAGCGCCGTGCGGAGTTTGACTATAGCGTTACTGTGCAGCCGCGTGTTGAGGGCAAAGGCTATGCAGGCAGGCCTAAGCTGCGTCGTTATGTGTTTGAATTCTTTGGGATCAATCAGACAGCTGTGGACATCGTGTCTGTCACACTGAACGGAAAGCTGCTGAACTTGAGCAACAGTGGCAATCCCAGCATTCGCGGCTATTCTTTCACGCGGGACGGGCCATGGCCTGTGCTGTCTGTTGCTACCGGCGTGGTCAGCATTGATGAGAAGCTGGTTGCGTCCATCGAGTTCCACAAATCTCATTGTAAGTAAAGCAATGTTTCAATGAACTTTGCTCAGTGAGCTTCTTGCAGCGTTGAACTGGGTGCTGATCGGCCTGTGCATTGCTGCACTGGTGCTGTTCTTCTCGTTCCTTACGTACTGCTACTTCCGATTGAAGCGGCAGCAGAGGGACTCGGCGTACTTGAGCTTCGATGACTCTCACGAGCGTAGAGTTGCGGTACAGAATGCATGATTTGCGTACACGTTCGCGATCGGAGTCGATTTCGAACACGTCGTGTTGTTCAAATGCATGAACTGTTGACCAATATTGCGTGCCCGCACAAACGCAAGCTTGCCCCATGCGCACGTGGCTGAGCATGTGCTTCATCCGGATTTGGACATGAGCACGTGCCCCGTTGGTCCACTTGAGCACGTGCTTTGCGCAAGAATTAGAGTCATGCACGTGCATTCGCATGCGGTTCAAGTTGCTGAGGTCATTGTCAGAACGCAATGGCTTCTCTAATGTGATGTATTGTGACATTACCCAAACGAAAACTCAAGCTAGCTCAGTATCCACCCTTTGTGCACATGCACGCAAGCCTTAAACTGTCTATTGCTTGCTTCGGGGCATGTATTTCTTAGCCTCCGTGACCTCGCGCTGCATCCACCAGACTGCACCATGAGGGACACTGCACAAACCAGTCAAAACCAGCCTAAACATGAGTTAAGTTACCCAGCTTTCTTCTTGAGCTCCTCGAGAGCTGCCTGAGCCTCAGCGCTCTTTTGCTCGGTGTCACGCAGAGCCTCTTGCACACGGCGGGTCTGCTCCTCGCTCTTCTCACGCTCAGCAACAGCGTGGCGGCGCTCCTGTAATTGATAAGCAGAATGAGTGCGAGTGAAGAACATGAGCATTGTTCCGACAACAACAACAGGAGCTGGATTGTACGGCACACAGCGATTTGACTGATCAGCTATGCAGTACCTGCTCGGCCTTCTCACGCTTGGCCACGGCCTTCTTTCGCTCAGACTCTGCATGCTCGCGCTCAGCGACGGCCTTCTTGCGTGCAGCCTGAGACAGAGCAGTGAGCAGTTGCGTGACAACGGCGTCGCGAGTGCATGACTGCATGAACTGATGCGCATACCTCAGCTTGCTCACGCTCGCTCACGGCGCGCTTTCTCTCCTCTTCTGCACGCTCGCGCTCAGCGACAGCTCGTGCACGCTCCTGTACAATGCGATGAGCAACTGATCGCCGATGGAATGCCAAGACTGTCGCAGGCCAAGACAAGCAAAGGCACACACCTTCTCAGCGCGTTCACGCTCGCGTTCAGCGCGGCCACGCTCTTGCTCGGCTGCGACACGCTTAGCAGTAGCGTTCTTGCTGCACAGTGTCTGAGTCAACGAGATTGTCACACGCCTACCGCTCGTTCTCGGCCTTTGTACGAGCAGCAGTGGCCAACTTGCGTTCAGCCTCGACCTGTGGTGGAGTGAGCACAGATTGCAGGTTGGGTCCTGCACACCTTGCGGACTGCGGCTTCCTGAGTGATCTTGGCACGGCGCAGAGGCAGAGGGTCCTGGCCCTTGAGCTGAGCGAGCTCCTGCACAGCCTTGTTGCGTGCGACGGCGCCAAGTGACATGTCCTTGGTCTTGCCATCTAGATCAGCAATCTTCTTCTTGTAGTCATCCTCTGCATACAAACACCAGGTGTCAATCATGTTGCAGGCACAAGCATGCTCGTCCGGCGCACAAATCACACAGAGCACCGACCTTGTTTCTGGAACTCAGCAGCTGCAGCACGAGCTTCATTCTCGGCGTCCTTCAACGCGTTCTCAGCGTACACGGCCTTGGACTCAGCATCTGCAGCCTCGCCTTCTGCAGCGCGGGCAGCATTCTCTGCCTCTCGAGCCTTGGTCTCTGCAGCCTTCGCTGCCGCCTCAGCTTGCTTCGCTGCAGCCTCAGCATCACGAGCAGTTGCCTCAGCTTGCTTAGCTGCAGCTTCTGCATTCAGAGCAGCCTGCTCCTGAGCCTTGGCAGCCGCTTCAGCCTAAATGGAGCAATGAGCACATAAGACAACGACAATGTGCATTACCTCCTTGGCTTCCTCTTCTGCCTGCAGGGCCGCAGCTTCAGCCTCTTTGGCAGCCGTCTCGGCAGCCTTTGCAGTCGCCTCGGCCTCACGAGCAGCCGCTTCAGCTTCGCGCTGCTGTTGCAGTTGCACTTGCAGGTTTGCAATAGCCTGGTTCAGAGCCTCGACTTGTTGAGCAGCCTGTGTAGCGATAAGCACAAGCACAGACGGTGAGTGCTTACAGCCTCGACAGCCTTGCGCTCTTCCTCGCCTCCGCCTTGTGGGTTGTCGATGCAGGCCTTGACAGCCCTCTAATGCATGGAAACAATGGTCAAAATGCAAGCATTGTCGATGCAAAGCACATGCAAACAAACACAAAACACCTTGAACTCGAAGAGCAAGCATTGTCGATGCAAAGCACATGCAAACAAACACAAAATACCTTGAACTTGAAGAGCAAGTACTCGAGCAAAGCCTATAGAACCATGAACAAGCAGTTTAGACCGACGACTTGCCATCATGCCGTTAGCATCCTGCAGGCAACTGAGGGCAGCCTTTTGTTGCGCAACATACCACGTCAATCTTGCGCAACTCATTACGTAGCTCAACTGCAAGAGACGCAGAATCAGCGTCGCAACGTGTACGAATCAATCGATTGCAAGACTCAAAGCTGTCGACGTACGAGCTGTCATGGTTTGGCCTGACTTCTGCAAATAGTGGTGTGCTTCGACCTCGTTCAACTCGTTGCCTGCAGCAGATTGAGCAAGGCTCAAGAGGATGATCATGCCTTTCTTCTTCTTTGGATCTTGCTCAATGAACTTGAGAGTGGTCAGCCAAACTTCCTCGGCTTCCTTCTCGGCGCCATGAGCCCAGAAACCATTCTGTGAAGCGATTGAGAGTAGTGAGCAGATTGAACGCACCAAGTACCACTTGGCTTGGTCAACGTAGACTTTGCGAGTGATGTCCTTGAAGCGATTGCGCGTCTTCTCGTCAATGACTTCAGCAGCCATGGTTTCGTATGCTGCGATTGGCAAGGATGAGGGCAGTGCAAACACAGGCATGGATGTGTAATTGTGCAAGCATGTGACGTGTGCCTTCATGATCCAAAGCGTTTCAAGCCTCGAAACCAGCAGTTCTCACTGGTAATGGCATGCATAGGGTGCAATAGAAAGAAAAACAAGGCCCGAGAATGACGAACTTGAAAAAATTGACAGCATCCACACAGCAACCTTCTCAGAATTTTTGGAGATCTGCAAATTCAAGAAATGTGTGTTGATTGTGCGAAAATACAAAATTGAATCTTTGGGGTTTGCATTTTTCTGCATAGTTATGCATGTTGCGAAATATGTCAACAACTTCTGAATTCGGCTTCAGATGTGAACGCCCGTTCGGCATCATGCTGTCTGCTATACTGTCTATGCATTGACGGCCTCAAAGTCAAGTTTCGACGCCTGTGTGAACTTTTATGCGGGCAGTGAAAAGTTCAATCCGTCGCCCCACAACTCAAACTTACTTTGACTGTATTGATCACAGCGTCGTCAATCCTTTGCTGCAATGGGCAAGCGTAAACGAGACGAGTAAGGCGACTTGGAGGCAGCACTACTGTCGTTGCTTGCTGCTCCCTAATTCAGCAGCCTGCTTGCCCTGCAGACCTACGCTTGCTTCGATTGCTTCATTCTAGGCAGCCAACTTGTTGACCTACATGTGTCGCTTTACTTTGCAGATTTGAGGATGAGCGAGAGGAGGCTGAAGAGCGCGTTACCAAATCAAGGAAACCTGCGTCTAAGAGTGCTCCAGTTTGCCGACACGTCAAGCCACTGGTGCTTGCACGGATTGACATGCCCGAGGAGTGCCCTCTGCGATTCATGGGCCCTCATGCTGAAGTCAAGCAGCAGATCGTCTGCGTGATCAAGGAGCTGTTCAAGCTGTTTGGCAAAGGCAAGAATACAATCACGGCAAGTTGGTTGCTCGTCATGCGCTGACTGATTCTCTAGCGCGCTCGACAACAACTCAATGTGCCTGATGAGTGTTTCTACCTGGTCAAGGCTCAAGTGACTCAGAAAGGCAGCTACGAGGTCTGTAGTTCTGCTTGGTGCTTGACAATGACTGTGAGCGTTCTTCATATGCACATGCTCGAGTATTGTAGATCATTGACATCGGATCTCGCAGGGCCAAGCCATGGGTGCTCTGACAGCGGATGGCGTGCGCTATGTGCTTGCAACCATCGACAAGCTCTCTGCGTCCAAGAAGAAGAAGTGGCACAACTTCCAGGCCAACTCAAACAAGGTCAAGGCCTGGCTCAAACAAGCGCTTGGCGTCGTCTCTGGCAAGTCTCCATCGAGCCACTTCGCTGCTGCCAAGCTCATCAAGACAAAGGCTTCTAAGCTCAACAACATGGTTGATGAGAACGACTTGGAAGATGAACTGCCGATTGTTGCAAAGCCTGCTCGTGTGACTGTTAAGGCCAAACGCAGCTCCAGGTCTCGCTCGCCTCAAGTCGAGAGCAAATCTGAGGCTGCTGTACCTGTTCCTGTTGCCCCTGCAGTGGTTCCTGAGGTTAACAACGGCATTGCTGCGATGGATACTACTGACAGTGCTCCCGAGCAGCCTCAACAGATCTTGCATCCTGCCTCACCCGTGCTTCAAGCTGTTATCCTGCATCAAAGACTGCAACAACAGCCGCAATTGCAGGCTGAGCTGATCCATATGCAGCAAGGCCTGATGCAAGCGATTGAGCAGCCCGTTCGCTGCCCTGACAGTCCTGTGCGTGCTGGTGCGGAGAGCCTATGCTCCCCTGTGGAAGCCGCTCCTCTTGACTTCGCGTTGTCAGCTGCTGCATCACAAACTGCTGTATCAAGCGGGTTTGCCGCTGCGGGCGCTGGTGCTGGAGCTTATTCACATTTCGACTACAATGACGGCCTGCCAGGGCTGTCTGGCGTTGACTCTGCACAGCTGATGCGTGTGAGCTCTGTAGAGCGACAGATGTGGCCCGGGGCAGGCAATGAAATGTTCGGTTATGTCATCGAATGAGGGCGATTGATCGAACTCGCGCGATTGCGATAATTGCGTGTTGCGCATGCGTCTCTTGGCGTTGCGCCCTGCGAATTGACACTTGTATATGTTGTACGTCTTGCATCATGTAGAGTTGATTTGATTGTTCAACATAGCGCCTCTGACAATTCTGTTGCGTTCTGGTGCTCGAGCCAAGCCCACAATGCAACAGCATCACGACAAGCCATGTTACACGTCTGACTCTCGAAATCGCAATGAGCGCTCGCGCAAATGTGTACAGATGCCCAGCACAATCTCTAAGATCGACCGCCAAACGCACGCCTAGAACGCGTCTTGTCCTGCTGTTTCCTCTTGTCTCTCGCTCTAGACAGTCGCGACCTCGTCACAGATCCAGGTGCAGGATTGGCCTCAATCTCCCTTTCACTCTCAGGGTTACGGCGTACTCTCACTGCACTGCCAGCTGGCCTGCGTGCCGGCTTCTCGGACAGCTTCAGCGACTCGCACAGGTCATCGTGGGTCAAGTAGCGCAGAACCACGAAGAACGCGTCGCGTGACAAGCATTGCCTGCCGTAATCTGGTGAAACAGCTTTCAAGAACCGCGTTATTTCACGCCTTCTGCGTCGATCAGCTAGCAGCACGGCATCCTGAACAACACTCGGCAACACATCAAACGCGCCGAGCACAAACAGCAGTGCAGCAGAACGGGCCGTGAATGGCAGCCGCAGCTCATCTAACGCACGCCGCAAAGCTGGAACCATCTCAGCACCATCATTGGCTGTTGTACAATACTCTGTATCAGAGTCATGTGTAGAATAGCCACAACACAAGATGAACTCGCCTCCGGAGACTTCAGCAGCAAGTCGGTGACGAGAGTCGCGAGCACAGCGATTGCAAACGCGATAAAAGTTCTCAGACAGCGTCACAAGGCCATCGCCGATTTCCAGACTCGTATACAAATCTGGCTCGAGCTCGCCACGCACGCAAGCAAAGCCTAGACACGTCGGCGGTGCAGGAAGCTTGGCAAACGAGTCGTCACCGGCACAGAGTTGAGTCAGCTCCAGTGGCGTCTCACCAACACGCATCGTCACAGTCCGCAGCTGTCGCTCGACAGGCAGGTCATCACTCTGGACAGTCGTTTGCTCGAACTTCACAACAGCAAAGTCTTCGCTTGCTCGAAAGTGTCCTGCATACAGAGCACTGGCAGGGTCTCCTGTGCCCGGCTCAACGAGCGCATTCAAAGCCATAGCTGTCTCCTCCTCGCCTTCATCCTCATCTTCGCCTTTGCTCTCAAAGCGGCACTCTGACCATTCTTGAAGCTTCTCGTGCAGCTGAGTTACAAGCTCGTGCTCTCGGGCTTTCAGCTCATCTTTGCTCGATAACGCAGCCATTGAAGTTGTCTGCATGAACCAGCGGCTTGAGTACAGGCGCGCACACACCGTGTTACTGCTGCCAACACTGCTACAGCACGCTTGACAGCTGACAAGCGACGCCGCATAGACTCATGACAAGTCATGACCACTGATTCGTCTCAGTTTGAGGAACGAAAAGGTCGCCTTGGCACAAAGCGTGCAAGAACTCACCAATTTCCGAATTTCGTCATTTTCGCACAAACAACGTTTCCTTCTTGAATTTGCCGAACTTCATTTTTCTGCTGCAAAATATTTTCCAACATCATGGCCTTTGACCAGGCGTGGAAAAACAGCGAGGAAAATGACATAAACGTCACCGCCACTCCAATGACTGCTGCTGCTGTCTGGCATCAGCCCACTGATTTTCAGTCTGAAAACAATGGAGGAGGCTTTTTCTTGACTGAGCGTGAGAACTGGCGAAGCACTGTGGGCGGCCAGGAAGGCCCAGCTGCTGGTGCTGGTGCTGCTGTATTCGCTGTGAATGACGCTGACGCTCTGGTCGCTGCTGGAGGATTTCAACTGTTTGACGCTCCTAATTACGGCGAGCAATTATTCTTGACTGCTGACACTGGCGTGTACGGGAAACACCTCGAGGCTGCCGAGCCTGTGCGCACAAAGCTTGATCTTCCTGTTGTTGGTAGTGCTCTGGCCTCAATGGGTAGGTGTCGTCATTGCATCAGCTGACGTCAGCGTCATTGCAGAGCCTGTCGACATCGATCTTCCCGTGCAACCTGTAATGACATCACTGGCACACGCCATGCCCTTATCAGATCTGCAGGTGTTTTTCGAGCGAAATACATCGTTTGTGTCTCAGCAGCGGGCCACGGATGTATTTATTCGGCTCACGAAGACCCTGACTGACCTGCAAATCGATTACCAGCTCTTGGACGCGTCATATCAGGTACTGTGTAACAATGACGTAATCATGACACTGACTACCCAGCTGCGCGCTGCCGCGTTTGCCAAGTCTTGCAATGCTGTCGTGTTCGATGTGTTCTTGTACAAGAGCGAGCCGGGCGTGCTGATTGAGTTTCAACGACGAAAAGGATGCGGTACCTTGAGTTGAAAAATTTTTGTCTCACTTCACTGCAGCTTCAACCTTCTGCCGCGTGTACCAGCGCTTGTTGGCCGCACTGGGCGATGTCGTGACGCACACTGTAGAGTTGCCTGTTCCCACAGCATGCGCTGCACCTGTCACCCATTCCTCTTTGACAACGGCTGAAGAGAAGGCTCGAGCTGCTGAGTTTGCTAAGCGGTGGAACCTGGCTGTTGACTCAGAACTCACTGCTGTCTTGGCGCGAGATGATGATACAGCCCCTGCAGCACCACGAGAGCCAGAGCTGGCTGCGAGCTTGGGCAGCCTGCAGCTTGATGCAGCCCGTGCTGCTGGTGACTATGCATGGGCAATGCCAATCGTGCGTCCGCAATCACAATCACAGATTGAGGCACAGTTGGCTCGACAAAAGAAAGGCGGCTTCGGAACTGAGGTGCTTTCAGGTACTCGGCTCTCGCACGCCGACGCGACTGCTGTGCGTGCGAGTGTTACTGCTGCGCCTGCTGCTGCTGTCACTGCAACCGCTACCGTTGACGCTGCCCCTGCTGGAGCCGGTGATGATTTATTGGCTGAGCTCGGAGATCGCCCATTGCCTCTCGAACCTACAGCGTCAGAACTCGGATTAACGGCCAAGAGGACTCCTCTGCCTGGCGCAGCTGCTCTCGCGACAATTGGAGGCCAATCCCTGCCGTTCTTGCCTGATTTTGGCCTGTCGAAGACTGCGGCTGTGGAGAGCAAGGCTGCTGCCAAGGATGTACCTGTGGAGCCTCAACAAGAACCTTCTTTGGTGCAGCTTGATGACTCGACGGCCGCTAGCCTTGCTGCGATGGCCAATGCGCAGTTCAGTGAGGTGCAACAGGACGCATTGAGAACTCTGGCTGCTGTCACTGGCAATCTGGCAAACTGCGTAAGTCTCACGACCAATCGAATGTGTTCTTCACTTTGTGTTACAGCAAACTCTGGTCACCGCTCTGAAGGCTGACGTCATTGACCTGTTGCTCAAGTGCCTCCGCTCCAAGGTGACCTAGCTGCCTTCTCTCTGCTCAGCTCGAAGCAGGACGAGGAAGTGACGCGTTGCGGTGCTACCTTGCTTGCAAATCTGACGCAACAAGAGACCGTTCGCCCTGTGTTCATTGATCGCTTGCTGCCGACAATGTTTAATCTCCTGGACCCTGGTCAGTCAGCCGTGTTCATGCTGCTTCTAACAGGATATGCAGATCAAGAGACGTTGATTGCTAAGGAAACCAGGCGGCAAATTGCCAAGGCCGTGGCGACAATGGCTAGCACTCATGCGCGCAAAATCATGTGCCAAGCCAACAGTCACAAGTTTGTCCCGCAGTATTCAATCCTTCGCTCACTTATCCTTTCAGATACGTCAACGCGTTGCTGCGACACAAGCAGTGTTCTGACGCTCGTTTGGCTGCTTCCGTCGGAGCTTGCCTGGCTAAGATCGAGGCCGTGAACTGAAAGCTGTTGCTAGTGCTGGATCTTGCTGTTGTTGGTGTTGCAATTGCTGTTTGTCGACGCATTTTGTTGGCTGGCGTGCGTTTGGAATCGACGTCAAACATGCTGATTATATACATCTTGCATTCCTATCTATTACATGTCCCAGTTCATGGCACGCGCACACGCACCTCCATTGAAATCTTGCATGCATCACACAGCAGCACAGCACATGCTCAGGTCAAAACACGAGCGTCACAATAGGCACATTCTCCAGGCACTGGCACAAACAAGAGAACTGCAAACGCTCCAAACTCCTCCTGCCATCTCGCTGCAGATCCTCAGTCCACGGTGCGAGAAACTTGCGCATCTTCACAAAATGGCCTCCAAGCTCTCGGTTGCCACTCCTCAGTGCATGCTGACACAGCTCAGCTGCTCAATCCTGGCTCACATCTGCTCCTTCCTCGAATACAAGGGTCCAAACTTGAAGGGGTCCAGAAGCTGTTTTGCTGTGCTGTGCAAGGCAACAAGAAGTGCAACACGTCTAGGCTCATCATGGAATGGCGTGATTGAAGTTCACAGTCGATGGCACCAGAACAAGCTGGTTGATCACAATTGGACACAGTGGCTTGCTGTTGAAGGGCTGCGACCTCGGACAGTATTGATTTGGCATACCATGGTACAACACCATTCCGCTTCGTTGAGGCCATGCAAAGGTGGTCCGGGACTGTGACTGAACTGAAGCTGTACGGACCATTCATTGCGGACGAAGGCATGTTTACACCTGCCTTGCAGAATTGTCTCTGCAGAAGCTTGTGTTGCGAAACCAAGCATGTCGATTGCTCGCAGCTGTACAGCCTCAGTCCCTGCGATCGCTTGAGCTGAGGTCTCACGATAGTGACTTGCCAGAGGCGTGCTGGTTGAGATTGGCGTCTTGTACAGCACTGCACTCCTTGGCACTCTTTGGCACATCAAGATCCGTCTCTGGGTCTTTACAGCACGCGGCTTACTTATCTCTGACGTTTCTCTACGTCCCTAGATTTGTGCTCGAGACTGGCATCCATTGGCTGAGCAAGATGACGACACTGACGCGCTTACAGATCACGGAGCTGACGAGCACTCTGCACAGACAGCTGCGTCTGTTGCCTGCTGGCGTGCGACGTATCGAGATTGACTCAGTTGCAGACGTCCCCGCTTGGTTTGACATTTAGTACGATCAGCGAGTGGTTGTGAGCGACCTGAATATTACGAGCCTAGTGTGCTCAAAGCTATCGCATTGGTCTCCTTTCGGCAGCCTCTGACCGCTCAGATCGCCCCCACCGACCTGCAGGGCGTGGTTGAAAGCGGCGTGCAGCTACGTCAGCTGAAACTCAGTGTCTATGATGATTTATCTGCGCTTGGTCATGTGGCTCGACTGTCGCCGCTACCAGACGTTCATGTAGAAGTCTTCGGAAATGGCAAGCCTTTGATTGACACTGCTGCACTGCTGGTTGCCAAGCCGTCAGACCTCGCACTGTCCGATGTCACGCTGACAGCTGATGACGTCAACAGCATATGCTCCAATGAGCGCATGATTGAGCTGTATGTGTCAACGAGTGACAGAGAGACTCGCGAGCTTATTATTGATGGTCTGGTGCAACGCAATTCGCGAGTACGGCGGCTGACACTGCACCTGCGAGAACAAGGGCCATGTGCTTCAGAAATCAAGCTGTTGCAATTGCCATGTCTAGAGCTGTACCAAACAACTTCTACGATGTCTGCTGATCTGCGGAAGCTGTTTGCAGAGCGCTGGATTCGCGTGATTCATTCATGAACCGATCTCAGCCTGGCAGTAGGTTATGATGGTGATTGTGCGAGGACCGGCTGCAATGACTATTTAGAGTACATGTACAAGAATGCAGCCAACTGCGAGCTCAAGGAAGGAGTTTCAATGAGCACTGCGAATTCTGTTGTTTGCAGCGCAAAGTCATCCTTCAACGTTATTTTGCATTTCGCATGCATTGATTCATTGGTCAATGCAACTCGAGAGTCACTGCTTTGTACTGAAAGAGAACAGCAACAACTTTGAGAGCAGACTCGTTTAAGCGAATCTTGACCTTGAGCGCAAATCCTTAGCTTAAGCTCAGAAACATGCGATACTACACGCAGCTAAACATTCAGCACGCCTGAATTCACTCTGTCTCGGTCTCTTCGTCGCACGACAAACCAGTGTACAGCGCGGATGATCGCAGTCAGCATGACCACGCACGAGAAGATCAGGAATGCTGTACCCGCTGTTCTGGTTTCAGCTGTCACTTCACGTGTCTTTGTTCCAAGGATCTGAGTGAAAGAGAACGCAGCCAAACTCAGCAAGACTGTCGCGACAAACAACAGTGTAGCATCGCCCTTTGCTCCGGTCGGGGCCCGCTGCTGAATGTACGAAGCGATAGCCTTGGTCACTCCAATAAGAGCCAGCAGAGAGCCCAGTGTTGTCAGGAGCTTGGTCAAGATCACAAAAGTTGAAGGAAGCGCAGGTAAAGTCCAGGTTAACTCTTCACGACGCATCAGCAAGTTGATCAAGAACCGTTGCGTTCCAGGAGTGACGCGCTGCGAGGCGCCTTGTATCGGCAGCTCAGGGAAGTGCAGGGCTTGCAAGAACACGTCATCTTGCTGTACAGCAGCGTCAAGCGTGCCTCCTACGGGCAAATGCACTCTACGGTACACTCCTCGCAGGTTGACGGACTGAGCAGCGAATGGCGAGCAAAACTGAAGCGACTGAGACAAGTACTGTCCTTGTTGTGATTGCATAAACTCTTGTGCGAGCTTGCTGATGTCCTTGTTGTCCAGCAGTGTGTACGCATACACATATGAGAAGAGAGCAACCATTGTTGGCGTCCCAGCAACACGCGTGTCAATGGCAAACGCCAGTCGCAGCTGATCATTCGAAGACACATCTTCGCCACTCCATTTCTTTGCCGTCCAGAAGCTTGCCTGCACTTGTGAACGCAAGAGAAGACACAACGCACCTGTGGCGTGTCGAACTGCAGGGCACACAGAGCGTTCCCTTGTATTGACCAGAAGCGTCGACAGCTGAGGTTCTGCGTGGCATTGCCTGTTACGCGAATGTAGGAAGAGCAATCGTCACGGTCTGTCGCATTCGCAGGCGGGCATGTAGCAAACACAGCATGAATACGCAATCGCGCTGGCTGTGGAATACGGTCATACGAGCTCAAATAGTCAGAGGTTCGCATCTGCGGCACAAGTGGAACTGAGCTCGGATCTAGCTCTACCGCAGGCAGATACACGCAATACGCGGTAAACGCTACAAGATAAAATAACACGATGAACCCTCCGAGCGCTGTTTGCTTTGGCGATGCCAGGATTGTCACGAAGTCACGAGCCGAATCAGCTCGACTATGCTGTGCTTCAGAAAGCAGCGGATCGTGCATCGTCTCAGCACCTGCAGCTCGCGTTGCGCTCACAGGCAGAACAACACTTTGTCTTGTTGGCTTCAAGTCAAGCTTGGTTAATGCTCGCGACACTTTCTTTTGACAGCTGTAGTTGCACGGCAAAGACAGCGCGAGCATCAGGAATGCGACGAGCGCAAGGCACGGCAAAGAAACTGTCATCATCAGCAGCTCGGGCTCGCCCGCGGCACCAACAGAAAGGCCCTTGAGCCAGCCAGCACCTTGGCTACAAAGCATCCTGTTGCTGGAAGCCTCATAGTGCGCGAATGTCGATGGATACGATGTGGGATCGAGAAAAGCTCCGCCACATGTCCATGGCATGCGCGAATCTATTGCAGATATGACGCAAGTCCTTGCGGTCTCCATTCTGCAACAAGCGGGCGAGTGAGGGATGCTAACCGCCAACCAAGAGCAATCAGAGTGAGCAATCAATGACGGAGAAGTGAGCAAAAATGACTTGGGTCATTTCACAGAAGAATGAGAACGACAGAGTTCGAAAACCATGCTGTAGCATTGAGCGAGCAACGCCAAGCAATTCTTGCATTTCTAAAATTTGGCAAAAACAAATTGACACCTTGTTTGTGCGCTTCTGGAAATTGAAAAAATTCTGCGTGACAACCAGCTCATTAACCTGAAAGGCACGTTTGTTTTGAGATGCCTGCTCGCGTTGCTGGTCTGTATTGAAAATAATCCAATTCGTGACAATTGTTGATGTGGCTCATCCCTGCAGCAGTGCACTGCTGTGGCGTGCTGCTCAAATTGAGGTCTCCATCTGACGTTGTCTGTCGTTGGTTGTCCCATGCTCACTGCGACAATGCAGAGTTTGAGGATGGCGACCGCTGGTATCAAAAGCTTGCTTCGAAAAGTCAAGGACCAGTCGTATAGTCCGATTGAGGTCAAGGTCAGAGAGGCTACAAGCTCAGAACCATGGGGCGCAAGCACAACTCTCATGTCGGAGATTGCCCGGGCGACTCATGACTAGTGCGGCGTTGTTGTTTGTGGTTTTCACGCTCTTGCAGCCAAGACTACCCGAAGTTGTTTGCTATGACATGGAAGCGATTGACAGACGTGCAGCATGTAATGCACGTGCAAAAGGTGTGTTTGCATCGACAAGGTTGGAACGTTCACCTGTTCACCAGGCGCTCATTTTGGTTGATTACTTGCTGCGCAACGGCAGCACGCGTTTCACGGAAGACTGCAAACATCGCGCGAGAGATGTGGCGAAACTCACACGTTACAAGCACTACGATGCCAACAACGAGGATGATGCAAAGGATGGCACGTTCCGCTTGTTCTGCAACTGCTTATGTTCCGCAGCGCGTGCGAAGGCCAAGGCTGTCTACGAAATGTTGACAGACGATGCGAAGCTAGCTGAAGAGCGAGCTAAAGCTGAGAAAATCAAAGATGTCAAGGCGCAGGGCATGGGGAATGACTCCTTTGGTCTGTCAATGCGCGAGAATGGCGGCGGTGGCAACAACCTCGATCGACAAATGGCTCTCGAGGCTGCCTGGGACAGACCTGATAGACCGTACGTGCACTGTGCTGCTGTGCTATGCTGTGCTATAATCCACATATCCACAGCTGAATGCTACACAATCGTGTTTGTGCTCACATCGCATTGGTTGTATGCTATGCAGAGATGATGAAGATGCCCCTGCCGCTGCCACTCCTGCACCAGCACCAGCTGCAGCAAAGAGCGCAGAGCCCGAGAAGGCAGCAGCTGGCACAGTGGCACCAGTTGCTGCTGGCGAGCCAAAGAAAAAAAAGAAGAAAAAGCCTGTTGATGGTGCTACACCTGCTGCTGCTGCTGGTGGAGGTGGTGAAATCAGGTAAATTGTTCAACTGGTCAACTGTTTTATTGTTACATGCATTCATGCATTCATCCATCATTCAGTGCTGTGTTGTAGATATCGAGTTGCTGGTGTGCGCTGCAGAGTGGTCTTATACGCTCATTGGTGCTGTAAACTGTTGGCTGCTTTGTAATAGCGGTTCATTTCTTCATTCGGCTCTCTGCCTGCGTTGCAGTGTCTTGCCTGCTCATTGCATTACTTTGCCATGTTCAGTCTGAGCTGTCATGCTCTTGTCTCATGGTTCACATTGCTCACACTGCATATACAGGCGCCCGTCATTCGAGAGTCCAGTGCCCGCAGCTGCAGTGCCAGTAGCTGGTGGCATCAGTTTTGATGATGACCCGTTTGGACCCCCTACAAATCCTGGAGGAGGTGGCGCTGCTACTGCTGCTTATCAGGCCAGACTTAAGGTGGGTCAGGCTTGAGCCTTACGTTGTGCTTGTGTGCTGAGGCTGCGCATTGTGCTGCTGTTGTGACGCTGAGGTTGAGGCTGTAGCGTGCAGTGTTCTGTGCCTTGCTGCTGAGTCCACCACTTTGTTGACTGCTCTGCTCGTTGCTCGCTGGTTGCAGAATGACAACTTCGAGGAGTACGTGGTCAACACAGCAGCAGCCACGCGTCCTGCAGGCGGCATTGACTTCTTGACAGCAGGCAATGCTGTGCCGGTACGCGACACAACAAAGTTTCGTTTACCATACCGTGCTGCTACTGCACGCACTCACTCTCCATGTGTTCGCGATATGTCCGCTCGATGTGTCTACTCATTTCAAACTCATTCGTGTCACGTCACACGCTTTCCACTGCAGAGTGCTGGAGCATTGACAGATATCTTCGCTGAGGGCATCAAGGCCTCAAATCCTGGAGGCGGCGCTGCTGGTGCCAACGAGTGGACATCACTGCCAAGGTCAGTGTCGCTGCCAAGCCTTGCATTCGGTTGATGGCGTGTTGACTTCCTGCATTGTTTGATGGCGCATTGAAGTTGTGGCCACTGGAGTTCTCGAACACCGTCAATGAGCGTCCTGTCTATCTGTGCAGTCCGAACAACAAGGCAGGAGACAAGAAGCAATCAGCAGAGAAGGTACCTAGTGTTCATTCTCCATTGCTTGACCTCTTGACAGCCCAAGGCTGCTGGAGGTGCTGATGTCTGGGACTTGGTCAACATCGACAACCTGTCACAAACCAAGCCTCGCACAGAACAGCCTAAGGTGTGCACTCACTTATCTCTGTCACGCTGTTGCCTCTCTCTGTGCTGCACAACAGAGTCTCATTGACTGATTCTCGCCCCCAGGCTGGAGGTCCCTCAATGAGCGAGATGCGCAATCAAACGCCTGTCACCATCTTTGATGACGGTTTGCTGGGGCTGTCTGGCGGTGGTCCCGCAACACCACAGCGACAACAGGCCGGAGCTGGAGGGTTTGGCGCGTCGCCCTTCGCTGGCGGCAATGCTTTCCCGCCCGCTGGTGGCGCGTCACCGTTTGGCCCCGCGTTTGGCGCGGTCCCTGCTGCGAACTATGGCGGTTATCCAGGCATGGCGCCTGGTTTCGCTGCCGCTCCTGCTGCTGGACGCGGCATGCCTGCTTTTGACCCCTTCGCGCCTGTCCCGGCTGCTCAGCCACGTGCTGCCCCTGCTGCTGCTCCTGCAGCCAATGGAGGAGGCGCTTTTGCAGGACTTGGCAGTTGGCCGTGAGCGCCTGCGTTGCTCGTTTCGCTCAGTGCCTCTGCCGCTCCGACCATTTGCAGTGTGGGTTTTGCAGGATAGCTTGTACACTACGTGTGACGTGCAGACACTCAGCCGTTGGCTTCTGTAAGAGTGTGAGTACAGCTGTTATCTGAGTTCTTGTTGTTGAAGCCGGTCATGTCGTCAAATCACTTGCATCGTCCGCTGTTGGACGAAGCCTTGCAGCTCTTAGAGCTGCTATAAACGCGTGCCCACCTTGAATCCTTGACGCGAGATGGTGTCATGCACTGAACTGGGCGAGCGGACGTACAGCACGCGAAGAAGGAGCGAAGCCGCACGCGTCTTGTTTTGTCCTCACTCTATTTTTGGAAACTCTCTCTGGAAACCTTAGCACGTAGGCAATCATTGTAGCAGCTTTTATTCACATGCAAGGATTTAAATACTACACTCACATCAGTTGCTGTGTGGGACACATTGGTTGTGTTTTTCTTCGCAATGCCAGACAATTTTGACCTCATGGCCCGGCTTTACACCGGGTGCTATGCATACATTGCACTCTGAGAGTCTGAGAATTCGATTTGCTGCTGTTTTGCTGCTTGACTTGACCATGCTTGTCTGCTCAGGTTCACAGCCATGCTCTGGCTGCGTTCCGTCGTGCTGTTGGCAGTCTGTTATGCACAGAGTCCTCCTGTGTGGCCTCAAGACTTTCGCTGGTCTAGTACAGGTAATAGTGCTTGCACAGGGTGCGGTCCTCACTCGTTGGCAGGTGATCTCACATCTCAAGGCTTTCGGTGCACGAACGTGAACGAGCCTCAGGACTGGCAAGCTTCTTTATGGAACAACAATTACTTTTGCGCGAGCAGTTCAGCTCTTAACATCGGGCTGCAATGGTCTCAGAACAATGCAATCGCCGGGAAGAAGTGCACACTGGTCGACGAGCCGGATGAAGATGCGAGCTACTGGCTCGACAATTACATGTGTCACAACATGGCACAAAGCTCCTTGTACAACCTGCGCTGGAGCAACAACGGCCCGATTGGAGGCCTTCAATGCATTCAGATTACGGAGGCTAGCGAGCCGAGTGGCGATGGCTGTAAGTCGTGTGTGGAATGGTGTTTTGTAAATTGTTTCACAGGGGATAACAATTACTTGTGCGATGATCTGAACGCTGGAGAGATTAACGAGTGCTTGACTGCGAACGGTGGTTGTGATGCCAATGCTCAGTGCACGAACACTATTGGCTCGCGTAACTGTGCGTGCAATGCGCCGTATTGGCAAGGCAACGGCATTACGTGCACCGATGTTGATGAATGTGCCACTGCTCATGGCGGCTGCTCTGCTGCTGCAACGTGCGCAAACAATGTCAATGCTGCTCCAACATGCACGTGCTTGTCAGGTAACTGCAGTATCGCACAACAACCCTCAATAATCGTAATTAGGCTACTCAGGCAACGGCATCACGTGCAATGGTAAAGCGCATCATTCCTACCGTGTTTCAATCGTCAACAGACATTGACGAGTGCCAAACTGCAAACGGTGGTTGCCATGAGCAAGCCGTTTGCGCGAACACAGATGGTGCCCGCACATGCACCTGCGTATCAGGCTTCGTTGGCGATGGAGTCCAGTGTCAAGGTATGGAACCAGCCCTGCTTAATGTGTCATTCACTGCACAGCACAATTGTCAATCACAAAGAACTACCCTACATATCTGGTCGCTGGACGCCCTAGCCAGGTCACTCTGTCATTTCCTGCCGGTCAAGTGGCCAATCGTGCGTACTCTGCCGAGCTGTGGGTGCGAGCGCCTGCACACGACATCGACTTTATCCCACCTACATTTCCAATCACGCTCAGTGGCTCAACGCCGGCGACTTTTTCGTTTTACGCGGTCCCTCGATTGACTGTTGCGGATGGAATTTTCACCACTGTGAGCTATTCTGTCAATGGCACCGAAAGCAGCCAGTTCTCAATGCTTGGCGCGACTATCGTGCTAGTCCGATGTAAGCACTCGACGGTATGCAGGTTGAATCACGAATTATGCAGTGTGTTCGGAGCTGAGTGACGCACAGGCTGATGCAGCGGGCTGTGCGCCACCAGAGCGCTTGTCTCTGATGTACTGTTCACGAGGGCCGGGACGCTGTGTCACGCCTGTGCGTGGTGGACTCGTCGTGACCTTGATTGGCCAGCGCTTCAGAAGTGGCGCTGCTGTGTTCCTTGACGGCACCACGCAGTGCCTTGGTCCAGCGTGCAACCACACCGCTGTCACTGGCCTTGAGCTGACAATGAACGCTAAACTGACCGCCGTCGAGCAGGGCTCGCCAGCAGCGCTTGCTGATCCTTCACTGCTGGCCGTCGATTTGCAAAAGGAGTACACTCTGGTCTCATTCCTGACTCCTGCTCTCATTGACACGGACTCGAGCGTTGGCTACAAACGTCTGACTGTTTGCAATCCGTCAACAATGGTGTCTGTCAACGGATCGTGGCTCGAACCTACTGCCAACAACACAATGCCGCGAGCTGACTTTGACACAAGGCATGATCTGCTGTACTACGAATCGAATGCTGCATTTGAGCTGTCTTGCACGGTAGAAGGTGACAGACAGGCTTCAAATCACGCACTCACAAATGCACAGGTTACTGGTTTACTGGAGGGCAGTGTCTAGATTGCTCGAAAATTCCTGGCTCATTCTGTCCTGGTGGTGATCGCATCTGGAACACGAAAGGGTACGCCACGCCTGGCTTTTCCCGCCCATTGACGTGTTTGCGTAGATTTTGGAGTCCCGATGAGCATACAGCGCCTGGAGAATGCACAAATTCCGATGCCTGTCCTGGCGCGATTGGACAAGACGGCTTTCCCATACAGACTCTGCCTTCAGGAGCTCGCAAGACTGATGTGTGCACTGAAGCTTACCAAGGCGCTTTCTGTGCTGAATGTGCTGCAAACTACTGGAAAGACTATATTGTGTAAGCGACAAGATAGCTCATGACGTGACTGCTGTTTCGTCGTTCTGTGTGGCCGGTTGTGGTGCGTGGCATGTTGAGCTCACTGCTAGCTGCACCATGCGGTAGTACCTATCTCGTCGATGTTAGGGCTAGATGCCAGTGATTGATGCAATCTACGCTCTCAATTCTTGCCTTGTGCAGTTGTCGTCCATGTGGTCCAGAAGGCGGGGATTCATCAGAGCTGGCTGCAACATTGGTCGCTGCTGGACTGTTCTTCGTGCTGCTGTCTCTGGCCGTCGCATTCTTGACTGACAAATGGCTCGTGAGATTTGTGGCTGGATTCCTCGTCCTGCAACAGCTCGTCGCTGTTGGTGCGTTTCTGTGCTAGACTCTCCTTACATAGCTTGTCAGCTCGTCTTGCCTCCGCGCAGCTTGGTGGCAGTTCTGGACTGACACGCACACTTGGTCTCTTGGCCGTTATCAACATGGAGCTCGAATTCACAAAGCCTGGCTGCATCATTTCCAAGATATCCTTTGTTCAGGTGCTGCTGCGTACTGCTAGCCTGTTTGCTGATTCGGCACAGGTTGTGTGGTACACTCTGCTGGGCATTGCGATTGTCGGCGTGACATTTGTGCTGTGCGCGTTACTGCGAGCGCTAAGCGTGGGCTGGGCATGCGCGTCACGATGGTCAATCAATCGTGGGAGGGCATCGGTTGTGTGAATAACAGTGATCAGGCGACCTTGACCCTCGAGAGCCCTTGTCTAAACGCGTTAGGAGACGTGCTGTGCATTCACTGCTGATTCTGGGGCACATCGTGTACCTGCAATTGTGCTTGAGAGTCATGCAAGGACTTCACTGCATCGAGAGCAACGGTATGCTTGCAACAGCCGCAGCTTCTCATGAATTCACAGGCCAACAGCTGCTGGACATCGAGCTGTCACAAGGCTGTTACGAGGGCGGCCACTTGGGCATCGCAATCATGCTCTGGTTTATCTTGTTCGTGTACTGTCTCGGATTCCCATTTTGGTGTCTGTACCTTGTGAACCGCAAAATCAAGGGCAAACTGGCTCGTGATAAGGTCAACAAGCGCTTTAGCCAATACGGCTATCTGTTTCGCGATGTCAAAGAGAAATATATTTGGTTCCGCTGCATTGGCTTCATTGTGTAAGACAGTACTGCCTCGTGTTGATGCTGAAGATTGCATAGGAACTTTGCGCTGGCTGTGCAGTCCGTCATCGCACGAACGCCCTCAATCCGCGTGTTCTTGTCTGCAATTATCTTCGTAAGAGTCAAAACACACAGCCATCCTTGAGCCGCACTGCAGTTGATTAACTTCGTTCTGGTTGGCACGCTCAGGCCGTTCACAAAATGGTGGAACACGCTAGCGCAAATGGGAGCCGGCTTAGCGAACGCGCTGCAAGTGCTGTTGTTCCTGTACTTGCTGGACGACGAAGGCAGCAATTCAGTCCTGGTAGCGCTGGAACTGATGTTTGTGGCCGTCGCCGTGGTCCTTGTGACTATCTATGAAATTTTGAACCGCTTGGGCTACTGGCCTCCGAAGTGGCTCGTGCGCTTCAAAGCCTGGGCGGCGCAGACCACGTGCTGCATCAAGCTGAACGCAGCGTGGATCTGCATCTTTGGTGACGCCAAGGAAACTGAGCTGGATATTGTTAAGAATGCAGAAAATGAGGCCGCGTCTGAACGCAATGGCCGTGTGACTCCAGAAGGCTCGCGTCGGCCCAGCAATGCAGGACAGCATGCTGAGAGCAATGGCACTGCAGCAGTCGCTGTCGAGATGGAAATGGGCTTGATGAAACCCGCAGAGAATGGAGACCGGTCTAGCTTCATGAACTACGATGAAAGCGCTCCCACGTCACCTGTGTCCGCAGCCGGTGTGCGTGTTGAACTGCCTGAGTCACAGCGCACTAGTCCTGCAACAGCAGAGCCAGGGACTTCTGAGTCGCCAAGCGCTGCTGTGACACAGCCTCTGCGTCCTGCTGTTTCCCCTGCAAGAGCTGGCAGTGCTCGCAAATTACCACCAGCACTGCCTTCAGAAATTTCAGCTGGCAATGACGCTGCTGCAGGGGTTGGAAATGAGCGTCCGCTGCCTCCAATGAGCAAAACTGGCAGCATTCGTCGTCCACCTCCATTGCCTGACTCTCTTGAAGGTCAGCCCAGCCCTGCTGCAAAGAGCGGTACACTACGAGGCAGACCTGCGGATCTCAATGAAGCAGCACCAGCAGCTGCTGCGTCTCCAATGTCAAAGACTGGTACTTTAAGAAGCAAGCCTCCTCCTCTTCCTGAACCAGTTGCTGCTGCTGCTGGAGCTGGAGCTGGAGCTGAAGGCAGCGTCGCTGTTGACATTACACCTGTACAGAGAACAGGCACACTGCGTCGGAAACCAGGCAATGTAGCAGCTGCCGAGGAAGGAGCAGGTGCTGCCTCAATGCCCACAATGTCCAAGACTGGTTCGATTCGGCGGCCTGGCCCTCCTCCTCTCCCTCGCTCAGGGTCGCAAAAGACTGTGCTTGATGACTCTGCCGCACCTCAGTAAGTTTAGACAATCTTTCATTGTCCCATTGATTGTTCACTAGCTACGTAGTAACAGTGCATGATCTTTCAGCTTTATCTCGATTCTGCGGCTTCGTTGTTGCGCGTGCGTTGCTTGTGTGTGGAAGGACGTGTTCAACGCAGAAGGGTCATCACGTCTTGCCGTCAGACGTGCTGTCCCCTTGCCGCTGCCAGCGGACAGCAGAGCACAGCATACAGGAAGCTTGATGCAAGATCTGAGCGAGAATCTGCTGAAGTTGGAGCACCCTCACTTTCTTGTTTTGCGCAACCGTGAAAAAATTTCTCTCAGCGGTGAGATGGCGCTGCATGTACATGCTGCACGCGCATCGAAATTTGACTGTTCATTGTTTGTGCTTTGGCTGTGCTCGTGCAGGCATTGCTGACGCCTTGGTCAACACAAATTTCTTTCAGAGTGCTTGGAAGGCGCAGAAATCGCAGGCAAAGTTCTTGGCATCGATTGCAGCTGCGAATGACTGTGTACGCTCACAAGAGATCAGCTGTGACGCTTGGCCTGTTCCTCGTGACGCTAGCATGCTTACTGCATTCAGTTATGGGCGCTGACGTGCACATTGACACTGACCCTGCTACGGGGTTCGCCAGAATCTGGCTAGGGAATCTGGAAGTACGCTATCAAAGCTTCAAGCCACATCACCTGCAACTCTATGGCAATGTGCATAGCACCTGATGATTGCTGAGTTTACATGTGCGCAGCTGTCTACAAACGAAGACGTCGTGCTGAAGGGAAAGTCACTAGCAGCCTCTTTGAAGAGTCTCCAGCACCAAATTGACACAATTGCGTCCGATGGAGTTGTGGCAACGCCCGCGTTTCCCAACTTTACATACAGCGCTCTGGCATCTTATGGCATGAGCAGCCAGATCTTGCCTTTGTATCCAACGCACCACGGGTCGCCTGTTGTGCGCTATCGCATTTCACCTACACTGGTGGCTGGTTTGAAGATGGACAACCTCACAGGCGTCATCAGCGGGACTCCAACAGCACCTGTTGACACAGTTTATGCAAGTAACTGCTCATGCTGTGAGATGACCGTGCATTGCTGCAGTTACTGGATTTGCCAGCAACAATGCACAGAACACTGCGTACCTGCATCTGAAAGTCTTGGCCAAGAACTGCTACGGTGCATTGAAGACGCTTGCTCAGTATCTGAGGTTCACGCAGGCTGGCTGACTGCAGGCTACACAGGCAGCGGCGTGCGCACAGTGAGTAGTCTGCTTGTCATAGGACCTCAGCTGATTGTCAGGTCAAGCCACCTGGTTTCTCGGCGTTTGACGTGTAAGCACTTGCATGGTTCAAGGCAGTTGACAGTCTGTGCAGCTATTGCGACATGCTGATTGATGGAGGTAACTGCTGATCTGCACATGCTTGCACTGATTGCAATGCTGTTGTGTACGCAAATCACATGTCTACGGCATGCAGGCGGCTGGACATTGGTGCTGCGAGACCTTTGGAGCAACGAGTTGAATGTTGAGAACGTTGCTGACCAAGGCGCTGTCAGCGTATGCTTTGCTGGGTTACCAAGCCTCAGTGTGTTATGTAGGACTTGATGACATACCCCGTTACAAGCACTGTCAGCGCAAAGTTCAGCGACGGCAAGATCAATGTGCAGCCTTGAGCGGCTACGTCTGTCAATCATTCGTCATGCAGGCGCTCAAGACGTACAGCGACAATACGAAGACTTTTCGCACAACCAATCTCGCGTTAAGCATTCGCTACTTCACGCCAGGTTTCGAGAACTGTGGCAGCATGCGGTGTTTGATCGGTTGCAGGAACGTGTGTTTACGCTCATTCGTCTAACAATCACATGGTAACACGAGTGGGCACATGATCACACTCAATGCAGCCTGCTGCGTGCATGACCTGCACCTCGGACTACAACTCAGGCTATTGGAACCAGTGCCATGATTGGACGTCGCCTCAAGGAGGTGTGATCAAGAATCTGAATGCAATAATTGCTGCTCGCAGGCATCAACTGCTGGTACACATGCAACGACAACGCCTACACCAATGCAGTGTGCACAGTCAGTCTTAACCCATTGATTCCTACTTCACGAATGCACAGGCGTGTGATTACTTCTCCCCTACCGAAAAAAACGGTGCGTTATTATATTATTGCATCCGTGGTTTGCCCTGTTCAGCTGTTCTTGATTTCCAACGGTTCATGTCGGGTCACACTGTGCAGGTGTCATCGTTAACAACCCAAGTGGCATCAATCTTGGCAGTTCATCGCTCAGCGGAAACGAGCAGAAGCTACTGATGTGGGTCAAGTAGACGAACCAACTTGCCAAGCGCTGAACTCTATTGGTGTATGCAAGTCTGTATGAGTGGCGTGTTTGTGTTCGTTGCAGTCACTTGCACGCCAGATCTTACTTGTGATTCCGGTCGTCTTCGTTCTTGCGGAGTTGCCGCCTGTCAAACGATAGTGGAGTGACTGTCAATTCATGGTCATTGTCGCAGTTTAGTTACGGTCGTTGTCATAGTTTGTCACGTTCTTTGTCAAAGTCGTCATGGGTATTCACGGATCATGTTAACGTTGTTGTTCGGGAGAGTGGTTTGCAATGTTACACGCCCCATCACAGCTGGGATGCAAGAGAAAGCGCTGAAGACCTTTTTTGCGGCAAAAATGACTGAGGGCAAATCAAGAGAAAATATTTTTCGAAACTGGAAACCTGACTGGTGCCACCTGGCGAAGTCAATCGCACTTTCGTTTTCCCGTGGAAAAAACGGAGCCGAACAGTCCAAGTCATGACCCCGCTAGCCCTGCTTCTCCTCCTCGCCGTTGCACAGTGGAGTACTGCAGCACGATTGGTGTTCTGGCCAAGATGCATTGCCGCAGGCAGCAACTCAGCATCGCTCAGTATTGCACCATTTGGAGCCAGCGCTGATGTGACTGCTGCTTGGATTGCAGATGCACGCGGCAGTGCGCAAAAGCCTCTATCGCCTGTTCTGCCTTCCGCCAGTGACTCCGTTCAGTTTACTCTGCCCTCACTGATCGCTGGCACTTATGATGTCATCGCCAACATTGCTGGCTCTAATCACACCGCGACACTGGACGTGTTTGATCCTTCTCAGATTTCCTACACTGCTGCTGCCGCACCGCTGACTCTCAGAAGCACAGGTGGCTCTGAGATTGAACTGCTGTTGGCAGGCGATGTTTCGTTGCCCAGCGAGTGCACTTCCTCTGCTGTTCGCGCTGAGCTGCGTCGCAATCGCGCAGTCCCCACTGGATTTCCTGAGACGGGCGAACTTGTAGAGCTGTCCCTCTCTCCGAACATCAATCCGCAGCATGCTTCTGCTGTTCGCATCGCTGCAGAGCTGTATGCTTCAAACGCAACGTCGATTTCTGGTGCTGGCGACGGCATGCGGCTGTTGGCGGTCGTTCCCTACGAGTTCTCGGCTCTGGCGGCAACTGCATCCTCGGTGCACATTCACATTTCGTTTGACTCGGTCGCATTTGTCGACACTGGCATCACAGCAAACGTGATTGCAAGCACACCTCTGGTTGTGGCCTTCATGTTCACGGGCGCCCCTGCTGACTCGAGCTGGTCCGCATGTTGTTGTCCTGCGTCTCATGTTACCGCAGGAGCTATGCACACAATCTTGCGCGACTGTCCTTGGCCTCGCATTTCGGTCGCAGTGTTGAGTTTGTGACGATCGCGAACGTCAACTACGCCGATGAACAAACAGTTCGAGAGTATCTGAAGGCACGTCATTACGAGTGCGCAGTCGTCCGTGCTCTGCTCTGATGCTCGTGCAGCGTTTGGGCGTTTACAAGCGCTGGGTTTTATGATCCGATGCTCAATCTTGCCGCTGAGTTCCCTGACACACAGTTTTTGAACGCTCTGCCAGTTGAAGAGGTGTGTTCTGCAGTGATTGTTCGCGTTTCTACAGAGAAATGTGGCTTGGACTCAGCGCGCATGTGCGTCTTGATGCTTGTAGCTAGCGCTCTGTAGATTTGCAGTGCATGCCCGCTGAATCACGTTGTCTGCACAGGTATTCGAGATCACGGGCGAAGTGAGACCCAAGCTGCCTGACAACTGCAACATGGTGTGGGCAAACCTCTATCAGGCGCGCTATCTCTGCGGCGTTGTCGCTGGCCTGTTTGCACAATCAATTGGTCAATCACATCTCGGCTATCTTGCGGGCTGGCGCAACACAGAGGCGTTGCAAAACGCTGGCGCATTCACTCTGGGCGTGCGAAGCGTGATTCCACAGGCTACTGTCGACTTCCGCTACATCAACAGTGAGTGCTTCAGGCGATCGTGTGCAAGTCAGTTTTGCTGCTGAGCATTCCACGCGTCTGTTGCTCATAGCAGCTTATTCGTAGGCTGGTTTCATCCTTACACGGAAGCTCAAGCCGCCCAGGCATTCGTTGCGGATGGCGTCTTCGTTGTCGGCTTACAGACTGATTCCCTGCAACCTGCGCTTGTGCTATCTGCAAACAATGGCTACTTTCTCGGCTCAAACACTGACGAACTTCGAAAAGTACGTTTCAAGCTGCAGTCATTGAGTGTGTTGTGTTTCCGAGTTGCACGTGTACGCCAACATTTCACTCATTCATCAATGATCTGCAGTTGTCCAGCGAGCAGCACCTCACAGCCGCAGTCTTCTCCTGGGCGACTGTGTACTACTCTGCACTGCGCCACGCATTTGCTGGTACGCTGAAGGGCCTGTATCTTACTGGCGGTGTTGCCGATGGTGCTGTGACAGTGGCAGACTTCAGTCCGCTGGTCAGCCACGCGATGCGCGACCGTGTGCTGCAAGAGCAGAAGCGTCTAGCTGCCGTTTCAGGGCGGAGCCGAGGCGGCGAAAACGTGTTTTGTGGCCCGATTCGTGATGCAGCTGGCACGCTGCGCCTCGAGGCTGGCGAATGTTGGCAGGGAACGATGAACGGGCTTGATTGGCTGGTCGAAGGAGGTGTTGACAAAGGCTTGTTTGCGGCAACCCCACCGGCTCTTGAGCGACATTGGATCCCTTCGTCGACTTTCAATGTTTTTCTGGCAATTGTCATCATATTTGAGGCGGCTGGCTTGGTGTTGTTCGTCATGATCGTGCTGAAGCGTCAGCATGTTGTGATCAAGTACGTCTTGCTCTCGTTAACTGCCTCATTAGCCTTGACAGGGCAGCTGCTTGGAAGTTCCTGCTCTCTATTCTCTTCTCCTGCATGCTTGGCGTACCTGCAGCTGTGCTGTTTGGCCTCGACGAGCGCACTCTGCTGCCAGAACAGCTCGATCACGTCTGCCTTGCTATTCCTTGGCTGACCACTCTAGCCTTCTCCATCGCATTCGCCTCCTTGTTCGCAAAGGTCTATCGCGTCGTGAGGATCTTCACTTCAACCACACTCATGAGCATTCCCCTGCCTGACGGGCTCCTGGCGCGTGCTATTGCTGTCATCGTGCTCCCGAACCTCATTGTGCTGGCTGTTTGGAGCGGTGCAGACGCGCCACATTGGAGAGTTGAAGAGCTACTGCGTGATGGTGACGGGTGAGCACGTGCATGTGTCTGCTTGTTGTTTAACGTGTTGCATAGGTACCTGCGTGAGTCAATTGGCTACTGTGATTCTGAACACGCCACTGCATTCCTTGCCGTCCTGTATGCCTACAATGCACTCATCTTGATTGCGGTACGTGACCTCTGCTCAACTCGACCTTTTGCAGCTGATCAGCGCAATGGATCTGACATTGATTGCTTGTTTTTGCAGGGAAATGTGCTAGCATACCTTGGTCGACACGTGCCCAGCGATTTCAATGACACTGCACATGTCAGCTTGGCAATGATCAACGTCATGCAGGTTGACTGCTGTATTGCATCCAACGCTCACGCTCTTGCAGGCTCTGGGCGTTCTCGTGCCTTTGCAATACGCAGTCGATGACTCGAGCACTCGCTACGTGCTTCGTGCTACAGCAATCCTCATCGTTGCCATTGGCGTGCCACTCTTCCTGCTTACACCAAAGCTTGCCTATGCAAGAATGTGAGGGCAAGAGCAATTGCGAACGCTGCTGAAGTTGCATCTTTATGAATGAGTGCTCATTCTATGTCTGATCATTTTTCCATTCACCAATGCTTGTCATGCAGGTCCGACAGCGTGTCTCCTTTCACAATGCAGCGTCACGTCACTGGAGGCGCAGGACGAAAGTCTTTGCCCACAGATAGCAAGTCGCCACAACAAAAGCCACAAGGCAGTGTTGCTGCACAGCCGTCTGGAGGCTGGGTGGGAGGCCACGTTCTGAACAATAGCGCCATCACTGACAGTGGCAACTCTTGACCTGAATGACTGCTGTCTGCTGACAGCTGCATGATTCACCTTTCAACTCTTGGCTTTTTTTTTGTATCTGTTTCAGCATGGAGCTCTTCTAACTGACAATCACATCATTGTTTGTTGGATTCTTCCTTGGTTCGCTTAAAGCTTCGTTGGTTATGTCACTACTGCCTTTAGTCATGTGTCGCTATTAGCTCGCCGGCTGCAGACGTTTGCGCTCGATCGCTCGGGAATCATCATGCTCCTGAGTTGAGTTCAGGTTCCACTCGTAAGTGTGTTATTTCAGTAGTTGCAGTTGTGTGCGCATGGCATACAGTATCTATGGTCATTTCCTGTCTCTTCCATCGCTGGAACACGCTCCATTATGCAAATATTTGCTTTCAGCCTCTTGATTCAACCCGAAGCAACGTGCGAAGACTTCACTCAGCATTCAGAATGCATCAACGCAGCGCAACTTGGACAACCAGAGAGGCACCAATCATAGAGCAGATCCACGCGTAATGCAGCAATGAAACACCATTAATGAGCGGCGACAAAGCCGAGCCGTGGCAGATCACTCAGGCAGCTGTTCGCCTCTGGGCCACTTCGCAGCATCTGTTCTACTAGGAGCATGATATTCAGGCAAAGTCGGCCCTTCCATGTCATAATTCCATCGGAACTCATTGTGACGCTTGCCAGTATCCGTGATCTCTGTCGTGGAGGCCATCGCATCGTCGTCATTGTTGTTATCATCATACGCGTCGTCATCAGCAGCGTCAGTGTCACCTGTTGCTGCTCCTGCTCCAGCGCCAGCACCAGCACCAGCACCAGAGGCATTGTTCAGCGACGCCTGAAAATCGTGAAGCTGTTGTTTGAGCAGCTGTGTCTCCTTGACGCGCGCCACATTCGCCGCATGCAACTCAGACTGCTCTTCGTGCTGAATCAGCTTCTCAGCTGAAGCGAACTTACGTTGGCATAAATAGCAAATAGAAACAGTGGCGACGCTCGCAATGGCACTCTGAGCAGCAGCGGCCAATGAAACAGCAGCGTCAGCTCGCGCATCAGCACCAATCGCGTACTGACCAGCACTGTTCGCTGGTCCAGGACCTGCACGCAAAGGCTTGGCACCACTCCCACTAAATGCTTTGTACTCATCAGTCAAACCGTACTTCGCAGCGATGGGAGCAAGTCCTGCTTTCACATCGTCATTGCGCTGCTTGGTGCGCTCAGCGCGACGCTTTTTATTCGCCTGATACTCGTCGCGTTTGGCAGCCAAATTTCGCTCAAACTGCTCCTCTTGGCGCTTGATCTCAGCGTCTAGCTCTTCCCATGATCTGTTCTCCCACCATTTCTGAGGAGCTGCACCAGCGGGGCGTTTGCGCTTTCGAGATTGTGCCTGGTAGTCGTCTGCTTCAGCGCCTTGCTTGCGACCCAGATCTCGCAGATAAGCAGCCTGATTGTTGGCATCTGCAAGATCAGTTACGCTCATGCGCAGCGCAAGGCACGCACCTGAGAGCACTTCGAAAGCGTTGGATAAGACAACGAACGCTTGCTGCGCTTTGTCGCGGTGCTCTGCCGGGTTCTTGTCAGGATGCACTTGCAGCGCTAACGCTCGAAACGCGACTCTCACTGTCTTAACCTCATGCTCTTGCTGCTCCAGACCTAGCACCATGAAGTGGTTCTTTGCTTGCAGAATTGCAGCCACAGCGGTCAGTGCCATTGTCTGCTGAGTCGGGTGCAACAAGTTGAAGCCCACTCCAAGTGGTCTCACTCAAAACGTCCACAAGCTTGAAAGCTGGTTGTTCTCAGGCGATCACAGTCAGTATCCGCGCTCAAACACTTCAAACAAGGGCAAATCAAGAGAAGTGGTGTTCTGCCGGACTGGTGGCCCTTTGCATGCTGAGTGCAGCAAGAGGGGTTTTAGGCTCTCCGTTCATTCCCCAACTGCAGGAACCCTGATGCATCTGCTGCTGTTGTTCGCTCTGGCGCAAGCTGCTCTAGCTGCCGACGGTGGCGAGCTGCAGAAGAAGGTCAATGCAGCCCTGCAAGCAGGACAGAAGTCCTTCAACATCGCAGCTGACAACTACATCTTCAACAAAGTCGACTTCGTCCTGCGCGGCGCTGCCAACTTCACGCTGACCGGTGCCCCTGGGACGGTGTTCACGTTCTATCCGACGTCAGTGCATTCTCTTCTATCTCGTGTTGATGCGGATGCAGTTACGGCTTCATTGTGGCAAACTGCTCCAATGTGGCAGTGCGGCAGATTGTGATTGACTATGAGCCATGTGCCTCTTCGCAAGGCGTGGTGCTGTCGTACAACCACACAGCTAGGCAGGAGATGGTGTTCGAAGTTTCTGCAGGCTTTCCTGTGCCTGATGCAACACAATTCCCGTTCTTTCAAGAGCATGGGATGCCAGAACGACAACCATGCTCTTGGGTCAACCGCTTGGACTGGGCCGGTATGTGATGCTGACAGACAATGCACAATACCTCACATCCTGCAGGTGGGACATCACAAAGGTCGCTGATCGCACTTAGTACGTATGTTTGTCACTTGGGCTGACGCTTATGCAGCAAAGTGCATCTCGGCATTGTTGGTCCTTTCATTCCTAAGAAACGCATGTTGATCACTATTGTGCCACGTGTGATGATGCCTGACAGTCCAGTGCCATCAACCTATCACGGTGAGTGCATAGCTGTTGCAGTCATTGCTTCTCTGTCACTGTGGGCTCTGAGCGTTGTCTGTTGAGTGCTGTCTCTTGAGCGACACTAGCGGGTCGCGTTTGTCGCTTCTGAGTCTCACACTACATATGCATTTTGTGCTTCCAGGCGTGCTGACAGTGCACAATTCATCTCGTGTGATCAGTGAGGACATTTCCATTCACAGCGGCACCGGTTTTGCTGTGTTCGAGATGCTTGGAGCAGGCGGTCACGAGTTTAGACGTATCAAGGTCACGCGCCGAGCTAACCCGCCGTACCCGCTGCGTTTACAAACAACAAATATGGATGGTGCGTGTAGTTGCTCACGAATTGTCGTGTTCTCGCATTGTCATGCTTGATTAACGAGTGCCGTTTTGAAAGTGGCTGAATTAGCTCAGTTCTTTGCTCGTCAGCGCCTGTTGTTGAATGCAGGGTTTCAGTCAGCTGCAGTTGGCAAAGGCGCTTTGATTGAGGATTGCGAGTTTGGTTACACAGGAGATGACTTCATCAACATACATTCCAGGTTTGATCGTCATTCACCTGGCACAATGCTGCTGTGTGCCAACAATATTATTGACTGTCGCCTTCGTTTGCTCGTTTGTTGATGCTGACGAACGAGTGCTTTCTGTCTCGTTGATGCATAGATTGACTGACGATGCTTGCCGAATGTTGCTCTGTAGGTCCTGGCTGATCTTTCAGCGTTTCAGCAACACTGTGCTTGACATCATCGACATTGGAGAAGGCGTGGCGACTGTGGACTATAAAACTGCAGAGCATACGATAGCAGCGCTCAAAGCAGGGGAACTGCTGAAATTCTACGAGTTAAACACACGCAAGCCTCAAGGACAAGCATCCGTAGCGTCACTGGTCAAAATAACTGACGCTGCCACGCTTGACAAGGCTCGGCATATCGAAGACATCATAAATAGGCCCCCTTACAACGCGGGATTGCTGCCGTTCTCTGCGTCGCAAATGGAGCTGTGGCGTGTAACGTTTACTAGAGCATTACCAGCGGGAGCTGCGAACTACAATTTGGTGCAATGGGAAGGCAGGGCATCCAATGGCGCAATTGTGCGGAATTCGTACTTTCATGACGGGTGCAAAATAGTGTTTCTGCCGGTTTGTTCACGATTGTTTGCAGGTATTCAAGCTGTGGTCGCGTGCAGGCTACAGGCACGACAATCACTGGCAACACGTTTGCACGTACTGAAGGTGGCCTCGGCGTAGCCTTTGATCAGGTCAAAACTGCAGTTGATGAATGCAATTCTCTTGTTTGTTATTGTTTGTTCCTGTGTGTTCCGCATGCTGTTTGTTGCCACTGTGCTTATTCGTTGCTTTGCTCAACAGCCATATCTCGAGGGACAGCTAGGGCTACGTGACGTGACAATCACAAACAACATCTTTATTACAGTCATGGGCTGCTCTGAGCAGAGCCACTGCATTCCGCTTGTGGACCCAGACGTGACTGGGTTTGTCCAGAAAGACAATCGTGTGTTTCCATAGCGTATTGTCAGAGACGCGTACGCGCGTTCGACTGTCTAGTTGCGTAGGGAATTGTTAGGTATGCATGCACTGAGGATGCGTTGTACGTGGCATGCGAGTGTTCATTGCAGTTGCGCACTGAGTCAGGCTGTTCGACCGTTGAACACAGTGCTGTTGAATAAGACGTTGCAACTGTGTATTCGAAGCAGCACGTTTCAATTATAGAACCAGCAGGCTGTACAATGCGCGATCTACTCCACATGCGCAACACTTTTAATACTTCACGACAGACAAACAAGCCCATGCCTCGAGCACGTGCCCGGCCACGTGCTTGCCCCAACAGTCACACAAGTCAAGAGGCTCTGCTATCGCGTCGGGGCCCGCCCTGTCGATGCTGGTCAAGCACTCGTCTGCTCATTTCCTTGAGCAGCTTCATGCGCTGTTGAGCGGAAATCACGTTAGTGCTCTCCATTTCGTCCAGAACAGTGCCAATTGTGTCCAGAACAGAGCCTTCAAGAGAATGGCTCGGACTCAGCATCAACGCCTGATTGCGGTGTGTTACACGAATCTCCCAAGCGTCCTGCATGCAAAAACAGTGATCAGCAAATGCTGCAATAAAATGCCAACGATGCAATGAACAGCGAGTCGTCGACAACGACCAGACCGCAGCAGACAACAAGCAAGGACCCTACAACAACAGAGAGCACAGCGCTTTACCGTTTGCTGCCAGGGCTCGCCGTCCACGTGCAGAGAAATTGCAGCCTTGGATCGCAGGACAAGTTCAGATCCTGCACGCTGCTCAACACACGCACGACATCTGTCAGCACCTTGACATAACCTGACTGGATCAGCTAGAGCCACTTGTATTTGTCCCATGTGTAGGCTATTTCGTAACCCGATAACCTCCAGCTTCTTGTCTGAGTAGGATGGTTGCACAAACGGCTTCTCCTGCATTGAGAACGCGTCGTTAGCAGCAAGTACGAGGAAGGAAGCAGCAAAGAGTCAGGCAGCAGACACTTCATTGACACATGTTCGCATCACGAGAAGCAACAGCAGCTACACACAATCAGCAGGCTGCACAGTCAGCGTCATCATGCTAATGTCGTCAACGCCTATGCATCACTGCTGTAGGCGCATACAGTAGGTGAATTGCCCCAAAAATTGGCCCCGCCACCAAAGAACAGCGCGTTGAGCACAGTGATGCCCTCCAGGCCTATACAAAGAGAATTATTGAGGACTTTGTTATTCTGGGAAAGGCAGTTACGAGGTGCGTGACTGAACTATTTATGGTTGAGCACAACAATGTCGACGTCATGAAACATGGTGCGTGGCATGCATAAGTATTGTCAGCACGCAGTTAGAAACCAGCTGGGGCATGCAGGTAGAAACCAGCTTGACATGAGTAACTACTGTCTTGCAGAACACCCCAGCACTGTCCACTTCATTGCAGAAGACAAGCAATGATACAGAACATGCTCGACTTGCTGCAACAGCCGTACCAGAAACGTCAATCTTTTTGCCATCACACCATAGATCGACTTGCTCCATGTCAGCAAGGCTCTGTCTGCTCTGGAAAATATATGCTTCAGCGCCTAAGACCTCAATCAAGCACGACAAGGCACACATTCACTGACCAATCTGCCCGTAACGAATCTTGTTCTGCAGCTGACTGCGCAAGGGCTTAACAAAGGAGCTTCAATCAGCGTGCCAACCTGCCAAACTGCTCTGGGTGCTTCTCACGTAGCGAGTGAAACCGCCACGCCATTTGTGCATCCAAGCCAATTCCTGTTCACGCGGTTGAAACACGAGAATTCGTGTGGTCTGTGTACCAAAGTAGGCGTTCATCACACGACTCTGCTGCTTCACGCTGGCATTGCTCGCATTCCTTGGACTGCGCGCTTTGCTCTCCACTGCATTGTCATCTGAGCTCAAACCAAGACCTTGGCCATGTGAAGCAGCTGCAGCAGTTGGACCAGCTGTTGTCGCAGCGCCTGACGATACTGTGCTGACTGTCACATTCCAACGATCCAGAACACTGGCATGTGCTCGCTCAACCTCAGCCAGAATGTCTGAAACTGATTCACCTGCAACACAGCAACAACAGCGTGAGCACCAGCAGCAACACTGACAGGGCCTGGCTGCCGTGCATGCCTGTCACACAAAAAACCAAGCCACGTGAATTCAAGTAGAGACATGTTGCCAATGCCATTATTAAGCTGTTTACCATTGTAACCTCCGCCCCAGCCAAGTGTTCTCGCTAAATCGTTGCCTAAATGAAGCACAGAGAGACATAGTCAGCAGGGAGTCAAAGGGTGTGCACAACAACGACAGATTAGCGGCAACTCACAACACTCAGCGAACACTCGCAACATTCGAGAGAGAAACCATGCAGTGTCACACTAGATCAAGAGTATAAGCACTTTCGCAACGATGCTTATCAAGCAGTAACAGCTACACATAGTGAATTGCGTTGACCTGTTCCCATGGGCAGCACAGCAACAGGAGGCTCATAATCCAGCTTCATTTCATCAATGGTTGATAACACCCAGCTAGCTGTGCCATCACCACCACACGCTGCACAAGGAAGAGATGAAAACTAGATGGCCTAGGGGACACCGCAATGCTGAATCAGGCACACAGTCAAGATCGAAAGAGCAGCTTTAACGATGATGCCAAATGCTGCAGAACTCACCTAGCACTTGGAATCGAGGTACATTACGGAACAGCTCTAGTCCAGCACGAGGACCACCTTCAGCTAAGTCAAACACCTGACACGCATAGCAGGATCAGGCAGGCGTCATTTCACACCAGCAAAGTCACAGAGCTACAGAGACCGGACAAGGTTACAAGTGACTACACAGCACAGCCCATGACGCCATGCGCAGCACTATGTAGCTGCTACGTGGCAGCGACAATGAACAGACCGGCACATGCGCATTATAAAATGCTGTCACAGGGCATTTCAGAGGCATGCGAGAACGCACCTGGATTGGATTGAGTAGTGTCATAAACTCATGATGCAGTAAAGCGCCAAAGTTGCCACCGCTCTTGCGATTGATGAACACAACCTACACACCATATGCATTCACATCAACCTCGAGCTGCAATCTTGAGTGTCGATGCTCACCAAAGGAGCAGTTCCAGCGGGCACTCTAATTTCCCATTTCAAAGCCGCTGTTGGTGATGCAGGAGAGGCTGCCATAGCTTGAAGATTCTGCAGGACGACGTGAGATGCTGGATGGTGTGGCTAAAGCACCTCTGATGACGGCACAGCAGGCATGCCGCGCTGAGATTTGCGCTTCCTGTGCACAGTGACACAGAATACTAAGATGTGAATAACCTGAGCTGTCGAGCGACACCCTTGCTGGCGTTTGCAGCGCGAGAGGCAGCTTTGCGGGCTGCTTGCAATGAGCGTTCAATGAGGCCCATTGCTTTGCTTTCCTTCGCGTCCACAGAAGCGTTGTCAGTACGCACAGCAAAGACACCGCTCGGAGGCACGATAAGCTTTCTGTGACGACCTAGCGTGCAAACACGAGATGTCAGCTTGTCCATGCAACCCTCGTGTACTTTCTCCTGTGTGGTGCTGTCAGTGAAGGCAATAGAGTGAATTGAACCTGGCACCACACGCAGTGCAGCCCGCTCAGTGAAAACAACGAGCCCACAGTGAGACCACAGACTTCGCACACATCTGAAACTGTTGAATGCGTGCCTATGCAACGTAAGATCAGGTAGTAGATTGTTCACGAACCAAGAACCCAATGATGCTCAATCGACAGGTCAGCTGCAGGGTCCGCAACCTTCTCATCACTGCACATCGTGAGATGAGGTAATACAACTGAACGTACGCAGGGCCCACACGTAGCGTATTGTAGGAAATGCGTTTGCAGGCGTTGACAGCCTTAGGAACGCAACCTTCATGGGCACAGTAACCGCAAGCTTCGCAGCACACCTGAGCAGGATCAGCAACGCTCATGTCAACCCGCAAACCGATTTCTCTGTCAGCCCTGCCATCAATCCACGACAGACATTGCAGTAAGCAGGCCGTGAATACGCAGAAGAGTCGTAAAAGAAGAAGGAATGCGGTTCAGCGTCTGCAGCTGCAGGCGGTTTCCTGCGCTTGCTCGGTTGTGATTCTCCGTATTGTGACCTGGGCGCATGAAGCATACGCTGTGGACGAGTCATACCGCAGTCGAGCAGCGCGCTGCGAGCGGTAGAAGGCAAAGCGTCGGTGGAGGTTGTAGCCGAGCAGTACGAGCACCAAAGCGATTGCCACTCTTCTCACGATGGCGCTCTGCGCGACAGCCTCCAGCACTTGCATGTAGTCGACGAACATGATAACCTGCGATGTGTTGCTGAGGCGCGCAACAGCAGTGGCACGCAGCAAGCTTGAGGTTGCGGACGTCAGCATGAGTGACGAGGTGTGACTCCATGACTGGCAAAGAACGCAAGCGCTCGCACTAGGAGCATGCTTACCAGCTTCTCTGCAAAATTTTTAGAGGTGGCATAAACACGAGAAAAGGGGCCGCCCTTGCGAAAACATTGAGCAAAGAGATTTGGGGTGAAATAGACCTGTTGAACACTCGACATTGCTTAGGCACAGTTGAGCTAAGACAATCTGCACGTGGACTGCAAAACTTGGCTGGCAATCAGAGCTTGACGCGGCCAAACAAGATTTTGAAGATAGTGTTGACTAATGGGCTCATAGAGCGACCTTCCTTCTCTTGGAAGAAGTACATCAAGCCAGAAGTGGCCATGCAAAACAAGCCAATCTCGCCGTACGGCGCTGAGGCCAGCAATCGACGATCACGCAGCAGCATGAACAGCGAGTCTGCAGCGCGAGGCAGCGTGTACAGAGCCTGTGGCAAACACGAGCAGTTAGCAGTGACAATCACAAGAAATGAAATCATTGCCATCATGCATTGTCATGCATTCCCATGCAGTCACTGACCAGCTCTGAACGACGCTCTCGTCGCTCGATGAAGATTGACAAGGAACTGACGATGCCAGCCAGGAAGTAGGCAATTCGATGGTCGGTGCTGACCATCTTTCGCTGAGCACACACGGCAGCCTACATTCTCGTGTTCACGTGCTAGACAATGCAAGGGTACCTGGTACAATGCAACAAAGCTAGCCAAGAATGTAGTCGATTGACCGGCTGACATAGCAGCTCGACTCACTTGCCGCAGAGGCGCGCGCAGGAACGCAGAGAAACGCAGCACAAACGTGGGCACCAGTGTCAGCGATGCATAAAGCGGGAACACTTTTCGGAAGGAATCAGAAAACACGCGCCAAGAGTTAGCCGTGCACGCGCTGGTATGCGGATGCAGGATTGTGCACGGAATAATACCAGGCAGTGTGTCAGTGACCTGAAACACAGATTGGCCTTTCGGTGTGACCTTTGTCAGGTAGGAGGTGACGGCAGCAGCGTCAAAGTTCTTGCCGCGGCAGTTGTTTCGAACCGCGTCGAGAATGCGAGGATCAATAGGACCCGTGCGAACAATGAAATTCCAGAAGGATGGAGGCAGCGTGTCTGGCCTGTGTGCAATAGGTGAGTGATTGATTGAGGATTGACACGCACCGCATGACGTAAGCGTACCTGCACGATGTCATTAGGAAGACAAAGGAAAATGAATTACATGATTTGCGCTGAGCTGAGAATGAACAGGAGCGAATCGCCGTGAGGGATTGGCGTGAAGTACTTTCGCTCCTTGGCCTCGTTGTACAGGCACTGCAGCAGCCGTGCAAACACGTACAGCGCCAGCGTGCGCTGAGAGTCTTTGTGCAGGAACAGCACTGACAATCCAGCGACACCTCCAGCAATCAATGAGTTCGAAGCACGCTTGCCACGCCAAGCCTGGAAACAGCAGCGCAGGTAGTTGAAAGCGCCAACAAACACTCCAGTAAAGAGCCCAAGCCTGACTGCCTCCTCGCGGAAGATGACGTCCTTCTCCGACACGATCGTGGAGATTGACAGCAGCCCTTTGGGATTGCTTCGAGCGAGATGCAAGATACGGAACACGAGTGCCAGCAGCTGCGATCACAGTGAATTGAAATGGCAGTGGGACACTCACTGAGCGCAGGCCATAGCTCAAGCCAAAGGAATAGATGAACGAGCGCAGCGCTCGAATCTGACAGCCTGACAAGCGCAAAGTGAGTAATGTCGGACAAGCAGCTCGGAATAGATGAACGAGCGCAGCGCTCGAATCTGACAGCCTGACAAGCGCAAAGTGAGTAATGTCGGACAAGCAGCTCGTGCAAATGGAATACAACAATGCACACAATACTCATGCAGCGGGTGCATACTGCTCTTGAAGTGATCGCCACAGAGACACGGGCGGAGCTCTGTGCCTCTTCTTGAACGAGAGTGAGCGTGACCAGTCTCGATCTGTTCTTCCTTGCCAGAGCCAGTAGTGCCCTCTGTTGCATTCTTTTCATGCACCCTTGGTTTGACTGGCGGAGCAGCTGGTGACTCGGGCCCTTGCATTTTTTTTTGGAATTTGATCAAAACAAGTCGCTCTTCTTGTTTTTACGAAATTGTGAAAATCAAATTCTGTGTTCTGGAGGTCAGTTAAATGCTCTGCAGGAGTTTTGATTCATATGTCTCTCTTGTATTACACCACGTTGTCGTTGAGTGTGTGTTCGATCCTCACACAATCGCAGTCGCATCGTCAATGCAACGACTTGGACATCCAGACGAGGCAGCAGATCCTCATCACGACGAGCCTCATTGGAACCAGCCTGTGCCAAACCGTGTCCTGCATTCTCCTCGCGAGGCACTGCGTTCGCGCTTCTTCGTGCTCAACGAGATCGTGTCAATCATCGTCAACGTGTTCCTGAACGCTGGAATTGGTTATGGCACGCTGAAGCAATGGGACAACATTGGACTGTGGGAGCAGCCGAATACAGAGAATCCTGCACCAACCGGCTATGCTGTGGACCTCGTGAATACGGGCTTTCTCGTGGTTTGGTTCACCTCGCTGCTCGCGACTCCAGGCGTTCGCAATGCTGTGCGCAGAGGCAACGCCACGCCTGTCAAACCCGACTCGCTTGAGCGTGGAATCTACCGCTGGTTTCCTTGTCGTGTTGAGAACGTGTGGGCTCGCGCTACGCTGATGGCTCTGCTGTTTGAGTTCATCTTCATTGCACCGTCGCTCGTGATTCTCGGACTCGCCTGCCGTTTTGGCTGGATGTCAGGTGCAAATGGAGACGAAGTTTGCCAATTCAGCAAGGTCGCTCCTTCTTTTCGTGCTGCAGCCTGGTCACATGCTGTGCAGGTCAACTTCGTGTGGTTTAAAGGGCTGTGGTGTGGACTGCTTGCTGGCTTTGCATATCCATTCTTGATGCTGGGCGCAATGAATCGCAACGTCATTCCTGAGTTCATCTATGACTCGTTCTTAGAGAATCTGAAGCTCAAAGGAATGCTCCTTTGACAGCTTATATCACAGTGCTGTTTGATGGCAGCACTGGCATAGTCCTGTTGATCGCGCGTTAATTACGTTCAACGTTGTAGAGGCTAGAAGCTGCTGCGTTGATCTAACGGCACAACGCTTGCATCATGAGCCAGCTTTGAACCATGTCTTGAAATCACGCGATCTGCTGACGCCCATACGATTCCAGCCACGACCCTGCAAACGCAAACCATGAGGCACAAGCGCCGCTGATAGAACTTGAGGTTGCAATGCAGGTTGATCAGAGATCAGGAATGCACAGAAGTCAGCTCATGATCAGAGGCAGGTGCAACACGAACCTGGTACTCGACATGATTCAAGTTGCCAGCATAGAACATATACCACCATCCATCTATTGCAGTGCGATCCAGCATGGCAGCAGCGTTGGCGCGGTCCACAGTGTTAAAGTCTTCCAGAGCAACATCCAACCGGATTCCTTGAGTCCACTGCAGCCAGTCGCTTTCCTTGGCACCAGAGCCTTGCATGAAGAACAAATACGGCAGATGCGGCACATTGTTTGCGTAGATCGTGCACAAGCAAGCCCATTGCGGCGGTTTGCCGCTGACATTGACCAGAAACACGTCGTAGTTTTCCACATACGGCGACCACGCCGTTCCATTGACATCGTACAGCACCAAAGGCTTGTCTGCAAGGACGAGTGAGCTCATTGTGCTCTGTACAGCAGTGCAGCACCTGACAGCTTTCGGAATGGCGCAGCGAGATTCGTGTCAGGGCTGACAGACACAGCGACACGCGGCGAATGGTCCACTTCAGATTTGTAGAAGAGAACCCAGCGTCTAAGAGGCTGACTCCACGCTACTGCCGCGTCGATCACATTATCGCCTCGCGTCAAGTCTGGCGCAAGCGCTGTAACATTTGACCAATGTCGCAGGTCAGTGCTGCTCATGAAATACAGCTGGTCACGCGCAGGTGCTGGACCAGACCAACTGTTGAATGTCACATAGTACGTCGTGACACGAGTCGTGGCGTTGAAGTGCGGAGTGACGTTGGGCGAGCACAAGCCAACGTGACCTTGCTCAGAGCCATTGATCAGAAAGATCACGTCGCTGTACGTCACAAAGTCCTTTGTGCTCACTTCGCCGACATTGCAGCGAAACACACCGTCTTTGCCAGTGAAAAAAGCCTGTGCACATAAGCTTTCAACAGCATAGTCGAGTGTACGGAGAAGAACACAAAGAACTCGCCAGTGCTCGGATACTCCTGAACATAGACGTCCTTGACTGACCAGGTAGGATACTGAATCGGGTGAGCTACAGCAACGTGTCGTCCATTACGCTGAGAATTGGGTTCTTGAGCTGGTCCCACGTAAAGCCAGCGAATGCAACGTGCAGCAGAGCGATCAGAAGGAGCAGTTGCATCTTCACAGCTCAGGCTGCACTGCAGTACAGGGAGCAGAGGGAATGTTCTCAAAATCGTGTCGCCCAGTGACAGATGGCAGAGAGGCGTATGCGCACGAGTTGATATCTCGTGAATGGCCTCCGTTCATGAAATGTGCTGGGTATGCATGGCTATGCATAGAGAGGCTACGGGCAAATTATTCTGTTCAAGCTGGATTGCATGGGAACAGAGCTCTTCCAGCTTCAAACAAGCAAACTATACACAGCCAGACGACTCGGCCATGAGCAATTGCAAACACGATCGACTGAGCAACCTGCAGCACGCTCACAAAGCTACACAGAGTACGTCCTGGGCATCGGCAGCCTCGTCGTAGCAGCAGCAGGTCTATTCGGCGAAGGCGGCACCCGAACACCAGTCATTGGCGCAAGTCTCGGGCTAACAATGTCAGCACCATCGCCGTTTGCAGCCTCAGTGGCGGCCAGGCTAGCGGCAAATCGAGCTGCCACAGCAGGAGACATGCCGTCAGGCGCTTCTGCGTCGTATTCGCTCTCGCTTTGATTGTTGACTAATGCAGCGGATGCCATGTCAGCGTCTGTGCGGCACTGCTTGCAGGGCCAGGGAATAAGGTTTGGAATCCAGCTGAACCATAGCATGACAAACAAGCCAGATCTGTGAAGGAAACAGTCGAGTTAGCGCTGTAATACGAAACAAGCAGCTTTGGCGAACGAGCAACGTTTAGAAACAGCAGTCACACGTGCTAACAGAGCAGCGTAGTTGTGCACTCACAGCTGAATGATAGCCAAAGCAATGTCACGAGCGCTGAAATTGAATGTGTCTGTGTCGTGATGCGCGATTGCCTCTTGGTTCAACACGAGCTCAACGCCTGACCACCATTGTAGCGGGTCAGCGATCAAGATGGCTGCTGTGCCAGCAATTTGAAGGATTCTTAAATCACGAGCAGCCCTTTTCACGACATGAGTGACAGCATTGCATAAGTGCCTCACTTGGACAACCGCTCGTTGGGCTCAAACGCAGTTGTTTCGCGAATGGCAGTGATCAGTGAGTGGCTAATAATCACGAAGAGAATCAAGCACAGCAGGAACGAGACGCCGAGCCACATCATAAAGATGCCAAAGAACCAGCGTCTGTTGATTGCGAGCTGCAGAATGATCTGCGAATGTTGAAGATAAAGTGTTTGTGACATATTGCGCACGACTGTGTTGCCAATGACAAATGTGAGAATAGCAACTCCGCTGAGCATGTTGCGGACAATGCTGATTGGAGTAGCACGCAGCATTTCAGTGTATGACACGAGTCCGTAATGAACCACAGAGGCAGCTGCAAAGTCTAAGCTGCAGGCTCATGGACAACACTCCGACCTGCGCCAAATAAGCAGCATGTCGTGTTGGTTGACAGAAACTGATACAGAAGCCCTGCGAAACGTGAGATCTGGCCACTCATCATTCTCACCATAGCTAAGGATATGCCGATAGCCTCGAGGATCAATAGCTCGTATGCACACCAGCAGCGAAGCAGCAAACCCGACTGCACAAGACACGAGCTGTACTCATTCATTCTAGACTCAAGAACGTCGCATGACAGCAGTACAACACAGGTTCAATGGCAGCAGCACTGAGCAGGGTTCAGCAGGTTGCGTTTACATCGATGGAGATGCTTCCTCAACGCTGCCAAGGTCGGTGGTTCATAGGCCAATTGAAGGGCGAACGCGACCAGCAAGTAAGCGCCAGTGACACCAAGCAGAACTTGCTCTCCAATGTACGCAACCTCTCCTTGCACCATCGAGACAAGTCTTGCGTCCTCTCAATGATTCGCTGCTGTTGCCGCTGCAGATGCAGTCAAATGAGGCGACGAGACAAGACGGAGTGGAATGCGAAGACTGGTCACGCATTATCCCAAAAGGCACACCAATGACTGCCAGCTGCTTGGCTACACGCTGAATCAGAATCAGAATCAGAATCTTGTTCAAGAAGGCACGAGACACACCAGCACTTCCGATCCTCTCACTCCTGAACACAAAAGAGCGTTGCCAACGAGAGTGCCCACACTGAGCAACCTAACGCCAACAAACAAGCTAGGGCATTCAGGCTCTGATCCAAGCCAATCGAGCCAAAGTGAGAGATCCACCAAAGCCTGTCATCTACGCACAACCATGCAGTTTCGAGTCTTCTGCAAGGTAACCTACAGGTTGCATGGCTATTCGGGTGAATGCGTTAAGGCTGAACGGTGAAACTTGGGCTGGACTCGCGACGGCTTGGGAATCGCCGATGACAGTGGTAGCGGCGTGGTTATGGTTCACACGCGGTCGGTTGCAGACACTCTACTGTCAGGCTTCCGCGACTCGTGTAGACACCTTCTGAGGGCCGGCATCTGCATAACGCAGAAGATGTCCACACGATAACCCTCAATCATAAGTTCCAATGCAGCTCATCCATTGCAGACATCGACCGACGGTCTATCCTCCGGTCTATGGTTAGAGGGGGTTGTCGAGCTCTGTAAGTCAGAAACGCTTGTCCAATAAGAAGCCAAAGTCCAAAGATGTCGAATTGTCAATGTCAAGAGAGGAAGCTGCCCTGAGCCTCATGAGCCACTGCTCCATGAATTCCAGCAGACGCCGCCCCACACGGCCATAAGTTCCAGTGTCTGCCACAGATAGTTCACTGTCGTGAGGCCTTGGCACAAGCAGTGCCTGACCCTCGAGCAGGACATAGTACACTACCGCCTCTAAGACGCCACCCGGTAAGGAACTCGTAACATAGAGCACGGGGCACTAGCCGCTCACACGATGGGGGACTCAGGAAAAAGGGGGAAAAAAACCGAACCCGAAAAAAGCCTCTCCAATCCGACGTACCACCAATCCAAAAGCACGAAGAAGTCCAAAGTAAACCAGCAGAATCCATCAGTCCAAAAACGGAGTCAAAGAAGCCAACAGTGTCGTCGGCAGCGGCGACGGCTTGTTCATCTTAGCAAGCATCGCACAGAGATTAGCACCAGAGCGTGCTAGCCCATAACGCTGAAGCCTTGACAGCCAAGTCATCATCGACAGAATGTAGTCGCCACAGACAGCAGCGGCAGTCATCCTAGCTCAGCGCAGCAGCGATCACAGTCAGCTGAATAGCAATAGGCGCGCAGTTGCACCAACGAGAGCATCTACGACCCCTTGCGAAGGAGATACGTCTTCGCTAGCACAGCACGCATCGTTCATCACAACATGAAGGCACCTTGCCGCAGAGAATAGCACCAGAGCGTGCTAGTCCATCCAGAACGTGCTAGTCCATTACCGCTACAGAAAAATGTTGAAAACAGAGAAATTTTTCAATCTGTTCGGCTGTTGGCATTGTTGGCGTGCTTTGGCGTGCACTAAAGCACATTTCAGCCTCTGTGGCGCTTTGGAAGTTGCGGAGTGCACGGACAACCAGTGACAAGTCATGGATCAAGGCGAGCCGCTGCTGCTGAACGCGGTGCCTCTTGACGCACAGACTGAACGCAGCTTGCTGGATCGTCTGCCAGTCTTTGCCGCGTTCTTGCGCTTCTCGGGCATCGTGCCGTGTGGCAGAGGCTGCGGTTCTCGACTGTATCCGCTCGTGGTGCTCATTAGCATTGCGTTCTCGTTCCTGTATTGGATCAATCAAGCGCACGTGTTGTACGACGACGGGCTAGAGGTCTTTGAAGGACTAATGATCCTCTTGTTTCTTTTGTCATGGCTGTATGCACGCTCGCGCATCAAGAGCAATCTGCGCGACTGGAGTCAAATCGACGCAGAGGTGGCCACTTGGCGTTCGCGTGTCGAGCAGAGTGGCGTTTCTTTGCGTCCGCGACTGCTGCAGAACAGAACTATCGGCATCTTTGTGATGTGCTTCGTGCTGCTTGGCGTAGCAACAATTTGCAGCGCCATGATCAACCTTTGTGAGCCATAGTTCTTCTGTTTGTTGCTGACCTCAAGCAGATACCAGAATGCCGAGTACATGGCTGCTGGGCCCAACACCAGATCGTTTCTTCACGCCAATGTTGATCGTCAATTTGCTCGTGTATGGCTGGCCGACATTTTGCTCCATGATTCCAATCGGAGCATTGTTCACGCTATTCGCGACAATTGCGCTGTTGCACGCCGACTTGGTTGACAGCTATGTACACTTCCTGCAGTCGAGTGGCCTCCTCTCAGATCGAGCAGACGCTGCACACTCGTTGTTGGTTGACGCACAGTCGCTCAGCGTTGCAATCCATGCATTCGAGCGTCTGCAATCACGGCTGCGCAATCTCGAGTCCAGCTTTCAGTTTGTTCTTCTACCGTGCGTGGCGATCGCTCTTGGCAGTGTCTTGGCGATGCTGCTGTTTCTGCGGCGTGTGTTTGACTACATTCCGAGTCTGATCGTCATTGCGGGAGGCCAACTGATCATGCTGACGTTTGTGCTTGGATTCCCTGCTGTTGTGACATGGCGCTGTCAAGAAGTCGTAATGTGGGTCAACAAAGCAGAAGCTCGATTGAGAGCCAAGGATACTGCAGTTGAATCCTTCGTGTTTGACCTGCCACAAACTGCTCCTGGCGAACAGAAGCACGTGACTGCAGGCCATGCCGCGCGTGTAACTGGAGCCGAGCATCCAGAGAATTTGACTCGTTTCTTGCAGTATTTGACTGTCAGCAATGCTGGATTCTGTTTGCTAGGCGTGAATGTGACACCAAATTTGGTGAAAACACTCGTCAGTGCGTACGTGAGCGCGTTGCTGCTTGTGAACCAAGTCAGTTCTAGAACATAGGAGCCGCGCTGTCGTTCAGCGAGTGAGATGCGTCGTGCATGTGTTGCGTTCAAGCGTCGCGTCGTCAAACGGGTGGAGTGTGTGGACACAATTGTTATGCGTCGACTGCTTGCTCACATTGAATGCAAAGAGATCCACAACACGACTCGTTCCACGCTTCCACACGCCAAACATCGCTGGACTACAAGCTCAGCTCAATGGGCCTTCTTGTGCTCGTGATCATGGCACTCTTTGCTGCCACCTGCGAGAATGAGCATCGCGACATACAGAACACGCACAAGTGACTTTGTATGACCACATCTGAAGGCCAACAATGGTCAGCAAGCAGGCCTGACAGGCCAAATGCCAGTAGCCAATGGACGTGAGCAGCGGCAGATTGACCTCGGGCTGATCAGGGTTGAAGACGAGCTTTTGACGTGCAGGGATGATGTCAAATACGAACAGCTTCAACGAAATTGCCCAGGGCACTGCCAAAGTGAGGTCAAGGTGCACAACAGACGTACCAAGCGAAAGCAAATCAGGATGCGCCTTGTGTTTCTTGATGCGAGCTCCAACCCAAATTCCGCCACACACAATGACGGCAGGGATGCTAAGCACCCAGATACTTCTTGAGTGCTCGATTGTGCGATAGTACCTGCGTTGATGAAGCAAGAGTGAAGCTGGGGCATGCTCGACGGCCTGAAAGGGCAACAAGTCGTTCACGCAAAAACTCAAAGTGGTTGTGACTGGACACAAAATGCACGAGAAGGCTTACAGAGCCGCGGCTAACAATTGCTCTTTCGTTGCATTGCCGCTCAGGATGTTTGAATCGAAGGTCAAATCAAGGCAGACCTACACAAAGCTAGCACGTCAAACTCAACAAGCGTATGTACCATGCCAATGATGAAGGTGGTCATTGCGACCAAAGTGAGTCCGTGCATTGCTGTGATGTGGCTTGATTCTGCAAGGGCAGCAAATCACGCCCAAATCATGCTGCTTTGCAACAGCATACACGCAAGTGCACACACTAGCGACATGAGCATGCAAATTTCAAAGCGGTTATCGAGAACGACGGATGAGTACTATATAGCACGTTGATTCACCTGGCAGCACGCAACAAATCGAAATCTTAATCGAGCAAGTTGATTATTTTGCATGCAATGCACTGTGATGCAAGAGCTATCCAGAGCACCAGCTTTTGTGCTGAGCATTTTGTGTTGGACTTGCACAATGCAACTCGTCTGCAACAGTCTCTATTGAACGGAGAACTTGAGCTCAGCTAGCGCCGGCTCTGGTTCTCATCTAATCAGACACGCCAGCAAGCCGCTACCGAAAACCGCTGTCCACGAGTGCCATGATCACAAGTTCTGAAACGCTCTCAGGAGAAGCTGAGCTGTGGCATGTTGCCAACTGCTAGACTGGCCCAACTAATCAACTAGGCTTTCTGCGGGTTGCGGTCCACTTCTTCACGCGTCATGTACCACCACTTGCCGTGGCCGTCAAGCCGCAACTGCAACAAAACAACTCGTGATCAAGGCAAGCCAAAGAGCAAATCGTTAGAAAAGACAAGCCAAGTGGCTGACTGTGACAGAGCATGAGAGTAACAATTCATAATGCTCGCAAACAAATAGCGCACTGATGACTCGACAGCTTTTCTCAACACACCTGGTAGTCGTGGTATTGTTGCAAGTTTGGTCTGTGACTGACCTGCGCGAACGATCAGCAGTTAGCAACTCAAGACATGGCACGCACGGTGAAGAGAGTGATGCCTAATTTGCGACATGTGTTGTAGATCTTGCCCTCGACTTCACTGGACACAGCGCTTGTGCACTCGTCCAGAATGGCATATCTGTCAATAGCACGGTGCCAGTCAGTCTTAGCAAACAGGAAGCATAAACTGGTGAGCAGGCCAATAGATGGAGGTTTGCATGATCAGCAAGCTGTCGCAGGGCGCTCGATTACCGTGGTCTGTGGTAGAACACACGAGCCTGCAATCAAACGGAAATGAGCATGCTTGCAGGGCGATAAGATGCTCACAGCACAGTCGACAAGCGAACACAAGCGCAGTACAGGGCAGAGCTGTTGTAGCGTAGGTTACCATGGCAACTCTTTGCTTTTGTCCTCCACTCAAAGCAATAGCCCAGTTCTTAACATCATCGTACTTCCACTCTGTGTACACACAACAAGTCGATGTGAGAATGACGCGTGAGGCGCGGCTTTGCAAGGAAAGCAGCACAAGGCTGGCACTAATGGATTGACAGCGTGTAGTGCGTAGTCCCTGCTGACAAGCTGGTCAGTAGTACTCGGACAGGCAGCACTAGCAGCAACCACGCAAAACAAAAACACCACAAGATCACTGTTTGAAGTCTCTCTCACCGTTGCAAATAGAGCGAGCGGGGTCAACAATGTCGAGCAGGCGTGTCAAGTCGTCGTCGCTCACACCAAGCTCGTCCATCTCAGCACGTGAATGAGGATAGATAATCTGATCACTGCATACATAGACATAGACAGGCATAAGCGAAGCACATGATAGTAAGAGGCGATGTAAGCACGATTGCAACAGCATGACAAACAGCAAAACAGCCGAGCATGATGGTGCATGGATGCAAGCAGAGGTGCCATGCTGTTGGTGCTCACCGCAGTGTGCCCATGACGAGGTAAGGCTTCTGAGGCACAAACAAGATATCTTCTTTCGGCGGCTTGACGACTGTGCCCTTGAACGGTGGCCACAGCTCGCCTGTGCACAACACATCGCGTGTGAGGTCAGATGACAGAATGACGACAGTCCATTCGCAACAGCAACTCAGGAAATTGGATAGACGGTGAGGAATTTATGTGAAGGACATTATGGCGACAACAATAAACATAATCACGAGAATTGAAATCTTGATTAGAACTGAATGCAAACGCCAAGTGCTGCACGTATCCCGGGCAGGAAAAAATCGAAAAACCAGGCGGAAAAATTCTTGAAACAGCTAGAAAGCACATTAGACAGCATGTCGACGCTATCCTGTGCTGAAACAAGAATATCACGGACCCATAAGCACAAAATATTCAAGAGAAATTACAAGCACAGGAGACGAAAAATCTTGTTCTTCAGCCTACGGAGCTTGCTCCTGCGGCTAAGTCGAATGTCTTTGAATTTTTCGAGACCATATCACCAGCACACATCGGTGCGCTTGGTGATCATCAAGTAAACTCAAGGCAATACAACACTAGGCACGCACATGCATTACGATCATGTGTGTGCAGATATCAAGATGTGGTGTTCTCACCAATAACTCTGAACATGCTGCTCTTGCCGCAGCCGTTGGGGCCAGTGATCATGATGTTGCAACCATGAGGCACCTGTACACAGCATGCACATGAGCAGCATACAAAGACAAACTGAAAAAAATGGACGAAACAAGAGAAGAGCAACAAACGTTTGCAGATGCAGCATTGGATGCAAAAATGTGCACACCTTGAGGTTAAGGTCCTTGACCAGCAATCGACCGTCAGGAGACACAATCCAAGCATCAATAAACTCAATATGATCGCCTTCAACCATGCGGCCGCCCGAGTCCTGCAAACAGAGATGAGGTGATGTTGTCGGCTAAGAAGCACAAATGTTTGCGGCTTTTCGCGTCAGTGGGGACAGTGACAATTTGTTCAGTACAATAAGTGCAGTTCACGGTGCAGTACACAACGAACGCATATGTACACGACAGCACGAGAAAAATTGAGTAAGACAATGGATTGCGAAACCGCAGCATGATTCGTTCAATGGTCAAAACGGCATCTTGCACAAACCTTGCCTTCCTTCTGCTCTCTAATGCCACCCTGGCTGCCTGTGCGAGGCATAGCCAGTGCTACAGCTGAAGCAGAAGACTTGAGACGAGCCTGCTTCCTCTTGCCGCTCTTTCGCAACTCCTGTAACACACCGCATAAGTCAGATCTAACGTTCAGTCGAAGGCAGTTTGATAGCAACTGGAACATGTATGCTGCTCATTACCTCTCCTCGTTGTCTCCATTGCTCAAGCCATTCATCGGTCACAGGAGCAACAGCCTGCAGCACAACTTGAGCCAACGCAGTTGAAACAAGAGAATCGCAATTTCAGACTCAGGCAGAAGAATGCGCCACAGTGCTGCAGTGCTGTGGCGTGCTTACCAGTTCCTTGACCACTTCTTCAGGAGGTCGGAGCTGGAAATTGTCCACACTGGCATCCTTGAGCGTCTTGACACGCTCCAGCACCTACAGTACATTGCAAATCAGCGTGCGCAGCATCGCAGGCTGCCGTTTTCAACAGCTTTCGAGAAATCGAGGTGTAGCACCCAGTACAGAGCACAGGAGCAAGTACAATGCATTGACTCACAGCAAGCAGCGAACAGCACAGCCGTTATTGCCAAAGCATTACCTCAGCAACACGTGTGGTGATGCCAACGAATGTCGCGACTTTTGTCGTAGTGCCGAGCAGCACACCAATACCACCAGCCAAGTCCATCAACAATTGACGATTCAACACGTAGTCACGAGTCAAATCTGCGGTGGTACGTTCACCCTACGAGCAGATACATTGTTGTTCAACGAGGCGAGGAGCGGTCAGAGTGCAACTGCACCCTGACAAACGAAACTGCAGCGCTGAGTAGCCAAGAGATGTGTAATGGCAGAGATATCACAAGCAGTCTGAGCGTTACCTTGACACGCGGGAAGAAGACTGGCAAGCAGAGGAGAGCATAGCCAGTGATTGAGGCACCGTATTTGGCCAAATACTGATCCAAAACTGCAGGCAGAAGCATATTGAGCGTTGATGCAGCCGTTGTGTTGCGGGGACCAGACATAGGCTGACAAAGCTGTTGCGGCAAGCACATAGGCTGACAGGCGTGAGCTCACTTCCAACGAGACCGTGCAACTTGTGCACCCAGGCAGCATGCTTGAACAGCTTGTCAAACAGTGCAGTGATGATGTTCTGTTCACGCTGGCTGCCCTCGAAGAAAGCAATCTCCTCAGCGTATGTGATCAATCGAGAGTGAGCTGTACGGTAGTCGCCCTGGACGGGCAAATGAGAACAGAGTGCATGCTGTGTCGCACCTGCAGCTCGCTCTGTCGCTGTGTGTTGCGCTTGAGATCGACAACCTTGAGAATTGCAATCTGCAGAAGCAGGATGCATGAGCTGCGGTGAGACGGAAGGCAATGAATGAATCGACTGCAGTTTGTCAGATAGACACGAACCTTGAGCTGAGCCAGAATCATGTAGTAAGCAAACAGCACCACAGGGGCCTTGAATCCCATCATAGTGCTGAGCTTCATTGTGTTGAGCACAATGTCCAAAACAGGCTTGAAAATGCTTGTGTACAAGTTGGAAAGCTGCTCGCAGAATGCCTCGACGTCAGCCGTCACACGCTGATCACTGCAGCAAGCGCCGTGTCAGCAACAGAGCCAATACAGCTAAGTGATTGAAGACCAGCTGCACAGGGCAAGCATGCAAACTTACACATTTTCGATCTTTGTAGCAGGCAGCTCATTGGCTTTGTAGAAGTTCTATGCTCACAGTCATGAAAGAGCAGGTGATGTCACGCACCACTCCTACAATGTACTGACGATTGATGTGCTCAGTCAGCTGACGACGGAAGCGCAGCGACAGCATGTTGGTGAAATACTTGAGACCAGAGTTGATGACAGCCTGATCACAGTCAAGCACAGCCTTGTGACAAACACTCACAGCAGGCACACCAATGACTGCAAACCGAGCAACTGCTTTAAGGAACTGATCCCAATTCTGTTGCACTAAGAACTGCGCGACTTGGCCGGTGACCACAGCGACCTGCTCGCAGTGACTCACTGTCGAGCACGTGGGACAAATACCTGAATGCTCAACAGCGTTCGCAGAACCAAGCAAAGCGTTAATCCCGCTAAGTTGCCATAAATGATGGGCTTGTCACGACCGCTAAATAAGATCTTGAGAATCTTTGCTAAGCGTTGTCCAAATGGAGCCTCCTTCTTGCGTCCTGACTGACTTCTGCCTGCACCAGCGCCAGCACCAGCCGATGTGTCATCAGCATCGCGTCGAGATCTCTGAGGGCGCAGGGCCTTCTTGGCATAGTACGACCCGCCAACGATCACGGCCAGTGCAATAGCCTTGGAAGCAGGCGACAAGCCTCTGCGCACAAACTCACATGGGACAAAGCGTGGCAGAGATACTTTAGGTCATTGACCGCTGATGCCAGTGACCACTCGCCAACAGGCTTTGACTGAGCCATTCTTGGCCTGAAAAATGCAGAGAACGTCGTTCAAAGCGGTGGCTCTCAGGAGGCGTTCACGATGCATCACAGATTCATCCCACCGAATTGATTTCCACAGTTCCGCCCAAACAAGACATGTCTCTTGTTTTTATGAAATTACTGGATTAACAAACTGGTTTCTGTCAACACATGTGCATTCAGATAGCTCATGAGCGCTGAAAATGCAGCCTTTCAGCATTGGCGCTGTTGTTGAGCCTCGCTGCTGCTCACGACTGCACTCCTGCCCAAGGCTTGGAAGAAAATGAGCGCGGTGATCGCGTTGTCATCCGCAGCACCCCGCGCAAGCTTGGTCCCGCGCCAACAGTTTCCAATCTCCATCCTCATGAGATTCCCCTGAAGGCACTTGTTGGCCTTGAACCTGAAGTGAGCGCCAGCTTCGCAGTCCTAATCAATTCGGTTAGGTGATGCAAGAGCTTCGCTCATTCGACACTCATGGAAGCGGGTGAGATTGACGGTGTATTCAATTTGTGATTGTGACAGGTACATTGGCGCGCACGAGCTGGCTCATGTCGTGAGCGAGTTGCACAAGAATGTATTTCGCTGTTGCCACTTGTTGAGTGACCAGGCTTCCAGGAGCGTGAACTGGCCAAATCGAAAGTGTCCAGCCTCAGAATGCGACGCACGATCTGCTTGCTGGTCGTTTTCTCTGTCATCACGCTGTTTGGCGTGCTTGGCATGGGTGTGTGGTACGACCGCAAGCATGTCGCAACCTCATGTGATTTAGGGCATCTCGACTTGTCAAGGACTCGAAAGTCCACGATAATGGCCGTATGACCACAAATGATGGGAAACCGTAAGCTGTCGGCATCTGCACACTTTCTCATATGGCTTGCGCAGCATTTACACAAACAACGCTGCGACCACAATCTCGGCAGGCATGAGCGATGTCGAGATTGCAGATCCTTCACTGCACGGCAAATCATTTGCATCAAGCCAGTACAGCTTGCAAAGGCTGTCCGCGAGACTCACGAAACTGCCTGAGCAACTTTCCAGCACATTGGGATCCTAAGCTTAGAATTCCACGTGGACAAGTTGTCGCG
>JADMIO010930444.1_pt1 | contig 53154 bp, 23 predicted proteins | sample 8958161 | NCBI WGS metagenome assembly JADMIO01 (sample SAMN16585339, study PRJNA669376) | soil metagenome | isolation source: Crop rotation soil | place: USA: Cullars Rotation, Alabama | collected 2011 | reverse complement strand
CGCGACTTCAAGTCACGTGAATTCCAAGCTTCGGATCCCACTGTGCTGGAAAGAAAGCGCCTCGATCCGCGCGTTCAGCTCTTTCGCCTCCGGCACGCTCGCGCGCCAGTAGCTCAGGAGCGCGGCCACTTGCGCCGGCGACCGCTGCGCGCGCGGCACCGCCAAAATTGCGCGCACCCCCTGCGGCACCGCGGCCAGCGCTTCCGGGTGTGCCGCCGTCGTAAACGAAATCCGAAAGCGCCCGAGATTATTGCCGTGCAGATCGTCCGCGTTCCACCCGCCGTGCTTCTGCGTGAGCTTGATCGTGAGCTCGGTCTCCCCTTCCCCGCCGATCGGCTTGTCCGCCACAAAAACGGCCGCACAGTCCCGATTGCGCCGCCCCGGTCCGAGGTCGTTGGACCAGGCCGTTTCTTCGTTGCCATCGATCGCGTAACTCGCCGGCCCGATGACGCGATGCTTCGGCTCCTTCTCGTTAAAATTCGAAATCACCGGCGTTTCCGGCGCTGGCTCGAGGTCCGAAATCGCCTTGGCAAACTTCACCGCCACCGGCTTCTTCGGATCGGCCGCCGGCGCCGCCTCCACCTTGAACTCCGTCAAGCCAAACGTCCCCAAATGCGAGCGGCCCGGCCCGCCACACGGGAGATTTGCATCCGTGAGCGCCTCGAAACGAAACGCGGTGATATTCTTCGCGCTCGTTTTCACCGTCATCTTCACCTCGTGCTTCACGGGCTGAAAACCAGCGGCCAGGAAACAGCCATCCTTTTGCGGCAGGTACCGCTGGCCGCCCGTGGAAATATCGTCCACGGCGGGCTGGAGCACTGTCCACTCCGGCGCCGCCTGTTTCCGCAAATCTTCCTCCCAGCGCGCCATCCGCGCCTCCCAGTCCGGCACCAGCTCACGCACTTTCGCTTCCGCCTCGCCGATCTGCCGCAGCACCTCCGCCCGCTTCATTTGCTGCTCGGTGGTATAGACCATCGGCTGCGCCTCATCGTCGTTATTGAGGAAGGCAAAAATCTTGTAGTACTCCTCCTGCGCAAACGGATCGAACTTATGCGAGTGGCATTGCGCACACTGGATCGTGAGCCCGAGCACTCCTTTGCCCAGCGTCTCCATCCGATCGAACATTTGCTCCATCCGGAACTGCTCCGGGTCCACGCCGCCCTCTTCGTTCAGCATCGAGTTCCGCAGAAACCCCGTCGCCACCATTTGATCCTGCGTCCGGTTCGGGAGTTGATCGCCCGCGAGCTGCTCGATGATGAATTGGTTGTACGGCAAATCGCGGTTGAACGCCCCGATCACCCAATCGCGATAAAACCACGCCGACCGCGGCGCGTCCTTTTCATACCCGTTGCTATCGGCATAGCGCGCCGCATCCAGCCAATCGCGCCCCCAGCGCTCCCCGTAGTGCGGCGAGGCCAGCAGCCGTTCCACCTGCTTCTCGTAAGCATCCGGCGCTTGATCCGCCAAAAACGCATCCAGCTCCCCAACCGTCGGCGGCAACCCGATCAAATCCAAACTCAACCGCCGCAGCAGCGTCTCCTTCCCCGCCTCCGCGGAAGGCGCCAGCTTCTCCTTCTCCAGCCGCGCGAAAACAAAGGCATCGATCGCGTTTCGCCCCGGAGCCGCGGTCGCGGGAAGCGCCGGCCGCACCGGCGGCACAAACGCCCAATGCTTGGCCCACTTCGCCCCCTCGGCCACCCAGCGCTTCAACGTCTCCTTCTGCTCCGGCGTCAGCCGCTTCCGCTCCTTCGGCGGCGGCATCGCATCCTCAGGATCGTCCGTAAAAATCCGTGCCACCAAATCGCTCTTCGCCACATCCCCCGGCACAATCGCCCGCACCCCATCGTGCTCCGCCAGCGCCTCCTTTTCGAGATCGAGCCGCCGGTCCCCTTTCCGGTGATTCTCATCCTGCCCATGGCAGTAAAAACATTTGTCCGAAAGGATCGGCAGCACATCGCGCGAGAAATCGACTGGAGTCCGGGGATCTGCCGCGAGGGCGGCAACCGTGGCACCGAACAACGAAAGCACGAGAGGAAGAAAGCGGCGCATGGGGCGAGGGGGGAGAATATAAGCAATAATTCGAACGGCGTCCTTATTGTTTGAGCGCTGTTTTCATGGGGTGCCGATCAGTCTTTGACAACATACCAGTTGGGCGCAAGAGACCCGATACGCGACCATTCGCGGACGAACCTGGGATGGGTGCTTGGATCGTCCGTGCGATAAACAAACGCGGTGTGTTTCACAGGAAAGCCACTGCCCCAATAAAAGATCACCTCCGAACCTCCCGTCGGAGCGAGATCGCTGTTGATGCGGTAAGCCAACCGAATGTCTGCCTGCGGGGTCCCCGCCTGCACCAACCGAACGGCCGCTTCGTACTCGGGCAGCCGCAAACGAAAAACCGCATCGCGCACCATGATGCCCACCCGCGCACCAACGAAAGGAGCCGCCGCGAGCCAGACGATCGCCGCAGCCGAAATAGCAATGGCGCGAGGGTTGCGCCAGCCGAGGCGAGCCCACGATCCGAGAAGAAGACAAAACCAGGATAGAAAAAACAGCGCGATAACAAGCTGAAGAAAGACGTTTTCTCGATAGTGGAACCAAGCCGCAAATCCCGCGTGAAAGAATGAGAAACCCAGAATGAACCGGCTGAAGCGCGTCATGGGTTGGGAAACTCTGAACGAGGACTGTTTCTCCCGAAGTCCGCAAGCGGCATTGCAGCCGTACGGCACTGCTCCCGATGGTCCTGAACCGTATTGGGGCTTTTGCTTGCCGAGCGCCCATCCGCTCATTCCTTGACACACCGCCCGCCCTCGCCACCTCATCAATCCATGGGGGACATCAATCTCGACCTCAATTCCGACTCGAAAACCAAGATTTCCATCTTGTCAGCCGTTTCCTGCGCGGCCGGCGGCCTCAGCCTGGCGTGGACTTTCGGGCACTCCCTCGCCGCGGCCGCGCTCGGCACCGTCCTGGGGGGCGTGCTCGGCTATGCCGCCGCCTTTCGCGGGACCAGCTTCGCCTTTCGCCTCATCCTGGTTTCCGTGCTGGCCATTTGCTACGCGTTCGTGGACCGCGACGGCAAAGTCTCCGATTATTTCCGGTCCCAGTGGGATTCGGCCACCCATCGCGGGGAGCCCTCGTCTCACCATGGCCCCGGCGGCTCGTCACGCCGGGGGCAAAATCCCGCCTTCGAGGACGACGCCCCCTCGCGGAGGGCGCCCCGCAATCCTTATTGATTGGGGCGCCCCGCGCGAGCGTTACGGCTGCACTGCCACCACGTTTTCGCTGATCACCGCCTCCGTGGAGGCCGGCGGCTTCTGCTCCGCGGGCTTTGCGGCCGGCGGGCGCGGCTGCACCTTCCAGAAATGCGCGATAAAAGTGCCCCAGTCCCCGAGGATTTCCCGGGCGCGGGCGCTGTCGGTGGCCTCGAGATGCCGGTAGATGAGCTGTTGCAGGATGACTTGATCCTCCTCGCTCACCCGCTCCACCACCACGAGCCCAGGATTGTACAGCGCCTCGAAGCGATTCTCCAGATCCAGCACGTAGGCCGAGCCGCCGGTCATGCCGGCGCCGAAGTTCTTCCCCGTGCGGCCGAGCACCACCACCGTGCCGCCGGTCATGTACTCGCAGCCGTGATCGCCCACGCCTTCCACCACCGCGGTCGCGCCGGAATTGCGCACCGCAAAGCGCTCGCCGGCACGTCCATTGCCGAAGAGAATTCCCCCGGTGGCGCCGTAGAGGCAGGTGTTGCCCATGATCGAGTTTTCATGCGCCACAAAGCGATGATCGGGCCGCGGGCGCACGATGACTTCGCCACCGCTCATCCCCTTGCCCACGTAATCGTTGACCTGGCCAGTCATGACCACCTTGAGGCCCGCGGAAAGGAATGCGCAGAAGCTCTGCCCGGCGGTGCCGTTGAGGTTCAGCGTCAGCGTCCCCTCCGGCAGGCCGGTCACGCCGTACTGATAGCCAATTTCGCCGGAGACCTTGGTGCCGATCGAGCGGTTCACATTCGTCACCGCGTAGGTGAGGTTCATCTTCACCCCGTCCACGATCGCGTCTTTGGCGTCTTGCAGGATCGTATCGTCCAGCGGCGACTCCGAGATCGGCGGATCGTTGCGCTGGCGCGTGCAGTAGCGGGGCGAAGGGTCGTCTTTGCCCACCACATCCACCAGCAGCCGGCGCAGATCGAGCATGTTCGCCTTCGGATGATTCGGCACCACCCGCTGCTGGAGATACTCGGGATGCCCGATCAGCTCCGCCAGCGAGGTCACGCCCAGCGAGGCCAGAATGCCGCGCACTTCCTCTGCCACGGCGTTGAAGAAATTCACCACCATCTCCGGCGTACCCTTGAATTTGCCCCGCAGCTTTTCATCCTGCGTGGCCACGCCCACTGGGCAAGTATTCAGGTGGCACTGGCGCACATAGACACAGCCGAGCGCGATCAGCGCCGTCGTGCCGAAATTGAACTCCTCCGCGCCGAGGATGGCCGCTTTCACGATATCCTCGCCGGTGCGCATCCCACCGTCCGTCCGCAGGACGATCCGGTTGCGGATATTGTTCATCAGCAAAATCTGCTGTGTCTCGGCCACGCCCAGCTCCCAGGGAGTGCCCGCGTTTTTGATGGAGGAAAGCGGCGACGCGCCGGTCCCGCCATCGTGTCCCGAAACCAGCACCACGTCGGCATGCGCCTTGGCCACACCCGCGGCCACGGTGCCCACGCCGGCCTCGGCGACCAGCTTCACCGTGATCTTCGCCCGCGGATTCACCTCTTTCAGATCGTGGATGAGCTGCGCCAGATCTTCGATGGAATAAATATCGTGATGCGGCGGCGGCGAAATCAGCATCACGCCCGGCACAGTGTGCCGCAGCCGCGCGATGATGGAACTCACCTTGTGCCCCGGAAGCTGCCCGCCCTCGCCGGGCTTCGCGCCCTGCGCCATCTTGATCTCGATCTCCTTGGCACTCGCCAGATACGCCGCCGTTACGCCAAAGCGCCCGGAGGCGATCTGCTTGATCGCGGAGTTCGCGTTGTCGCCATTCGCCCGCACCCGGAAACGCTCCGGATCTTCGCCGCCCTCGCCGGAGTTCGATTTTCCGCCGATCCGGTTCATGGCGATCGCCAGCGCCTCATGCGCCTCGGGCGAAAGCGCCCCGAGCGACATGCCCGCCGTGGTGAAGCGCTTGCGGATCGCTTCCGCGCTCTCCACCTCGTCCAGCGGCACCGGACCGCTGCGCCGCGGCACGAATTCCAGCATGTCCTTAAAGGAAATCGGTTGCTGGCTCTTCACGCTCTCGACGTAAGCCTTGTACTTCTCCGGGTCGTTCGTCTTCACGAACGCGTGGAAAGATTGGATCACCGGCGGCGTTACTGCGTGGCGCTCGCCCGCGCGACGGAAGCGATAGTAACCGGCGTCATCGAGCTGCGGCCCTTTGGCCTCCTCGGGCACGGCGGCGAAAGCCTTCTCGTGCCGGGCCAGCGACTCGCGCGCAATTTCCGCAAATCCGATCCCACCCACCTGCGAAGGCGTGCCGGAGAAACACTTCTCCATCACGCTCTCGCCCAAGCCGATGACCTCGAAAATCTGCGCGCCCTGATAAGACGAAAGCACCGAGATGCCCATCTTCGACATGATCTTCAACAGGCCGTCCTCCAGCGCCTTGCGCAAGTTTTTTAAGGCTTTTTCGTAAGTAAGCTCCTCCGCCTCGCGCATCGCCGCCTGGGCCTTGGCCAGCTTCACGGGATCGGTCCCTGCCCGGCCCAAATCGCGCTTCGCCTCTCCGGCGATGGCTTCCAGCAATTCCGGCACGGAATCGAACAGCACGTACGGGTAAACCGCGCTGGCGCCAAAGCCCATGAGGCAGGCGAGCTGATGCGTATCGCGCGCCTCGCCAGTTTCACAAACAATGCTGGCCTTCATGCGCAGCCCCGTGCGGATGAGGTGATGATGCACGCCGCCGGTGGCCACCAGCATCGGCACCGAGATGCGCGCATGATCCACCGCGCGATCCGTGAGCACCACGATGCGTGCTCCGCCCCGCACGGCCTCCTCGGCTTCCGCGCAAATCCGGTCCAGCGCCACCGCCAGCCCGGTTTCGCCTTCGGCCACCGGCCAGGTGCAATCGATCGTTGCGGACGGATGATCCTGATCCGCGAGGTTCTTCAGCGCCGCCAGCTCCTGCTCCAGCAGCACCGGCGAATCCGCCCGCACCAGGCGCGCGTGCGCCGCCGATTCCGCCAGCAAATTGCGCCGCCAGCCCAGGACCACATTCACCGACATCACCAGCTTCTCGCGGATCGGATCGATCGGCGGATTCGTGACCTGCGCAAAGAGCTGCTTGAAATAGGTGTAAAGCAGACGCGGCTGGAGCGAAAGCACCGCCAGCGGTGAATCGTCGCCCATCGAGCCGATCCCCTCTGCCGCCGTCGCCACCATCGGCTTCAGCACCATCTCCATTTCTTCACTGGAGTAGCCGAAAGCCATCTGCCGCTGCGTGAGCGTGAGCACATCCAGCGGCTCAGCCGGCGCCATGATCGGACCCGGTGCCAGCTCGCTGAGTTTGATCAGGTTGTCCTTGAGCCACTGCCCGTACGGCTTGTCCTTCGAGAGCTTTTCCTTGATCGCCTGATCCCGCATCACCTCGCCCGTGGTGGTATCGATGGCGATCATTTCACCCGGCCCCAGCCGACCCTTCTCCAGGATCGTGGACTCCTCAAACTCGTTCGTCCCCATTTCCGAACCGAGTGAAATGATCCCGTCGTCCGTGATGGTATAGCGCGACGGCCGCGCCCGTTCCGGTCCAGGCACGCGCCCACCGTGGTCCCATCGGTGAAAACCAGGCACGCCGGGCCGTCCCACGGCTCGTTGAAGCAGCGGTGATACTCGTAAAAGTCCCGCAGCTCCGGCGCCATGTGCTTATCCGAGCGCCACGCCGGCGGCACCAGCATGGTCATGGCGTGGAGCACCCCGCGGCCGCTCATCACCAGCGCCTCCACCGCGTTATCCAGCTCGGCCGAATCCGATCCGCCGGGCTGGATGATCGGCTTCAGGAGATCGATATCCTCACCCCAGAAATCCGCCTGGAGCTCGGCCTCCCGCGCCCGCATCCAGTTCACATTCCCGCGGCGCGTATTGATCTCGCCGTTGTGCGCCATCATCCGGAAAGGCTGCGAGAGGGGCCACGTGGGGAAGGTGTTCGTGGAGTACCGCTGGTGGTACACCGCGATCGAGGTCTCGTACGCCGGGTTCAGCAGATCCTTGTAGAAATTCTGCAGCGACGGCGACAGCAGCAGCCCTTTGTAGGAAATCACCCGCGAGGAGAACGACGGGATATAGAAGTGGCGGATTTCGTCTTCCGCCGCCCGCTTCTCGATCTCATTGCGCGCCAAAAACAGCCGGCGCTCATATTCCTCCCCATTGATCCCCACCGGGCGCCCCGCCAGCGCCTGCTCGATCCGCGGCAGAGTGGAGGCCGCTTTATTTCCCAGCAGGCGGAAATTGATTGGCACCTCGCGCCACCCATAAAGCGTCACGCCGCGCGCCTCCAGCACCTCCTCGGCGATCGCCTTGGCCCGCGCCTGGGCGTAAGCATTGTCGTGCGGCAGGAAAAAGACGCCCACCCCGAGCTCTTGCGGCTCGGCCAGCGTCACCCCCCAGCGCGCCAGCTCCGGCGCGAAAAGCTTGTGCGGAAGCTGCGTTAATACCCCCGCGCCGTCGCCGGTCTTGCCATCGGCATCGATCGCGCCCCGATGGGCCAGATTACAGAGAGATTCCAGCGCCATCCTCAGGACCGAGTGCGATTTTATCCCATCCTTCTGGGCGATGAACCCGACGCCGCAGGCGTCGTGCTCAAATTCCGGACGGTAGAGAGAAGGCCCGAAACGGGCGACATGGTCCTGGATGACGTGATTCATAGAGCGATTAGACCGGCAAAAACCGGTAAAGTGATAGGACTCCCAGCGCGCAATTCAAGACAAGATTTCGAGAAAAAGTGCAAACTTTTGCGCGCGGCTCGTCGCAAATTTGTCTGAATTAAGCAAAAAAGCTGGCGTTACAGTCAAAGACCTGCGAAAAGCGCGGGTCTTCAAATGCGGCACCCTATTGAAAATGATTCCCTGGCGAGTAACGGCGACCAACCCAAGGAAACGGCTCACCCCGCCCCCTCCGGTCGCCCTTATCGCACAAATCCTGGCATGAAATTCCTCGACGAACAAGAACGGCTTATCGTACGGCAGCTCATCCGCGACCCTCGGGAGTCGGACAATGGGATCGGCGAAATGACCGGGGTCAACGTCCGCACGGTTGGCCGCAAGCGCCAGCGCCTGGAGCAGGCCGGCATCCTTTCCTACTTCACCCACATCGATCTCGCCGCCTCCGGCACCGGCGAATACAATTCGCGCCACCTCTACATCATCAAATTCCGGATCGGCGTCAGCTACACCCAGGTCCTGGAAGACATCAAGCGGGAGCCCTTCGTCCGCTCCGTCTTCACCGAGGTCATCTTTGAGAGCCATATCGCCGAGATCGACGGCAAAATCGCCATGCTCCTCTTCATCGATGGCGCCAGCGATATCGACATCGTCCAGACCGTCCAGGAAAAGCTCATCCCGAGCCTCGAAAACAACCACGGCCGCGGGTCCGTGGAAGAAGTCTCCACCATCCGCATCCTGGCCCCAGTCCGCACCCTGCGAAACTACATCCTCCCCGTGAACATGAACCACGGGTACATCAAAAAAGAGTGGCCGAACGAGGCGATCTACGTAGGCCGCGAGGGCGAAAAGGGCGAGTAGGCGAGGGCCGCACGGCGGATTTGGCTCAAACCGTCCAACTAGGCGACTAAAATGGCGATTCCCCTCCGGTCTGCGACTGGCTGGGGGGCTAGCAGCCACTAGCTCAGGAATTGACTGAGTGACAGTGTACTCGCCTCATTTCGCCTTCGCAGGCCGCATATTTGTATTTGTCTCTAGGCGCACGAAGGGCGACAAAAGTACAGTTTCGTAATGTCAGACCGGGCCGGTTTGCCTCGCGATTTGGCGAACGAACGTTAAAGTGTGCCAACCGCTTGCGTTATGAAGCCACCCCTTCGCGCCCTCGGGGCGTTATGCGTCCTTTGGTCACTGTTGCTGCCGGACGCCGGTGCGGCCACGAATGCGGTCCCGCTGACCCAGGATCGCTTTCACATTTCAGGGGACATCAAGCGTTCGGTGCCCCTGGCCAATGGGCAGATTCTCATTGCCGGCGATTTCGACGGCGTCAATGGCGTGCGCCAGCCAAGGTTCGCGCGGCTGAACGCGGATGGCGCCCTGGATCAATCGTGGCGTCCGGGGGTCAAGTACGGGGTGGACTCGTTGGTGGCAGATGGCGATGAAACTTATTTCATAGTTCTTGGCAGGGCCTATCGCGCAAAGTTGTCGGGCAATGGATTGGCCGATGGGGACTGGAAGCCGCCGATCGATACCGCCGCCCATCTCTTCGAGTACTGTACGGATATTGCCGTCGGCGGGGAGTTCGCGTACATCGTGGTCGCGCAATACAAGAATTCAGACGTCAATTTTGATCATCCGAAGTACATCCTGCGGCGCTACTTTCGGACCGGTGGAGGAAATCTGGATCGATCCTGGACCCCGAAAATAATCCAGACGGCGGATGCGGACACGATGCGGCTGTTTTTGGATGGGGACCACGTCTATGTAGCGCACGATCTTCTAAGCTTTCATTCGTCTCCTCCCACCCACTTTGAACGCTATAGCCTGACCGGAGTGGGAGCGCGCGATCCGCACTGGCAATTGACGGTGCCGCACCCAAATGGCGAGGTGAACGCCTTCGCGCAGGACGAGAATTACGTTTATCTGGCTGGGGCTACGATGCGGGTGGGCCGGACGTCGCCGGTCGTGGCCGCCCGTTTTTCAAAACTCACCGCGCGGTGCGACAAGAGCTGGCCCGACTCATCGCTAGCGTTTGATTTTTTTCGCCTGGCGGACGTGGCCGTGGCCGGTGGGATCGCTTACTTCATCTCGTCAGACGAGGTGAGCGGGGTGCCGGTGGGACCGGAAAATCCGTCCGGCCAGGTCACCATCTCGCGGCCACTTCCGGAGAACTATCAGAAGCTGAGCAGCAGCGCACACGAGTTATACCTGATGGCCACGTTCTCCGGCGAGGCCGACCCGCTGGTGCGGCTCGATAGCCAGACTGGCAGCCAGGACCGGAGCTTCCGGCCGGCCATCATAGATTACGCCCTCCTTCGTCAGGTGCTTCGTCTGCCGGACGGAACCATCTATGTGGCGGGGCGATTCGACTCGCTCGGCGATGCCCAGGTGGACAACCTGGTTCGTCTTCAGCCGGACGGGCACCTGGATACAGCCTGGATTCCCAAGCTTGACCTGAACGGTGAGATTTCGCGCATAGCGGTCGCGGGGAACTTTATCTATTACTTGGCCGGGATTACCGTGGGCAGGCTTTCGTTGGCGGCCCCCGCTCGGGTGGATACAAGCTGGAATCCGGAGACGAAGCTCGATGCCGAACTAGGACCGGACCAGAGCGGCTTCATTACCGATGCGGTCCTCGGTGCCGACGGGCTATACGTGCTCTACCGTATCTATCCCCTCAGTAATCCGCTCGCCCAAGGGTCCGTCAGTGTGCGCAAGATTCCATTGGCCGGCGACGGAACTCCCGACCCGGCCTGGAAGATAAAGGTGGATGCCAAGTCTCCCGGTTCTGCGCGCCTCTTCCTTCACCAAGGATATCTATATGTGAGCGGCGACTTCGGCTATCGTTATCCCCTGACCACTCCTGTGGCCAGAGATCCGAACTGGCAGGTGAACGATTCCTACTCAAGGTTGTTTGCCGCCGACGACACGTATATTTACCAAGCCAACGGCACCTTCTTAAGGCGTTATCCGCTGGCGGGCTCCGGCACGGCAGACCCCGCGTGGGTGCCGACCATCAAAACCGACTCCGGGTCCGGGGGGTCGCCCCAATTCAGCAGTCTGCTGGCGATCGGCTCACGACTTTATGTTAGTGGCCGATTCGATACGGTGAACGGCGCCCGGCATCAGAACGTGGCCCGGCTGGACGACACCGGCAACGCCGACGCAAGTTTCACCACGAATGTACCCCGCGTGGAAAGTGTCGTTGCAAGGTCCACGGATGGGCCGCAGTGGGTGGGCGTTTTCGGTGCCAATCCGATCCTCGGCGGCATCTATGGCGAAATCGATGGCGTGACCGCTTTCCAGCCATCCATTTTTAATTCGCTCACTCCGCCTACGCTCTCCCATGCGGGAACGAAGGTCTTCGCGCAGCCCGCGGATGCAGGCTCCGTGGGAATCGCCTGCTTTCGCGTGACCGCGATCGTTGGTGGAACCCTGGCGAGCAACGGTACTCCGGTGGCCTCCGGTGATTTTGTTACCGTGGAGGCCGGCGGCGCAGGGTTGGATTTCACGCCCGATCCGAACTTTACGGGCGCGCGGTCGGTCTCGCTGGCCTCCGCCAGCACCGCCAATGCCGCGGACACGGGAGCGACCTCGAGCACCGTCGATCTCACGGACACTTCGGTGCCAAAGAACCGCTACAGCATGGCGACCACGGCCATCACAGTCCGGGAAGGGAGTCCTTCGGCGCTCGTCACGGTGCGGAAGATCGGTCCGCAGGCGGGAAGCGTGACCTTTATGCTGGAGGAGGGCTCGGCGCGGGTGGGAGCGAGCTTCGCGGTACCGGCCTCGCTCACCGTCGATTTTCCGGCCGGCGATGGCGACGCGATGATCACGGTGCCGCTGATCGACGACCTCATTTTCACGGGGAACAAGGACTTCCGCGTGGTGCTGACGGAGTCCACCGATGGCGGGCTCCTGCTGTCGCCGAGTGCCACGGTGGTCACAATTCTTGATGACGATCCGCTCGGCGATACCGCTTCGCTCACTACCCTCCCGGCACTGCCGGGGCTGCCCTCGGGTAATGCCAGCCTGACGGTGACGCTGAATGCGCCCTTGGGAGCGTGGCGGCTGCTGGGCGAGGCCAACTGGCATCCGGGAGGCGCCACTTTGGCCGGCCTCACTCGCGGCAACTACTTCGTCGAGTTCCGCCTGACGAATGGCTTCATCGCTCCACAAGCCCGCACGGTGCCGGTGGATTTTGGCGAGAGCGTTTCGATCGACGGGGCTTATCTGCCGCTCGGCAGTGCCGCCATGGGCGCGCTTGCCGTTTCCATCCAACCTGCCAGCGTGGCCAGCGACCAAGGGGCCGCGCGCGGCCAATGGCGGCTGGTAGGAGAGACCGCCTGGCGCGATAGCGATGCCACCGCGGAAAACCTCGTCGCCGGACCGTACGATGTGGAGTTCAAGCCGGTGACAGGACGGGCCACGCCGCCGCCCCAGACGGTGAACGTGGCGGGCTCGGTGCTCTACACGATCGTCGGCACGTACCTCATCGCTGAGGCAAGTAGCGGCGCGGCACCGGCCCCAGTGGATTTTTCAACGCTCCAGACCCTCCCCTACGCGCTGGTCGGCCAGATTCGCACCGCCGTCGGTTTTGCCAGCGGGACCGCGGTACGCGACCGGGTGGTGCTGACGGTATCGCACGCGCTCTTCGATGACGCCACACTTTCGTCGGTCACGGATGTCCTCTGGTTTCACCAAAAGGCGCGCGGGGATTTCGAGCCCCCACCGCAACAGGCTCGGGGATGGTACATCTTCGATGGCTACGCCAGCCAGCGCACGACCGATCTCGCCAGCGGCGCCGGCGCCATCGGGATCTCGACGCCCGACTCGCAAAAGCTGGACGTGGCGGCGCTCTGGTTCTTGGAGCCCTGCGCGCGCGGCTCGTTTGCCGGATATCTGCGCACCGACCCCCAGAACGATTTCCTGCTGGCCGCACGCCGGCGTATCCTGGCGGGATATCCGGTCGAGAACGTGGCCGAGGAGGCGAATGGCGTGCTGCACGCCACCGATCCGAACGTGGCCAGCACCTTCACGGCGGTAAATGAAGTGGTACGGTCCACGGCCGACCTGAGAGGCTTTGGCGGAATGTCGGGCGGACCCCTGTTTGTGGAGGAAAGCGGCGCGTTTTACCCCGCGGGAGTGTTTCTGGGCGGCACGGCGCAATGCCTCGTGCGAGTGATCGATTCCGGTGCCGTCGATCTCATCAACCGGGGCGAGATTTCCGGCAACGGCGGTGAAAACAACGTGGGCGGGGGCGTCACGCTGGTGGCGCCCGGCGTCACGAGCTCGCCCTATGCGCCGACGCTGCTCGGCTGCACGCTGTCGCCGGCCGAAGTAGTTCTGCAGGGAGCCGCGTGGCGGATCGTCGGAGAAGAAACCTACCGGCCGAGTGGGGTGCGGGTGGCGGTGAAACCGGGCACCTACCGGCTGGAGTTCAACCCCGTGGCGGGTTACGTGACCCCGGACCCCAAAGTCTTGACGCTGGTGCAAGGCCAGGCGGCGACTTCACGCAATGCTTACGTGCTCGGCGCATTGGTGCATGTGACCATCCAGCCGGATGGCGCCGGCAGCGCACCCTCCGGCTACTACGCGCTGGGTGAGGTGGGCTCAGTGAAAGCTACGCCGGCGTCGAACTATATTTTCGATGCCTGGATGGAGAACAGTATGATCGTTAGCCGGAATCAGACACTGACTTTCGCTGTGAATGGACCACGCGAATTCGTCGCCTCCTTCAAAGAGGGCACTTTTGTCCCGTACGCCGGCAGCTACGCGGGGCTGCACGAATCGGCGGGGAAGACCGATGGGCTGGCCTCGTTCACCGTGACCGGCAATGGGAGCTTTAGCGGCAAGGTCACTTATCGCGGCAAGACGTACAACGTGCATGGCATGCTGGATGAAGCGGGAACGTTTTCGGGCTCGCTGGGCTCGTTTGCGCTGCTGCTGCAACTCGATCGCTCGGACCCGACGGGCGTGCTGACGGGGCAGATTTTCGATGGGGGTACACCGACGACATTCAACGCGGTGCAATCACCGTACGGCGCCAGCGCGGCCACGGCGCTCGCGGGGACCTACACGCTGCTCTTGCCGAGCGCGGATCCCAACGACCCATCGGCGCCGCCGGGATACGGCTTCGCCAGCGCGCAGGTGAAGCCGTCCGGGGCGATCAGTTTTGTGGGGACGCTGGCCGATGGCGTGGCGATGAGTGGCGCCGGGCAAGTGATCGGCGGGGATCGCTGGCCGTTTTATACCGCGACGTTCGCGGGCGGTGGCGGGGTTTCCGGCATCCTCCAGTTTCGCAGTATGTCCGGCCAAAGCGATGCGGACGGCCCCCTTCGCTGGGTGCGGCCGGCCTCGCGGCCGGATCACTACTACCCGGCCGGCTTTGACACCACGCTCCCTGCCGTAGCGTCGGTTTTTGTCGCACCGGCGGTGGATTATTCCACCGCCACCCTCAAGTTGAAAGGCGGTAGTCTCGCCTCCGAAGTCACCCGCACCCTGGGCATCAACAGCAGCAATTTCGCAGTCACCTCCTCCGAGGACCCCGCCCTCCGTTTCACCATCGATCGCAAAACCGGCCTTATCTCGGGCACCCTCACCAGCCCCGCCACAGGCAAGAAACTGCCCATCGGCGGCGCCGTCTTCCAAACCTCACGCCGAGCCGCGGGCTACTTCAAAGCCCCCGCGCCCGCCACCGGCACCCTGGAAATCACCCCAAACCCTTAGCCGCTAGGAATCAAGTACTTGTCATTGGTAGAGTTACGCCACACACGCCAGCGCCGAGGCTAGGCGGGCATACAACAGAAGAGGCGGCGTGCGTGGCACGTGAGGCGGAAAAGGGCGAGTAATAGGACAATTTCGTAATGTCGAGTTGAGCCGGTTTGCCTCGCGCTTTGACGACCAAGCGTTAAGGTTTGCCAACTCGCTCGCGTTATGAAGCCACCCCTTCGCGCCCTCGGGGCGTTTTGCCTGCTCTGCACGCTCTGGTTGCTTCGTGCCGGGGCGGCCACGACTGCGGTTCCATTGAGCCAGGAGCAATTTCGGGTTTCAGGGTCCGTCACTTATTCGATACCGCTTCCCAACGGGCAGCTTCTCATTGCCGGAGAGTTTGAGAGCATCAATGGCCTTCGTCAGCCGCGGCTGGCCCGTTTGAATGCGGACGGCACCCTGGACCAATCGTGGCATCCGCAGCTCAGCGATGAGGTCACGGCGATGGTGGTGGATGGCGATTACGTTTATATTATCGCGTCGATCAAAGTCCTGCGCGTGAAACTGTCTGGCGATGGCCAGGTCGATAATGACTGGCAGCCTCCGTTCGATACTGCTTTGAACTTCTCCGAGTCCCCCGACGACATCGCGGCGGGCGGGGGGTTCGTGTACCTCGTCTTCTCGCAGGAAAAGTATTCAGACACCAGTTTGGACCATTCGAAATACGTCTTGCGCCGCTATTTTCAGGCTGGCCAGGGAAAGCTGGACCGGAGCTGGACAACCAAGACGATTGACGTCGGGGACGCCATCGTGCGGTTGGCGCTGGATGGAGAGCACCTTTACGTGGCCCACGATCTGTATCGCCACGGGACGTACCAGCCAACGCACCTGGAGCGCTACTCCTTGCGCGGAGCGGGGGCGCGCGATCCGCATTGGAAATTTACGGTGCCGCACCCGGATGGGTTTGTGGGCCCCCTCGCGCAGGACAGCAAGTACGTGTATCTGGCAGGAAAGCAGATGCGAGTGGGGCGAACGTCGCCCGTGAACGCCGTCCGGATTTCAAAACTCACAGCCCGGAGCGATTTGAAGTGGCCAGACTTATCGTTGGCTGGCGGTGGATCAATCCAGTATGACGTGGCCGTGGCGGGTGGCGTCGCCTACTTTGCCTCGCAAACCGGAGTGAGCGGAGTCCCCACGGGACCGGATAATCCAACCGGACAGGTCACGTTCTCGCTGCCATTGGCGGATAATCCGTACTTAAGCCTGAGCGCAACGGATAACGAGGTGTATCTGATGGCGTCGTCCAGGGGGACGACAGACGAACTGTTGCGCTTCGATAGCCAGGCCGGCAGCCAGGACCGAAACTACCGGCCGGGCATCTCGGAGTCCGCATCCATTAGCCAGGTGCTGCGTTTGCCGGATGGAACCGTCTATGTCGCGGGGCTATTCAGCTCGGTGGGTGACGTCAAAGTCAACAACCTCGTTCGGTTCGCGCCCGACGGACACCTGGATGAGGCTTGGATTCCAAAATTCCCGCCAACTATAGGCAGCCCAGATGAATTAGGGATCGCCGGGGAGTTTATCTATTTCTCTGGGCCAACCCCGGGCCGGGTGTCGCTGGCGGCTCCGGCTCGCGTGGATACGAATTGGGCTCCCTTTCTTAAGCTGCAAGCCGAACTCGATGCGAACCATTTCGGGTTCATCGACGATGCCGTGTTCGGGCCGGACGGACTGTACCTACTTTTCGCAGTAATCGATCGTAAGGATATTTTCGGCACGCCGACTGATTTTCTGCGAAAAATCCCCTTCAGCGGCGACGGGACACCCGACCCGGCATGGAAGGTCGATGTTGGATTCAGCGGCGGTCTCTTTCTCCACCAAGGCTATCTCTATGTGGGTGGTTTCACCGGCCACCGCTATCCGCTGACCACTCCCGTAACCCCGGATCCAAACTGGCAGGTGAAGGATCCCTATACGTCCCTGTTTGCAGCCGATGACACGTATATATACCAAGCGTCTTCGTTCGACGCGGATCTCAAGCGTTATCCACTGGCCGGCAATGGCACGGCGGACCCAGCCTGGGCGCCAAACTTTACTGTCGCCGGCGGGAAAGCAACGCTGAACAGCCTGCTGCTAGTCAACTCACGACTTTATGTCAGCGGCCGATTCGATGCCGTCGGCGGAGCGCCCCATCTGAACGTAGCCCGCTTGGATAATACAGGCTCAGCCGATGCAAGCTTCACGACCAGTGTCCCCTATGTTGACAGTACTCTTCCAGGGGCGAACGGGGCGCAATGGGTGGGCGTTTTCGGCACCAACCCGGTCCTCGGCGGGGTCTTCGCGGAGATCGATGGCGCGCCCGCGTTCCCACCGTCGATCCTGAACGCGCTCACACCGCCGGTGCTCACTCATGCCGGCACCAAAGTCTTTGCCCAGTCGCCGGACGCGGCCTCGGTGGGAATCGCTTATTTTCGCGTGACGGCCCTCGTGGGTGGGATCCTGGCCAGCAACGGCACTCCGCTGGCTTCAGGCAATTTTATCTCCCTCGATGCGGGCAGCGCGGGCTTGGATTTCATGCCGGACCCGAATTTTACCGGATCGCGGTCGGTGTCCCTGGCCTCCGCCAGCACCGCCAATGCGGCGGACACAGGGGCGACCTCGAGCACGATCGATCTCACGGACACTTCGGTGCCGAAGAACCGGTACAGCATGGCGGCCACGGCGATCACGGTCCGGGAAGGGAGTCCTTCGGCGCTCGTCACGGTGCAAAAGATCGGTCCGCAGGCAGGAAGAGTGACCTTTATGCTGGAGGAGGGCTCGGCCCGGGTGGGAGCAAGCTTCGCGGTGCCAGCCTCGCTCACCGTCGATTTTCCGACTGGCGATGGTACCGCCATGATCGCGGTGCCGCTCATCGACGATCTCGTTTTCACGGGGAACAAGGATTTCCGCGTGGTGCTGACGGAGTCCGCCGATGGCGGGCTGCTGCTCTCACCGAGCGCCACCCTGGTCACGATTCTCGATGACGATCCGCTCGGCGATACCGCTTCGCTGACCACGCTGCCGGCGCTGCCGGGGCTGCCCTTAGGCAATGCCAGCCTGACGGTGACGCTTAACGCGCCTTTGGGAGCGTGGCGTCTGCTGGGCGAAGCCAACTGGCATTCCGGCGGCGCCACTTTGCCCGGCCTGACCCGCGGCAACTATTTCGTCGAGTTCCGCCTGACGAACGGTTTCATCGCTCCCCAGGCCCGCACCGTGCCGGTGGACTTTGGCGAGAGCGTTTCGATCGACGGCGCGTATCTGCCGCTCGGCAGCACCGCCATGGGTGCGCTTGCCGTTTCCATCCAGCCCGCCAGCGTAGCGAACGACCAAGGGGCGGCGCGCGGCCAATGGCGGCTGGTGGGCGAGACCGACTGGCGCGATAGCGATGCCACCGTGGAAAACCTGGCGGCCGGCCCGTACGACGTGGAGTTCAAGCCGGTGGCGGGACGGGCCACGCCGCCACCCCAGACGGTGAACGTGGCGGGGTCGGTACTCTACACGATCGTCGGCACCTACCTCATCGCCGAGGCGGGCAGCGGCGCGGCGCCGGCTCCGGTGGATTTTTCCACGCTCCAGACCGTCCCCTACGCGCTGGTGGGCCAGATTCGCACCGCGGTCGGTTTCGCCAGCGGCACCGCCGTGCGAGATCGGGTGGTGCTGACGGTCTCGCACGCGCTCTTCGATGACGCCACGCTTTCATCGGTGACGGATGTCCTCTGGTTTCACCAAAAGGCGCGCGGCGATTTCGAGCCGCCGCCGCAGCAGGCTCGTGGGTGGTACATTTTCGATGGCTACGCCAGCCAGCGCGCAACCGACCTGGGCAGCAGCGCCGGCGCCATCGGGATCTCGACCCCCGACTCGCAAAAGCTGGACGTGGCGGCGCTCTGGTTTTTGGAGCCGTGCGCGCGCGGTTCTTTCGCCGGGTACCTGCGCACGGATGCTCAGAACGATTTCCTGCTGGCCGCACGCAGACGAATCCTCGCGGGGTATCCGGTGGAGAATGTGGCAGAGGAAGAAAAGGGCGTGTTGCACGCGACCGATCCCGATGTGAGCAGCACCTTCACCGCGGTAAATGACGTGGTGCGGTCCACGGCCGACCTGAGGGGCTTTGGCGGAATGTCGGGCGGCCCCTTATTCGTGGAGGAGAACGGCGCGTTTTACCCCGCGGGCGTTTTCCTCGGTGGCACGGCGCAATGCCTCGTGCGAGTGATCGATTCCGGCGCCGTCGATCTCATCAACCGGGGCGAGTTTTCCGGCAATGGCGGCGAAAACAATGTGGGCGGAGGCATCTCACTGGTGGCGCCCGGGGTTACGACCTCGCCCTATGCGCCGACGCTGCTCGGCTGCACCCTGTCACCGGCTGCGGTGATTCCACAGGGCGCAGCGTGGCGGATCGCCGGAGAACAAAACTACCGGCCGAGCGGGACGCGGGTGGCGGTAAAGCCGGGCACCTATCGGCTGGAGTTCAACCCCGTGGCGGGCTACGTGGCCCCGGACCCCCAAGTGCTGACGCTGGTACAAGGCCAGGCGGCGACTTCGCGCAATACTTACGTGCCGGGCGCGTTCGTGCAGGTGACGATTCAGCCAGACGGGGCCGGCAGCGCACCCTCCGGCTACTACGCGCTGGGCGAGATGGGCTCGGTGAAAGCTACGCCGGCGTCGAATTATCTCTTCGATGCCTGGATGGAAAACGGCGCCGTCCTCAGCCGGAATCAAACGCTGACTTTCGATGTGAATGGACCGCGCACGTTCGTCGCCACTTTCAGGGAAGGCACCTTTGTGCCATACGCGGGAGGCTATGCTGGTCTGCATGAGTCTGCCGGAACCGCCGATGGCATCGTCTCTTTCACCGTAACCGGCACGGGCAGCTTTAGCGGCAAAGTCACTTATCGCGGCAAGACTTATCAAGTGCATGGCACGCTCGACGAAGCCGGCGCTTTCTCCGGCGCCCTGGGGCCGTATCCGTTGCTGCTACAACTCGACCGCTCCAGCCCGGTGGGTGCGCTCACCGGTCAGATCTTCGATGGCAGCACACCCACGGCCTTCACCGCCACGCAATCGCCCTACAGCACCACGGCCGCCACCACGCTCGCGGGAAGCTACACGCTCCTGCTACCCAGTGCCGATCCCAGTGACTCGTCCAAGCCGCCCGGCACCGGCTTTGCCAAAATCACCGTCACCGCCGTCGGTGCGGTTAGCTTTACCGGGACGCTGGCGGACGGCGTCCCCATCAGCGGCAGCGGGCAATTGATCGATGGCGATTACTTCCCGATCTACGCCGCCACCTTCAAAGGCCTTGGCAGCCTTTCCGGCCAACTCCACTTCCACAAAGTCGTCGGTCAAAGCGATGCCGATGGCCCCCTCCGCTACGTGCGCCCGCCCGCTGCCCCCGATAAGTACTACCCAGCCGGCTTCGAAACCACCCTGCCGGCCATCGCCTCATCCTACGTCGCCCCGCCCGTGGATTATTCCACCGCCACCCTCAAGCTGAAAGGCGGCGGTCTCGCCTCCGAAGTCACCCGCGCCCTGAGCATCAACAACAGCACTTTCGTAGTCACATCGTCCGAAGATTCCGCCCTCCGTTTCACGATCGACCGAAAGACTGGCCTCATCTCCGGCACCCTCACCAGCCCCGCCACCAACAAAAAGCTACCCATCGGCGGCGCCGCCTTCCAAACCTCGCGCCGCGCCGCCGGCTACTTCAAGGCCCCCGCACCCGCCACCGGCGCCTTGGAGATCGTTCCCGGTCCTTAGCTCATCTGGCGCCGCCCGGACAGGAAAACAAAATTGTCATAAAGCGAGGTTGCAATTGGCTCGCTCCTCCAACCCTTACGGCTATGATACCCGGTCGTTTTACGGAGCGTTACCATGCTTCACCCCCCGTCGATCCTTCGCCTGCTCGCTGGCGCCTGGCTTGCTCTGGCGCTGCCCGCGCTCGCAGGCGCCACTGTGGTCCCGCTAACGCAGGACGCGCTGCACGTCTCGGGCTCTGTGAGTGTAGCGGTCCCGCTGGCTAACGGGCAGACGATCATCGGAGGCAATTTCGACTCCGTAAATGGCGCGCGCCAACCGCGCCTGGCCCGGCTTAATGCCGACGGAACCCTGGACCAAGCCTGGCGCCCACAAGTTAGCTCGAGGGTTACTCGAGTGGCGGTGGACGGCGACGAGGTCTATTTCGTCGCCTCCGTCCCGATGCGTACCAAGCTTTCCGGCAGCGGTGAAATCGACCGCGATTGGGCGCCATTTAGCCAGCCTCCCGGCTCGAAATTCTACGAAATACCATCGCAGATCACACTCGGTGGGCAATTTGTCTATCTGCTTTGCTCGAGATACGATGTTTCGGGTACCAAGTTCGACTTTGTCGGATATATTGTGCGGCGATACTACCGCGATGCCAAGGGCACGTTGGATCGCAGTTGGACACCCAAGGTACTTGGGCGAGCAACTAGTAGTGCTGAGCTTCTGGCCGACACAGATTATCTTTACCTTAGGCATGATGTTGCCCAAGCCGGTGATGGAGGCTCGACGATCATCGAGCGCTATTCGGTGCTGGGCAAAGGTCCGCGCGACCCGAGATGGCGGCTTGCGATTCGCTCCACGAGCGTGTTTGGAGTCAGTGGTCTCGCGATGGATGAGGATTACGTTTATTTAGCCGGGAGTCAGTTGCGTGTGGGGCGCACATCGCCGGTCTGCGCCGCACGCTTTTCCAAGATCACCGCCAAAAGCGATCGAAATTGGCCGGCAGAGGCACTGGCATTCCAGGAAGAGCAATTCGACGTAGCGGTGAATGGTAGAACGGCCTTTTTTGCCTCGACCAGCGGGATTAGCGCAGTGGGCACTGGACTGGACAACCCGAACGGAGCGCTGGCCTTCACCACCGCGATTGCGAACAACGCCTATTTGAGGCTGGCGGCCGGAATGGACGCGATTTATCTTTTACAAGGGAACAGCAATGTGTTTCTTATTTTCGACACGATTGTCTTCCGGCCAGAACAGCTCCGGAGAATAGACAGCGAAACTGGGGCGAAGGATCTCGCTTATAAGCCCCTCATTTCCGAGCCCGCGCAAATCATACAGGTACTGCGCCAACCCGACGGCACGACTTACGTGGCAGGTCGTATCGATAATGTGGGCGGGGTTGCCAACCGAAATCTAGTCCGCTTTCAACCCGATGGAACCTACGATGCGACTTGGACTCCGCTCACGCTCGCACCCAGCGATGAGCCGGGCTTCGTGCTTAGCGATGTCGTAAAACAAATCGGCGCCAGTGGCGCCTTCCTCTACGCCGCTGTATCCCTAAACGGCCAATCGCTGTTCCAAGTAGTGCGATTTTCGCTGGCCAGCCCGGGACGAGTGGATGAGACGTGGGACCCCTCCTCCAAGCTGGACGCCACTTTAGGTCCGAATCAATCGGGATATTCCAGTGATGTGGTTATGAATGGCGGCTACGTCTATGTTCTTTATCAGAGCTTCAACGCCACAACCTTCGCGGATATCGCTTCCCGAGTCTATCGCATTCCGCTAAGTGGCGATGGCAGCCCTGACCCAAACTGGAGCCTGAATCTGGATCTAAAAAACAATTTCCGGAGGCTATTTATTCATCAAGGCTTTTTATATGTCAGCGGATTCATCGGGCAGCGATTTTCGCTAGCTGGTTCCGGAGCCAGGGATACTGGTTGGGAAATCAGCCGGCCCGGCGACTTGGCGACCGGCGACGCCGATTATCTTTATATGGCGTCCGGCACGAGCCTGAAGCGTTACCTCCTCACGGGCAATGGAAGTTCCGATCCGAATTTCGCGCCCCAGTTTGCCACCAATTTCAATAGTGGCAGTCCCAAACTGAACAGCATCCTGGCACTCGACTCCCACCTCTACGTGAGCGGCCGGTTCGATAAGGTGAATGCCACAGCCCACACCAACGTAGCCCGTCTCGATGCCACTGGAAATGCGGAAGCGGATTTCAGCCCGAGCGTGCCTTTTGTGGACAGCAGCAGTCCCTCCTCCGATAGCCCCCTGTGGATCGGTGCACTCGGGACCAATCCGATCCTGGGTGGGATATTTGCCGAGATCGACGGTGCGCCGGCCCTTCCGCCCGTGCTCTTCAACTCGCTCCCGCCACCCACCCTCACGCACGCCGGCCCGAAAGTCTTCGCCCAGTTGTCGGGTTCCGATTCGCTGGGCGTCACCTACTTTCGTCTCACGGCCATCGCAGGGGGAACGGTGGCCAGTGGCGGCAGCCCGGTGGCCGTGGGGGATTTCGTTTCCGTCGGGACCGCGAGCGCCGGCCTGGATTTCACGCCAGATCCAAATTTCAGCGGCGCCCGCTCGCTCTCGCTCGCCTCGGCCAGCGGCCCCACGGCTCCGGAGACTGGGGCCACCTCCAACACCATCGACCTCACCGATACCTCGGTGCCGGTCAGCCACTATCGCATGAACGTCTCCGCCATCATGGTCCGCGAAGGCACGCCGGCCGCCACCGTGACGGTGCAAAAAGTCGGCGCCGATCTGGGGAGCGTCACGTTCATGCTGGAAGAAGGCTCGGCCCGCCTGGGAACTCATTTTTCGGCGCCCGCCTCGTTCACGCTCGATTTCCCTGCCGGAGACGGCATGGCCTCCATCCAGGTGCCTCTGGTGGACGATCTGATCTTTACCGGGAACAAGGATTTCCGCGTCGTGCTCACCGGCGCCACCAATGGAGGTTTGGTGCTTTCGCCAAACGCGACGGCGGTCACCATCGTGGACGACGATCCACTCAGCGACACGAATTCCCTGACGACTTTGCCGGCGCTCCCGGGTTTGCCATTGGGCGACGCCAGCCTCACCGTGGCGCTAAATGCTCCTCTAGGCGCCTGGCGGCTGCTGGGCGAAGCGATCTGGCATCCCAGCGGCGCCACCCTCAATGGTCTGACGCGTGGCAATTACTTTCTGGAATTTCGTCCGGCGAATGGATTCATAGCGCCCCCCGCGCGCACGGTACCCGCGGATTTTGGGGAGAGTGTGTCCATCAGCGGAAATTACCTGGCCCTCGGGAGCAGCCCGATCGGAGCGCTGGCCGTAGCGATCGAGCCGGCCAGCGTGGCGAACGCCGCCGGCAACGCGCGCGGGCAGTGGAGGCTGGTGGGAGAAGTCACCTGGCGGGATAGCGGGGATACGGTGGAGAATTTGTCAGCCGGTCCCTACGATGTGGAATTCAAAATCGTGCCGGGCCGGGAGACGCCGCCGCCGCAGACCATCAATGTCGCCGGCTCGGTAGTTTACTCCATCACCGGCACCTACCTGATCGCCGCGGCCAGCACCGGCGCCATCCCGGAGCCGGTGGACTTCGCCACCGTGCAGACACTTCCCTACGCGCTGGTGGGCCAAATCCGCAGCTCGGTTGGCTTTGCCAGCGGCACGGCCGTCCGCGACCGGGTGGTGCTCACGGTCGGCCACGCGCTCTTCGACGACGCGACCTTTTCCGCCGTGACCAGTACCCTCTGGTTTCACCAAAAGGCCCGCGGAAACTTCGAGCCCCCGCCGCAGGAAGCGCGCGGCTGGTACATCTTCGCCGGCTACGCCACCCAGCGCGGGATGGATTTGGAGAGCGGCGCCGGTGGGATCGGCATTTCGACCACCGAATCGCAGCAGTTCGACGTGGCCGCGCTTTGGTTTCTGGAACCGTGCGCCCGCGGCTCCTTTGCGGGCTATTTGAAAACCGATGCGCAAAACGATTGGCTCCTCGCGGCGCGGCGGCACATCCTCGCCGGCTACCCCGTGGAAAACGTGGCGGATAACGCGAAAGGCGTCCTGCACGCCACCGATCCCGGCGTAAGCAGCACCTTCACGGCCCCCAATGCGGTGGTGCGGGCCACGGGCGACCTGAAAGGGTTCGGCGGCATGTCCGGCGGTCCGCTGTTTGTCGAAGAAAACAGCGCCTTCTATCCCGCCGGCGTCTTCCTCGGCGGCACCGCGCAATGCCTGGTGCGCGTCATCGATGGCGACGCCGTCGATCTCATCAACCGCGGGGAAACCTCCGGCAATGGCGGCGATAACAACGTGGGTGGAGGGATCAGCCTGGTGGCCCCCGGGGTGACCAATTCGCCATACGCCCCCACCCTGCTCGGCTGCACCCTCGCGCCGACGGACGTGATTCTTCAAGGCGCCGCCTGGCGAATTGCCGGGGAAGGCACCTACCGCCCCAGCGGCACGCGAGTTCCCGTGATACCTGGAAACTACCGGCTCGAGTTCAAGCCCGTGGCGGGTTACGTGCCCCCAGACCCAGTGGAGGTCACCTTGGTGCAAGGTCAGGTAGCCACCTCCCGCAACACGTACGTCTCTGGCGCGCTCATTCAGACCACCGTCAGCCCCGCGGACGCCGGCACCGCTCCCTCCGGCTATTATCCGCTCGGCCAGCCCGCCTCGCTCAAGGCCACCCCCGGACCGAACTATATCTTCGATGCCTGGATGGAAAACGGCACGGTCATCAGCCGCTCGGCCATCCTGCCGTTCAATGCCAATGGCCCGCGGAGCTTTGTCGCCATGTTCAAGGCCGGCACCTTCGTCCCTTACGCCGGCGCCTACGCCGGCCTCCACCTAACCGGGGGCTTAACCGACGGCCTCGCCGCCTTCACCCTCACCGGCAACGGCAGCTTTACCGGTAAAGTCACTTTCCGCGGCAAGACCTACAGCGTCAAAGGCGTCTTTGTGGAAGACGGCGTCTTCTCCGGCTTGCTCGGCCCATACTCCGTGCTGCTCCAGCTCGACCGCACGAATCCCGCCGGTGCCATCGTGGGGCAGATTTTCGACGGCGGCATCCCGACCACCTTTACCGCTACGCAATCGCCCTACAGCACCGCCGCGGCCACCACGCTCGCGGGTAACTACACCCTCCTGCTGCCCAGCGCCGATCCCGCCGATGCCTCGAAGCCACCCGGCAGCGGCGTGGCCAGGTTCACCGTCACCACCGCTGGCGCCGTCAGCTTTGCCGGCACCCTCGCGGACGGCGTCGGCATCACCGGCAGCGGCCAGTTGATCGACGGCGATTTTCTCCCCATCTACGCCGCCACCTTCAAAGGCCTCGGCGGTCTTTCCGGCCAGCTTCGCTTTCACAAAGTAGCCGGCCAAAGCGATGCCGATGGCCCGCTGCGTTGGGTACGCCCACCCGCCGGCGCCGACAAGTATTACCCCGCCGGCTTCGAAACGACCCTGCCGGCCATCGCCTCAACCTACGTCGCCCCGCCCGTGGACTATTCCACCGCCACCCTCAAACTAAAAGGCGGCGGCCTCGCCTCCGAAGTCACCCGCGCCCTGAGCATCAATACCAGCAATTTCACGGTCACCTCCTCCGAAGACCCCGCCCTCCGTTTCACCATCGACCGCAAGACCGGCCTCATCTCCGGCAACCTCACCAGCCCTGCCACCAATAAAAAGCTCCCCATCGGCGGCGCCGTCTTCCAAACCTCACGCCACGCCGCCGGCTACTTCAAGTCCCCCGCGCCCACCACCGGCGCCCTGGAAATCACCCCCGGGCCGTAACCGCCCGTGCCTCATGCGGCCCTCCGCATGAACGCACGGCCAATCCGCATTCAATTCCACACCACGCGTCGCGCGAAAACAGCGCCCTCAGCCTCCCGAACCGCAACTGGACCCTCCCCCACACGAATGCCCTCCGCACGAGTGCCCGCCCCCGTGCCCGCCACAAGAATGGCCCCCTCCCGAGTGACTCGAGCACGAATGGTGCGACGAACCTGAATCATGAGCCCCTCCTCCGTCACAGTGCCCATGGTGCGACTGGCCGGGATCGGCCGCGTGATGCCCGCTTCCTCCGCCGCTCATCCCCGAGAGTGCCGCCTGCTGGAGAATGATCGCCGACATATTGTCGCCCGGCCCATTGTCGGACGACACTGGCACCCACCTCGTATCCTGCCGCCGCTTATAGGCGCAATCGGCACACTCTTCGGCTTCCCGGTCCCCGATAAACCGTTCACCACAAGCAGCGCATTCTCTCAAAAACGGCCCTGGCGCCCACCGTCCGCGACGCCTCCGCCGGTCAAGTTTCACACTCGGTTTCATAGGTGGCACGGAAAGGCTCCGCGTCGAAACAACTACCACGAAACAGCCCAGTTGCCAGTAGCGACTTCCCTCAGTACGTCGGCCAAACCCCCGGCGTCAGCAACTCCAGCAAATGCCCATCCGGATCGCGGAAATAGACGCTCGTCCCTCCGTCCGGCCAAGTGAACCGGCTCTCAATCGCCACGCCCACAGCCTTCAGCCGCTCCGCCCATTCCTCCAAGCGATCCGCCGGCACACGAAAGCCGACGTGCGAAACCCCGGAAGCCCCATGCGGCGGAATCCAACCCCAGGGCAGCTTGGTTCCTTCGGGATCGCTCCCCCTGAGGAAGAGCAAAAGCACCTGCGCCCCTTTCACGTCCAGCGCACAAAACCGCTCGTCCTCGCGCATCAAGGGGTAACCGAACAGCCCGGTGTAAAAATCCCGCGCCCGCGGCAAATCCGCGACACTCAAACACGTTTCCAATATGGCGCTGGGCAGGCGGGCAGAAGGCGTTTGGTTCGACATAAGCGTGGCTTGATGGAATCCGAAACTCATCGTCCCGCTACACCCATTTGCCAAGGCACCGAATGATTTGAACCTCCGGGGCTGAACCGCTATGGTACCCCAGCTCCGGCTTGGGGAAACCCTTCAAAGATTTTCCCACCCCCGGGGCTTTTACCGTGAAGGTTTCATTCCCGCCCCCACTGGCGAAGCCTCCTGTTAAAGAACAAGACTTTCATGAAACCACAGTTGCTGCCTCATATTAACCCGCACCCCTGCCTCGACCGCCGCGAGTTCCTCCAGCGTTTGGGCATCGGCATGGGCATGATCGGCCTTTCGGGACTCTTCGGCGCCGCGGCCCAGGCGGGTGAGGCGGATCTCTCCATGAACCCGCTCTCGCCCAAGCTCCCGCCGCTCCCGGCCAAGGCAAAGCGCGTCATCCACATTTTCGCCAATGGCGGTCCCTCCCACGTCGATACCTGGGACCCGAAGCCCGAGCTCACCAAATATCACGGCAAGCCGCTGCCGATGACCAATCTGAAGACCGAACGCCGTACCGGCGCCGCCTTCGGCTCCCCGTTCAGCTTCAAAAAATATGGCAAGAGCGGCCTTGAGGTCAGTGAGCTCTTCTCCAATGTCGGCGAGCTGGCCGATGACATCTGCCTCATCCGCTCCATGCACGCGGATGTACCCAATCACGAGCCCTCCTTCCTGCTCATGAACTGCGGCGAGGCCCGCCTCCCCCGCCCCAGCATGGGCTCCTGGGTCACCTACGGCCTCGGCACCGAAAACCAAAATCTCCCGGGCTTCATCACCATGTGCCCAAATGGCCTCCCCACATCGGAGAGCGCCAATTGGCAAAGCGCCTTTCTCCCCGGCATCTACCAGGGCACCTACATCAACACCGCCAATAGCGACCCGGAAAAGCTCATCGAAAATCTCCGCAACGGCTACACCCCGCTCGATCGCCAGCGCGCTCAGCTCGATTTTCTCCAGACGCAAAACAAGCGCCACGCGGCCAAACATCTGCACGATCCGCAGCTCGAAGCCCGCATCCAATCCTTCGAGCTCGCCTACCGCATGCAGCTCGATGCCACCGATGCTTTCGATATCGCCCGCGAGCCGCTGGCCATCCGCGAAATGTACGGCGAAACCCTCCAGGGTCGCCAGATGATGATCGCCCGCCGCCTCCTGGAAAAAGGCGTCCGTATGGTCCAGGTCTGGACCGGCGCCGGCCAGCCTTGGGACAATCACGACGACCTCGAGAAAATCCACCGCAAACTCGGCCAGGATTGCGACAAACCAATCGCCGCCCTCCTCAAAGACCTCAAGCAGCGCGGCATGCTCGAAGACACCCTCGTCATCTGGGGCGGCGAATTTGGCCGCACCCCAGTCGTCGAGCTCCCCACCCCCGGTTCAAACGCCGGCAAGGTCAACGGTCGCGACCACAATCACCACGGCTTCTCCACCTGGATGGCCGGCGGCGGCGTGAAAGGCGGCTACGTCCACGGCGCCACCGATGAATTCGGCTTCGCCGCCGCGAAAGACCCCGTCCACGTCCACGATCTCCACGCCACCATCCTCCGCCTCCTCGGCTTCGACCACGAAAAGCTCACCTTCCGCTACGCCGGCCGCGACTTCCGCTTCACCGACGTCCACGGCAACGTAGTCAAAGAGCTCATCGCCTAAAAATGCGCCGCGCTTCCGCAATATCGGTCCTATCCGTCCTATCGGTCCTATCCGTCCCCTCCAAGGGAGACGAAGCCGGAAACCTCGATTTCTTCGAAAAGAAAATCCGCCCAGTCCTCTCCGAGCACTGCTACGAGTGCCACGGCGAAAAGAGCCAGAAGGGCAGCCTCCGCCTCGATACCAAAGCCGGGTGGGAAAAAGGCGGCGACACCGGCCCCGCCATCGTCCCCGGCAATCCCGACAAGAGCCTCATCATCCAGGCCGTCCGCTATCACGACGCCGACCTGGCGATGCCACCGAAAAAATCCGGCGGCAAACTCCCGCCGGACGTCATCGCCGAGCTCGAAGCCTGGGTCAAAATCGGTGCGCCCGATCCCCGCACCGGCGGCCCCGTCGCGGCCGCGCGCAATATGGCCGCGGCCAAAACCCACTGGTCCTTCAAGCCGGTCGTCGCGCCCGCCATCCCGCAGGTGAAAAACACCGCCTGGGTCAAAACCTCGGTGGACGCCTTCATCCTCGCCGGCCTCGAAGCCAAGGGCCTCCAGCCAGCACCGCCCGCGGAAAAACGCATTCTCCTGCGCCGCCTCTACCTCGATCTCACCGGCCTCCCGCCATCGGAGGCAGAAACGGCCGCCTTCCTCAACGACAAGTCGCCCAAGGCCGTCGAAAAGGTCGTCGATGAGCTCCTCGATTCCCCGCACTACGGCGAGCGTTTCGGCCGCTACTGGCTCGATATCGCCCGCTACGCCGATACCCGCGGCTACCTTGCCGGCGGCGAAGAGCGCCGTTTCCCCTTCTCCTACACCTACCGCGATTACGTCATCCGCGCCTTCACCGAGGACAAGCCGTTCGATCAATTCCTCCGCGAGCAAATCGCCGCCGACAAGCTGGTGAAAGGCGAAGACCAAAGCGCCCTCGCCGCCGAAGGCTTCCTCACCCTCGGCCGCAGCGGCCCGCCGCAAGAAATCATCGATGACCGCATCGATGTCCTCACCCGTGGCCTCATGGCGCTCACCGTCTCCTGTGCCCGCTGCCACGATCACAAATTCGATCCCATCCCCACCGCAGATTACTATTCGCTCTACAGCGTCTTTGCCTCCTCACAGGAGCCCGAGGAAAAGCCGCTCCTCAGCACCAAAATCAAGACCGGCCCGGAGTACGACGACTTCCTCAAACAGCGCGCCGTCCTTGAGCAAAAGGTGAAGGACAAATCCGAGGAAATCGTCAGCGACTTCCTCGTCAAAGAGCGCCGCAAATTGGGCGACTATCTGCTCGGCGCGCACGAGGGCAAGAAGCTCGGTGCCGCGCTCAAAATGGACTCCTTTGCCGGTGAGCGCAAAATCACCAATCAGATCCTCGACCGCTGGATGAAGGCCATGGACGACTTGGCCCTGAAAGCCGATCCCATCGTCGGCCCGTGGTTTGCCTTCGCGGCCCTCGGCGAAAAAGACTTCGCCCCGCGCGCCAAAGAACTCGCCGCAAAGATCGCGGCCAACGCTGATAAGAAAACCAATCCGTCCGTCGCCAAAGCCTTCGCCGGTGCTGCCCCTGCCGCGCTGAAAGACGTCGCAGCTCTTTACAATACCCTGGCCACGCGCATCGAAGACGCGTCCCTCGCCGCCAAGAAGCCGCTGCCCGATGCAAACGACGAAGCCGTCCACGCCTTCCTCATCTCCGAGCAAAAGCCGAACGGCCTGCCACGCGAGGAAGCCGCCAAAGTCATTCGCAAAGAGCTCAGCATCAAAACCGTCCCGATCCGCAAAGAGCTGGGCAATCTCGATTGGAGCCATCCCGGCGCCCCCATGCGCGCCATGGCCATGGTCGATCGCGATAAGCCGAATCAGCAGCGCGTCTTCGTCCGCGGCAATCCCGGCACCCCCGGCCCGCTCGTCCCGCGTCAATTCCTGGAACTCATCGCCGGCGAAAAACGCCAGCCGTTTGCCGATGGCAGCGGCCGTCTGGAGCTCGCCAAAGCCATCGGCTCCCGCGAAAATCCGCTCACCGCGCGCGTCTTCGTAAACCGCATGTGGGGCTGGCACTTCGGCCGCCCCTTCGTCAGCACCCCCGGCGATTTCGGCGTCCGCACCGAGGCCCCCGTGCAAGTCGCGCTGCTCGATTGGCTCGCCGCCAATTTCATGGACCAAGGCTGGTCCGTCAAAAAGCTCCAGCGCCTCATCGTCCTCTCCAGCACCTACCAGCAGGCCAGCGACGCCGATGCCAAGGCCGACCTGGCCGACCCGGAAAACAGCCTGCTCCACCGTTTCAATCGCCACCGCCTCGATTTCGAGTCGATGCGCGACACTATTCTCGCCAGCTCCGGCCAGCTCGATCTCACCGTCGGCGGTCTCCCCGTGGATCTCTGGAAAGAGCCGTACAGCAATCGCCGCACGGTCTATGGCTTCATCGATCGCCTGAACCTCCCCGCGGTCTTCCGCACCTTCGATTTCGCTAACCCGGATATCAGCAGCCCGATGCGTTTCACCACCACGGTGCCGCAGCAGGCGCTCTTCATGATGAATAGCCCCTTCGTCATCGAGCAGGCCCGCCAGGCTCTCAAGCGCCCGGAAATCGAGAAAGCGCCGGACGACGCCGCGCGGCTCGAAGCCCTCTACCGCGTCCTCTTCCAGCGCGCCCCCGATCCCGATGAGCAGCGCGACGCGCAAACCTACCTGAAAAAGCAAGTCGCCCCACCCATCGAGGCCGGCTGGCACTACGGCTGGGGCTGGTACGATCCGCTCGTCAATCACACCAAGGACTTCCACGCCTTCACCTTCGTAAACAAAGATCGCCGCGGCCCCGCGGCCAAGAGCCCCACCGCCCAGCACGGCTACGCCAGCCTCAACTCCGTCGGCGGCCATCCGGGCAGCCTTTTGCAAACCGGCGTCGTCCTCCGCTGGGTCGCCCCCGCCGATGGCAAAGTGAAAATCGAAGGCACCCTCGCCCACCCGCACAAAGAAGGCGATGGCGTCCACGCGGTCATCGTCACCGCCCGCGGCGGCAAGCTCGGCGAATGGGTTGCCTTCCACTCCCAAGCCGCCACCAACTTTCCCAGCATCGAAGTCAAGCTAGGTGAAACCATCGACTTCATCGTGGACTGCCAAAAAACCGATAGCTTCGATAGCTTCACCTGGTCCCCGATCATTAGCTATCTGGGCGACGTCGAATCCCAGTTAGGCAAGCGCACCTGGAACGCCCAGGTCGACTTCGCCCCCCAGCGCAAGCTAGCCCCCCTCACCGCCTGGGAAACCATCGCCCAAGCGATGCTAGTCTCCAACGAACTAATGTTCATCGAGTAAGCGGACGGACACCGTCCCAGCGGACTACTAGGCAGAGCAATCGAACTACAAGTTGCCGCGCGGCGCGCCAACTGTATTCGAAGCCCCAACCTACTCCTCACTCACCGTAGCCTTCGCCGGCAGCGCATAATCCCGCCAGGCCTTGTCGATCACCGCCGCCTCCGGCACGCCATCGATAATCAGAAACCGGTACTGCGACTCATACGGTTTCCCCGGCGAAATCTCCCATTCCCCATCCTGCGAAGGCGCCACGCAAAGCTGCGGATTCTTCGGATTCAACCGCAACGGCTGCGGGAAACGAAAATTTGCCGGATGAATCAACACCACCAGCGTCGCCTGCGCCCCCTCCACCTCGCCGCGCAAGTACACCCACTTGCCTTTCGAATTATCCCCCTTCAGGCGATCCAGACCTTCGGAAGTTAGCATCGTCACTTGATCCACCGGATCCCAGGCCGCATTTCCACGCACCCCCAGGCCGCCATAGTGATACTTAGGCAACTTCAAAGCCGGCGCGCCCGCGGCAATCCGCTGGAGCGAAGCAAAATCGATCACATTCATCTTCGGAATGTGAAAGGCCCGCACGGTCCACATATCCTCCAGCACCTTCTTCTCCTGGCCACTCGTGTGGTCGATGAAATCGTGCCGGCTCACAAAGCCCGCCTGCACGCTCCCTTCCCAGGAACCTAGCAGCTTCCCAAAGCGCACCTCCCCCGTGAGGCTCCCATCCTTCTCCTTGCCCATGTTCCAAAAGTCCGGGTGCCGCCCTTCGTAATCCGTATCGGTCCAAGCCATCCAAATGCCTCGGTGCCACCGGTGATCGGGCGGATGATTCCCCGTCACGATCTTCCCGCCCGGCGTATAGATCGGGTGCAAATGCGCCCCGTGGGCGAAGTACGGCTGCACCCCATCCGGCACCGGCCCCAGCTCCATCTGGTACTGAAACACCGGCTTCCCCTCCGACGAAATTTTCAAGGCCTGCCCATCGTTCTCCACCTTCATCACGCTCTCCGACGCCGGCACCGGCACCAGCTTGTAAGTCTTCGTTTTCCCCTTCGCCAGTTCCGGCTCCACGAAAATCCCAAACCCCGAAACGCTCCGGTCAAAGGGCACCGTCGCCCCATCCTCCCCCTTCAAAACAAAACGATCGCCCGTAACTTTGGGCATCTCCACCCAAACGATCGAGTCCTTTCGATCCAGCTCACCGGCTTCGACTTTCAAACGATACTCGGCCGCCGCCACCGCCCAAGCAGTAGAAAGCACCAGCGCGCCGGACAACATAAGAGGGGGAAGTCTCATCCCGCACACTCTGCATACCGCCAAGCCCAGCGCCAGCACGAAGGCACGTTCTTCAGCGCTTGGATTCGCGGACGTCACGAATCATCTTCACATAAACCTCCGCCTGTTTCCCGGAGGCCAGTTCCCGCGCGCGAATCCGCCACACTCCCGGCGTATCGTTCGGTGCGAAACTGAAAGGAACGTACAGCTCACCGTTCACCGCGCCGTAATAACCGCTGAACTCCGCCTCGCGTCCATCCGGATCGAATATTCGCACCTCCATGGGATATACCGCCGCGCCGCCCTGAACGTGCACGGTGAGCGGCAAACTTCCGCCACTTTTCCCGACCGGCGCGGAATGTTCCACCGTCACTCCCGTCACTGCAGGCGACACCAGGTAAACCCCGCCTTCTCCCGGCCCCAGCTCCACGTCCCATTCCAATCCCCCATTCTTCGGCTTCGTTTCCACGGCCCGTCCCGCTCGCAGATCGTAAACCACCCCCTCCTTCCGCTCGATCCGCACCGTCCCCCGCGACGGCAGCCCATTCTCCATCACCTTCCCATACTGCCCCACGTAAGTGCCGTACTCCCGCGAGTCGTTCACCACGAAAACATATTCCGCGTCGCCACTACGCCGTGCGCGCGTCACGATCTCGGGATTCGTCGAATCCACATAGCGCCGATACCGCCCCTCCAGCGCGTGGCCCAGTTTCGCCGCGCTGGCCAGGAGGGCCGACTTATCCTCATCTGCCTTGCCAGTGCGCGTCACGCTCGGCAGCAGGATGTCCGCCTTGAGCGCCGGGCAAAGCCGCTCATCGGCAATCACCAGGCCGCCCGCTTTTTGAAAGGCCCGTACCTTTTCTACCACCGTAGCAGTGAGCACATCGCAGTCCGTCATCACCAGCACCTTGAAACCCTCCAGCCCGCGAGCCCGCACCGTCTCATCGTAAATCACCTCGGGTTGCAAATGCGCGTAGGCGAGCACCTGGTACGCATCGCCGCCCCACCCATTGTTCCAGCCGTACGTGCCGCGGTGCGCATACATCTGCGACGCAAAACTTTCGAGATACGCCACGTCGCTCGGGCGATCCGGCACCTGCATCAGCGCAGGCCCCAGCGGCTCCACCACCCCGTGCAAAAGGCGCTGCAACTCATGCTGCGTTTCCGGGTGGGTGTAGCGGTAGCTGCCCGTCGATTCCGTCGACACCAGCGACTGCCACCCGTGGTACATGATCCCCTGCACCGGTCGCGCCATCTTGGTCCAGAAAGCCTCGCGCAATTGCATCGGCGCGATCGTTAGAAAAGCCGCATCCGTATCTTCCCAGGGCGAGCTCGACGCCGCCGTCTTCCCCACCGGCGCCGTCTGCGACCGATACCAGATGATCTGAGTCATCTTCATCACCCCTTGTTTGGCAGCCGAACCCGCCGCCATCGCGAATAGCTCATCGGTGGAAAGTCCAAGCCGGATCGGGTCCGGATAAGAGTAAGTCCACTGCGAAATAAAGTCCGCCCCGCCCCCGCTCCCATACACGCTCGGGCAGCGCACCGCCGGATCGGTGAAAGTCCAAAAGTCCGGCCGCGCCCCGTGCTTGAGCCCCACGTGCAATGCATGGTTCAGGCCGTTCCACCCATCGCCGTCTTTCCAGTACCACTGAAAGTAACGGTAGAGCGGCGCATCGTCCGGAATCACGTGGTCCGCCGGAAAACCGGCCAGTTTCGTGTAATCGACGCCATTCTTATTCACCGCCTCCCCGGGAATCTCCAGCCCGGTCGCCGCACGAAACACTGCGCGATCGTGCTCATGAAAACAAAGCTGCCCCTCCCCGCGCGTCTCCGAGTGCAGCAGCGCCCCGGCAAACGCCGGATACGCTCCGTACGTCTGCGTCATCGATTGCCCCACCTGCTCGCAAAACTCCTGCAGCCGCGGAAACAGCCCGCACACATCCTCCTTCGCATACGGCTTGCCCTTGCGATCGACCCGCGCCCACTCCGGCAGGCCCCGCGCCCACGAGCCCGGCGAAAGTTGCGCAATGATGTGCAGGTCATGCGCCAGCGCCGTATCCAGCATGCGTTTGGCCAGCGCCACATTCTCCGGCTTCTCCGGCGCGGTCGCCTGCCCTGCCTTCCAAATCGCCCCGTAGTCAGTCTCCAAACCGAGGCAGTGCGTAAAGCCAATCTCCTGCAAACGCGGCAGCTCTTTCAGCACCGCGCCGATGCCGCCGATTCCCCACATCACCACCGGCATGCGATGCGGCAGCGGGCGCGGCACGAGCATGAGCGCAAAACTCTCCTCGCTGCGGTAAGGATGCTCCCCCGCGATCTCCAGCCGCCCGTGCAACCGGTACTCGTCAGGCCGCAGCGTCGTATCAAACTTGTACTTGACCGTTCGCACAGCCCCCGACGCCAGCTCCGGCAGATCGAAAGTCTGCGCCGGCGTGCCTTCGAGTTGCAGCGTCGCCGTCGCCCCACGCAGCGGCCCCGCCAACGCATTGCGCACTTGCAACTCAATCTCCGGTGAGGGCTCCATCCGCACGAAAACCGCGCGCTCCGCGGTAAGGCGCATCACCGCCGGGCGAAACTCACGCGCCCCGCGCGTAATCCGCACTTCATCCAAAAAGCCTGGAAAACCGCGGTAAGTGCTCCCGATCCGATCGCCGATCGAGAGCGTGTGCTTCCCCGGCGTCACCGCCCCACGGCCCAGCGCGGTCTTCTCACCGAGCGCCGAGCCATCGCGGAAAAAGCGCCCAGTGCCCGCGCCATCGTAGGTAAAGGCAAGATGATGCCAGACCTCGGGCTCAAACATCGCGGCCTCGGAAGTGTAACGCTCCGAGTCGGCGCCAAAGCCGAGGTTAACCACCACGCGGCGCGCTCCGGTCTTATCGGGCGCATCCAGCGTCATTTGGTAGTCCGCCTGCGCCACGTATTTCTTATCCAGCAAAAACACCTGCGGCTGCTGGGCCAGCTCCGCCTTTGGCTTCAGCCAAAGCTCAATGGTAAAGGCTCCCGCCGGAGAAAGCCCCGCGGCGTTGGCCGCCACCGCCGCGTGATGTTTGTCGTTCTTCGGCGGATCGTTCGGAAAGCTTTCCAGCGCCCCGCCCACCCGGCCCTGGGTCGTCAGCGCAGCTCCCTCCAGCCGGAGATCATGCCCCTTGCCCGAAGCGTCCTTCAGCTCCGCGCCAGTTTCAAATCGCCAATACCCGAGCACCTCGGGACCGGAGGCCTCCGCCCCCTCGTAGGGCTCGGTCCAGCGCTCAGCCAGCGGCTCCGCCGCGTACAACAGCGGCGCCGAAAGAAGGAGGACTGCAAGCCAGCGCATGACCAGGCTATTTGAGGTAAGGCGCCAGATTCGAGCCCACCCGGCGCAGTTCCTCCGCCACCAGCGGCGCCGTCAGCTCCGCTCCTTTGGCGCAAAGATGCGTCTTGTCGCCGCCCTCCCCGGGCTTGGCTTCCTTGCGGTCCGCATCCAGCACCTTGCACCCCTCCGGCCCTAACTTCTCGATCTGCTCCTTGCTGCGCGCATGCAGATCCAGCACCAGCACCTTCTTCTCCGCTCCCACTTTCTTCACCGCCTCCGCATAAGGCTCCAGATCCACACGGAGATGCACGTTGTCCTTATCGAAAACGCGGCGCACCAGCGAAGTGATCAAAATCGGCTCAGCCCCCGCCGCCCGCGCCTCATCCACAAATCGAGCCAGGTTCTCCGGGTAAGTGCTCTTCGGATCGGTCTCGCGCTCCGGCCCTTTCCCCGGCTGATCGTTATGGCCAAACTGAATCAAAATGTGCGTCGCCTTCTGCTTCAGCGCCGCATCCCAAGCCCCCTCCGTCCGGTAGCTCTTAGTGCTCCGCCCGCCTTTGCCCAAATTCACCACCTCCACCTCCGGCTTGAACAAAGGCGCCAAAGCATCCCCCCAGCCGCTCTTCGATTGAACGGTCGAATCGCCCACCAGGACGACTTTAATTTTCCGCTCCTCCGCGGGGGCGAAAGCGGTAGTGAGGGCCAGGAGAGCAAACGTGAGAAACGAGCGGCGGTTCATGTAGGGGAGATGTTAATTAGGCAAGAAGCTCGGCAGGGGCAGCAGTAATTTGTTGGCGCAGCGACTCCGGGATGGCGAGCGGAACCAACTGCCCAGTGCTCTTATCCACCGTCGCGCAAACAGCCGCCATCCGGCCTCGTGCCACTTCCACTCCATCCACGTTGCGAAAAATAAAAAGATAACGCAGCGAGCGGCTCCGCACCTCGGCCACCAAAAGATGGATCTCCACCTCCTCCTCGAAACGCAGCGGCTTGCGATAATCGCAACTCGCACTCACCCGCGGCCAGCCTACCGTCTTCCCCGCTTCGTGCGCATGAATACTAAAGCCGAGAGACCGAAAAAACGCATGCTCGGTCGCCTCCATCATCCGAAAAAAATTGGAGAAATGTACAATGCCGGCCATATCGGTCTCGGCGAACTCGACGCGGCGGGTAAGTTTAAATTCGTACGGCATGGTAAAGTTTGGAGTTCCGCCTTTAGGCGGCGCACGGGCCGCGATCAAGCCGGGGCCTGCTGAGCGAACACCTCCGCGCGGCTATTCCGTTTCTCGTCCGTCAAAGCCAGATACCGCTCCGCCAGCCGCTGGATGGTGTACTCCTGCTCCACCGCCGCCCGCCCCTGCCAGCCCAGTGCCTGCGCCCGCGCGGGATCGTCCAGCAGAACCTCCCAGGCATCGGTAAGCGATGCCGGGCTCTGCTCCTCGTAGAGCAAGCCTCCGCCGGTAGCTTCGAGGATCTCCGTGAAAGCCGCCTTCCGTGGCTGCACCACCGGCACGCCCGCCGCCATGGCCTCCAGCAAAAAAAGCCCGAATGCCTCGCCATACACCGTCGGCACCGAAAGCAGCGAAAGGCTCTGCAAATGGGCGATTTTCTCTTCGCGCGAAACGTTCGGATGAAACTCCACCAGCTCCTCGCACCCCGCCGCGGCGAGCCGCTTTTGGAGCGTCTTCACGTAACGCTCGTCCTCCGCCGTCATCGCGCCAAAACACCGCAGGCGCACCCCGGGATGGCGCCCCCGCTGGCGCAGCTCGAGAAACGCATCGATCACCAAATCCAGCCCCTTCTGCCGGCAAAGCCGCGCCAGAAAACCAATGGTCGGAGGCCGCGGCGGAACAGCCGGCGGCGCGTAACCGTCCAGCGAAATCCCGTTGGGAATGATGCGCAGCTTTTCCGGCGCGAGCCGCAATCGTTGCCCCATAAAATCCGCGTAAAAGCGGCTCGGCGCGATGAAGGCCGCAATATCGCGCTGGCAATCGGAAAGCGTATTCCACGACTGCGTGCGCGAAGGCTCCGGCAAGCTATCGAGAAAAGAGTCCTCGCCCTGGAGCGAGCAAAGCACTGGGATGCCCACCTCCCGCGAAATGCGCCCCGCCAGCCCGGCGAGCAGCGCCGTCGAAAGCCAAACCGCATCGGGCTTGGCCTCATCTTTCAGCCACGTCACGAGTTGCTCCAGCTCCTTCCCTTGTTTGCCATTCTCCCCCAGCAGCATCGAAAGCGTGAGATCGCCCAATTCCTTCCCTCCAGTCATCCCTGAAGCCTTCCCCGCCAGCCGCAACAACCCCCGCGCGTTCAGCAGCCGATCGAGCCAGCGCGGCGAATTCCGAAAGAACGAAAACTTCTGCTGCAGGTAAACATTGATGCCCCCATAAAAAACCGGGAGGTGATCCGACACCTGGTTTTCATCCAAAGTCAGCGGCAAATACATCGGTACCATCAGCGCCTCATGCCCCAGCCGGATGACCTCCTTCGCGAGCGCATTGTCCCGCATGCAAACCCCGCAGTAGTAACTGCCAGTGCCGGGCGTGAGGAGGACAACTTTCATGGATGGAAAACTCTGCCCGCCAAGGATGTTTAGATCAATCGTTTCGGCTTCTGCATTCCGCGTTCCGCGTTCCGCGTTCCGCGTTTCCCATCATTCTCCCCGCAAATCATAACAAAGCACCCGCGCCGGCTGCCCACCCTGGCTCCGCTCGTTTTGGCAAATATACAGCAACCCGCGGCTGATCGCCGGCAGCGACCACGTATCCGGCGCATTGAAAAGCTTGGCCCGCTGCACGATTTTCGCGCCGCTCGCCGAAACCTGAAGCCACGCCAGGTCGCCAAATTCCCCAAGGCAGAGAACCGCATCATCAACCGACAAAAGGTTCGTCCGCCCAAACCGCCCGCCGAGGTCCTCCGTCCAAAGCTCCCGTCCGGTCGCCGCATCGTGGCAGATCAACTCGGCCAGCCGCGGGCTCTGCCCGTTGCATCCGATCACCAGCTTATCGCGAAAAAGCGGCGTCATGAAATGAGCGCCCAGCTTTCCCTCCCAAACCTGACTCGGCTTGAAATCCGGCGCGATCTGGACCATCGCGCCACCCGAGCCGTAAGCCTCGGTCACGAACACCCGGTCGCCGCTCACCGCGGGCGAAGATGCATTCACCGACTCCGCCATTTCCGCACGATGCGGGATCGCGCTCAGCACCTCACCCGTAGCCACATCGATCACCAGCAAGCCCCCCGTGGGCGGCCGGCTCTCACCCCCGGCAAATATGAGAACACACTCACGCCCGTGCAGCGTCGCCGGCACCGGCGAAGCGTAGCTCGCGCCCCACGCATGCTTCGCCTTCCAGAGCAGCCTCCCCGTGGCCGCATCGAAAGCCGCCGCGCAAAGCTGGTCCGCCCCGCCAAGCTGCACGATCACCCGCGAGCCCATGGCGAGCGGCGTGCCGCCATGGCCGAAGAAGTTCTGTTCCAGCGAAAACTCGCGCTCGCAATCGTGCCGCCAAAGCACTACGCCCGTAGCAGCATCGAGCCCATGCAGTTGCCCGGTCACCCCATACGTAAAGACCCGCCCCTCCGCCACCGCGGGACTGGTGCGCGGCCCATCGCCGGACCCCATCCGATCTTGATACGGCGCATCGTACGCAAACGCCCACAGCGCCTTCCCGGTTTCCGCCTGGAGGCAATCGATGCGCTCCCGCCCCTGCCAGCGGTGAAAAAGAAACAGCCGCTCCCCCACGATCGACGGCGCCCCGTGCCCGAGCCCTTTCTCGGCGTCCCACACGAGCGTCGGCCCGGCAGCCGGCCAAGTGTGTAAAAGATGCGTTTCCGTGCTGGTGCAGTTATGCGCCGGCCCGAGAAACCGCGGCCAGTCCTGGGTCACCGCGCCCGCGGCCAGCGGCTTCGGTGCAGCGTGAAATTTAACCGGCAGCGGCAGCTCCGCGGCCTGCAAAGCAGGCGCCAGCAGCACCGCGGCGAAGAAGAGGGAGAGTGTGGAGGAGGACAAGCTCCCCACCGTGGACCAATTTCCCGCGCGAGAAAAGCCCCGCGCGTGCTGCTCTTCGCTCCGCTCAACTAGTGTGCAACAGCTCCGCCGCCTGCTGGAGCGTCGCCTGCAGCCGCTGGGCCGCGACCGGCTTCGTAAGGTGCGCTAAAAACCCCACCTCATGGCTGCGCGCCACGTCCTCTTCCGTGCCGAAACCGCTCATCGCAATGCCCAGCAATCCCATCCCGCCGCGCCGGACGCTTTGCATGATTTCCGTGCCATGCCCATCCGGCAAACCGAGGTCGCTCAAGAGCACCTCAAAACCGTCGGTGCCCAATAGCGCGTGCGCTTCGGCCACGGTGCCGGCGGTTTGCACCGTATGCCCCCAGCGGCGCAAAAGCCTGGAGATCGATTCGCGCGTATCCGCATGATCTTCCACCAGCAGGATGTGCAGCGATCGAGGCACCGGCGGCGGGGGCAGAGCCAAATCCAGGATGGGCGCCACGGACGCACCATCGGCCAGGCAAGGAAACTCCACCGTAAAAGTGGACCCGAGCCCGATCCCCGCGCTCTCCGCCGAAAGCGTGCCGCCTTGCGCCACCACCAGCCCTTTGGCCACGGCCAGGCCCAACCCCAGCCCGCCAAACCGCCGCGTCACCGAGCGCTCGCCTTGCTCAAAATGCGTGAAGAGCCGGGCCAGCGTTTCCGGTTCCATCCCCATCCCGGAATCGGTCACCGTCAGCACAAATCGGCCGTCGCCTCGATTCGCGGTGCTCACAGTGATCCGTCCTTCGGCCGGCGTGAATTTCACCGCGTTTTGCAGCAGATTCCACGCGATTTGCAGTACCCGGGAGGCGTCCGCGTGCAAATGGAAACGGCGGGCGTTCAGCTCCAGCGAAAACTTCACCGGTTTCCGCGCGATCTCCGCCTGGCACATATCCACCGCATGGCGAATCGCTTGGTGGGCATCCGTATCCACGAGCTCCAGATGCAGCTTCCCATGCACGATCCGGGTGAGATCGAGCAAGTCGTCGATCAGGCGGGCCTCCAGTTCCACATTGCGGCGAATCAGCCGCAGCGAATCGAGCAACTCCTCACGGCTCACCTCGGGATTCGCCTCCAGGCTCAGCGCCGTGGCCAGCACCGGGGTGAGCGGCGTGCGCAGCTCGTGCGAGAGCACGGCGATGAAGCGGTCCTTGGCCTGGCTCGCCTGCTCCGCCTGCTCGCGTGCCCGCTCCAGCTCCCGCGCCCGGGCCGTCACTTCCAGCGCCAGCCGGGCCACATCGCGTTCTTGGGTGGAAAGCTCGTGCTGGAGCGTATCGCGCACGCGTTTGGTGGCGATGAGATTGCTCACCCGAGCCCGCAGCTCTTCGCCGCCGAAGGGTTTCAGCAAATAATCCTGTGCCCCCTGCCGCAGCAGGCGCAGCCGCAAATCGTCATCCGCGCGAGCCGTGAGCAGCATCACCGGCACGTTGGCCAGCGCCGGTTCCCGGCGGACCGCTTCGAGCAGCGCCACGCCGTCCATCTCCGGCATCATGAGATCGGAAAGAATGAGATCGGGCGGCTCTTCCTGCGCCGCCCGCAACGCCGCCATACCGTCCCGTGTGAGCCGCACCCGATAACCGCTGCCCAGCGTCCGGCGAATATGGTCGCCCATGTCCGGATTGTCTTCCGCCAGGACGATCAGCGGCCGGTCCTCATCCTTCCCATTCTTCCCACCCTCGTCCAAAGCATCTCCCTCCACGGGCGACTCCACAGTAGCCATCCCCCCGCGGTAGAGCGGAGAAAGCGTAGCCACCTTCTCGTCATGCACCTCCGCCCCCTCCGGCGCGCGCCTCGGCAATTGCACCGTGAACACCGCCCCTCCCCCAGCCCGCTCACTCACCACTACGCTCCCGCCATGGTGCGTGACAAACTCCTTCACGATCGCCAGGCCCAGTCCCGTGCCGGCGCCCCCTCGGGAGGTCGGGTTTATCCCCTGGTGGAAACGCTCGAAAATCGCCTCGCGCAGCTCCGCCGGCACCCCTGGGCCTGTATCCGTCACCGCAATGATCACCGTTTCGCCTTCCAGTTTTGCCACCACGTGGACGGACCCGCCCTCGGGCGTAAATTTGAAAGCATTCGAAATGAGGTTCAGCAGCACTCGCTCGATCTTCTCCGCATCCACTTCGGCCACCAGGGTTTCCGGGCAATCCACCGTGATCACCAGCGGTCGCGCGCTGCTGGAACCGAAGTAGCTGCTCACCAGCCGCACCATCTGGGTCAGATCGGCCTTGGAATATTGAAGCTGGAGCCGGCCGGCCTCGATCCGGGAAATCTCCAGCAAATCGTTCACGTGCTTGTGGAGCAGCAGCGCGTTGCGCCGCACGATCTCGAGCTCGTGGCGGGCCGCCCGGTTCAGCGAAACATCCGCCAGCAGATGATCCACCGGCCCCACGATCAGCGTCACCGGCGTCCGCAGCTCATGCGAAATATTGGCGAAAAAGTTGGTCTTTAGTTGATCGAGCTGTTGCACGCGGGCATGCGCCTGCTCCAGCAGTTCATGCGCGGTTGCCAGCGCCACTTGCCGCTCGGAGGAAAGCCGCGCCTGCTCCAGCAGATGGCGGATTTTCGGCACCAGCGGTGGCAACAGGCACGCCGTGGCCAGCGATGCAAAAGCCGTCACCAGCTTGAGATTGCCGGCAAACCAATACGGCGGATTGAGCGTGCGCAATGTCCACACCTCCATGAAGTGCGTCGCGCCACACGCCACGATGAACGTCGCAAAGGCGAGCATCATCCAGTGAAACGGGATCTCTCGCCGGGCGCGCAGCACCAGATAAGTGAGCGTCGTAGAGATCGCGACGTAGGACGCTCCGATCAAAAAATCCGAAATCCCGTGCAGCCACACCAGCCCCGGATTCCACAGGTAACAATGCTCGTGCGGCATGAAGGGCGACGAATCGTCCCCTCGGAAAAATAGCGTCCACCCCAGCCCCGCGAAAGTCGCCACCGAGAGCACCGCGAGCGCGATTGGCTGCCAAAAACGCAGTAAGGTCTTCATAAGCAGGGGCCGGCGAGCACATTAAGCCCAAACAGTGCCCCGTTGCGAACGAATCCCCAAAAAACAGGTTTACCGTCCCGTTAACACTCAAAACTGCCGCCTCAGCCTCGTCTGCGGGTAGACCCTCCCGGCATCTAGCACGCCACCTGCTTAAGCCTCCGTCACCCGTTATGGAAAAAATCAAAATCCTGGTCGTTGACGACGATCCCAAGCTCTCCCGCCTCGTCAAACTCTTCCTCGAGCGCACCAAGCGCTACGAAGTCCGCGAGGAAAACCGCTCCTCCCAAGCCATCGCCACCGCTCGCGAATTTCAGCCCGAAGCCGTCCTCCTCGATGTGGACATGCCGGGCAAAGATGGCGGGCAGGTCCAGCTCGATTTCGCGGCCGATCCGCAACTCAAGCGCCTCCCCGTCATGTTTTTCACTTCCCTCATCTCTCCGGAAGAAGCCGGAAATCACGAGGTTTACCGCGGCGGCAAGCCCTTCCTCGCCAAGCCCGTAAATCCCCAAGCCCTGGTCCAGGCCGTCGAGCGCCTGGTCATGACGAAGCCCGCCGAAGTCGGCGCCTGCTAGATTCATCTCCGGCCCGGCGCTTGCGCCGCCACCACCCCTTTCCGGCATGTACGACGAGCAGATCAAAAGTTCCCGCATCCTGATCGTAGACGATCAGCTAGGGAACGTGCAGCTACTCGAAAGCATCCTCGAGCGGGTCGGTTTCACGCGTATCCAGAGCGTCACCGATTCCCGCCAGGCCCTCGCGTACTTCCAGGAATTCCAGCCCGATATCGTGCTGCTGGACCTGAACATGCCCTACCTCACCGGCTTCGATATTCTGAAGCTGCTGAAAGATTTCATCCCCCCGGAGGCTTTCCTCCCCGTTCTCGTCCTCACCGGCGAACCCACCAACGCCGCCAAACGCCGCGCTCTCTCCATCGGCGCCACCGATCTCCTCGCCAAGCCTTTCGATGCCTCGGAGGTGCTCGTCCGCATTTGCAACCTCCTCAAATCGCGCCACCTCCATTTGCAGGTCCAGAGCCACAATCAGCTCCTGGAACAAAAAGTGGCCGAGCGCACCAAAGAGCTCGAATCCGCCGTGGCCGAGCTCCAGAACACCCAGCGCCAGCTCGTCCGCCAGGAGCGTCTCCACGCCTTCAGCGAAATGGCCGGCGGGGTCGTGCACGATTTCAATAACGCCCTCATGTCCATCGTGGGCTACAGCGATCTTCTGCTCGGCAGCCCCGAGCTCATCGAAGATCGCGAAGTCGTGCAGGAATACCTGCAAATCATGAACACGTCCGGCCGCGACGCCGCCCACGTGGTCGGCCGCCTGCGCGATTTCTACCGCCCCCGCGGCCTGGCAGATGTCTTCGTCCCGCTGGAGCTAAACAAGCTCATCGAGCAAGCCGTCCCCATCACCCAGCCAAAGTGGCGCGACCAAGCCCTCGCGGAAGGCCGCAGCATCTCGGTCGAGATGGACCTCGAGAAACTCCCGCCGGTCAACGCCAACGAGGCCGAGATGCGCGAGCTCCTCACCAACCTGATTTTCAACGCCGTCGATGCCATGCCTCAAGGCGGCACCATCACCCTGCGCACCCGCCGCTGTGCCGAAGGCGCTCTCCTCGAGCTCAGCGATACTGGCATCGGCATGAGCGAGGAAACCCGCAGCCGCTGCCTGGAGCCCTTCTTCTCCACCAAAGGCGAGAAAGGCACCGGCCTCGGCCTCTCCATGGTCTTCGGTATCGTCCAGCGCCACAATGGCCACCTCGATCTCCAAAGCGAAGTCGGCAAAGGCACCACTTTCAGCATCCGTCTCCCGCTCGGCTCCGCCCACAGTGCCGACGCCGAAGTCTGCCTCCGAGTCCACACCCCCATGCGCATCCTCGTGGTGGACGATGAGCCGGTGACTCGCGACGTCGTCCGCCGCTTCCTCCAAATGGACGGCCACGAAGTCGTCACCGCCACCAATGGCCCCGATGCCCTCGCCGCCCAGCAAGCCAAGCCCTTCGATCTCCTCATCACCGATCACGGCATGCCCGGCATGAGCGGCCTGCAACTCGTCGCCGCCGTCAAACAGCTCGACCCCGATCTTCCCGTCATCCTCCTCACCGGCTTCGGCTTCCCCGGCCAGCAAAGCGGCGAAATCCCGCCCGAAGTGGACGTAGTCCTCAGCAAACCCGTCCCCCAAGCCGCCCTCCGCCGCGCGTTAGTCCAGGCCCTCTCCAGCACCGAAGCCCGCAACGCCACCGAGCAAACCCTCGCCGCGTAGCGCGCCAAGATGCCTTCGCTCCGGCGCGAGAAAGAGCACCCGCGCCATCGTGGCATGGGCGTCCCGCCCATGAAGCCCCTTAAAGCGCGCAGCGCCCACTCTTCTGTCTTCCTCCGAGCCGCGCGGAATCGAATCCGCGCAGCCCCCAAACTAATTCGCTAATTCGAGCAAGACGACTGCCCGGCCAGCTCCCCACCCTTCGCCTTCGGCGCGAAATGCGGGTCCGGGTTCACTCCCGTCTTGTGGCCCTTGCCGCTCGAAACTCCATTGAAAGCATCCACCCCCTCCGCGCTCACCGGCTTCGGCCGCGGCGAGAAGTTGAAGACGATATTCTTCCACATATCCCCGCGCTTCGCCTGCAATCCGAGGCTCGCCGTCGGCTCGTACCCGCAGTGCATCATGCAATTCTCGCAACGCGGATCGCGCGCCTCACCGTTCACCACGCCGTACTTCGACCACTCCACCTTCTCCAGCAGCTCCTGGTAAGAGGTGTAGTGCCCATCGGTCATCAAATAGCACGGCCCCTTCCACCCGCGAATATTGCGGGTCGGAATCGCCCACGCCGAGCAGGTCAACTCGCGCTTGCCGGCCAAAAACTCCAGAAACACCGGCGTGCCCAGGATCGGGTACTTCTGCCCCCACTCCTCGATGTCTTGGAACTTCTCCACCGTCGCCTTGCGCGTAAGATAAAACGCCTCGGGACGCAGGTTCAGCCGCTCCACCATGTCCTTCTTCGCCGCATCGTACTCGTAGCCGGGCGAAATGGTGTGCCCATCCACTCCCAGGCTCGAAAGGTAGGCAAACATCGCCTCCACCTCATCCATGTCCGTTTCCTTATAGACGGTCGTATTCGTCGCCACTTGGTAGCCCAAAATCTTCGCCATCCGGATGGCCAGAATGCACTCCTTGAAGACCCCCTCGCGCTCCACGATGAGATCGTGCGTCCGCTCCAGCCCATCGAGATGCACATTCCAGTACATCCAGCTCGAAGGCGCGATCACTGGCTTATCGGCATCTTTCGGTCCCTTCCGAATCTCGTCCACCTCTTTGGCCGTGATCAACTCCTCGCTCAGCAGCACCTGCAGGCTGTGCTCCAGATTGCCCTTGCGCGTCCACGAGCCCTTCTGCGCTTCACGAAACTCCACCGCGAGATAGTCCCGCATCTTCTTCCGCATCGAGGTCGCGTTCGTGCAAATATAGACGATCCGCCCCTGGGCCAGCAGCCCATTCACCAGCGCTTCGATTTTCGGATAAATCAACGGCTCACCGCCGCAAATGGAAATCATCGGCGCCCCGCATTCCTCGGCCGCACCCAAGCACTCCTCCAGGCTCATCATGTCCTTCAGCGACGTCGAATACTCGCGAATGCGCCCGCAGCCCGTGCAGGTCAGGTTGCAGGTATGCAGCGGCTCGAGCTGCAGCACCGTGGCAAATTTCTCCACGCCACGCAGCTTTTTGCCGATCATGTAACTCGCAATCTTGGTCGTCAGGGCCAAAGGAAATCTCATACAGGGGCGGGTCAATAAACGAAGTGCACCGGCAATGCAATGCCGGATTATGACAACCCACCCGCTCCCGGTTGCGGTCTCCCCTCCAAGGAACCACCTTCCCTCGTATAATTCGTGTCATTCCCACCCAAAATCTGACCAATTTCAAGAGCCTCTTGCTTCATCGGTCCTATCCGTCCCATCCGTCCTATCCATCTCCCACCCCGCCGCATGCCCAAGCCCCCGCCGGAATCCCGCGTCCAAGCCTGGTTCCGCGCCAAATACGGCCAACCCACTCCCGCCCAGCGCGCCGCCTGGCCCCGCATCGAAGCCGGCGCCAATGTCCTCATCGCCTCCCCCACCGGCACCGGCAAAACCTTCGCCGCCTTCCTCGCCGTGCTCGATGCCCTCGTCCGCGAACACGCCGCCGGCACCCTCTCCCATACCCTCCAGGTCCTCTACGTCTCCCCCCTCCGCGCCCTCAGCTACGATCTCGAAAAAAACCTCACGGCCCCGCTCCACGAGCTCTTCGGCGAAAAGCCCCCGCTCCGCGTAGAGCTCCGCTCCGGCGATACCGCCTCTTCCCAGCGCGCCCGCCAGGCCGCCAAACCGCCGCACATTCTCCTCACCACCCCCGAGAGCCTCTGCGTCCTCCTCTCGCAAGAGCGCTGGGTCGAACACCTCGCCCAGACCCGCTGGCTCATCCTCGATGAAATCCACGCCCTCGCCGGCAACAAGCGCGGCGCCCACCTCTCGCTCAGCATCGAACGCCTGGCCGAGCTCGTCCAAAGCCGCCGCGGCCAGCCCCTCCAGCGTATCGGCCTTTCCGCCACCATCTCCCCCATGGCCGAGGTCGCCCGCTACCTCGCCGGCACCGATGGCCAGTGCGAAACCATCGATGTCTCCGCGAAAAAGCGCATCGAACTGGGAGTTTACACGCCCCTGCGCAAAAACCCCTACCCGCCCGGCGGCTACACCGGCGAGCGGCTGGTGAAAGAGCTCGGCCAGCTCATCCAAAAGCAGCGCACCACTCTCGTCTTTTGCAATACCCGCTCCGGCGCCGAAGCCACCACCTTCTGGCTGCGCGAGCGTTTCCCCACCCTCGCCCCGGTCATCGAGTGCCACCACGCCTCGCTGGAGCGCGATGTCCGCCGCGCCGTGGAGGATCGCCTCAAGCGCGGCGAGCTCCGCGCCGTCATCTGCTCCACCAGCCTCGAGCTCGGCATCGATATCGGCTCGGTCGATCTCGTGGTCATGCTCGCCACTCCGAAAGGCGTCAGCCGCGCCCTCCAGCGCGCCGGTCGCGCCGGCCACAATATCCACTCCGTCAGCCGCGGCCTACTCATGGCCACGAATATTTCGGACCTCGTGGAAGCCTGCGCCACCGTCCTCCTCGCCCGCGCCAGTAAGCTCGATGACGTCCGCATCCCGCGCGCCCCTCTCGATGTCCTCGCCCAGCAACTCGTCTCCATGGGCTGCACCCGCCGTTGGGGCCGCGCCGAGGCTTTCGCCCTCGTCCGCCGCTCCCTCCCCTACGCCGATCTCCTCCGGGAAGAATTCAACGAAGTCCTGGAGTACCTGGCCGGCGGCGGCGAAGCCCTCCGCCGCCAGTATAGCGAAGTCTTCGGCCGCATCGTCCTCGACGACGATGGCTTCGAGACCCGCGCCGGCCACGTCCGCCGCGAGTTCCTGCAAAACATCGGCACCATCCCGGATGTCGCCAGCGTCCGCGTCCGCATCAAAAACAAGCTCCTCGGCTCCGTGGAAGAAAGCTTCGCCCGCATGCTCAAGCCCGGTGATATCTTCATCATGAGCGGCCATGCCGTCCGGCTCGATAGAATCTCCCAGATGGACGCCTGGGTCACCCGTGCCGAGGGCCAGACTCCCACCGTCCCGCGCTGGAACGCCGCCAAAATGCCGCTCTCCAATCGCGTCTGCGAAGAGATCATCGCCTTCCGCGGCGAGCTTCGCCAGCACTTCGAAAGCGGCGCCCCCGACCTCGCTCCCTGGATCAAAGCGCGCCTCGATTGCGGCCAGGCCAATTCCGAGCTCATCCGCGAAATGTACGCCGCCCAGCACCAGCTCTCCGAAATCCCCACCGGCGATTTCCTCCTCATCGAAGAGCACCTGGAGCGCGCCGAGGACCACCTCACCGAGGCGGAGAAAAAAGCCCTCTTCCGCGAGCCGCCGCGCCCCCTCGCCCGCCACTACTTCTTCCACTCCCTCATCGGCCGCGCGGCCAATGACGCCCTCGCCCGCGTCGTCTCCTACCGTCTCAGCCGCCTCCAGGGCGGCAACGCCCTCGCTACTTCGCACGACTACGGCTTCGTCCTCACCCTCACCCCCCAGCAGCGCTTCACCGCCGCCGATGTCCCCGAGCTGCTCCGCCCCCAGCGCTTCGACGATGAGCTCCACGCCGCCCTCGGCGAAAGCGAGATGATCAAATACCACTTTCGCAACGCCGCCCAAACCGGCCTCATGATCTACCGCAACTACTTCGACCAGCGCAAACCCGTGCGCAAAGTTCAATGGAGCGCCGAAGTCATCTACAACGTGTTAAAGCAACACGACCCCGATCACATCCTCCTCCGCGAAGCCCGCCGCGAAACCCTTCACACCTACGTCGACGCCGATGGCGCCCGCGAATTCCTCCACTCCCGCGCCGTCAAAACCATCCGCCTCCACGAAGTCCCCATCGTCCCGCCACTAAGCTTCGCCCTCTACGCCACCAAAATAAAAGAAGCCCTCCTAGTCGAAGACCCCCACGAAACCATGGAACGCCTCTACCACCTCTGGTGGTCCCAAATAGAAGCCCAACGCACCCCCGAAGCCTGACCGTCAAAAGTGTGGAGTATGAAGTACAATTCCACACTCTACACTTCATACTCCACACTCTACCCGCCCAGCGCCCCCACCAGCCGCTCGAGCTGCCCCAGCTTCTCCTCCCAATCCGCCTGCCGTTGCCGATGCTCCGCCACCACCTGCGGCGGCGCCCCACTCACAAACGTCTCGCTGCTCAGCTTCGCGGTCACCTTTATCAGCTCCCCCTGCACCTTCGCGATCTCCTTGCCCAGGCGCACCTTCTCCGCGGCCACATCCACCAGGCCCTCTAGCGGCAGCGATAGCTCACCCAGCGCCGTCGGCACCGTCGGCGTCCCGCGTGGCGGCGCATAATCCGCCCCCGCCAGCTCCAGCGGTTCCGCATTCAAAAGCAGCCGCAACACCTGCACCTCGTGCTCCGGCAAAGCCCCATTCGGCTTCAGCACAAACCGCACGCGCTTGTTCGACGCGATATTGAAATCCCGGCGCAAACTCCGCCCCAGATTCACCACCTCATACTTCGCCGCCGCGTAAGCCTCATCGCTCGCATCAAGTCCATAGTGCTCGCGGAAATCCGCGCCCAGCGGCTTCGGCCAAGGAGCATACATCAGCGTCCGCCCACCCTGATCCGCCGGCAGATCCTCCGCATACCCCAGCGAATGCCACAGCTCCTCCGTGATAAACGGCAGGAACGGATGAAACAGCCGCAGCAAATGCGCCAGGGCAAAATCCATCACCGCCAGCGTATTCGCCTTCCGCGCCTCGTCCGTCCCTTGCAGCGAAGCCTTCGCCGCCTCAAGATACCAATCGCAAAACTCCGTCCAGAAAAACGCGTACAGCGCCTGCGCCGCCTCCGCAAACTGATACCCGTCCAGCGCCGCCGTCACCTTCTCGATCGCCGCATCCAGCCGCAGCAGCAGCCACTTGTCATCGCTCGTCAGCAGCGCCGGCGAAATCTCCCCCTCCGTCTCCCCGGCCTGCATCTGCCGAAACCGCGCCGCATTCCACAGCTTCGTGCAGAAATTCCGCCCCAGCTCCACGTTCTTCTCATCGAAGAGCACATCCTGCCCCAGCGGCGCGCTCCGCATGATCCCAAAGCGCAGCGCATCCGCTCCAAACTTCGCGATCAAATCCAGCGGATCGGGCGAATTCCCCAGTGATTTCGACATCTTCCGCCCCTGCTTATCCCGGATGATCCCCGTAAAATACACATTCCGGAACGGCATCTCCCCCATCCACTCGAATCCCGCCATGATCATCCGCGCCACCCAGAAAAAGATGATATCCGGCCCCGTCACCAAATCCGTCGTCGGATAAAACTTCTCCAGCGCCGGCGTCTTCTCCGGCCACCCCATCGTCGCAAAAGGCCAAAGCCAGCTCGAAAACCAAGTATCCAGCACATCCGGATCCTGCTCCCAATTCTCCACATCCGCCGGCCCATCCACCGAGCAATGCACCACCTCATCCGTCCGATCGGTCCCATCCGTCCTATCCGTCGCATCGGCCCCTGCCCCCGCCCCCTTCCGATACCACACCGGTATCCGATGCCCCCACCAGAGCTGCCGCGAAATGCACCAGTCCTGCAAATTCTCCATCCAGTGGTCGTACACCTTCGCCCACCGCTCCGGGTGAAACTGCATCCGGCCCTCCGCCACCACCGCCCGCGCCGCCTCCTTGCTCGGATACTTCAAAAACCACTGCTCGCTTAGCCGCGGCTCGATCGGCACATCCGCCCGCTCACTGTACCCCACCGTATTCTGGTAAGGCTCCTCCTTCTCCAGCGCCCCCAGCGTCCGTAACTCCTCCGCCGCCAGCTTCCGAGCCTCCGCGCGATCCAACCCCGCCAGCGTCGGACCCGCCAGCGCGTTCATCGTCCCATCCGGATTCATCACGTCCACCACCGGCAGGCCATGCCGCCCCCCGATCTCGAAATCCGCCTTGTCATGTGCCGGGGTCACCTTCAGCACCCCGGTCCCGAAAGCAAAATCCACATGCTCATCTCCCACGATCGGGATCAGCTTCTCCGCCCGCGGCAAATGCGCCGGCAAAGGCCGCACCGCCATCTTCCCGATCAGCCCCGCATACCGCGGATCCTTCGGATTCACCGCCAAAGCCGTATCTCCCGGGATCGTCTCCGGCCGCGTCGTCGCGATCGACACCGTCCGCCCCGGCTCGGCCCCTTCCACCTCCACCTGGAAATAATACAGCGTCCCATTCTGCACCTTCATCACCACCTCTTCGTCGCTCAGCGCCGTCAGCGACGCCGGACACCAGTTTACCATCCGCTTCCCGCGATAAATCAGCCCCTTTTCATAAAGATCCACAAACACCTGCGACACACACCGCGAGTAAGCCTCATCCATCGTGAACCGCTCCCGCCCCCAATCGCACGAGCACCCCAGCTTCTTGAGCTGCTGGATGATGATCCCCCCGTACTTCTCCTTCCACTCCCAAATCTTCCCCACCAGCCGCTCCCGGCCCAGCTCCGAGCGATGCTTCATCTCCCCGCTCTTCCGCAGCGTCCGCTCCACCACATTCTGCGTCGCAATCCCGGCATGATCCGTCCCCGGCAGCCAAAGCACCTCCTTCCCCAGCATTCGCGCCCGACGAGCCAAAATGTCCTGAATCGTATTGTTCAAGACATGCCCCAAAGTAAGCACCCCAGTAACATTCGGAGGCGGAATCACAATAGAATAAGCCCCTTTTTCCCGCTTCTCCCCTCCCCTCACGCCACGCTCGCCCCGCCGTTCATCCTCATCCTCTTCCTCCTCCTCAATTCCCGCCGCCCCC
>JADMIO010785009.1_pt1 | contig 53160 bp, 53 predicted proteins | sample 8958161 | NCBI WGS metagenome assembly JADMIO01 (sample SAMN16585339, study PRJNA669376) | soil metagenome | isolation source: Crop rotation soil | place: USA: Cullars Rotation, Alabama | collected 2011 | reverse complement strand
GCCGCGACTTCAAGTCACGTGAATTCCAAGCTTCGGATCCCACTGTGCTGGAAAGCAGCGCGGCAATTTCGCTTTCGAGATCGAGTTTGGTCAATTCGGCAGCGATGACTTCGATGTTGAGTAGGCGTTCGGCGATTGCGCCGGATAAAGCGACGATAAAACGGGCGCGCTCTTTTGGCAGCATGCCTGGCGTCAGCGGAAGCTGCCAGCCGAATACATAATACGGCTGGCGCGGACGAAAGAGCATCCGCACTGCCAACCACGCTGCGCCGTAACCATGCAACGTGGCAACTACCAAGGGACTGAGCTTCACTAACAATTCAACGTTCATCCAGTGACCGTGATCCTTTTTGACTTCACGCGGCTTTCCCGCTAAACACGTTGGCAAATACTTTATCACTTTAACCAACGCGGGCAACCACCGCCGCTTGACCATACGCGGAGAAATGATGGCAGGATCACAAAATCATGTTTGGAGTGAGACACGCGTCCGCGTACGGTACGCCGAAACCGATCAGGCTGGGGTGGTGTATCACTCAAATTACCTAATCTGGTTTGAGGTCGGGCGCGTCGAATTGTGCCGCGACTACGGCTTTAATTACCGCGACATGGAAAAAGAAGCGGATGCCTTCTTGCCCGTCACCGAATGTCGCGTGAAGTACCGCAATCCGGCGCGGTATGATGACGAATTGCTGGTGCGTTCACGCATTCTGGCGTTGCGCAGCCGGGCGATTTGCTTTGCCTATGAAGTGGTGCGGGTGAGTGACGGTTTATTGCTGGCCGAAGGCGAAACACAACATATCGTGATAAACAGCCAGGGACGGGCACGGGCCTTTCCGCCAGCCTTTGCCGAGAAGATGCGTGGGCCAAAAGTCGGGCGCTAGTTCACCGTCAGCAGACTTAGCGCGCGACCAGCGCAATCTTTTGCTTGTCAGCCGCCGCCAACGTTTCTTCGCGATCAAAAATCAGCGTCTTATCCGCTGTCAACGACATGGCCGTCACGTGACAAGCTTTCAAGGTGTCGATGGTTTGCAAGCCAATCACCGGTACATCGAAGCGCATATCCTGATTTGGCTTGGCGACTTTAATGACCGTCAGTGGCCGTCCGCGCACCAATTCCGAGGCGCGGCGGATCGTGGCGTCGGTGCCTTCCATGGCTTCGAGAGCGACGACAGCCTGGTCTTTGACGGCGATGGTCTGGCCCAAATCCAGGCGCGCGAGTTCGTGCGCAACATGCAAGCCGTATTCGATGTCGGCCAATTCGTGTTTGTTCGGCGCGCGTTTGGTGAGCGTCCCGGTGCGGGCAAGAAGCGTTTGCAGGAAAGTCGTTGAATCGATCAGCGTGATACCTTCGCTGGCGAGTTCGTCGGCAACAGCGCCCAATAAAGCATCGGTGTTACGCCGCTTCAACCTTGCCAGCATGCGCGCCATACGCCAATCGGGCAGCGCATTGAGTTTGAAAATTTGGACGTGTTTGACCTGGCCGGCCATAATTGCGTGGGTGACGCCCGCACGTTTCAGGAACTTGATTAGCTTGCCGAGTTGACCCACACCCAGCCATTCAATGGTCTGCGCCATTGCCACCAGACGCGGATCGGTTTCTTCTGAAATCGCAGCGACAACCATTTCGACGCCGACACGGCGCGCGCCATCAAGCACCAGAAAAGGAAAGCGGCCATTCCCAGCAATCAAACCGTAAACGGCTGGCAGATTGCTGGCATTACCAGCGACAGATTGTGGATTGGGAGTGAATTGTTCGTCGTGCACTTAAGTTTGCGACACAAGGTGGTCTTGGAGGGGGAATCAATGCGATGTCTCGCGTTTGCGTGGCGGCATCACGAAATGCTTCCCGCTCACTGCCAGAGTAGTAAAGCGTGCGTAATGCACCTGCCCCGATCCCAGACCAGGCGAGAGCGAAACAAGGCCCATCTTCAAATCATCGAAATAGAGCACGCAACCAACCCCTGCATCGGACAAGCATGGGCCATGGTAAAAGCGTTGGGCTTGCACTTCGGTGAGCAGCAATTGGGCGATCATTACTTCTTCGTTGACCATGCGCTTGAGAATCTTTTCGAGAATCGGCAACAATTCTTCTTGGAATTCGGACGCCGCTGCGACGCCAGCCTGGATGAATTTTTCGTTCTCACCCAGATGATCAAAGAAGAAGGCGAAAATCTTGCCGAACTCTTCTTCGTTTTGCAGCAAGTCGCGCAATTGTTCCAGCTGTTGCCATTCCATGATGGAGACCTCGTCACTTTGTTACGCCGCGTTCTGACGCTTCGATGAATTCGATCAGGTAGTCAATCTCAGGGGTGCCGCGCATCTCGACTTTTATCCGTTCCAACGCTTGCGAAGTGTTTAGTTTTGCCGACAACAACAAATGAAATGCGTGTTGAATCTGGCGAATCGCTTCGTTGCTGAAACCTTTGCGCCGCAAACCGATGGTATTTGCACCGTAACAGGATGCGTGATTGCCGACGGTACGCGCATACGGCAGCGCGTCTTTCACTACGACCGAATAGCCACCGATAAAGGCGTGATTGCCAACCCGGCAAAATTGATGCACGCCGCTGTATGCCCCCACGGTTGCATGATCATAAATCGTCACGTGTCCCGCCAGCGTTGCGGCATTGGCGAAGATGTTGTGCGATCCGACCTGGCTGTCGTGTCCAACATGCGCCTGGGCCATAAACAGGTTGTCGTCGCCGACGCGCGTAACGCCGCCACCATTGGCGGTGCCGCGATTGAGCGTGACGTATTCGCGAATGACGTTGCGCTGGCCGATGACCAGATGCGTTTCTTCGCCTTTGAACTTCAAATCCTGCGGCGGCTGGCCAATCGAGGCGAACGGGTAAATGCTGGTTCCGCTGCCGATTTCACATGGCCCGGCAATCACGACGTGCCCGGCAATCTCTACGTTGTCGTGCAATTTGACGTGCTCGCCGATGAGCGAGTAGGGACCGACGCTGACATTGCCGCCCAGTTCGGCACTGGCGCTAATGATGGCAGTAGGATGGAGCATACGATTGCGGATTGCGGATTGCGGATTGCGGATGTGTGTTTTTACCGCAAACAATTCACATGCTTATGATTTTTTCTGCCGGTCAGCCAGCGCGGAAGAGATGTTAGCCTCGGCGACCAATTGGCCATCGACAAACGCCTCGGCGTGCAGCTTGGCATAGCCCATCTTGTATTTGAGCACGGTGACTTCGAGGCGCACTTGATCGCCGGGCACCACGGGGCGACGGAATTTCGCTTCGTCAATGCCGGTGAAATAAAGCAGCTTTTCCTCACGGTTGGGAATTTCACGGAAGAGCAAAATCGCACCAGCTTGCGCCATCGCTTCAATAATCATGACGCCAGGGAACACGGGCGCACCGGGAAAATGTCCTTGAAAGACCTGCTCATTCATTGTGATGTTTTTGATCGCGACCAAACGTTTGAGCGGTTCGATCTCAACCACGCGGTCAACCAACAGCATCGGGTAACGATGCGGGATGATGTTTTGAATTTCGTTTATGTCCATATTAACAGTCGCCGTAGTCGCGTAAAGTCTGGAGAAGTCTCGTAAAGTCGGTGCGACTTCCCTCGACTTTTCCAGACTTTACGCGACTTCTCCAGACCTTTCCTGACCTTTTTCCAGTTTCTTCAAACGGTCAAACAGTTCCGGCAAGCGCGCATAAAGCACTTGTGATTTGCGCCACGCCTGGTAATCCATCGCGGGCATCATACCGCCAACCAGTTTGCCGGCTTCGACGCTTTTGGTCACGCCGGTGCGGGCAGTGATCACGACGCGGTCGCCGACGGTGATGTGCTGGTTGGTGCCGATCTGCCCGGCGATGATGCAGGCGTTGCCAATCTTTGTCCCGCCGGAAAAGCCCGCGAGTGCGGCCACAACCGTGTCTTCGCCAATTTCGACGTTGTGGCCGATTTGAATCAGGTTGTCGAATTTCGCGCCGCGCCGGATGCGCGTTTCGCCAAAGCCAGCACGGTCTATACAACAGTTCGCACCGATTTCGACGTCATCTTCGATGACGACGCGGCCCACTTGCAAGAGCTTGTATTGATGTCCCTGTTCGTCGGGCGTGAAGCTAAAGCCGTCCGCACCAATCACCACGCCACTGTGAATGCGGCAGCGTTCCCCAATGATCGTATCGTCATATACCGAAACATTGGCGAACAGCACAGAGTCATCGCCAACAATACAATTATCGCCGATGGCGACGCCGGGATGCAGCGTGACGCGGTCGCCGATCCGCGAGTGGTTGCCAATCGTCACACGCGGATGAATCGAACAATCCGCCCCCATGGTCGAGCCTTCGCCCAGCGCCAAGTCAGCACTGACACCACGCGGGATATAAGGTTTGCCATAAAACAATTGGATGGCGCGCGCAAAGGCGAGTTTAGCCTGGGCGGCGATGAGTAGATTGCTGTTTGCCAACGCTGTGTGATCGGCCAATTTGCGCGGCACAATCAATGCCGTAGCGGCGCAACTAACGGCTTCCGCCAAGCGGTGCGCTTCGGCGACGAAGGCTACGGCACCTGCTTGGGCAGCATCGAGCGGTGCGACGCCGGAGATTTCCGCCGCACTGTCACCACGCCATTCGGTGCCGATTTGTTCAGCCAGCTCTACCAACTTCATTCAGGTTTGCTCCACCCAAAACAAAAGGCAGCAGCCAACCGCGGAACGCTAGTTTTCCGGGCTGCCTGCTGCCTGCTGCTTACCACTAACTGCCTACTTCTTCGGCGCTGCCGGAGCCGCTCCGCCGGGGTTTGCCTTGTTGTATTCCTTCATGAAATCTTCGGTGATGTCCGTGGTGGCTGCCGCGAACAACAACACCCCTGCTTGTTGTGCCGCGCCCGCTTCTATCACCAACACAATGCCGCGTTGCTGGCAGTAACCTTCGAGCAATTTACCGACTTTGTCATAAATCGGACCTTGCACATCACCTAAGCGCTTTTGGCCAAGCGCTTGGTAATCTTCATCTAAGCGTTTGAGGCGGCGCTCTTTTTCGGTACCCTCTTCAACCCAGCCGTTGCGCACGGCAGCGCTGACGGTGCTGCCTTGCGTGTTGATCTTGTTCTTGAGGTTCTCGACATCTGCTTGCAGGGCTTCCAACTCTTTGCGCTTGGGCTCAAATTCGGAGTTGAGTGCATCAAGCTTGACTTTGAGTTCAGCAATGCCCGTGCGAAACGCTGCCGTATTGAGTACCGCAATTTTGCCTTCCGCGCCGGTGCCGCCAGCGGGAGTCGCCGCCGCGGGCGCCGTGGTGGTACGGGCAGGCGGGGTTGGGGTTTGAGCAAATGTGGCCAGCGCCAACGCGCTCAGTAAGGCCAGGGCAAAAAACAGTCTGTTCATCTTCGTCATACTCCTTCAGGATCGAGATATAGAATTGCTGGAACTACTTGGCCGCCGTCGCCGGGACGGGATTGGCTTTGTTGTATTCCTTGATAAAATCATCGGTGATGAAAGCCGCAGGCGCCGCATAGACGACCAAAGCCGACTCGCGTAACCGCCCGGCTTCTAACACCTGGGTAATGCCTTTTTGCGCGCAGTACTGTTCGAGGAATTTGCTGATCTTGTCATAAGTCGCCCCCGTCTCTTCCTGTTCACGCTTTTGCGCCATCGCTTGGGCATCTTCGCCTTTACGCGTCAATTCCTTTTGCAGAGTTTGAATTTCTTCCTGCAACTTGGCCCCTTGCTGCGCGGTCAGGGTCTTGGTGTCCTGCAAGGTCTTCTGCTTGGCTTCCATGGAATTTTGCATCGCTTCAAGTTCGCGTTGTTTAGGCGCAAATTCGGCCTGCAGCTTTTCATATTTCACCTTAAGTTCCCCGATCTCGGTACGAAAAGCGGCCAGTTCAAGAATGCCGACTTTGGTCTTGCTAGCGTCCTGCGCGAAGGCACTTAACGACAACAATATCGTCAGTGCGGCAAGCGTCAGGACAAAACTCAGTTTCAGTTTCATTGCGAAAAATCTCCTATCATGTCGTTTGCGCATCAGCCGTCCCGGAAAGGGGGCTTAAAAAGTACGTCCCACACTGAAGCGAACCGCTGTACGCCGTTCCAGAAACAGCACAGTCGGATCGGTCAGATCGGTCTTCGCCTGCGGGTTATAGGCAAAAATCAAGCGGAACGGGACGTTGATGACCGGCATCTGCACCCGTAATTCAAGCCCATACGAAGAGCGAATGTCGGAAAAGAGCTTTTGATTGGCTTGCGAGTTACGCAGAATGTTGTAACTCCGCGATTCGCCTTCCAGATAAATTTGCCGATAACCAATGGCATTGCCTAGATCATCGCGCGGTGCACTCGCCAACTCTTCGCCGGTTGCCACACGGCCCGCCTGATTGAGTGTCACGCCGCCGGGAACAATTAGTTGTGGGATGTACCCGGTGTTCGTCAACTGATCTTCATATTTGCGCGCATTGAAAACCGACCCGATGTCGGCAAACGCCGCAATCGAAAGAATGCTGATGATCGGTACGCGATATTCCAGGTTGTAGATGAATTGCGTGTCACCGCCAATCGGCGTGAAAAACCGTTGCGCGTTGACAACATTGCAATTGGCTGATGGCGTCTGCCCACAGCCTTTTTCAGGCGCTTCAAAAGTGAAGTTGCGAATTACTGACGGATCAACCTGCCCGACAGGCGCAGCAATCAACTTGGTCGGGTCGTTGGGATCAATGACCTTCGCCACGACGTTGCGTGTCGAGAGGAACGAATCGCTGGCCACGACTGGCGAGATCGAACGGATGTTGTACCCGCGGATGTCGTATTCGCCGCCCAAAAAGAAGCGTTCATAAATCGGAATGCCGCCGATGAACGAGAGCGAACAGATGTCCCGCACACGGTCGCAACCATCGAACGAGCTACCGAAGGTGCGGATATGATCGGCACGAAAGCGCATCGCCAATACGTGCGGATGTTCTGACCGCTTCTTGAAGACCGGCGTAAACCGCTTGTACTCAATCGAAGGCGCAAACGTATTGACATCGCCGCCCAAGAAGCCGCCCGCCAGCGATAAACCCAGGAATAGACTCTGTCCGCGCGTCGGATCAAGCGAGGCATTGGTCGAATTGTAGAAAAGCGAGGGGACAATGCGGCTGGTGATAATGCGCGGTTGCGCAAACGTCACCGGGATGTCGTTCGTCGTGTCGCCGTCACGATTGACCTTCGGGTCTTGCGTGCTAGTCGCGGTCAGCGAGTAAGACAAACCCAAGCGTGATAGACCCGCGAAGCTGCGCACTTTGCGTCCAAAAAATGTATTGGCAAAGATTGCCGCCGGTGCCGACATACTCACTGTGCCGCCCACCGTGTTCTGCGTGAAAAGCGTATCCGTATTCAGGCTCGACAGGCCAAAAAAGCTGGCTTGCAGTTGTTCGGTGGCGTTATTGAAATTAAAGCCCGAACCGATGAACTGGTATTTCTGCGCGAAGACCTGTAGCCCCAGGCTGATGGGTTTGCCTAAAAAGTATGGCTCGGTGAACCCGAAGCTGGCGGCCAGTTGCCGGTTGCCGCCCGACAACGCAATGCTGAGCGATTCGCCATAGCCTAGCAGGTTGTTCGTGTCGTACTGCACACCAAAGAAGCTACCCTGGAACCCGGAAACGCCGCCGTTGACTGAAATCTGCTGACGGCCTTTTTCTTTGACCTGCAAATCGATATCCACGGTTTGGTCGCGGTCGTTGGTGCGCGTGATGGCGTCTTTTTCTTTAATTTCGTCAAAGAGACCAAGTTGGTTCAAGCGCAAAACGGACAAATCCCAATAACGTTTGTTGTAAGGATCGCCTTCGTTGACAAGCACTTCGCGGCGTAAGACCACGTCGCGCGTATTGGTGTTGCCGATAAATTCCAGCCGCCGCATCGTGAATTGACGGCCTTCGTCCACTTCCAGGGTGACTTCGACTTCGCCTTCGGTCGCCGAAGTGTCGTTGAATTTAGGATTGAAGTTGACCTCGGCCTGAATGTAGCCCTGGGTACCAAACAAGTCCTTGACACCCTTAAAAACATTCTCCTGAATGTTTTTCATGTTGATGTATTCACCGACGCGAATCCCCGACACAGCTGTAATCACGCCCGGCTGAAAGATCGTCACACCCTTTTCTTCAACTTTGGTGACTTTGTAACGGCGTCCGACCTCAATCGGAATCGTCACGCGCAAGCCCGGCCCTGATTTACGCAGGAAGGGCAACGGGATACCGCCGCTGACTTTGCCTGCGTCTTCGATAACCGGCTCGCCATATTTGGCTTGCAAATACCCTTTCTGGCCCAGGAAAAACCGGATGCGCTCCAGGTCGTCCTGTAATTTTTCTTTGAAATAAATATCAGCGGATTTGAAGGTCGAAATGATACCCGCTTCTTTGACCAACTTCATCGCCCCGCGCAACCGGCGCTGTGAAAAATCACCCCGTTCACCCGTAAAGACAATCTCTTTGACGCGCACGCGTGGCCCCTCATCAACATTAAAGATGAGCGCAACCGTCGTGGCAGAGATGTCTTCTACCTCAATAGAAACCTCAGCCTGAGGGTGTCCCTTTTCGGCAAGCAATTCACGCAACACAATTTTGGCTGCATTGACTTTGGCTGGGTCGAATTGATTTTCCTTGCTGACTTGGGTGCGGCGTTCTTTGAACCGGGTTAGGACATCACTCTCGGTGGCCGATTTCAGTCCACGGTATTGCAAATCGCGGATGATCGGATATTCCTTTACCTGAAAGATAATGACTTTGCCGCCTCGCGGACCATCATCCAGCAAAAGTTTGGTTTGCAGGGGATCAAAAAATCCCAAACCCAGAATTGCTTCCAGATCCCGTTGCGCCAGGGCTTGGCTGTAACGGTCGCCCGGCTTGCTCTGCACATAATAAAGGATGGACTCTTTCGGGATACGGCGATTGCCGCGAATTTCCACATCTTCAACCAGAACGTCTTGCGCAGCTTGTTGCGCCAATACGGGGCGCACACTCACAAATAATAGAAATGCCGAAAAAATTGCTGCGATCAAGGCGCTCGTCTGAAGATTAAAGCGCTTGGTCATGAAACCTCTCCCACATAAATGATCGGTCATTGCCCCAACACACTGCGGAATGCCTGCCAACTCCTTGTCAGAAAACTTGCTATTCGACTCATTGGGGTTATTCAACAGCGCGCAAAAATACAATTACGTTTCAGGCCGCGCTGACCGAGTTGGCAGCTTTCAGCGCCGCAACGTCATGAACGTCTACGGTTGTGAAGGTTGCAGTGACAAATTACAAGTCGCGCATTATACGCATAGAGCCCGGTGTTGAACAGCCAACCTCAACGAAAAGCCGACCGGGCAAAAGTTTCTTTCGGTAGGGGGGGAAAACGCCTAAAGGGGAGGATCAACTGTGGTAAATCATCAACCGGCGCTGTTCAACCATCCCCGCTAACTCCTCCAAACTATGTTTCCCGGGTTGAATTTGCTCTACCGCCATCGTCTCAACAATATTGAGCAAGGTTGCATTATAAGGAGTTGGCACATCGTACTTTTCGCCCAGCAGGATGATTTCGCCGTTAAAATAACCAGCCTCAGTAGTGCCGCGCAGTTGTTTTAAATCTACCCAAGTCGAAGGATAGGTACGCAATTCAAAGGGCAACGCCTGTGCTGCATGCAGCTTTTCGAGATCTTCAACACAGGTGCGTAACTGAGCGGCGACCGCAGGCACGTCATAGGGAACAGAGTCGAGCGCAATATGCGCCGCCGCCAGCACGTGCAAGCCTTCCTCTATTACTTCGGCCATGAAATGCGCCAGCGGCGGCGTCACCTGCGCCAGTTGCACATAACTATCCAGAATGCCTAGCGTGGCGTTGTTCAAATTGAGCAAGAGCTTGCTCCATTTCACGCCCATAATGTGTTCGTGCGTCGTTGTGCGAAAACCGGCCAGCGTTAAGGCAGCGGCGAGTTCATCTACGAATTCATCACAGCCTAAGGGATAATTGCCCAGACTGATGGCCTCGCCCATCGTCCAGGAGACCGCCCCTGGTCCTAGTAAGGTGGCACTGATCCCCGCCATCGCGCCATATACATTTTTGAACCGGCGCGCCGCCCACTCTTCATTGCGCACGGCATTCTGCAAACAGACAATCGGAGTCTCTTCTCCCAGCGCATCCCGTAGCCAATGGACAGAATCTTCGGTTTGTGCCGTCTTAACAGTCAGCAAAATCACGTCATCCGCGCGCGGCATAACTTCTGCCGGTTGCGTAACCGCTTTAAGATTGGTGACGTGCGTTTCCCCGTCGCGTGAAAGCAGGCGCAATCCATTGCGATTAACGGCTTCGACGTGCGGTTCACGCCCGACCAAAACGACTTCGGCACCGTTTGCCGCCAATTTGCCGCCCACCAAGGTACCAATTGCGCCTGCGCCGTGAATGATGAATCTCATCGCTGCCTCCGTAATTACCTAGTGCTGCAATTAAGCGGCGTGTTTGGGAAGTCGTAACAACGTAGGACTTGTGGTTTGGAGTAAGAGAGCAGAGGCCATTCCTAACTGTTGTCGACCTCTGCTCTTCAGAAATACCCCCGGCACGGCTCGAACGTGCGACCCTCTGCTTAGAAGGCAGATGCTCTATCCCCTGAGCTACGGGGGCAAATAAGTCCAGTTATCTACGATGCTTACAGGACAACAGGATAAATAGAATCGCGCTCACAGGCTGCTTATTCTTATAACCCACCGTGTATCGTTGAATATGCAGCTACAGACTGTCAAGCCATGGTCTATTCATTCTCGGAACGCGGTCTCGAATAAACTTCAGCTTGTTGCCAATGAGCGATGCCGACAAACTGAAGTTTATCGGATGTTTTCTGAGAATGAATGCCTCGGCCTGTCGCAATCCTTATTTCCGCCTTCCTTACCTACCACGCGCCAGTCCGATCCCACGCAAATGCCCGCAACCCAGCCAGCAATTCTGGCGAAAGCCTGCGACCATCCGAATAGGAAAGATTGGCCGTGACGTGTTTGGTCGTGCGCATGCCAGGAATCACGGTACTGACGGCGTCGTGATGCAAGGTAAAGCGCAAGGCTAGTTCGGCCAGCGTGGCCGCTTCAGCGCCGAGCATTTCTTTAAGTTTTTCGACGCGGTCAAACACTTTCTGTTTGCGCTTTCCCTGAAAAAACCAGTTGCGAAAATCTCCCTCGGGGAAGGTCACATCTGGCGTAATTGCGCCAGTCAAACCGCCTTCATCAAATGGCACACGTGCGAGCACCCCGACGTGCTGTTGCTGACAGACAGGATAAAGCTCGTCTTCCGGGGCTTGCTCGAAGATGTTGTAGATCACCTGGACGGTATCAATATAACCAAGCTTCAATACTTCAATGGCGTTGGCCGGTTGATAGTCATTGAGCGAGAGTCCGAAGTAACGCACCTTGCCTTGCTCGCGCAATTTCATAAACGCATCCAGCCATTCGTTCTGATGCGCCCAATTGTCATGCCAGACGTGCAATTGTTGAATGTCCAGACAATCCACACCCAGATTACGCAAGCTTTTCTCGGTGCATTCGATAATGTAATCGTAGGGAAAAACGTCGTGCAGGGGCATCGCACGGGCGGGCCATTCCATGTTTTTGGGTGGCACCTTGGTAGCAATGTAGATGCGCTCTTTGCGAGCGCGCGCGACTTGGCCAACCAGCTCTTCGCTGTGTCCCCCACCGTATGCCAGCGCGGTATCAATGAAATTCAAACCCTGATCAATCGCCAGATTCAGCGCACGTTTGGCCTCATCGTCATCACCGCCCTGCCACTGCACCCCACCAATACCCCAGGCGCCGTAGCCGACTTCGGAAACCTCGATTCCGGTGCGTCCCAGTTTGCGGTATTTCATTGTTCAGCTCCTTCGGTGTTTCGCTTGAATATTATGTGCGAGATAAAGCACGAAAGCTGGGAAGACAGGACTTTCACCACGAAGAAACGATGAGTGCGAAGAAGATTTGCAGACTTCGTGTACCAGGTCACTGCGCCGTTGCCAGCCATCCACTGTAGTGCAATTCGCTTGCGTGAACACACAGGCATTTACGCACTCGCGAATTTGTCTTGTCAAGCAAGGTTTAACGAGGCAAATCAGTCACTTATTTTGCAGTGTTTGCAGCGATTCGCGGATGCGCTGCTGCAGCTTATCGCCCAAGCGCGGCACACTCTTCAATCCGCCACCTGCCACAAATTTGGCAAAGTCGGGGAGATTGGTGAGATGGAATTGATGGTAGAGGATTTGCAGCAGCTTGATGCCAACGCCATCCACGCGCAACAAATCAAGCACGCTTTCAGGGATTTCGCTTTTAACCTCTTCGTAGGTTTTGAAGGTGCCGGTCGTGAGCAGGTCAACGATCTTTTTACTAATGGCCGCGCCGATGCCAGGCAATTCGCGTAAACGAGCCGCGCCGCCCGCTGCGTTCAAATCAGCGAGCGGCGTGGCCAGTTCTGCGATTAAATCCGCCGCGTTACGGTACGCACGCAACTTAAATTCATTCTCGCCGCGTAATTCCAGCAAATCAGCCAAGCGGCGAAAGACGTTGGCAATCTCGGCATTGGTCATCGCAAAACTGTGGTTTATCCCATCATACTGGCGAAGAACGACCCCACCAACGCGGCCACTAGATACAACAACACATGCGGGATCGCGGCGGTCCCAACTTTCATCTTGGTCGTGACTGCCGCACAGCCAATCGCCAGCAAGGCAATCCGCCAGATACCAAAGACGTCAATGAACGAGGCTAACCCCGTAACAAACTTGGGCAGACCCGCCCCGGTCATCGTCAGTATGGCCCCGAGATTCGAAGCGACCGGGTTCATCATATCAATGTCTTCGGGATTCTTGAGATAGATCGAAATCACCGTGACTAATAATGAAACGATGCCAACGCCCAAATAAGCGAAGCTCACGGCAGAGAGCACACCTTTGAAAGTATTGCTGGCTCCCATAATCGCCGTAAAGAGTTTGAAGACTCCGGCCACCACTAAGGCCAGGAACACAAACCAGCCAGCCGCGCCCAACGCGCCGGTCACTTTACCGCGCCGGATATTTTCGGGCTTCAGCTGTTCCTCGGCTTTTTTCTTGGCTTCTTCAATTTTGTCTTCGGGCGCGTTGAACTTCGCCATCATCTCGCCCTGTATTTCGATCTGCTTACGAACGATATTTTCATAGCCATAACGATTGGCTACAGCGAACTGGATCAATCCGCCCAAAATCGCCAGACAAATTAGCGGAATCAAAACACGCGGCGCGCGACCAATTTCGGCAAAGGTTTCGCCTGGTGTGAAGAGCACCCCGGTCAACCGAGTGAAAAAATTTTGGGGTTTGGGTTCAGCTTCAGACGCGATTGCGCCTGCAACGGGTGAAGCAAGATTCTGTCCGACTTCCATAAATCCTCCTTGAATAGGACAACGAAAAAGGGGTTGTTTCAGAGGCTTCGCGCACGCGCCCAACTACACACGCGCGTAAAGCGGACTGGATTGTTTGCGAACTGCTTCAAATACGCTGTAAGTCTTGGCCGGGTTCGTGGAGAAAGCAAGCCGCCCAGTGCCCAGCTTCAATTTCAACCAAGGCAGGTTCTTCGCGGCGGCAACGTTCCATCACGTGCGGGCAGCGCGTATGAAAGCGGCAACCGGGCGGCGGGGCCAGCGGCGTGGGCACATCGCCCGTCAATCTTAGACTTGGCGCGGCGGTGCTGACGGAGTGTTTGGCTGTCTCCTTGGCTAAAGGATCTGGTGGCAGAATGGCGGCGAGCAAGGCTTGTGTGTAAGGATGCAGCGGCCGGGCATAAATCTCTTCGGCGGGTGCGAGTTCGACCAGCTTGCCCAGATACATTACACCCACCCGCGTCGAGATGTGCTCAACCACTGCCAAGCCATGCGAGATGAACAGGTACGTCAGCCCGAATTGTTCCTGCAAATCTTGCAACAAATTGACGACCTGGGCCTGCACTGAAACATCCAATGCCGACACCGGTTCATCCGCAACGATAAAATCGGGATTCAGCGCCAAGGCCCGCGCAATGCCAATACGTTGCCGCTGCCCACCGCTGAATTGATGCGGATAGCGGTTGGCGTAATCAGGGTCAAGCCCGACCACACGCAGCAGTTCGGCCACGCGGTCACGGCGTGCTTGTGGGTTGCCGATACGGTGAATTTCAAGCGGTTCGCCAATGATACTGCCAACTGTCAAACGCGGATTGAGCGAGGAATAGGGGTCTTGAAAGATAATCTGCATGCGCCGCCGCAACGCGCGTAATTCATGCTTACCGAGTTGCGTCAATTCCTGCCCGTCAAATTTCACCGCGCCTTCCGTCGGTTCGATCAAACGCAACAAACAACGTCCGACGGTTGTTTTGCCACAACCTGATTCACCTACCAATCCGAGCGTTTCGCCACGTTCGATGGTGAACGTGACACCATCCACCGCGCGCACGAGCTGTTTGCCAGCGCTGGGAAAGTGTTTTTTGAGGCCGGTAATTTCGACGAGTATTTGTTTCGACATGGCAACAAAAGCAATTTCAGCTTTTGAGATCAGGAATAAAGCTCACGCACTCTCACACAGCGCGAATGGTGATCCGCGCCTACTGCTTCCAGCGCAATCTCGCCGGCATTGCACTTGGGCAGCCGGTGCGCACAACGCGGCGAAAACCGGCACCCCGGCGGCAATTCCAGCGGATTGGGCACGACGCCTTCAATCGTTTGCAAGCGCGCGTGACCGGCTTGCTTGCTGCCCAGTTTCGGTACGGCACGCAATAAGCCTTCCGTATAAGGTTGGCGCGGGCTAGCAAAGAGTTCGCGCACAGGTGCTTCCTCAATGATTTGGCCCGCATACATCACCGCGACGCGGTCTGCGGTATGGGCGACGACACCGAGATCGTGCGTGATGAGCAACAACGCCAAACGGCGACGCTCGCGCAGTTCGTTGAGCAAATCCAGAATCTGCGCCTGAATCGTCACGTCGAGCGCCGTCGTTGGCTCATCGGCAATGAGCAATTTCGGATCGCAGGCCAGCGCCATCGCGATCATCACGCGCTGGCGCATACCGCCTGACATTTCGTGTGGATAACTTTTGGCGCGCGCTTCCGGCGCCGGGATGGCCACGTCGCGCATGCCTTCGATGGCCTGGTTCCAGGCTTCGCGTTTTGAGACACCGCGATGCAAGCGGATGGCTTCGGCAATTTGTTCACCGACGGTGAAAACAGGGTTGAGCGAAGTCATCGGGTCTTGAAAGATCATCGCGATGTCATCGCCGCGAATGGCACGCATTTCCGCCTCGCTAAGCTTCAGCAAGTCGCGCCCTTCAAACCAAATTTCGCCTCCCCCGATACGCCCAGGCGTTGACACCAGGCGCAGCACTGAGAGTGCTGTCACCGATTTCCCGCAACCTGATTCGCCGACCAGACTCAAGACTTCGCCTGCTTGCAGGCTAAAACTCACGTCATCCACGGCGCGCACCTCGCCCCGTTTGGTCGCAAAAGACGTGCGCAAATGACTGACAGTTAACAGGGATTCAGCTTGGGTCATAAGCTTTTAAGAACAAGAAATTTCACCACCAAGCAAACGAAGCAAACGAAGCAACGACTGGAAACGTACTTACTGATGTTACGCAGTGAAAATCAGCAGCAATGCCTTGACATCTTTTTGCGCCGGAGGCGCGGCAGGATCTTAGCCGGTGGTGAAGCGCCAGCGGAACCACCGGTACGACAGGCGCGGCATAACGCGTCCTGCAGGGACGCAGGACGTGCACCGCCGCTCTAAACAATTGTTGGCCCTGCGCTCCGACCGGAGCGCGAGAATATTTGTTGCGCCGTGCCGGTGGTTACGGCTGCCGCCTGCACCACCGGCTAAGATCCCCTGTGCCTCTGGCACAAAGAGACCGTCAAATGACCTTGTTATTTCTCTGCTGCGTAACATCAGGTACTTATTCTAGTTCCGCCCTTCTTCCCCTTCTTGTCCTTCATTGCTTCGTGGTTGCCTTCCTTTGACGCCCTGCTGGTGGATGCCTTATTTGACAGGCTTTTTCGCTGGCAGCAACGCTTTGATCGCGCCGTAAGCCTCATCCACTGCCGCTGAAATCTGCTCCAGGTTAGCGTTGAATTCTTGTTGATCTACCACACGCAGAGTCAGGTCAATGCGCACGAAGATGTCGCCATCCTCACTATCAATCCCGACTTTGACGCGGTCCAAATCGTCATTGAGGTTCAGCAATTTTTGCAGCAGTTCGGGCGTCGCTTTGTAATCGGCCTTTTCCGCCACGGTTGAAACGAAGATCAGCATAGTTTGCGAATAGATGGTGATCACCGAAATTTCGGGCAATTGATTGCCTTTGAATTTCACTACCCAAACTCCATCCTTCGCCTTGGCATAAGTCTGGCCAGAGGCTTCGAGCATTTGCACAACTTTGCCCAAGGCGGCCTTGTCAGCCGCCGGGTTGGCCGCCGGGTTTTGCGTTTGTGCCAACGCACAAACAGAACTAAACACGAACAAACACAACGCTGAGAAAAGAACGTAAAGCCTTTTCATTGAATATCTCCCAAGGTGATTCCAGGCGAAACGTCGGGCAGCACTGCGCCTGGGTTTTACTGGTTCTTATTTTGCGGGGCAGCAGTCGTGAATTTCTGCAACATCTGCGGAAAGATCTGAATGCCTTTAGGCGTGCGCGCTTTGCCTTCGAGCAATACCTCGCGGGTGTTTATTTGCGCACCATAGATGTCTTCGTTCGCATCCTTGTCCGGCGAAATCACTGCGCCTTTTAGTTCCAATCCGGCAAACAAACCACGACTGCGCGAATAAGAGAGAATTTGGGCGCGCAGTAGCGCATCCGTCGAAGCCGACGCATTGCGCCCGACTGGTCCGGCTGAAGCCGCCGCGCCCGCGCCAAGCTCAAACTTGTCTTTGAGCAAACCTTCGACGCCGCCTTGATTCATAATGACCAACACCAAATCCACGGCTTGGCCGCCAATCTGCAAGCCGAAACTGCCGCCGCCGATGGTAAAAAATGCGGGCGCACCCCATGAACCACCCTCATCGCGCCGACAGCTAATCAGCCCTTTGCCGTATTGGCCACCAATGACAAACCCGGCTTTTTTGACCGAAGGGAAAACGGCCACACATTTGGCGCGCTCCAGAATCTCATACGGGATATTCTGATCCGGGGCGGACATAATTTCTTGAAACGCGCGGGCGGCTTTCTGCGCGCGTTCGCGTTCTTCATACGTCGAAATTTGAGCCGAAGCCGTGGCGGCGCTCAACGCAGCGCCGAGCAAAATCACAAACAAGCGAACGGTATGGCCTAATTGCATAAATCCTCCTCAATGGCTAAAAGCGCCATGAGTCGCGCTACATTCAGTGTCAGGGAGCGCGCCCTTTCTACCTTGCGGCTGGGGGATTTTCAAGCACAGGAAATTTACCGCTGTAGCAGTTAAGGCATTTGCCAAATCGCGGTACTGTGTTTCTCAATTGCGCGCTGCTGCCTGCATTCTGATTCCTAAATACTGTTTTCTTAAAACAGGCCGCACGATTCAGAAGGCAGGTGTTAGAGAAGGGCTTTGGCTTACTTCTGTTTGAGCCAATCCAATACCTGAGGCTGGCGTTAGCAGATCAGCAGCAAGTTGGCTAAGATGCGCGCGAGCAATCAGCTCATCCTGTTAGCAACACCACCGGTGAAAGGATAGCCTAATGGCGACGGTGTTTTTTACGCCCAAAACGCAATACTTTGACCAAACCACGGCCAATGCTGACCAGACGACAACGTCGCTCGTCCAACACGCAAGCGCGTTTGAGCAATTCACGCTTGTGCCAATGACCGCAGGCGACATTATTGATCGCGCAGTACGCTTGTACCGGCAACACTTTCTTGTCTTTCTGCGCATCGTGTTAGCGCCCAGCTTAATTGCGTATGCGGGCGGCATTATGTGGGCGATTGGCATCCGTAACTTTTCGCTGGAACGTGGTGACCAGCGCATTTTGCTGTCGTTGGCGTTACTGGGCGGTGGCGGGGTGTTGTGGCTGATTGGGAAAGCACTTTTTTTAATGCTGTTGGGCGGTGCCTCACGTTCACTGGTCTGGCACTTTTTTGACGGCACGCCGTTGCAAGCGCGTGATGCATACCAGGCGGTGCGTGAACGTCGTTGGAGCCTCTTGGGCGCCACTGTGTTGGTGGCGCTTCTGCTGCTGACGGTATTGATGCTGGTTTATACCGTCGGTTCCTTTGCGCTGTTCTTTTACCTCATGATTGCTCTTTGGTTGCTCAATGGCTTGCCAGCCTGGATACAAGGTGTTACGCACTTTCTGTTTGGCGTCTTGATCATAGCCGGTGGCACGTGGTTGCTGTTGCTGACCTATGCGCGGATTGTCTGTGTGCCACAGGCAATGATGGTCGAGGGCAAAAATGTTTTTGCCGCCATCACTCGCAGCTTTCAACTCGCCCGGGGCGAGATCAAACGCATTGCAGCATTGGTTCTTTTTCAGTTCTGTGTCGCAGCATCCCTGTATTGGCTGTTGATGATCCCGCTGGGCTGGTATGGATATTGGCATGGCGTAGAGCTGGGCTTCTTTAACATGCATGCGCCGTTGTGGTTCAACATCGCACAACAAACGCTCGCACAAGTAGGCGAAATCCTGATTGCGCCAATTGTATTGCTAGGCTTTACGCTGCTTTATTTGGACACGCGCGTGCGCAAGGAAGGCTTTGATGTTGAGTTACTCGCTAATCGTGTCTTGCCGACTGCGGAAGATATAGTGGCGCCCTCACCAGAAGTTGAATACCAAACCCGCGAAATTTCCTGGGCTGAATCAGCGTCAACAACGGGAGAATTGTTGGCGGCAGAAAGCGCTTTTGGCAGCGACTATCCATCCGGCGAATTTGCTGAGGTCGTGCCACTTACAAACTCACCTGACCAACCAACGGCCCAGGCTCCTGCCGTCGCAGAAGAGCGCCTGGGGCTGCATTTTTGTTCGGCCTGTGGCACGCCAGCGGGGCCGCAACGGGTCTTTTGTTCAAATTGTGGCATGCGGTTTTGAAGCGATGCGAATAGCGAAACCAAAATTACACCTGCTTTCGGCCGGGCTGGTTTGGCTCTGCACGCTGGCAGCATTTGCATATGCCACTGCATATGCCACCACGCCACTTGCCGAATATCGAAACCGCGTGACCCGCGCCGCGACACTGGCCCGAACCATTGCCGATCAGTCGTCCCCGACAAATGAACAACTGGCGCAATTACAAACGCTCAAACAATGGTTGCCCCCTCAAGAAGAGATCGAGGCTCCTGGCCAATTCGTGCGTGTGGATAACACTTGGGTGCACGAAGCCTTAAACACGTTGCGTACAGACCCCAAGGCGCAAGCCGCACAATTGGACGAATTGGCCAACCGGCTCGCCGCGTTGCAACAACGGCTCATTGATCCGAACACAACCCCGCGTCTTGACGAAACCTCACGCGAACGGCTTACACGCATCCTGGCGCAACCGGAATACCAGCAGGAACAACGGCAGGAATCGTCCATCAAACAATGGATCACCAATCTGGGGCGGCAAGTGCGGGACTGGTTCCGCAAACTGTTTGGCGCACGCCCGCAAGCGCAACCAAGCCAATTCACGCTCAATTTGACGCGGTTGGTGATCAGCGGCGTGCTGCTGTTAACGCTGTTCTATGCGCTCTACAAATTCTTCCGTTGGTTTGGCACGCGCAACGGGCGCAAAGAACCCGGCGAAGCTGGCCCGCGCGAAATCCTAGGCGAGGTCATCAGTGAGACCGCCACCACCGAAGATTTACTGACCACCGCGCGCACACTCGCGGCGCAAGGCGATTATCGCGGCGCGGTCCGACGTGCGTATATTGCGCTGCTCTTCGAGTTGGAGCAGCGCGGTAAGTTGCGTTTGCATCGTGCCAAAACCAATCGCGATTACCTCGACGCGCTGCGTGATGAAGCTTTGCTCTATCCATCCTTCGTCGCGCTCACACGTATGTTCGAACGCATTTGGTACGGCCACGCCGACGCCACGGAGTTCGATTTCGAAGGCTTCCTGACAGGTTATCAGGATGCACTGCATCGGGATGAGTCGGCCGCGGGTGTTTCCTCCTATTAAGCACTAACCACGCGGCTGCCAAGGACGGACTGAAACTCTATGCGCCAATATCTAAGCTTGATTCTGACCTTTGGCTTAGTGCTGCTAGTGCTGATTGGCTTGAGCGCGGCGGGCAGCCTGGAATTCGATCGTCAGGATGAGAGCGAGCTAGAGCCTAGCCGTTCCAGCTACAACCCAGGACCAACAGGAACACGGGCGCTCTACCAGTTGCTGGAAGAATCGGGTTATCCGGTGGCACGCTGGCGTGCCCGGTTTGACGAGTTGAAACAGAAAGCTGAGGGAGCTGTGTTAATAACAGTTGGCCCTTTTGCTGGGGAAGAGGAACTGGAGGAAACCGAAGTAAAAGCTTTGCAAGCCTGGCTGAATGCGGGCGGGCGGGTACTGGTCATTAGCCGCGAACCGGCAGAACAATTTGGCGATTACAGTATCAGCGCGCAGATGCAAGACAAGCTGCCCGCCGCTGACGCCCCCGCTGATCAAATCATCAACGCCAAAAGCGATGAACTGATTGCCCAACCAACTGAACTGACGAAAGGCGTGCGGGGGTTGGCCTTGTCCGCATTCGCCGCCCGCTTGAAATTCACCAAGCTGAACAAAGATACCTCCCCTGCCAACGACGACGAACCGCCTCCACCACCTGCGCCTTCTCCTACCAGCCAAACACAAACACCGGAAGACGCCGAAGCAGAGGTCGAAGCGGATAACGAAGAAAAAGAGATTGCGCGCAAACGCGCAGAGGAAATGGCGGAGTTGCATTTCAGCAACAAGCTACGTGCGCCTGTGATTCACCTGGGGGATAAAGATGGCGCGCTGCTGGCCGACTTCAATTACGGCAACGGGCGCGTCGTCTTTCTTTCCGATCCCTTCGTCATCGCCAATCACGGTTTGGCGCACGGCGCGAATCTGCAACTGACGCTGAACTTAGTCAACGCGCTGCGCCAGAATGGCAAGCCGATCTTCTTTGACGAATATCACCACGGTTATCACAGCGAAGAAAACGCCTTGGTGCGTTACTTTCGTGGCACGCCCTTTTGGTGGGTGCTGGGGCAATTGCTATTGCTGGGCCTGTTGCTGGTCTACAGCTACGGTAAACGGTTTGCACGCCCACTGCCCTTGCCCCAGATAAACCGCCATTCGCCGCTCGAATTCGTCGGCTCGATGGCGAACTTACAGCAAACCGCCCAGGCGCGCGACTTGGCGATTGAAAATATCTATCCGCGTTTCAAAACGCGTCTGTGCCGCCGTTTGGGCTTACCGAGCAAAGCCGGGCCAACCGAAATTGCTGCCGCCATGCGCGAACGCCCGCAATTCGCCGCCGTAGCCAATGAGCTGGAACTGGCGTTGCGCGAGAGCGAATACGTGTTGCAAGGCGACCGAATTAGCGATCAGCGGTTGGTCGAATTGGTAGCGACGATACGGCGGGTCGGGGCCGAACTGGTGCGGTAGCGGAATTTGCCGCAACAACCCGTGTGACACGTTCGTATCGTGATGCGAATCAATGAAGGTTATTCATCTAAGATTATTCATCTGTGGAGAAGCTTATGTTTTGTCCAGGCTGCGCCCTTCAAATCACTGAGGACACGAAATTCTGCAAAAGCTGCGGCACGAACCTGCGTGGCGTGCGCGAAGCAATGACTGGACGCAACGAGCAATTTGATTGGTCGAAAACCTGGGTCGCCGAAATGTTCCTGACGGAAGAAGAACGAGAACGGCGCCGCGGCGTGACACCTGAACAGAAACGCCTGAATGAGATTAAAGCCGGTGTTATCACGACGGTGGCTGGCTTAGGCGCGATGATCTTTTTATATTTCTTTTTGGGCACCGTGGCAGATGCCAAACCACAAGACAATGCTGTTGAAATTATCCGCCGCGTCTGGTTGGCAGGCGTCGTCCCCTTTCTTATCGGCCTTGGCTTGCTCTTCAATGGCATCTTTCTGACCAAACGCTCTGTAAAATTGCCAGCGCCTCCGGTTTCCACGCCGCTGCCTGCTCACACGACCAATCAACTCATTGAACCACCGCGCGCGCACGCCAGCGTTGTCGAACATACCACTGCACATTTACCAGAACGGCGCGAAGCCGTTTACGCGCCACTCCGCGAGGAGGAGCGATAAATCAAGCGGTCTGCCAATGAGGAGCGCAGACGGGACATTTGCGCTCTCAACGTGACGCCCTTTACTTCTTCGGCTTGCCACCCTCTTCAAAAACGACTTCGCCGTTGACTACTGTCAAGGCACAGCGCGTCTTCAAAATCTCGGCTTCGGGAATGGTCATAATGTCTGCTGACAGCACGGTCAGGTCCGCCATTTTGCCGACCTCGATGGAGCCGCGTGCTTTCTCTTCAAAGGCCGCAAAGGCTGCCCAAAGCGTAAACATCTTCAACGCTTGTTCGCGCGTGACTTTCTCTTCAGGATGCCAGCCCTCGCCGGAAAACCCCTTGGCGTCTTTGCGCGCGACTGCGGCGTAAAACTCAATCATCGGTTCGCCGCGTTCGACCGGCGCGTCTGAACCGCCCGCGATCACGTTGCCCTGTTTGAGAAAGGTCTGCCAGGCATACGCCCCTTTCAGCCGTTGCAAGCCTAGGCGTGACGGTGCGAAGTGCAAATCGCCGATAGCGTGTGAGGGTTGCATCGAAGGAATGATTTTCAACTTGGCAAAACGCGGTATGTCGTCAGGATGGACAATTTGCGCATGCTCGATACGCCAGCGTGGCTCGTCGCGGGTGATGCGTTCAATGGGCGGCACTTCGTTAAAAGCGCGCTCGTACCAATCCAGGATCGTGCGATTGGCCCGGTCACCGATGGCGTGGACTTCAACCTGAAGGCCTTTCTTTAGGGCTTCGCGCAACAGCGGCATAACTTGCTCTTCCTTTTGCGTCAGGAAGCCATTTGTATCGTGATCGGCGTAATTCTCAATGAGTGCCGCGCCTTTAGAACCCAGCGCCCCATCAATGCTGATCTTGATGTCGCGTACCGTCAGCCGTCCATCATACAGACCGACCTGCGCCCCTTCTTTCAGCAAACGCTGCGTATCGGCACTTGGTCCGCGAATCGCTTCATAGAGGCGAATTTTCAACTTCCCTTCCCCATAGAGCCGTTTCACCATTTCGATTTGATCGTAGCCTACACCTGCGTCGTGGACCTGTGTCCAGCCAAGCGCGAGGCTGCGTTGATCGGCCAGAATAAGCGCGCGTTCGTTATCTTCTTTGGTCGGGCCAGGAATCAGGCGTGCAACCAAACCTTGTGCGCGATCCAACAGCATGCCGTTGGGTTCGCCGGTTTGCTTGTCTTTCATGATCTCGCCGCCAAACGGGCTGGCCGTGGTTTTATCAATGTTGGCGAGTTTGAAGGCGGCGCTGTTCGCCACCGCGCCGTGCCCATCAGCGCGTGTCAGATAAACCGGATTATTTGGCGCAATCTTGTCCAAATCGGCGCGCGTGGGGAAAGCTTGCGGCTTCCAGAACGTCTCAATCCAGCCCCGCCCGGTCACCCATTCGCCCGATTTGGCACTCTCTACCCGTGCTTTCACTTTGGCGAGGAAATCGGCCAGACTGGTGGTGCCTTCCAGATTCAAATTCATTTCGCGGAAGCCGACGCCGCTGAAATGGTAATGCGCGTCCACAAAGCCCGGATAGACCGCCTTGCCCTTCAAATCGACAACACGTGTGCCTTTGCCTTCAAACTTCTTTACATCCACTGTCGAGCCAATAAAGACGACGCGCCCGTAACGGATGGCGACGGCTTCAGCCTTAGGCTGCGTGTCATTTACCGTGTAAACAACGCCGTTTTTCAGCACGAGTTCGGCAGGTTCGGGCTTGGCGGGTTGTTGCGCCATGCTATGAGTGAAAGCGGTAAATGCTGCCACAGTAATGAGCAGAAACAGGGCAATGATTCTCATGCGATTCTCCGTGGATGTGGTTGATGGGTGTTGGTAACTCACGTTACGCACCGAGAGAAATCGGTTCGAGTTTGACAAGTTCCTGATAAGCGGTCTTGAGCGCCGCCAAATAGATCTTTGACTTCAAGGCAAAATGGTTCACGCCGGTCTTGATTTTCAAGCTCTCGAGCTTGACGTAGGCACAGAGGCTGGCAAAGAAATGATTCCGTTGCGTGGTCTCAGTGCGCGTCGGCGACTTCTCCAACGCGGCATTCTGCTTAAGCGATTCGTGATAAACCTCAATACTCCACCGTCTTTGGTAGAGTTTGACGATCTGGTCGTATGTGAGCGTCAAGTCATCGGTCACCAGATAGCGCAACCCTACCGAACCGTCTTTGTTTATAAAGACTTCTCTGGTCAGCAGCAGTGCGAAGGGCACTTCTTCCAACCAAATCTGGCGGGTCTGGCCTGCGGCGAGATCGAGCGTCTCAACTGCAACAAAGCGACCGGCTTTGTGATCGGCTGCGCTCAAAGCAACTTTGCGATTGGATTTCAACGGAAAAACGAAATGCTTCTGCAACGTGCGCACCACAAAGATCATGTTGTCAGCCGAAGCGTACCAGAGATCGGCCAGCACATAGCGGAACGGGATGTCGTTTTGCACGCTGAGGCGCAACAACATCCGGAAGCGTTCATTCTTGCTGATCGTACTGCGGCGTTTTTCCTGGCCGGTCTTCGGGTCAAGATAGGTCTCGGTCTTGGTTACTAAATCGAACGCGACCGGCAAACCGACGTGCCCGACTTGGTAGAAAGCCGTCAGGAAATTGAGCCCTTTGACCGGGCGATTTTCGGCATAGTTCCAGTGCCAGCAAATCAGTTCATTTTCGTCGGTGTAGGGCTTTTCGCTGAGGCTGTCATCAATGACAATGACACCGTCAGGACTCTCGACCGCACGCACCAGGGGCTTGACCTTCTGCCACAAATGGACCGAGCGTTTCGGCTCGCCGGCCAAGAGCCGAGTGATTTGGTCATGGCTAATCGCGCCATCAACCAGGCGCGACAGATTGGTGGCTGTCGTGGGGCCAAACGAACTCAAGAGGAAATCTGTGTAGAGGTCAAAGATTGTTTTGTCCATTTGTCAACTTTAGCTCAAGACTTCTCTCTGCGTAACGTGAGTTGGTAACAGGCGCGATTGTAGCCGGTTGGTGAATCAATCCAAAATTTGCCACCACGAGGCCAAAGATTTTTCCGGGCGTAGGGGAAGAAAGCGCCAGCCTGCTCCGTCTAAACCGGTGTAAGCAGTTGAAGGAGGGGAAAGATACCCGCAATGCTTTTGATGCAACTCAATCCAACTCGTTTTCGGCTCGTGTTGACCGCGTTACTGTTGACGTTCACGGTGTTGCGGCTCTGGCTGCACCAGTTTCCAAATACAGATTTGAATGTCGGCGCTTACAACATTCACCATCTGTTCACGGGGGTGCTGCTGATTGCGTTGGGCGGGATTCCGCTGGCTGTATTGCAAGGACAAAGCCGCTGGCTGGATGTGGCGGCGTTGGTCTTTGGCGCGGGCTTGAGCATGGCCCTGGACGAATGGGTCTTCTTGATTGCGGCGGACGGAAGTAATACGGCGTATCTGTTTCCAGTTTCGTGGCAAGGCGCAGTCGTGATGATGGCACTTGCGGGCGGATACATGGGGCTGTTTCGGCTCGTCAAACCTTCGGAGTGAGTACACAATTGCGTGGAGTTCGCCATTGAACAACTGAACATGGAGAGACGCGCCGCAATGACCGAGCAACAGAGCAGGGCCAGCGAGCACGGCCTGATCGCCGCTTGCCAAACGGGTGACCGCGATGCATTTCGGCAGTTGTTCGAGGTTTATCAAACGCGCGTTTGGGCCATCGCGATCCATTACACGGGTGAAGAGCAAGCCGCGCGCGACATTACGCAACAGGTCTTTTTAAAGCTTTTTGCTTCGATCAAGCAGTTCCGTCACGAAGCCAATTTCACGACGTGGTTGTACCGGCTGGTCGCCAACGTTTGCCTGGACGAACAGCGCAAACAGCGGCGCTTTCTTTCGTTTGATTTTTGGCGGCGCGAGGATGATGACGAAGAGTTGAACCCTGCGGATTGGCAGCAGGCGCACGAGTTTCAAGAAAGTGTGCAGGAACAACGCTTCACGCAAACGGAAATGGCGGCGGCAGTCAAAGCGGCAGTCAAAGACCTAAGTCCGCCGCTGCGCATGACAATCCTGCTGAAGTATTTCGAAGATTTATCTTACGAGGAAATTGCTCGCGTGCTTGATTGTTCGCCGGGCACGGTAGCTTCGCGGTTGAATCGTGGACACAAGGCGTTGGCCGTGCGGCTGGCACATTTGCGGCAATAAGCAGAAGGAGGAAGCAAATGAAAAAATTGATTATGGTGAGCGCACTGTTAGCCTTGCTTGGGAGTGCGGCGAACGCCCAGCAAAACCGCAAACTGGTGGGTGGTGCGTGCGAAGGCTGCGAGGGGCTTTTTGAAGAACTGCCGAAACAATTGGCTTGGGAAACGACGATTCACAAACCGGGCGAACCGGGCGAACCGCTGGAAATCAGCGGCACGATTTTCAAAGCCGATGGCAAAACACCTGCGCCGGGCGTGATCTTGTACGTGTACCACACCAATGCCAAAGGCGTTTACGAACCCGCGCCGGGCGCGACCAGTTGGGTCAAGCGACACGGGCATTTGCGCGGCTGGATGAAAACCGATGCGCGCGGGCAATACAAATTTCATACGATTAAACCAGGGGCCTATCCGGGCCGCCGTGACCCGGCGCACATTCATCCAACGATCAAAGAGCCGGATAAAAATGAGTATTACATTGATGAATTCCGTTTCGCTGATGATCCGCTGTTGACCGCGCAAGAGCGCGCCCGCGAAGAAAAACGCGGAGGTTCAGGCATTATCAAGCTAACCAAAAACAATCAGGGTGTCTGGATCGGGCGGCGCGACATTGTGTTAGGGCGGAACATTCCGAGCTATCCGTAAACTGAGACAGGCAAGCACACAGAACTCTCCGATGAGTCTGGCACCAGCCTGACGCTGGCTGAAAATGGCAAAGACAAAAAGGGTTTCAATTCTTAACTAGGTTGCGTCAAACAAGATTGCATTCGGGCAGAAGCGATGTTTAGCAAGCACGTCAGCAAACAACTTTCGGCATTTCACCACGGTGAGCTCAATGCGCGCGAACGGCAACGCGTCGAGGCGCATTTGGCGGATTGTGCGGCTTGCCGGGCCGAATACGAACCGATTGCGTTCGGCGCCCAGTTGGCGGCGCAAATGGCCGCGCAATGCAAAGCTACGCCGGCACCTGCGCACCTGCTGCCCGCGCAGCTTTGGGAAGATTTGACTGATCGGCTTGACGCACAGGCAGAGCGTGAGGTTGTGCAAACACGACAGCAGCGGTCGTTCAAGCCGCGTTTTAAGTTCGCGCTCGCCGTTGGGGCAATGGCTGTACTGGTGGTTAGCGTGGTGAGTTGGCAACTTTATCGCCGCGCCACCGCGCCTGCCTGGGATGTCGAAACACTGGCCGGAATGCCGCGCATCGGCGCACAAACCATCAACAAGGCCGGGCGCTTGCGCGTTGGCGAATGGCTAACGACCGATCAAACAGCCAGCGCACGCATCTTCGTGGGCTCTGGGGTGGGCGCAATTGGGCAGGTCGAAATCGAACCCAATTCGCAGGTGCAACTTGTCACAGCACGCCCGACCGAGCACCGGTTGTCACTGCAACGTGGCAAGTTGACGGCCATCATCACCGCGCCGCCGCGTTTCTTTTTCGTCAATACGCCGTCGGCCACGGCAGTGGACCTGGGCTGCGCCTACACGTTGGAAGTGGATGAAAGCGGCGAAGGCACCTTGCGTGTGCTGGCGGGCTGGGTCGCCTATGAAGCACGCGGCATTGAGTCCTTCGTTCCCGAAGAAGCGATGTGCATCACACGGCCCGTGCTCGGTCCCGGCACACCGCATTTCGAAGATGCGTCTGAGACATTGCAAGCAGCATTGGCGCGTTTTGACAGGGCGCAACCGGGCGAAGCGGCGCGCGGCACGGCGCTAACCACAGTTTTAACTGAAGCGCGGCAACGCGATGGGTTAACGCTCTGGCACTTGCTGGCGCGCACTACCACAGATGAACGCAAGCTGGTCTTTGATCGTCTCTCAATCCTAATCCCACCACCGAAGGAAGTGACGCTCGACGGCATTCAACGTGGTGAACGCGCCATGCTGGATGCGTGGTGGGAAAAACTCGAACTGGGCAGTCCAAGCTGGTGGCGGCTGTGGAAAGCACCGTTGCCATCCGTGAAATGATTGCTGCCTATCTTTAACTCGATCCCTAACTGAAAAGGAGAATTTTATGTTTCGCAGAACCAATGGCTCTGTTCGCTACGCGTGTGTTTTATTGGCTTGTTTAACGATGGCGCAGTTAACAGCGCTGGCCGGACAGCCGCTGATTTGTCATCCGTATACGATTGGCGACGCTCCTTCACTGCCCTGGTCAAATGGAGCAGATAAGTTTTCGGTTAAGAGTGATTACGATGTCAATCGTGTGGTTAACGACACGCTCGCGCTGCTCACACCCAGCACCCGAGTAATTGTGCGGATGGAAACGCTTCGTCGCGCAGCGATTTATACCTTGTGGCATCCCCGTAATAACTACGATGCTGCACATAAAACGCGCGGGCAGCAACTCGCCGATGAACTGCTCACGCAGTTGCTGACGCGCATGCAAGCTAACGCTCGCAAAGACGCAGCGGGCACGCTTGCTATGTTTGACGCCGGTTATCTGCTTTCCACTTTTCGGCAATCTGGCTGGCAAGCCAAGCAGCACGCCCACCTTGATGCTTACGCAATGGTGCGCCAAGCGGCAGAGCAGAGTGGTGATGCCACGATGGAATTCGCCGCCGCACTGAGCACGTATGACAAAGCGTTGCGCCACGCACATCTGCAAAAGGCCTTGGCTAATGCGTCCGAAGGCTCATTGCTGGCCCGCAATTTGGTAAGCCATTTCGGCGGTCAGAGCCACAACTTGGCTGAAATGCGCGCCAACCTGGGTGCAACGCAATAGAAAGCTGGAACAACTCGCCGCAGATCGGCGCAAATTAACGCTGATTGAGGGACGACCATCCGCGTTGCCCTGCGTTGATCTGCGGCTTGTTTTGAGGAAAGCCCAATGAAAACACTCATTTGCTTGTTTGTGCTTTGTTTGGCTGAGCTGACTGTGGTGGCGCATCCCGGCGTTGGCATCGTACAAGACAGCCGCGGTAACGTGTATTACACCGATTTGAAACAGGTCTGGAAGATTATGCCTGATGGCAAAAAAGCGGTTGCGGTGCCCAACGTGCATACGCACGAACTCAGCCTGGACAGCGCAGACAATCTATACGGCGAACATCTTTGGTACGAAGGTGAGCGCACCGACAAATGGGGGCATCGTGTCTGGTGTTTGAAACGTGACGGCACATTGGTAGACATCATCCCGGCGCGCGCGGGTTTTCTGGAAAATTACAGCTTTGTGCGCGATCAGGCAGGCAATCTGTACTGGGCCGACCGTGGCATAAAGACCGTTATCAAAAAGCGCGCGCCTAACGGCCAGATTAGCACGCACACGACGGGCAGCTTTCGCGATGTGCGCTGGATGACGGCAGCGGCGGATGGCACGCTTTTTCTGATTGACGCCGGTGATTTGGTGCGCGTCACCACCAACGGCCAAGTCAGTACGCTGTTGCACCGCGTCAGCGAACGGACGCTGGCCCCTTCCGCTGCCAATGCACGGCATTATCAAATGGGGCTTTGGCTGGATGGCAGCGGAAACGTGGATATCGCCGTGGCCGGTGAGCGCCTCGTGATAAAGGTCAGCCCCAGTGGTAAAGCCGTGGTAGCACAACGTTCCCCGTGGCCGTGGTCGCCTTCGGGTGGTTTCGTAGACCGCAACGGCAATGTCTGGTTGTTGGAGTATTCTCCTACCAATGCCGTACGTGTACGGCGTCTCAAACGCGACGGCAGCACACAAATCTTCTGAGCCACACCAGGCCCAGTGCAATTCACCCTTACAGCTCAATAACGGTGCAGCGAAGCAAATAACGCTTCAAGCAGGAGGACGTGTATGTTGAAACCAATTTTAAAAGGATTCTTGGCCGTGCTGGCTGTAACCTTCATCGCCTTGCAATTCGTGCGGCCCAATCAATCCAATCCGCCAGTTGATCCGGCGCGAACGTTGCAAGCGCAAACGCCGTTGACCGTTGAAGTCGAAACGATCTTTAACCGTGCCTGCCGCGATTGTCATTCCAACGAAACCGCTTGGCCCTGGTATAGCCAGATTGCACCCGTTTCGTGGATGGTCGCTGACGACGTACGGATTGGCCGTCGCCAATTAAACTTTTCCGAGTGGGGCCGCTACAACGCGCGCCAAGCCGAACAAAAGCTGGAAGAGATTTGCGCGGTCGTACAGGCGGGCGCGATGCCGCCGCGCAGCTACACTATGGCGCATAAACAGGCCAAGCTTTCTGATACGGATATCAAAACCATCTGTGCCTGGACGATCGCGACGCAACAGCAAATGAACGAGCAGGCCAAGCAACAATAACCATTCAATGTTTTCTTGGCAGAGCAAAAATAGAGCTTACAGCACACACGGGATAGAATGACTGAGTTGGTGGCTTAGGTCCGGTCGGTTATTTCCGTGTGTTCCGTAATCCCCTTTTCCTTCGATTAACTGCGACATCGGTGCCCTGCGAACGAGTGATTTGCGTTTGTTTGCCTCACCGCTATAATCAGCCCCTCGCACGCAAGCAACGGTTTTCTATCCAATGAATTTATGAATGTCTGTCAACTCACGCGCGAACTGATCGAGATCGAATCGGTATCGTGGAATGAAGGCGCGGTCGGGCGCTACTTACGCGATTACTTAAGCGACGCTGGGTTCGCGGTAATGACCCAGCTGGTCAGCGAAGGGCGTTTCAACGTATACGCCAAAGCGGGCGACCCATTGGTGACGCTCTCGACGCATATGGACACGGTGCCGCCTTTTATCGCGTCGAGCGAAGACGAAGCGAACATTTATGGGCGCGGGGCTTGCGATGCGAAAGGCTTGATTGCCGCACAGATTTTTGCGGCCAAACAGTTGCTGGAAGCGGGCGCAGACAATCTGGGGTTGCTTTTCGTCGTTGGCGAAGAGGACGGGAGTGATGGTGCGCGCGTAGCAAATTCAATTCCCAATCGCAATAAGTTTTTGATCAACGGCGAACCCACCGAAAGCACACAGGCGCTGGCAACCAAAGGCGCGGTGCGGGTGGTAATTGAGGCACAGGGACGCTTGGCGCATTCGGCTTATCCTGAACTAGGCGAATCGGCGATTGATAAGTTGCTCGACATTTTGCAGGACATTCGCCAAGCCGACTGGCCCGTGGATGAAAAGCTGGGCCCAACGACATGCAACATTGGCACACTGTCAGGTGGGCGCAAACCTAATGTCGTACCTGACCAAGCCGCCAGCGAATTGATGTTCCGCACCGTGATCGAGGCCGAAGCGATGTTTCAACGAATCGAACAGCTTGTCGGCAACCGCGCCACGGTCAAGCGTGGTTTTTATCTGCCGCCGATTCATTTGAAGACGGTGGATGCGCTGGCGCACGTGCCAACCAGTGTGGTGCGCTTTGGCACGGACATTCCGTGTCTGACGAATTGGGGGCAGCCATTGCTGTTCGGCCCTGGTTCGATTCACGATGCGCATACGGCGCACGAATTCATTATCAAACAGGATTTGCTGAACGCGGTTGACACTTACGCGCAATTAGCGCGGACGTTGTTGGCGGCCGCAGCGTGAAACCAACGAGGCAGCACCAGGAGCAGGAGCGACTGGGTTGCTTCGGCAAACACAACCTAAACACATCCGGTCGCTACCGCTCTCGGTACCGCACCAAGCTTTCATACGGAGACTGAACCCAATATGCCAACTGCAAAATTCACCCACGAACCTGGCAGCCCAGAGTATCAAGCGTCTGAATGGCTGATGACGATCAACAACGCTTACCGTGAGCTTGACCATGCCATTGAAGCCGCCCCCGACTCGGCAGAGTTTATTGAACGCTTGAAAGAGCGTGTGCGCCGTGATTATGAACAGAACCGCGAACAGATGGGCTGGACAGAACGCACGCGTGATATTGCGATGAAAGCCTTAGAGTATGCCTTGAAGACGCGGACCTAAGGGGCGTTAATTGAGGAAGTAAAAAGGCGTGAGTGAACGACTGAACTGTTCACTTGCGCCTTTGCTTTTTCGGCGCGCTAGCTTTTCTGAAAAAAAGAAGGCTCGTCGGCCAAGGCTGTGAGTTTGGCGGAATGAATCAACGTCGTTTCATCAGGCGCAACCATTAAGTAACCACCCGCCCGCAACGCGCCGCTTAAATTCGAGACAAGTTGGCGCGCCGCCATCCCACTCAACATCTTCAATAAATTCGCACACAGGATTAGATCGAAGCGGCCCGCGACGCCACGCCAATACATACGATCGAACAGGTTTAAGCGGCGAAACACCACTAAGCGCCGCGCCCGTTGCGCGACTTGATAGTCGTTTTCTGCGCCGTTAACAGGCTCAAAAAATTGTACGCGTGTCGCATCATCAACCGCATTCAGAGAGGCCACCGGATAGCAAGCCCGACTGGCTTCGAGTAGCGCACGATTGCGCACATCCGTAGCCAGGATCTCGACGTGATCTTGCTGAGTTTGCGGCTGAACCTGGTTGACGGTGATAGCCAGCGAATACGCCTCTTCGCCGGTTGAGCAAGCGGCGCTCCATAAACGCAATTGCCGGTCAGGCGGACATTGCCGCAATAAAGCAGGCAGGATAAAAAGCCTTAAAAATGCGAATTGCTGTGGTTCGCGAAAAAAGCTCGTTGCGCCAATGGCAGTTTCTTCAACCAGGGCAAGCAACTCACTGGGATTGGCCGCCAGCTGGCAATAATCCTGTGGGGTGACACCCAGCCGCTGCGCCTTGTTTGTCACAGCGGTGGTGATGATGTCGCGATTTACAGTGTTTAGCGTCCAGCCGAATTCTTCGGCCAGGGCTTCTTCCATCCGTTTTTGAGCTGCTGATGCTTCCACGTCAGGGGTTTAACTTGTCTCGGCGGGGCGACGCCATTCGCCCGAACGTCCGCCGCTTTTGCGTTCCAGCCGGATCTCAGAGATCACCATCAAACGGTCAATCGCTTTGCACATATCATACAACGTCAATGCCGCAACTGAGACGGCCGTCAGCGCTTCCATTTCCACACCAGTTTGCGCACTGGTCGTCACGCTAGCGATAAGCTGCACACCCTCATCCGTCAACGTGACCTGCACATCGGCGTGCGAGAGCGCCAACGAATGGCAAAGCGGAATCAATTCGGCCGTACGTTTGGCGGCCATGATTCCTGCCAACCGAGCGGTTTCGAGCGGATCGCCTTTGGGCGTGCGGCGTTCACGAATCGCTGCGACGGTGGCGGGCGACATGCGCACGAAACCAGAGGCTTCCGCTGTGCGTGTCGTAACAGCTTTCGCACCGACATCCACCATCGTGATGCGCCCTTCAGCGTCTAGATGCGTAAGTTGTGACGGAGGTTCTTGCGACATTTATTTTGGCAATTGAATCACTTCGGCCAATTCACCCGCGTTCAAGCTGGCGCGGTCTTCCGGCACGACAATCAACGCGTCGGCTTGCATAAACGCGACAAGATCGGATGAGCCGCCCCATTTGAGCGGTTCCGCTTCGGCGCGTCCATCACGAATCCGCAAGCGCGCCGGTTGATGGCTCCGCCGCGGCGGCGCACCTTTGACTGTGCGCACCAGGTAGGCCTGCCAACGCGGCAGATGAATTTCATTTGCGCTCTGCATTTTTAGTAAGACGGGGCGTGCGAACAAGTGAAATGAAACGGCCACAGAAACGGGATTTCCCGGCAGACCGAAAATCACTTTGTCATTCAATTTGGCAAACACGGTCGGCTTGCCCGGGTGCATTGCAACTTTCTCAACCAGCACTTCGGCACCCAAAGCGCAGAGCACGGGCTTGACGAGATCGTAATCGCCCATTGAAACGCCGCCCGACAACATCACGACATCAGCCTGCGTAATAGCAGCGGCAACCGCCTCTCGCGTGGCCTCAAAATCATCATGCACAATTGCAGTATGAGTAACTTCGCAACCTGCTTGTGCGGCATAGCCCGCCAGGGAGTAGGTATTGGAATTGCGAATCTGTGCACCTACAGGCATCTCGTGCACCTCTACCAATTCACTCCCCGTCGAAAGCAGCGCCAGGCGCGGGCACCGTGCCACAGTTACCTGGGCATAGCCGAAGCTGGCCAGTACAGCCGCCGTTGCTGGTGTAATTCGTTCGCCGACGTTAACAACGATATCGCCCTGGCGTGCTTCGCTGGCGCGCGGGGTAATAAATTGCCTAGCAGATACAGCTTCGGTCAAATCTATCGAACCATCATCATTGACCCGGATGACTTCGATTTTCTGCACTGCGTCTGCGCCTGCGGGGACAGGTGCGCCAGTCATAATCCGTACGGCCTGCCCGGCTGTAACTTCTCCAGTAAATGCAACACCGGCAGCGGCTTCGCCAATCGCTTGCAGACGGACGGGTGGGTTTAATGTATCCGCCGCGCGTACGGCATAACCATCCATGCGTGCTCGGTCGAAGGGAGGTAAATCGAGATCAGAGAACGCCGTTTGACGTAACACGCGCCCGCATGCCACAGGCAAGGCCACCGTTTCATCCTGCAACACAGGCGTGTGGTCCAACATAAGTTGCAGAGCGTCTTCAATGCGCAGCATAGAACCTGGTTAGAAAACAGAAAAGCCGCTCGCTTGCACGAACGGCTTAGTAATGTTGGTGATGAAATAAGTGCTTTAATTTGGAATGGCGGAGCCGACGGGACTCGAACCCGCGACCTCCGACGTGACAGGCCGGCGTTCTAACCAACTGAACTACGACTCCGCATTGTCAAACTCGCCGTTCGCTACTTTGACGGCTTCCCGGATAGGCACGGTGGGGCTCGAACCCACAACCTTCACCTTGTAAGGGTGACCGTCTACCATTGACTGTACGTGCCTGCGCACTTGCGAACGAGGTGGCATCTTACTGACCACCCTGAACTCTGTCAACCTTTGCTGCAAATTTATCTCGGGCTATACTGCGCGTGCGCTCATCTCGTTTGCCTCGCTCGACTAACTGATTTGATTGGAGAGGTAGTAATGCCAAATCTGGGCCGCTTTCGCTTTTACTGGCTCGTGTTGTTTGTTCTCTCAATCCCTAATTTAGGTCTCTATTTAGATTCGTGGTTGTCAGTGTCAGCACAAGACAAAGTTCCAGCGCAAAATCCGCCGCCGCAAAATCCCAAGGAAGAGCCAACGAATGTTTTTCGCATGGATACCGATTTGGTGTCGGTTGAGGTACAGGTGACCGATCGTCAGGGGATGCGATACGGCGCGCAGCTAACACAAGAAGATTTTGTGGTTTATGAAGACGGTGCGCGGCAAAAGATCAGCAATTTTTCGACCACCGAAGTACCTTTTAATTTGGTATTGCTGTTGGATACTTCAGGCAGCACACGCGATGAATTGTCCTTGATGCAACAAGCGGCTCGGCGCTTTCTGGATGAATTACGCCCGCATGATCGTGTGGCGATTCTGCAATTCAATCAGCAAGTCGAACTCATCAAGGATTTAACCGCAGACCGCAACAAGTTGGAGAAGGCGCTGAATCAGTTAACCGGCGGGAGCGGGACTTCATTTTATGACGCGCTGCAATTAGCCGTTGACGAGGTCCTGCGCAAAGCCACTGGGCGTAAAGCGATCATTGCCTTAACCGATGGCGTAGATTCGTATGGGACCGGCACCTATGAGCAATTATTGCCGCGTCTAGAACGGGCCGGGGCCTCACTCTATTTTCTCAAACTGGATACTGAAGAATTCACCGAAGCCCGCATGTTGCGCGATTGCCGCGATGCAAGCCATTTCAAATTTTCGCGCAAGCAGTTAAAGAAGTATTTTGACGAGTTCGTCAAAGGGGGTGATGCCGCCCAGTACGAAGACCATTGCAAGTTGGAGCGCATGGAAAAGATTCAAATCAACCGTCGCTTGTATGAGGCAGCCAGTGACGAATTAGATGAGCTATCTACCAAAACGGGTGGGCACATCTATCCGGTCGAATCCTTGCAACAACTCGCGCCAGCCTTTACGCAAATCGCCTCTGAATTACGCACGCAATACTCCCTGGCATATTACCCTAGCAATGAAAAGCATGATGGCAAATGGCGCACGCTGCGCATTGAGATCAAAAAGCCCGGCCTTAAAGTGCAAGCGCGTCCCGGCTACCGTGCGCCGTCCAATTGATCGATGTGCGGGCTTGACTTCCCTGCCCAGCTTGACCGGCAACTTGGCCAGTGAAACCAACTATGAAGCTGCTTGAACTCAAGGATCTCCATTTTGGTTATGCGCAACCTGTCTTATCTGGGGTGACCCTGGAAGTACGAGCGGGTGAACTGGTCGCGCTGCTGGGTGCAAACGGCACAGGTAAATCTACTCTGCTCAATCTGACGCATGGGGTATTGCAGCCACAACGAGGTGAGGTGCGCTTGCGTGAAAGACCATTGCCGCACTGGTCGCGGCGGGAAATCGCGCGGCAATTAGCGCTGGTCGCACAACAGAGTGAGATGCGCTTTCCGCTAACGGCATTGGAATACACCCTGGCTGGTCGGTTTGCGCACGCCCGCGGCTTTGGATTCGAGACTAAGCGTGATGTCGAAGCGGCGTTGGACGCTTTGCGGGCCACGGACGCAGAGCAATTCGCGGCACGCCGGTTCAATCAATTATCAAGCGGGGAAAGACAACGTGTGGTACTAGCGCGCGCCCTGGCGCAAGAACCACATGCATTGTTGCTGGATGAACCTACGGCCAATGCCGATTTAGCCCATCAGCTCTCGCTGCTGGAACTTGTGCAACGTTTGACTCGTGAACGTGGATTGGGCGTGTTGCTGGTAACGCATGAAATCAATCTAGCTGCTGAAGTAGCTGACCGCATTGCGCTCTTGAAAGATGGCTGTTTGCTCGCCTGCGGAACACCGCGTGAGGTCTTAACAGAAACCCTGCTTAACGAGACATTCAGTACGGCGTTGCTGGTCGGGACACACCCCCAGAGCGGGAACCCGCATATTTTTTGGCGCAGAAATTGAGTATTGCTGTCATCAATTTTTCAAAAGCGTCACATTTAAGCGACTATAAAATTGAAAACGCAAAGCGAATCAGCGGGTCTGTCAAATTATTCAGCAAACCAGAGGCGCTAACCGCAATCAGAATAATGAGTCCGAATGGGCGGATCTGCTCAAAGGCTTCAGCGGCCCGCGGCGGCAAAAGATTTTCCAACATGTGACCGCCATCCAGGGGCGGAATCGGCAGAAAATTCAGCACCATCAAAAAAAGATTCATCCACACCATTGTGACCAGCAAGAACCCTACGGCTTCGCTATATTCGCCCAATGAACCGCCTAGCGGCGAGCGCAATGTTTTGAGCACAATCAAACTGATAATGGCCAAGGCGAGATTAGTCAGTGGGCCGGCGGCGGAGGTCCAAAAATCGCCCCATTTCGGATCGCGCATTTGCGATTTGTCTACGGGCGTACTGGCCCAACCCATAATTCCGGCTCCACCCGTCATAAACAACACCATCAATGGCAGCAGCAGCGTGCCGATGGGATCTATGTGTGGAATAGGATTGAGCGTGACGCGGCCTAAATCTTTGGCGGTTGAGTCGCCCCATTTCCAGGCTGTCCAGGCATGCGCTGCTTCGTGGCAAGCTGTAGAGAAAAGAAATACCACAAACATAATGGCGATTTTGCCGATATTCACATCACCCACGATAGAAAGCTCCTTTTGCGCGCTTCAACGTTTCCCTTGCCAGCGGCGCGCCACCAGCGGGGCCAGTAAGTCCAATTCATCCGGCGGCAACAAGCGACCAAACCCACGCGGCGTCAGGCGAATCGCACGTTGTACCAATTCGCGTGAGGTAACCAGTTGGGCGCCAACGTGCAAAGCAAATTCGTATTCCGGATCAGTCAGGTCGAAATGAATAATGGATTTGGCCTGAACCCATTCACGTTTGAGGCGCAACTCAGCCGCAAAGTCGAACAACTCCAGCAGTGAATCATCAGAGGTCAAATGCCCACAACGCCGATTCCAAAACCGGCGCGGGCCGCGCTCCGGGTTGAAAAACGAATCCAGCAAGATTGCCATTACGCTTGTTGCTTTACTTGGTCGCTTTCGCTTTGGCAGGCGCTTTCGGCTTAACCGGGGCTTTGGCGCTCGGGTCGGCTTGGTCCGCCACTACAGTCACAGCCGCTTTGGACTTCGCGGCTTTTTGGTTCGCGGAATTGTCTTTGCCGTTGCCAGAAACTTGCGCTGATTTTGCCGGTTTCGCCGCTTTTACCGACTTGGCAGGAGCTTCCTTTAAGCGGTCGCGTAACTCGGTGAGGAAGCTGATGGTACGTTGTAGCTCTTTCTCAAACTTCTCTTCACCCAGCTTGCGCCGTGATTTCTTTACCACTTTGCGAATGCGGCCAACCAACGCGTCTTTGTCTTTCTCTTCTTTTGAATCTTTGTTTTGCGATTTAGCCATGTGGGGCCTCCTCAATATTTCCAGTGATACGGGTCTCCAACTCAGAATGAACGTCGCGGCGCTCCTACGACGCGCGGCAGTATACGGCACTCCACCCTCCTTGTCAGGGCAAGTTGCGTCAGCGATTGCTTGGAAATCAGACAACCGTTGACGCAAGGAAAGTATTCATCTCACCTTTGCCTGGGTGCCATATGAGCCTATGCCGGTAACGAAATCTGAATTTACCAACGAGAATCCGGGCAAACCGCGCCGAAGCCTTGCGTCTCGGCTACACGTTCTAATTCCTCAATTTGAGCTTGCCATTGCTCGCGCTCGCGCTCCAAGCGACCGCGTTCAGCTGCAGATAGGTCATTCAATCGAGCGCGTCGCCAAAGTTCGCGTTGGACGGCAAGCAGGTACAGACGCGCGCGTTGTAAATCGGGTTCTTCGACAAAACCGAATTGCTGATGCCAGCGGCAACTAACGTCGTTGCCGATGTGGTAACGACTCAGCAAGCAACGCTCGCCATACAGATACAAGTGATTCACCGCATCGGCGACCAGCGCGGTCGCCAGGTGGCGCCCCTGCCAGACAGGATGGACAAAGAGCAAGTCTAGTTTCGCAGCTTCGCGCCCAGTGAGTAACAAAGCGGCGCCGACAAGCCGACGCGAATCGTGTGGATCAACGGCTACGCGCGAGGCGGCAAGCGGGTTCCCACGCTCACCGGCGAAGTGTTCGTGTAAGGCATGTTTGGCGGCCCTCTGCATCTCTTCGTCCGTGTAATCGCAATACTCAAGCGTCGCGCCGAAAGCAAGCGCGTACGTTTCAGCCAGGGCTTCGGCATCAGCGGGTAAAGCCGAACGCAGGGAGCAAGGCGCAACGAAATCGCGCCAACCAACCTGTAGCCGCGTAATCACTGGATGATATCGCGGCGTAAAATGCGCTTGACCATCGTAGTACTCGCATTTCCAGCCCGGTTCAAAGGGCAGCAACTCATACTCTTCGAGAGTCATCGGGACGTGGCGGCTTTGCATCGGCATAGCGCTTACTGCTCAGCAAGTAACTCAATTTCCAGCGCCCGCAGGCCTTTGTCGTTCTCGGCGCGGGCCAGTTTGAATTCAAAGATGTAGCGGCGGTTGGGCAAGTCACTAGCATTGAAGCCAGCCGGCAAGGTAGTGTCGTGAAACCAAGCCGTCCCGTAGGGCGAATCAGGGTGCTTAGGATCCGTGATCCAGAGGTGTGAATCCAGGTGCTTGAGGTACCGCATAAAGCCGAAATCGTTTTTGTGATAGTAACAAATGCCCCGCACCCGCTGGTTGAGTTCGCCCCATTGATTGGCCTCACTGCCAGGGGCTTCGATCGGCAGCAAGTTGGGGATTAAATAACCGGAGAGAAAAAGGTCGGCTTCGCGGCGCAGTTCATTTGAGACGTTTTTGAAGGCGACCACCTCGACACGACAGCCTTTGTTTTGCAAAGCGCGCACAACTTGAACGAAATCTCCATCACCGGTAACCAGCAAGACACGGTCAAGATTTTCCGATTGCAAGAGCGCATCTACGGCCAGGTCCAAATCAGCGTTGGCTTTCGCGACACGATTGCCATCTTCATCAGTAAACCACTTGACCTCTTTTTGGATCACTTTGTAGCCAAAATCGCGCAAGACAGAATAGAAGCTATTCGTTCGATTACGGTAATAACTCTCGCGCCGCGCCTTTTCCGGGTCGTAGCTGACATAGGCGTTAAGGCGCATCGCCTCTGCCTGATCGCGACAGGCGAATTCGCGCAGGATTTCGTAGCCCATGCCGAATCCGCCATTGCGATTGATGTTGGCAACGTCAACGTAAACGCCGACGCGCGTCGTTGATCTCAGCACTTCTTATTCCTCACCCCTAGCCAAGCGCTGCAGACTTTCGGTGTACGGCGCGCGCGCCACGCCGCGTTCGGTAATGATGGCAGCGACATAACGGTTGGGCGTCACGTCAAAGGCTGGATTGGCGATTTGGATACCGGCAGGCGCGAGTTGCACATCTTTGACATGGGTAACTTCCAGCGGCGTGCGTTCTTCGATGGGAATATGTTCACCCGCAGGAATGCTCAAATCCAATGTGGAAAGAGGCGCGGCAACGTAAAATGGAATATCGTTTTCCTTGGCCAGAACGGCGACAGAATAAGTCCCAATCTTGTTGGCGACATCGCCATTGGCCGCGATGCGATCGGCCCCGACGACGATGCAATCAATCCGACCCGCTTTCATAAAATGCCCTGCCATGTTGTCCGTGATGAGAGTGACGGGGATGTTGTCTTTGTGCAGTTCCCAAGCCGTTAACCGCGCCCCTTGCAAAAACGGCCGCGTCTCATCGGCAAAAACGGCCACGCGCTTGCCCGCTTCGACAGCGGCGCGGATGACGCCGAGTGCCGTACCATATCCGGCTGTCGCCAGGGCACCAGCGTTGCAATGCGTCAAGACAGTCGCCTCGTTCGGGATTAGGGCCGCGCCGTGACGCCCCATCGCTTGATTGGCGGCGATGTCTTCGTCGTGCATGCGATTGGCCTCTTCAATTAAGCGCGTGCGGATAGCTGTGAGCGAAGTGCCTGCGCTTTTTAGTTCAGCATAGAGCTTGCGCATGCGTTCAATCGCCCAGAAAAGATTCACTGCCGTCGGGCGCGTGGCGCCCAAAGTTTCGCAGATGTGGTTAAAGGCCAGATCGAATTCCTGGGCATCGTCTGTTTTCGTGTCACGAGCGCCTAGCGCAATCCCCATCGCCGCCGCGACGCCAATCGCCGGCGCGCCACGCACGACCATCTCTTTAATCGCCCAGGCGACTTCCTCGTAGGTGCGAAAGACAGGGTAAAGTTCTTCCGTGGGTAAGCGTCGTTGGTCAATCATAACGACGCCGGTTTCAGTCCATTCCAAAGTTTTGATCATAAGGTAAAAGGAGGATACCGATACGGAAGATGATTTAGCCTGTTCATCATCCGCACAGTGAAGATTACAAGTTATGGTTTTCCAGGGTGCAAGCTCTGCAAACGCCGCCAGTCTACTGCAAGTTCATACAATCGAAAAAGCACAGCCAAGCACAAAGAGGAACACTGGGGGAAAAGAAACAGCGTCCTAATGCAAAGGCGCGCTTGTTAGGCCACTTATTGCGTTATACCAACCTGAAAACAGGGTCGGCCAAATCCGCCGCCCGTTGATCGAATATTGCCGTTGGCAAGTGGAAAAGCAGGTGGCAACAGACGCCCTGGAATACCCGTTTTGGTCAAGCACAGGAACGCATTCAGCAACGACGTTAACTTTTCCGCTTTGGGTTCGAGCCGCCAAGCTGAGATCCCAGCTTAACGTAGCTGGCAATTCTATCTGGTGTGCCTCAGCTATCGAGGTGTGGAGTTTCGGCACTTTGCGTTATTGCCAATAGGTGCGATCCAGGGTGCGATACTGTACGGCTTCGGCGATGTGCTGGTCGGCGATTTGTTCTATGCCCGCCAAATCAGCAATGGTGCGGCTGACTTTGAGAATGCGATCATAGGCCCGCGCGGAAAGCCCGCGTTTCAGAATGGCCCGCTCCAACAGTTGTTGTGAAGAGGGCGCGAGCGTGCAGTATTTGCGAATCAGGCGCGGAGGCATTTGAGCGTTACAGTACACCTGCTCACCGGCCAAACGCGCGTGTTGAATTTTCCGCGCCGCCAGCACCCGCGCCCGAATCTCGGCAGAGCCTTCTCCGCTTTCTTGCGCCGAAAGTTCGCTGACTTTTACCGCCGGTACGTCAATGTGAATATCAATGCGGTCAAGCAAGGGGCCGGAGATTTTCGAGATATAACGCTGGATTTGGGGCGGCGTGCAGCGACACTCTCGAGTTGGATCTCCATGGAACCCACAGTTGCACGGATTAAGGGCGCCCACCAGCATCAGGGAGGCTGGGAAGGTCAGCGACATCGCGGCGCGGCTAATCGTGACCTTTTGATCTTCGAGCGGCTGGCGCAACACCTCCAGAACGTTCCGCTCAAACTCCGGCAATTCATCCAAAAACAACACACCATTATGCGCCAGGCTCACTTCGCCTGGTCGTGGAATTGTGCCACCGCCGATGAGACCGGCATCGCTGATCGTATGATGCGGCGAGCGAAACGGACGTGTCGTTAACAAACCGCGTGCGTCGGTGTAACCAGCGACACTGTGAATCTTGGTTGTTTCAAGCGCTTCTTCAAAGGTGATCGGCGGCAGAATGGTAGGTAGGCGTTTGGCCAGCATCGTTTTGCCCGAGCCAGGCGGGCCAATCATCACAATATTATGCGAACCAGCCGAGGCAATTTCGAGCGCGCGCTTGGCGTGCATCTGGCCGCGTACTTCACGGAAGTCTACCGAGTATTGATCGCGTGCGCTGAACAACTCCTCGACATCCACTTGGAGCGGTGGTGGCAATTCAGCGGCGTTAAGCAGCGTGACAACTTCGCGCAAATCCGCCACCGGGTACACCGCCAAGCCACTTACGACTGCCGCCTCGCGGGCATTTTCGGTAGGCAGCAGCAAGTGCCGAAAGCCGCGTTGTTTGGCAGCCACAGCAATGGGCAACGCCCCGCGAATCGCACGCACACGGCCATCCAAAGCTAACTCTCCGACCAGCAATGTGTCGCTCAGCGTTTCCCGCTTCAATTCGCCATTAGCGCCGAGAATGCCCACGGCAATTGGCAAATCGAAAGCAGAGCCTTCTTTTTTTACATCCGCAGGCGCAAGGTTGATCGTGATTTTATAAATTGGGAAGAAAAAGCCGCTATTGTTGATGGCCGCGCGAATGCGTTCGCGGCTTTCACGCACGGCCAAGTCGGGTAAGCCGACGACGGTGACCATCGTGTCACCTTGGGCATCGCCGGGACGTGGCGTCAGATCAACTTCGACTTCGACCAATTCGGCATCAATGCCATAGACCGCGGCGCTGAGCGTTGTAAAAAGCACGGCAGACCTCCTGATGTGTGTGGCTTCTGGAACAGCGCGGACACCGAAAAAATGCTGAGTGTGTCCTGGCGCGTGTTTACTGAGACGGGCGGGAGTATAACGGAGCCCCTCGCAGAGTCAATTTGGGAAAGGAACTCTTTTGTGACTATCCATCAAAAAAGTGCTGAGCATACAAAAAGTGCTGAGCAGAATATGTCCTAGCGCAGGCAGGAATAGCGCTCCCTTGAATAGAGGTTACCTTTTTCGGCAGGGTGGAAATGGCAGGTAATTGATGTCTTCCACTTTGCTGAGTTAACTTCGAGTCTTTCCTGCGCACTACTTAATTTACCTGTGCTAGATCGTGTCGCAGCAATACCAGCCCGCCTGCCAGCCGGTCTAACCTGCGTTTAGTCAGTGCACTGTTATTCTGAATCAGACGCAGCACTAATTTTGTAACACCATCCGAACCTTGAATTTAGATCCAACGCTGTGGCCGCGAGGTACGGTGTTTCTTCAACATATGTCGGATTGCTGAGGGCTTCCCTGCCGGAACATGCTCCGGTAACTCAGGGTGTTGCGCGACACACTCTATCAACTCGTTCAGTGATTCATACCGCTGGCGGCGTCGAGCCGATTTGAGAAAGTGCTCTCTAAATTGCCTTCGCTCGCAGGATGACATCAGGCCGGTCACATAGTTGCTGATGAGTTCATCTTCCATCGACAGCATCAACTCAAAATACTTTGCGTCACGAAAGTAAGTGGCCTCAAGCAACATTTGCTCTAACTCAGAGGCTTGGCCCAACAGGTAGCTGGTCATCAATCTCTCTTCTTTTGGTCTGTTCCTCATCACCTACTCCTATCCTTCCCAAGCAGCTGTGCGCGAACTTGTGGAAAATCCAGTTTATGTACTTGGCCTGCCTTAGACCAAGACCCGTCTCACTGCGATTAGGCTACTGAGAATGGACGAAACGGTGTCCGTGTTATCTCACGAGAGCAACCCGACCGGCTTTTCGAGTTAAACCGTCAAGCGCCGCAGTCCGTTCGTGCGCCGCCGTTTTGAGCGGAACTGCCACAGTAGTATGAGTGGCAGATTACACGCTGCAATGAGCAAATGCGTTTCTTCTGAAAGAAGCAACATCAAGCGGTGCAGAAACGGCTTCAACCACAGAGTGCATAGAGCACGTACAGATCGTCCAACACCAGCAGTGAGTTCTTCTGCTGCTGCAAACAGCAGGCCAACGCCTCAGCCAGGATGAAGGAATCTTGCAAATCACCTAGCCGTAGTAAATGCAGCAGCGTCCGCTCAAAAATCCAGGACAGGTGCGCGCCATACTGGCCACGAAATAATGTAGAAATAACCGCAGATATGTATCCACTGCATCCACTTTGTACCAGGCTATCCGCTGTCAGTGATGACGTGCATATATGGTAGCCAGCAGATCAGGATATCCGGCGATCGTCAGTCGCTTCATCGCCGACCTTGACGGTTACGACCTAAGTCCGCGAGGCTCAGATTGCTGACTGCGGGCAATCTCGCACGCTGGGGCGCAATTTCTGATTGTGAGCAACGTTCAACCAGCGGCAATTACGCAAGCGACGATAAGTCGGAACACGGCCTACGTATATGCGTCTAACCATTCGGCTGCCCCAACCATCCTTCAGGAGATCAAATTATGAACCGCCTTTTTCTGCTTTGCTGTGCATGGTGCTTAACCCTTGCGGCCATCGCGCAAACCACGACGCACGCCCAACGCAATCCACGCACTGCGGTTTCGTCACCCGCCACTAAAAATCCACCCTTGAATTTACTGCCGCTCAAACGCGTCATCCTCTACAGCAATGGTGTCGCGTACTTCGAGCGGCGTGGCAGGGTGAGTGGCAAGGCTGAGATTAATCTGGCCTTCAAACAAGCGCAGGTGGATGACGTATTGAAATCATTAGTTGTACTCGACCTGGGTAGAGGGCGCGTGGGCGCGGTTAGTTACAACTCTTCGGCGCCACCGGCAGCGCGTTTCAATGAGATTCCCTTTTCGATTGAAGCTGCCAGTGATGACAGTGCGACGGGCGGCTTGGCCGGTGTACTGCAACAGCTACAAGGCGCAAAAGTCAGCGTAACAACCAGCACGCGTACCGCGACGGGTTCGATCATCACGATTGGCGAACGGCAAATTGCTGCTGGTATGGGCGAAGACAAGGTTAAATCCTTCGTCAAAACGCATACGATTATCCTCGCTTCTGAATCAGGCGAATTGCAAAGTTTTGATTTGAATGAGGTGCGCGCGGTCAAGCTGCTGGATGAAGGAGCCAAATCTGATTTGAGCCAATTTGCCGAAGCGTCAGCCTCGGCGCGACGACGCGACGCCAAAACGATCACGGTCACTTCGGAAGGCGAAGCCGAGCGCGAGATGGTCGTCAGTTACACAGTCGCCACGCCAATCTGGAAGACGACATACCGCGTGGTGCTTGATCAAACGGGCAAACCATTCTTTCAGGGCTGGGCAATTGTGGATAACGTCGGCGAGGAGGATTGGACGGACGTAGCGCTTTCAATGGTGTCAGGTACGCCCGTGTCCTTCATTCAGCCAATCCAAAAACCAATGTATCGCTATCGCCCGATTGTGCCCATTCCGCAGGATTTGAATTTGAATCCGCAGGTGTATGACCCAGAGGCAGGCGTCGGTAGCGGGATAGGAATGGGGCAAGGCGGCGGTATGGGTGCTGGACGGGGAGCGAATATCGGTAGTGGAACAATGAGTTTAGATAGACCGGGAACGATAGTTCCTCCTCCACCATCCGCAGCACCCAATCAACAAGGTCTGGCCCAGTCACAGAGCTTCAGAAACTCTGACGTGCTCGCCAATGCCACGGGCTTCGCCAGGCCCGCCACCAGCGTTAGTGATGCATTAACAGGTGGCACTTCGGGTGTTGAAGCCGCCGCGCAAGGCGAAGAAGTTGGGGAGTTGTTTGAATACCGCATTGAGCAACCCGTGACGGTGCGCAAAGACCGTTCGGCGCTGATTCCGATTCTGCAAACCAAGATGGAAGGCGAGCGTGTTTCCCTGTTCAACGAAGCCACACGTAGAGATCGTCCGATGAATGGCATCCGTTTGAAAAACACTTCCAAGCTTACGCTGGAAGGCGGCGCGCTGACCGTGCTGGATGGTGATGCTTATGCGGGCGAAGCCTTGATCGAACGCCTCAAACCCGAAGAACAACGCTTCATCTCCTTCGGCCTCGACTTGGGCTCACTGGTCACGACCAAATTCAAAAGCGAGCGCCGCCCCGTCTTCCTCGTGCGCGCCCGCAATGGCGTGTTTGAAACGCATTACTATCTATCAGAAACCAAAACTTACACGATCATTAACCAAACGGATAAAGAACGTGTGCTTTATATCGAGCACCCATTGCGCACCGGGTGGAAGCTGGCGGATACGCTAAAGCCGACCTCGCAAACGCTCAACTATTATCGGTTTCGCATAGAACTGAAACCGGGCGCGCGGGTCGAATTCCCGGTTAGCGAAACACAGGCATTGATGGATAGTTACCAACTCTCGAACATTTCCACACGCGATGTCGAGTTGTTTATTACGAACCGCTACATTGACGCCAAGACGCGCGTGGAATTGGAAAAGCTGGTTGAAATCAAAGGTCGCATTGATCGCACACACGTCCGCATTCAAACCTTGGAAAACGAAGCCGAAGAGATTGATGAAGACCAAAAACGATTGCGCGAAAACATCAAATCGTTGAAAGACACAGCAGACGCTAAGCAATTGATTGCTCGTTACATTGCCAAAGCCGATCAGCAGGAAACAAGGCTGGAACAAATCAATCGGGAGAAGAAAGAAGCTCAGGCAGAAGCGGGCCGCTTACAGGCCGAATTAGCAGCCGCCATCAAAGCGATGAATTTGGAAAACCCTTTATGAGTCACAAATGGAAAGATGGGAAGTTAAGACTGACCTCTTGTGCTTCCCCTTCTTCCTATTGGTTAATCGCGTGGATTTACCGATCCACTGATGGGTTTGCGATTGGTTTCGCCGGTGCGGACGACAGTCAGGCCTTCTTCGACCTCGCCGTGCGGGCGCGGGATGACGTGAACGCTGGTGACTTCGCCGATTTTGCGCGCGGCGGCGGCCCCGGCGTCAACGGCGGCTTTGACTGCACCGACTTCGCCCCGCACGATGGCGGTGACGAGTCCGGCGTCAACTTTTTCATAACCGACGAGCGTGACGTTGGCGGCTTTGACCATGGCGTCGGCGGCTTCGATCATGGCGACCAAGCCGCGTGTTTCGATCATTCCAAGAGCGTCCATTCAGATTCCTTTCGTTGGTGGAACAGGGTTGAAAAGTGCGGTGGCATTCTAACCGCACGGTCGGCAAAATGGGAACTCCACTACGGAGCAAGGCGTAAAGCGCAATACACCTGGAAAACATCCCATCCACAGTAATTCGGAGGATTAGTTGATGAGCGCAGAAATGGGCGGAATGTATGACCTGAACACCGTGGCTGAGCACGAGGTTGTGCGCCTGATTCCGGGCGACATCGAAACCGTGCGCCAACGGTTGAGCGAGGCCTTGGAACAATTGGGCTACCGCGTGCTGGATGAAAACCCGTTGCGGGCGCGCCGCCGAGCTAGCGGCTGGGGTAAGAGCGGGTGCTCAACCGATGTATTGGAATATCCCATCACGCTTCAAATCGGGCTAAAAGCCCTCAGCCACAACACCACGCGCGCGACTTTTGATTACACGGTGAAAAATCCAATGTTGGTCGAGGGTGATCGCCACACGCTGATGCGCGAGGCTGAAGCCTTGATCGCACTCGCAGCGGCACGCACCAGCACGGCGGCGTGTACGATTTGTGGCGCAGAAGCGAACACAGGCGCACGATTTTGCCGACAATGCGGCGCCCCCAATGCCGCATCCGCACCGGCAGAACTCGAAGTCTTGCGGCTGACGGCCAATTCGCGCGCGGCCTATCATTCATTGCTAAGCGGCGGTCTACTCTTTCTAGCTGCCCTGGCTGTAGCTTCAATCTTTTTCCTGCTTGATCCGGATGCAGTGAAATTTGCCAAACGGGTTAAGGTGATTATGATCATCGCCAGTTTGCTGGCGACTTGCGGCTTGCCGCTTTTGCTTGGGGGCCTCTGGCGATTACATAGCATGCTGAGAGTGCCGAGTGATTCGGGAGAACAGCCGGTCAGGTCGCACCGTTCGATGACACAAGCTCATTGGCATGACGGCTACGGACTCGCCATCGGAGAACAGTCGGTCACGTCGCATCGTCCAATGCCAGTGCCGAATACAGCGTCACTGCCCAAACAGCCCCATGCAGCTCTGCCGCCACACCTCGTCAGCAGCCAGGAAGTTTTTCCTTCGATTACAGAAAGTACCACCGATTTATTGCCGCAGGATAAAGAAGCGCGGGCAAACGGCTGAAGTTTGAAGGCTGATACTTACGCTTTACAGAACAATGCGGGAGCAACATCAATCAATGTTGCTCCCGCAATTATTTTCACCGCTGTTATTGTCTCGTTATTGACCAGCTGGTTTAGCGAATTTCGCGTCATCCACGGCGACGTTGTGCTTAACCTCAGTCATCTTGATGACCATCGCAAACGCCGGGGTGCTTTGTTTGATTGTGTGGACAACCTGAACTCCGTCCACCACGCGATAGTCCTCAAAGGTGGATTCAATCGCCATCTTGCCTTGTGGGCTTTCACGTTCGGTGTCGTGGCGTATTAGCAATCCCGTTTTGGTGTCGAAATAATACTTCTCTGGCGCGCCTTCAGCAGGCGTGGCTTCAATGATGATAGCTTCTGCATCGCCAACCTTCGCTCGGCCTTTGACGACAAGCTGTTTGTAAAGCGCTTTCAGCTTGATGTCCTTATAAAAGTCGGCATCAAGCTTGGTGGCGGCCAACTCAGCACCACTTAATTCACGCAGGCCGCCCATCGGGTCTTGCGCCCAAGCTTTGGCGCCGTCAAAGCGATTGTGGATTTCGCCGAAGCCTGGGATTTCAATCTTCATTGCAGTTTTGTTGGGTGCTTTGGCAAACATTTCAAAGGTGCCGCTAGCGCCCATTGCTGGCAATTCAAATGTACCTTTGGCAGTGCGGCTACTCAGTTTCTCGATAGCCGCTTTGCCACCTAGCGCAGTGACATAATTTTCCAGAACCTTATCCACTGACGGGAATGCGGCCTCGGCTTGCTTGGCTTCAGGTTTGGCTCCTTCGACTTTCGTTTGGGCCTGGGCCTGCGCTTGTGCCAGCGCCAAGCTGGTACCCATCATCAAAACAAAACAGATCATTGCAAAACGTTTCATAGTGTTTCTTCCCTCCTTTAGGGCTTTCAGAGTTAAAGGGCAGTGACATTAGGTTTTATACGCACTACCTCAGAACATACTTATGGGGAATACCCGATAACTTACTTGCCAGGCGTGTTGGCAGTTGGTTTGGTCGCTGCTTTTGCACCACCTTTTGTAGCGGCGCGCACACGCTTCTGCAAGGCAGCCACGGCGGCCTCCAGCGGCAAATCGCGTCCAGCCAGCAGTCCAGCACGCGTGAGCTTGATTTCAACATCGGGGAGCACACCGCGGCCTTCGATCAAGGTACCTTTGGGGGTTTTGAAATCGCCAATGGCGTATTGAAAAACCGCACCTGTAGGGAGCTTTTGCAACAATGACGGCAAGGCCGCCCCGGCGCTGCGTTCGCCAACGATCACGGCCCGACCTAATTCCTGCATGCCGCTGGCAAACACTTCACTGGTCGAGGCGCTGCCGCCATCCTGCAAAATTGCCACGGGGCCGGTATAGAGTAACGTCTGCGGAAAGATGGCGAAGTTGGTATACCCGCTACGCATCTGCATCTTGCCCAGCGAGGTTTCCTTTTCAAAAAGATGTCCGCCAATTCCCGAGGCCATACCGCCAATGCCGCCCGGATTACCACGCAAATCAAGAATCAAGCCGGGCGCATCAGCCAAGTCACGGAGAGCCGCGCGAATTTTCGGCATCATCGCGGTCACCCAAATGTTAAAGCGAATGTAAGCCTGACCGCTCGGCAAGCGCTTGGCTTCAAAATCAAGGAGCTGCGGGGGAAAGTTACCAAAAGCAGGCGAGTACTCACCCGTGATGCGTTCCCGTAACAACTCCGCTTCGCGCGGCTGGTTGCGTTCGTCCAGGTAACTCACCTTCACGCGGCTGCCGGGTTCGCCATTCAACCGTGCCATGATCAACCGCTCGGTACGCAATCGCTTGATGGCCTCGGATTCAGTACTCTTGCTCAATTTCTGGATCAGTTGCACAACTGGCGTATCACCAATCTGACGCAAAGCAAAACCGGCACGTAAACCTGCGCGGTCCGCAGCCGATTTTGGTTTCACCTGACTGATGAAGGCTTGTGTGCCCAGCAACTTGACCTCGACACCACTTTCCCCACTGGCAGATTGGTGGTCTTCGTCGACAACCGCATCCGGTGGCACAATGGCAAAGTGCGACTGATGTAATTCACCGAGCATTTGCTGTAACAATGCATAGAATTCCGCATCGCTCTTGGCCGCCTTTGCGAGCGGCGCATATTTTGTGCGCACTTGCTCCCAATTGACGCCGCCAAAGGTCGGATCGAAATGCTTCTCGTTAACCGTGCGCCAAACCATGTCAAAGGTTTGCTCGCGCAACTCAGCACTAATTGTCAGTGGTGCAGGTGTGGCGGCAACTGCGTTTGCAGCAGCAGTGGTGGATTGTGCTTGCGCTTGAATGGTGAGAGCCAGCCCCGTCAGAGCCAGCCAAGAAAGCTTCAGGAATGATTTGTACTTCATCGTTGGATTTGCCAGCTTGATTATTTCAGCCTGGGCGCGCGTTTCGCCTTTGCGTCACCAAGTTGTACGTACGGTATTTGGTGACGAACGCGATTATACCTTACGAACGACCCAGTTGGATGTTCTGGATTAATAGAGATGCCGAAGTCGAAAATAGAATGTTCGCAAGCAAAATTAAACTGAGGCAATTAAATTATGGCGTGCGAAAAAATCTCTTGTCGCAAGCAGTGCCTCTTAACTTTCTCTGTCACAATGCGCCGCAACATCTTATTGATTTAGCCTGCAAACTGGATTAGCATCCCCGCTGCATTGCGGCTTGTAACCCCTGATTCAACGCGACTTTCAAAAGCACACACGCAAGGCAGGCCAGCTTAGTCCCTGAAGGAATCTGCATAATGTCTTTCCAGCACATTGGGATCCTAAGCTTAGAATTCCACGTGGACAAGTTGTCGCGGCCGCTTCTATAGTGTCACCTAAATACTAGTGACTCCAGCGTAACTGGACTGGCCACAGTTAGGCCGCAAATGTAATCACACTGGCTCACCTTCGGGTGGGCCTTTCTGCGTTCGCGAGTGGACCCGATAAGCTCATGGAGCGGCGTAACCGTCGCACAGGAAGGACAGAGAAAGCGCGGATCTGGGAAGTGACGGACAGAACGGTCAGGACCTGGATTGGGGAGGCGGTTGCCGCCGCTGCTGCTGACGGTGTGACGTTCTCTGTTCCGGTCACACCACATACGTTCCGCCATTCCTATGCGATGCACATGCTGTATGCCGGTATACCGCTGAAAGTTCTGCAAAGCCTGATGGGACATAAGTCCATCAGTTCAACGGAAGTCTACACGAAGGTTTTTGCGCTGGATGTGGCTGCCCGGCACCGGGTGCAGTTTGCGATGCCGGAGTCTGATGCGGTTGCGATGCTGAAACAATTATCCTGAGAATAAATGCCTTGGCCTTTATATGGAAATGTGGAACTGAGTGGATATGCTGTTTTTGTCTGTTAAACAGAGAAGCTGGCTGTTATCCACTGAGAAGCGAACGAAACAGTCGGGAAAATCTCCCATTATCGTAGAGATCCGCATTATTAATCTCAGGAGCCTGTGTAGCGTTTATAGGAAGTAGTGTTCTGTCATGATGCCTGCAAGCGGTAACGAAAACGATTTGAATATGCCTTCAGGAACAATAGAAATCTTCGTGCGGTGTTACGTTGAAGTGGAGCGGATTATGTCAGCAATGGACAGAACAACCTAATGAACACAGAACCATGATGTGGTCTGTCCTTTTACAGCCAGTAGTGCTCGCCGCAGTCGAGCGACAGGGCGAAGCCCTCGGCTGGTTGCCCTCGCCGCTGGGCTGGCGGCCGTCTATGGCCCTGCAAACGCGCCAGAAACGCCGTCGAAGCCGTGTGCGAGACACCGCGGCCGGCCGCCGGCGTTGTGGATACCTCGCGGAAAACTTGGCCCTCACTGACAGATGAGGGGCGGACGTTGACACTTGAGGGGCCGACTCACCCGGCGCGGCGTTGACAGATGAGGGGCAGGCTCGATTTCGGCCGGCGACGTGGAGCTGGCCAGCCTCGCAAATCGGCGAAAACGCCTGATTTTACGCGAGTTTCCCACAGATGATGTGGACAAGCCTGGGGATAAGTGCCCTGCGGTATTGACACTTGAGGGGCGCGACTACTGACAGATGAGGGGCGCGATCCTTGACACTTGAGGGGCAGAGTGCTGACAGATGAGGGGCGCACCTATTGACATTTGAGGGGCTGTCCACAGGCAGAAAATCCAGCATTTGCAAGGGTTTCGGGAAAG